>Ga0070741_10001224_pt1 | contig 80673 bp, 70 predicted proteins | sample Coa_R1_4_FD_66440 | JGI IMG/M metagenome (GOLD analysis project Ga0070741, IMG submission 66440) | Surface soil microbial communities from Centralia Pennsylvania, which are recovering from an underground coalmine fire - Coalmine... | ecosystem: Environmental > Terrestrial > Soil > Unclassified ...
CCCCACGAAAGCGGGCAGGTTTGCTCCCCTTTTCGAAGCAGCGGCGTTCCCACAGCGCACGAACTCGCCGTCGAACTTGGCGAGCAACGACCAGTTCGGCGTGAAGAACAGTTGTGCGCCGGCACTGGTCAGGGCCGAGTCGTACGGGATCGGGGCGCCGTAGACGGTAAAGCTCGCGCCGGGAAGCGACTCGAAGCTGGCATTGCGCGCCGGATTACTGACCCAATCGTGCGCCCAAGCCGCTTTGGCACGCAGGATAAGCGGCATGGCATTGAGCGCGGTAAGACCATCGAAACGTGCGCCAAGCTCGCTGCGCGTGTCGGTGCCGTTCATTGCAGCATACGAAAGCCCGAAGCCGCCGGCGGTCAGATCGGTTCGCGGTATGATGGAGTTTGGAAATTCGATCTCGTTGTCGACAAGACGAATATCTAATATAAACAGAGACAATACCGAACGGCGCTCATTTAAGGTAAAAAGCGGATAATCGAGCCACGACCTCGAGCCACGACATCGAGCCACGACATCGAGCCACGACTAGGGCCTTATCGGTGCTTCTCAATGAGTTCGGATATCTTTCAAGATTCAGGCTGCAGGCTTCCACTCGTGGCGCGCGACAGCTTGGGCGAAGCCGGCCGCCGAATTTTCGATGAAGCGGCCTCGCCAGGCCGTTCTCTCGCAGGACTAAAGGGACCTATCGGAATTTGGCTTTATAGTCAGGGCAGCCTCCCGCACCTCAAGGGGCTGCACCAATATCTTCGCTTCGACTCCGGCATTAGCCCGGCAGTCCGCGAAATTGCAATCTTGGTGGTGGCCCGGGAAACGAGTTGCCAATTTCAGTGGGCTACGCACGAAGGGGCAGCACTACAGGCCGGCGCTTCACCCACTACGATCGAGGTGATTAAATTCCGTAGGGGGACAGAAAGCTTAAACGAACAAGACGCCGTTGTGATCGAGCTAGGACGCCAGGCATTCGGAGCTCACGCGGTTAGCTCCGACATATACGATCGCGCCTTAACTTTATTCGGGGCGACCATGCTTGTTGATATTGTCCTTTTAATGGGAACCGCTGCCGCAAGTTCAGCCTTACTCACCATCTTCGACATGCAATTGCGCCCGGGACAAGAACCACCGCTGCCACTTTTATGATGACCGCGACGACGGTCCGCAAAACTCCCCCAACGCCTTATTGCATTTCGTACGTTCCGTCACCGCGGATCATCTTTAGATAACGATCGGCTGACCGTTCGACGAACTCTTTCCCCTTAGAAAAGATACTGCAATTCTCGAAGGCGCCATGCACACATTCAAATCCAAACGGCTTAAGCACATCGATAATTGCCTCGACACGCGGTCCCGAAAGAGGAATCAGATTTGGGTAACTCCACATAAAGCTGACGGACTTACCATCTTTCACGACTTGGACGACATCACCGGACAGCAAGCTTCCTTTACCTGACGATCCACCAGACCAATGCAACACGGTCCCACCTGGAAAGTGTCCGCTCACGCAGACTAGCGTAACGCCGGGCAAAATCTCCTTGGTCTGTCCCTCCCATCGATCGATGCATGGATCGTCGCGCAAAATCCACTTCCTATCGAGGCCGTGCAGATATACCGGTATCCCCCCAAACGCGCGGCTCCACTCGACCATTGTCGAGTAGTAGTGAGGATGGGATATAGCTATGCCTTTGAGGCCACCGAGCCCCTCGATCAACGCAATCGTTGCCCGGTCGATCAGCGAAATGCAGTCCCAAAGAATATTGCCGTGTGGCGTCCGAACCAACAAGGCGCGTTGGCCAATTGCAAACTGGGGTACAGTTGTAATGGAAAAGAGGTTTTGCTCGAGCTCCCTCCAGGCGTTGTTATAGCGAATTTGCACGGATGGAAGAGTTGTCCAATTTTGACCAGTTGGAAGCACATACTGTCTTTCCTCCGTGCAAACGAGGCACTTTGCAGCCGGCCGTTCGGCCGGCTCGTATTGCACTCCGCACGTGCTGCAAATGAAGGCTTCCATTGTTTTAATCCCCGACTCGACCAAATCAGAAGCGGGAACTACTCTCGGAGACGCGCCACAGAGCACTCGAAACGATGGCCGCGCGCCCCCTCATTGACGCGTGTTAGATCATCGCGTCGCGCCAAGCGTTCTCATCATCGCGCGGTGCCGAGCAATGCATTCACCGCGGGATCGATGAAACGCTTGGGATCGTACTTTCCTTCTAGCCGTCCAAGATACGCATTGTCTTGTATTATATCGAGCATAGTTGTCAGATCGGCAGAGCTTACCCCAGCGGTGTCCGGGTAAATATGCAGTGACGTGAAATATGCATACGTATCTGTGTTTGTTTCAATGTCGCTTCCTGTGTTCTTCTTGAGGATGTCGATTGCCTCTTGTTTGTTATTTGGATCATAGAACCAAGTAACAGCCTGATTGTAACCTTGCACGAATGCTCTGATCGCCGACTTATGAGATTTCGCCCATGTAAGGTTGACTGTGTATGTTGTGAAAGGAAATCCTTTCAGGAAATCGGATAGTTCGCCCAATTTAGTAAAGCCCGCCTTGGGTGCCAAAAAACTCGCTGGCGGATAAAGGATGGCAGCATCGGCTGCCCCTGACAAAAGGGCCGCGTACCGAGCCGGGGTTGTGGCGGCGTTGTTCCGGTCATAATCGCCATCCTTTAGGCCGTTTGCGGCGGTCATGACATCGACAAAGTATCTCGACATATCATTTATTAGACCCACACTGACGATTTTGCCCTTCAATGCGCCAATGTTGGTTATGGAGGGTTTTGCCCAGAGACTGTAGGGAGCTTTAGAGCTCTCGACCAGCAGGATCGACAGGCCGGCACCTTTGTCGATCGCGCGAATTGGGTCTAGCACACCACCAACGCCGAGATCTCCCGCGCCCGCCGTGACCTGTTGTATTGCAGAAGCGGAAGAGGACGCTGCGGACACGTCGATGTCGACACCTCGGCTTTGAAAGAAGCCCTTTGAGATGCCGATATAGAGCGGCAACTGGAGAGCCGCGCCCTTGCCGGTTGTAATAACGCGGATCGTCTCATTTGCGTAACTATCGGGCACGCCCGCCAGGAAAGCGCCAAAAGCGAGTACGGCTGTGATGCCGTAGTTGATGCAACAGCGCATTTTTCTCTCCCTTTGCTGCTCATGTCGAGCTGCGCTCGTACCGCAAGCGACAACGCGGCCACCCGAGTGGCCTACTTTCGCCGCTATCACTAATAGCGCCCGCGATAGCGGGGCGGGAAAAGATTAGTCGCACCTTGCCGTCATGCCGCCGTCGACCACGATCTCGGTGCCGGTGATGAAGCGCGCTTCGTCGGAGGCGAGGAACAGCACGGCGGCTGCCGTGTCGCGGCCGTCGCCCATGAAGCCGAGCGGGATGCGGGCGACGCGCGATTTCAGCAGCGCCTCGACGTCGCCGCCGGTGCGCTGCTTGGCGAGCCGCGCTTCCACCATCGGCGTGTGCATCTGCCCCGGCACCACGGTGTTCACCCGGATGCCGTGCCTGGCATATTGCACGGCGGTGACGCGGGAGAACTGGATCACGGCGGCTTTGGACGAGGCGTAGCCGATCTGCGGCGAGCCGGTGTAGCGCGTGCCCGAAGTCGAGGCGGTATTGACGATGGCGCCGCCGCCCTGCTCGATCATCAGCGGAATGACGTGGCGGCAGCTGAGAAACACGCTTTTCAGATTGTACGCGATCTGGGCGTCGAAGGCGTCTTCGGCGATTTCCGCAGGCCCGCCGGCCGCCGAGCCGCCGACATTGTTGACCAGGATGTCGATACGGCCGAACGCCTTGCGGCAGGCGTCGACCATGGCGCGGACCTGCGCATCGTCGGTGACGTCGCAGGTATGGGTGACCATCTCGCCGTCGTTGCCGACACTCGCCACCGTCTCGGCCATGGACTCGGCGTTCTTGTCGACGGCAAAAACCTTGGCGCCCTCGCGGGCGAACAGCACCGCGGCGGCGCGGCCGTTGCCCCAGCCCGGGCCGACACAACCCGCGCCGGCAATCAACGCAACTTTTCCCGCCACGCGCCCGGCCATGGTTTTCCCCGCTGCTCTGCTGCGGCCCCTCGAGGCGAGCGACGATATCACCCTACCCTGAGATTAAAAGAGATGCGCAGCGTTGGCCGCCCCTTTATCGGCTCCGGCCGCGGCAAACCTTGACTTGCATCTGTGATCGCCTGAAAGTTGTAGCGACAACCGCGGGGGACCGCGCAATCGCCGACACATTCCCCGCGGACAAATCCACGGACTCGCTTGCAGTCGCCTTTGGAGGATTTAATGCCATCGCAAGGACAGTCGGGAAGCAATGCTCTCACCACCACGCCGGCTGCACCGGCGCGCCCGGCGGCGTGTCAAATCGAGCCGATCGAACAGACCCGTTACCTGTTCGTGGACGAGTTTCAGCTGGTCCGCATCCAAAGAGGCGAGAAACCCGCCGAGCGGGCCGTTTTCCGCAAGCAGCACGGTGTCGCCAAGTCGAAACTTTCCGTTCTACCAAGCTGCCCGGCCGAGTTTCGCGCAGGCTTGTGGGCGGGCGGGCCTTACACATGCTGGATGCGCTGGTCGAGCGACACGCCGCCGAGTACGCCGGACCATGACAATTCGACGTTGGGGCTCGCCATCAAACTGTTCGGCGTCGCCGGCCGAACGCTTGCCACGGACGACCCTTTGGCCACCAATGCGGATCTGCTGTTTCAGAACAGCGATATTTTTTTCGTCGACAACGTTCACGAGATGTGCGCGATTTCCCAAGATGGCGACGCCTACGAGGCGACGCATAAGCGCAGCGCGATCATCCTCCAGGAGATGGCGAAGGCGGAGGCAAGCGTGCTGACCGCGACATTCTCGAGGCACCCTGCCCTACGCACTCGGCGACGCGATCGTCAAATATCGGCTCGTCAACGCGCCGCCGACCGATCCCAGCGGGTCGCCCGGTGCGACGCCCAATTATCTGGCGGAAGATCTCAAGCGCAGATTACAGGGCGGGCCGGCGGCTTACCTCCTCGAAGCACAGCGCTTTGTCGACCAGAGCGTGACGCCGATCGATCGGGCTACGGTGCGCTGGGACGAGACGATTGCCCCGTTCGTGACGATAGCCAGGCTCGATATCGACGCCCAGGATATCGATGCTCCCGGTCAAGCCGCCTACGGCGAGAGCCTGGCATTTTCGCCGTGGCGCACGCTGCACGAAAACAGGCCGCTCGGCTCCATCGCCGATGCCAGGCGCGTTGCGTATCCATCCTCGGCAGCGCTGCGGCGCAGCCTCAACGGACAGCCGATGCAGGAGCCGAAGACGCCGCGCTGAAGCTGGAGCCACGCGTCAGTGGCGGCCAAGCGCCTCTTTCACCCGCGCGATGACGTCGGCCGGCGCGGCGGCGCTGTCCTTGAGCAGCGCGTCGATCTCCTCGCCGGTCACCAGCGCCACGTCGAGCCGCGTGCGTTTGGCATCCTGCAGGAACGCCGGATCGCGCAAGGTTGCCGCGAAACCCGCGCGCAGTGCCGCGGTGCGGTCCGGCGGCACTCCGGGCGGCGCCAGATACGGCCGGCCCATGACCTCGCGCGCCAGCAGGAACGTCAGCGCGCGGCGGTCCACCGGGTCGGTGACGAGATCGCGGATGCTCGGCACGCCGGGCACCTCGGCGAGCGGCGCCATTCCGGTGTGGAACAACAGGTGGATCTTCTTGTCGCGCACCCAGTCCGGATGCGCCGCCATGATCGAGCTCCACGACCAATAGCCGACGCCGTCGAGCTCGCCGCGCTCCATCGCCAGCGCGCCCACGGGCGTGTCGCGGTAGCCTTCGATGATCTTGAAACGCGTGCCGGCGAGCTGATTGAAGGCGCGCGGCATGATCTCCGAATCGGCGCCGGCGCCGGTGCCGGGCACCAGGAGCTCGTGTTGCTTCAGATCATCGAACGTCTTGACCGGCGAGGTGAACCACGACATCGCCAAACTGACGTCACGGTTCATGCTGCCGAGCCAGGTGAACTTGAGCGGATCGACGTTGACCTCGTTGTGCCCGAGCATCGGCTCGAACGGCAGGCCGCGGCCGATGGTGCCGATCACGCTGCCGTCCTTACGCGCAATGCGGAAGAGATACTCCTCGACCTTCAGCCCGCCGGCGCCCAGCATGTTCTGCACCACGAAGGTCGGATTGCCGGGAATGTGCTCGCCGAGATGGCGCGCCAGCAGGCGGGCGTAAATGTCGTAGGTCGAGCCGGCGCCGGAAAACACCACCATGCTGATCTGGCGGCCTTTATAAAACTGTCCGCGCTCTGCGCGCGCGCGCCGGCAACACCGGCGGCGAGCAGCACGGCGGTGAGCAGGACCGTGGCCAGCGTTGCGGTTGCGCATGCGGCAAGCTTCGCCATCAGGTCCCTCCGGGTCATGGGCAATTGCAGCGAACGCGGCGCACGCGCATGGCGCAACGGGCGAATTGCCGCGACGGCGCGGCTGTTTGAGCCGGCGCGACGATGCTAAGCTTGCCGCCATATCCGATCCAGTCGGGAGGAAAAGCCGATGCTACGGCTCATCGCATCGATCGCGCTGGCCCTTGCGGCCGCCTTGCAGTTTTCCGCTACGGCGGCGGCGCAGCAGGCCTATCCGACGCGACCGGTGCGTATCATCCTGCCCTATGGGGCGGCGAGTGCCACCGACATCGCCGCCCGCCTGTTCGCCGACAAGCTCGGCGCGATGTGGGGCAAGCCGGTGATCGTGGACAACCGGCCGGGCGGCGACGGCATCGTGTCGATGAACGCCTTCATCGCCGCCAATGACGATCATACGCTGTGGATGGGACCGGCCGCCGTGTTCACCACGCTGCCGTATCAGCATCCGGAAATCACCTCCGATCCCGGACCGAAGATGACGCCGGTGGTGAGCGTCTCGGTGGTGGTGATCTCGGTGTCGATGCCGTCTTCGATGAACGTCAACAGCGTCAGCGAGCTCGTCAAACTGGCGCGCTCGCAGCCCGGCAAGCTCAACGCCGCCGCCGCCAACGGCATTTCGGACTTCATGCTGTTCGGCTTTTTCAAGAAACAGGGGCTGGACGTCGCCGAGGTGCCGTATCGCGACATCATGCAGGCGCCGAACGATCTCATCGCCGGCCGCATCCAGGTGCTGGCGACCTCGCTTGCGGTGGTGCAGCCGCTCGCCGCGGCCGGCAAGATCAAGATCCTGGCCGTGAGCAGCCGGCAGCGCGCGCCGAGCCAGCCCGATGTGCCGACCGCCATCGAGGCCGGCTATCCGGACCTGACCTTCGAGAGCATCGGCGGCGTGTTCGCGCCGCCCTCGATGTCGCAGGAGGTGCGCGAACGGATTGCGGCAGACTTCCGCAAGGTGGTCGCTGCCAATCCGGACATCGCCAAGAAGCTCGAGCTGACCGGCCAGATCGTGACCAATCGCGGCCCGGCCGAGTTCGGCGCCGCGATCGACGAGCAGCGCGACAAGCTCAAGGGCCTCGCCAGCCTGCTCGGATTGAAGGCGGCGCATTAAGCGGTCTGGCATGAGCGCCCGCGACGAACTCGAGCCGATCGAGACCGCGAGCCGGGACGCGCTCCACGCGCTGCAGCTCGAGCGGCTGCAAAAGTCCGTTCGTGCGGCGTACGAGTGCGTTCCGCACTACAAGACTAAACTCGCCGCGGCGGGCGTGCATCCGGGCGACCTGAAAGAGCTTGCGGCCCTCGCCAGGTTTCCGTTCACCACCAAAGACGACCTGCGGCAGAATTATCCGTTCGGCCTATTCGCGGTGCCGATGGCCGACATCGTGCGCGTCCATGCGTCGAGCGGCACCACCGGCAAGCCGACCGTGGTCGGCTATACGCGAAACGACATCGCCACCTGGTCGGCGCTGATGGCGCGCTCCATCCGCGCCGCCGGCGGCCGCTCCACCGACATCATCCACAACGCCTACGGCTACGGCCTGTTCACCGGCGGGCTCGGTGCCCACTACGGCGGCGAATATTTGGGCGCCACCGTCATTCCGGTCAGCGGCGGCTTCACCGAGCGGCAGGTACAGCTCATCGTCGATTTCCGCCCCGGCATCATCATGGTGACGCCGTCCTACATGCTGGCCATCGCCGACGAGTTCGAGCGCCAGGGATTTGTCGCCGCCGATTGCAGCCTGCGCATCGGCATATTCGGCGCCGAGCCGTGGACCGACAGCATGCGCGACGAGATCGAGCGCCGCATGGGCCTCCAGGCGCTCGATCATTACGGCCTGTCCGAACTGATCGGGCCCGGCGTCGGCCAGGAATGTCCGGAGAGCCGCGGCGGGCTGACCGTGTGGGAGGATCACTTCTATCCCGAGATCATCGATCCGGAGACCGGCCGCGTGCTGCCGGACGGCGAGCCGGGCGAGCTCGTGCTCACCTCGCTCACCAAAGAAGCCATGCCGGTGATCCGCTACCGCACCCGCGACCTCACCCGGCTGCTGCCGCCCGCGGGCCGGCCGATGCGCCGCATGGAGCGCATCAAGGGCCGCTCCGACGACATGCTGATCATCCGCGGCGTCAACCTGTTTCCGTCGCAGATCGAGGCCGTGCTCGGCAACGAGCCGCAGCTCGCGCCGCATTATCTGCTTGAAGTGCGCCGGCCGCAGGCGCTCGATGAGCTCGACGTGCTGGTCGAGATGCGGCCGGAACTGTCAGGCAAGCTCTCCGCCGAGGACATCGAGGGCTTGGCGCAGCGCGCGCAGCACTTGATCAAATCGTATATCGGTCTCTCCACCACCGTGCGCGTGCTCGAACCCGGTACTATCGAGCGCTCGCAAGGGAAAGCCAAACGCGTCGTCGACCGGCGGCCGAAGAGCTGAAGACCATGGATCACGCTGCGGCGACGCGCTGCTTACAAGACGCGGGCTTTGAGGCGAAGGCCGTTGCCGCGTGGCTTGCCGCGGCGCCGCGCGACACGAGCGATCTTGCGGGTGACCGCCAGCGCTTCGCGCAATTCTGGAAGCAATGCGACGCGCTGCTCGCGCGGCTGCCGCAAAAGGCCAAGCGCAGCCGCGCCGAGGCCGAAGCGGCGCAGACGATTTTCACCACCGCGCGCGCGGCGCGCGAGCGCTTTCTCGGCGCACACGCTTCGGCGCTTTACGACGAGCTGACGCAGCGGCGCTCGCGCTTCATCCGCCTCGAAGATCTGGTGTTCGCCGCCGCCGCCGCAGTGCCCGGCCTGACGCCGACGGCCGAGCAGGTCGCCGCCGAAAGCGAGCATTTGCAGCGCGACAAGGACGGCGTCGAAATCGACCAGGGCATTTTCCTGGCGCACGTGCTGGCGCATGAAGCCTCCGGCCGCCACCTCTGCCACGCCATGCTGCTGCCGCGCGCCTCGTCGGAGGATTTTTTGCGCGAGCTCGACGCCAAGGGCCGCATCGATCTCGGCAAGGTCCAGGTCGAGCGCCGCGGTAAAGCGGCGTTCGTCACGGCAGGCAACCCGCGCTTTCTCAATGCCGAGGACAACACCACGCTCGACGCCATGGAGACCGCGGTCGACGTCGCCATCCTCGATCCGGCCACCGACGTCGCGGTGCTGCGCGGCGGCGAGGTCGAGCATCAAAAATATCGCGGCCGCAGACTCTTCGGAGCCGGCATCAACCTGACGCATCTTTATCGCGGGCTCATTCCGTTCACCTGGTTTTTGCGGCGCGATCTCGGCTTCGTGCACAAATTTTTCCGCGGCGTGGCGCGGCCCGACGCCGTGCCGGACGACGTGCACGGCACGACAATCGAGAAACCGTGGATCGCCGCGCTCGAAGGTTTTGCCATCGGCGGCCACTGCCAGATTTTGCTGACCATGGACTACGTGCTGGCGGCGAGCGACGCGTTCATGACCTTGCCGGCGCGCAAGGAAGGCATCATTCCGGGCGCCGCCAATCTGCGCATGCCGCGCTTCACCGGCGACCGCATCGCCCGCCAGGCGATCCAGTACGAACGCCGCCTCGACTGCGACAGCCCGGAGGGCCGTCTGATCTGCGACGAGATTGCCGCGCCGGCCGACATGGACCGCGCGCTCGATCACGTCATCGCCGGCCTCACCAATTCGGGCGCGGTCAGCGCCGCCTCGAACCGCCGCGCGCTCCGTATCGGCGAGGAGCCGTTCGATCTGTTCCGCCAGTATTTTTCCGCCTATGCGCGCGATCAGGCGTATTGCCATTTCAGCCCGGCGCTGATCGCAAACCTCGAGCGCGAGTGGAACGCGCACAACAGAAAGATTTAGTGCTCTGGGTTAGAATTGGAACAATTCAAGTTCGCGCACCGCAAAGATGACCGATATTTAAGGTTCCGACTCTACCGAAGCATCGCTCATTCCTCTATTTTCGAATTCAGCGCCTCGACCCCGCTTGTCCATACCGATATTTGCAGGAGCCATTGTGCAAAACGATCAAGACGACGTTCTCAGCAAAGTCCCTGAGGTCACGCTTGGTTTCTGGATCATAAAGATTCTTGCCACGACGCTCGGCGAAACAGGCGGCGATGCGGTGACGATGACTTGGCTGCACGCCGACGCAAATCCCCACAACGGTGGATATTTGATCGGCATCGGCATATTTTTTGTTCTGTTTGTTGCGGCCGTGGTCGCCCAAATCTCGGCAAGAAAGTTCAATCCCTGGATCTATTGGCTTGCCATCGTGGGCTCTACGACGGTGGGCACGGCCATGGCCGATTTTTTCGATCGCTCATTGGGCATCGGCTACGCCGGAGGATCGTCCATTTTGCTGGCATGCGTCCTGGGCTCGCTCGCGATTTGGTATTTTGCGCTCGGCTCGATCAACGTGCAGACTGTTGCAACGCCAAAAGTGGAAGTCTTCTATTGGGTGACGATAATGTTTTCACAAACCCTGGGGACCGCGCTGGGCGATTGGATGGCTGATGACACCGGCCTCGGTTACGACGGCGGCGCGCTCGTGTTCTGTGCAGCACTCGCCGTGCTGGCAGCATTGTACTATTCGACGAGAATCTCTCGCGTGTTCCTGTTCTGGGGGGCTTTCATCCTGACGCGACCACTAGGTGCGACAGTCGGAGACTTTCTCGATAAGCCGACGAGCGATGGCGGCTTGGCTCTCAGCCGTCCTCTGGCATCGGCAGCGATCCTCGCTCTGATCATCGTGCTGGTTTTCGTCTTGCCGCAGCGCGCCGGGCAGCATCCGGGCGAGCCGATAGCGGCGGAGTAGCGAATTAAGACGCGAGCCGCCGTACGCTGGTCACCTCGCTGCCGCCAGCGCGAATGCGCGTGAGCGCTTCGGCGAGCGGCTCGACGACGACCGCCATGTGGAAGGCGTTGGCGTGCAGCAGGGTCGCGCGGTCGCGCACCATGGCAACGTGGCCTTTCCAGAACACGAGATCGCCGCGCTGCAGGTCTGAAAAATCCGTCGCCGTTGCGACTGGCTCGCCCAGTGCGGCTTCCTGCATGTGGCTGTCGCGCGGGCAGGCGACGCCGCAGGCGGTCAGCGCGACTTGGACGAGACCGGAGCAATCGAGGCCGAGCGCCGTCTTGCCGCCCCACAGATAGGGTACGCCGAGAAAGCGTTCGGCCACCGCGACGAAATCGGTTTCGTAGGCATCGAGCGGCGCAAGATGCGCGGCCGGCAGGTAGGCGCCGGCCGGCGTGACCGCCAGGCACTCCTGCACGCGCGTCACGGTAAGCTTTGCGCCGAGCGGCAACGCTTCGAGCGGCGGCAGCTTGATCGACGGGCCGGGAAAAACCAACGTGCGCAGCGCCGCGACCTTGTGGGTCGGCGCCGGCCCGGACGGCGCCAGCGTCTCGCTCGGCAGCCAGCCGACATAGCCGTCGGCCGCAAGCTGGCCCCACGACCAGCCGTCCTCGTTGGTGTCATAGATCGTAACGCGCTCGCCCTTGAGCGCCTCGGTATCGAGCGGCGCGTCCGGCCGCGGCTCGCGGCGCAGCGACGCGATCGGCGCGACGACTTCGAGCACGCGGCCTTCGACAAACCGCGCCGCCGGCACTTTGCCTTCGAGATGCTTGGCCGCGAGATCGGCGCGGGCCGGCGTCAGACGCGGATCGAAGTCCGGCATCACAGTCTTCCGCTCATTCCCGCGAAAGCGGGAATCCAGAGGGGACATGTCGACCTCGCGGCCCACACACTGGGTCCCCGCTTTCGCGGGGACGAGCGGCAGGAGGACGCGGCGTGCATCTCCGACACTCAGCCGCAGCGCGCGCAAAGGAGCGCGTAGAGCGCGCGCGCCGCCTGGCATTCGCCGCCCTCGGGCCGGCCCGGCTTGGCGGACGGCGTCCAGGCGAACACGTCGACATGCAGCCACGATTGCGCCGTCACGAAGCGCCGCATGAACAGAGCCGCGGTGATGGCGCCGCCGTGGCTGCCGCCGACATTGTTGATGTCGGCCACCTTGGATTCGAGCATCGCCTCGTAGGGCCGCCACAACGGCAGCCGCCACAGCGGATCGTTCTCGCGCTTGCCGCACGCCGCCAGTTCGTCGGCGAGCGCATCGTCGTCGGTGAAGAACGGCGGCACGTCGGGGCCGAGTGCGACGCGCGCGGCACCGGTCAAGGTGGCGAAGTCGGCGATCAGCGCCGGCTTCTCTTCGTCGGCGAGCGACAGCGCATCGGCCAGAACGAGCCGGCCCTCGGCGTCGGTATTGCCGATCTCGACCGTGATGCCCTTGCGCGAGGTGTAAATGTCGCGCGGCCTGAAACTGTCGCCGGCGATGGCGTTCTCGACCGCCGGAATGAGCACGCGCAGCCGCACTTTCAGCCCGCGCGCCATGATCATGTGCGCCAGCGCCAGAGCGGTCGCGGCGCCGCCCATGTCCTTCTTCATGTTGAGCATGGCGGATTCGGGCTTGATGTCGAGCCCGCCGGTGTCGAAGCAGACACCCTTGCCGACAAGCGTGATGCGCGGATGCGCGGCTTCGCCCCACGTCATGTCGAGAAGCCGCGGTGCCCGCGGCGCGGCGCGGCCGACCGCATGGATCAGCGGAAAGTTTTGCGCCAAGAGATCGTCGCCGACGACGCTCCGGAAGGAGGCGCCGTGCTGCGTCGCAAGTTTTTGCGCGGCGGCTTCAAGCTCCGCCGGCCCCATGTCGTTGGCCGGGGTGTTGATCAGGTCGCGCGCCAGGGCGATGCCTTCGACGATACGCTGCAAGTCGTCGCGGTCGAGGCTTTGCGGCAGATCGAGACTGAGCTTGCGCGCCTCGGCTTTGCGATAGCGCGTGAAGCGGTAGCTGCCGAGCGCAAAGGCCAGCGCCGCCAGCCGCGCGTCATGCGGCTCGTTGGCAAAGCGATAGACGCCGTCGGGCAGATGCTGCGGCAAGCGGCCGGGCAGGAACAGATCCTTGGCGTCGTCGGCGGCTTCGAGGCCGAACAGTACGCCGCCAAGCCCGTCCTTGCCCGGCAGCAACAAATGCCGCCCGGCCTTCGGCTCGAAGGCGGCCGCATCGGCAAACGCGCAGGCCTCCGCCCCGATATGCTTGCGTATATCCGGATAACCGGCCGCGGTCACAAACCAGATCGGGATGGCAGCGGCGCTGCCGCGCGCAACGAAAATCGATTCCATCGGCTCTTGCGATTTTATCGAAGACCGCGTGGTGCTATCACGAACGCATCACGGATGATAGCCGACGTCGCCGCGTACCTTGCCGCGAAACACCCAATAGGACCACGCGGTGTACATGAGGATGACCGGGAGCAGAAACAGCGTGCCGATCAAGAGAAAGGCCTGCGTGCTCGGCGGCGAGGCGGCCTGCCAGAGCGTGTAGTGATACGGCACGATCATCGGCCACAGGCTGATGGCGATGCCGAGGAACGACATCATGAACAGGCCGACGGCGCCGAAAAACGGCAACAGCTCGTAGCGGTGCGTCAGCGCGTACCATTCCGCGATGGCGATCGCCGCGGTGACGATCGGCACGGGTGCCAGCAAGCCGATGTTGGGCCAGCTGAACCAGCGCTGGGCGATGCCGGCATTGGCGAGCGGCGTCCATACACTGACGACGACGATGCCGGCTAAGACCCCGATCAGGCACAGCCGTCCGGCCCGCCGCGCCCAATCCTGCAAATCGCCTTCGGTCTTGAGCACGAGCCACGCCGCGCCGAGCAGCCCGTAGCCGGCCAACAGCGCGAGGCCGACCACGAAGGCAAACGGCGTGGCGAAGTCGAACGAGGTGCCGGCAAAATGCCGGCCGTCGACCCTAAATCCCTGGATGAAGGCGCCGAGCACGAGGCCCTGCGCGATGGTGGCGACGATCGAGCCGCCGCAGAACGCGCCGTCCCAGAACCGTCGCAGCCGCTCGTGGCGGAAACGGAATTCGAAGGCAACGCCGCGGAACATCAGGGCGAGCAGCATCACCAGAATGGGGAAGTAGACCGCGGGAATGATGATCGCGAAGGCGAGCGGAAACGCGGTCAACAAACCGAGCCCGCCGAATACCAGCCAGGTCTCGTTGCCGTCCCACACCGGCGCGATGGAATTCATGATGGTGCGGCGCATCGCCTGATCGGGCGCGAAGCCGTACAGCATGCCGACGCCTAGATCGAAACCGTCGAACACGACGTAATAGAATACCGCCAGCGCCAGCAGCAGGGTCCACAGCGGTACCAGATCGAGGACCATCGCAGCCTCACGGTCGCGTATCGGAGACGGCGCGGGCGGCACTCTCGAACGGCTGGCTGGGCCGTCCACTCGCCACGGGGTGCGTCACATCCGGCGCCTGCGGACCGCGCCGCACCAGGCCGGCCATGACCGCGATGCCGGTCGGATACATGATCAGATAAACGGCCACGTAGCAGGCGAACGAAATGACCACGTCGATTCCGGTGAGCGACGGCGACACCGAATCGGCGGTGCGCAACAGCCCGTAGACGGTCCAGGGCTGGCGTCCGACCTCGGTCACGATCCACCCGCAAAGCACGGCAATGAAGCCGAGCGGCGCCATGTACTGGAGGAGCCACAGAAACCGCGGCGACTGCCACAGCCGCCCCCGCAGCCGCAAAATCTGGCCGGCCACCGCGACAAACAACATGATGAAGGCGATTCCGACCATGATGCGGAACGCGAAGAACGGCGGCCCGACCGGCGGCCGCTGATCGAGCGGCCATTCCTTGAGCCCCTTGATCGTACCGCTCCACGAATGGGTCAGGATAAGGCTGCCAAGCTCCGGAATCTCGATGGCGTCGTGCATCCTCGCGGCGGCATCATCCGGAATGCCGAACAGCGTCAGTGGCACGGGATTAACGGTGTCGTAACGGCCCTCGATCGCGGCAACCTTGGCCGGCTGATATTCGAGCGTGTTGAGACCGTGCTGGTCGCCGAGAAACATCTGCAGCGGCACGATGACGATCAGAAGGTCGAGCGCCATGAGGATCATCATGCGCGCCTCGGCTCCTGCCCGCTCGCGGCGCAACAGCCAGGCGCCGACGCCCATCACCACGAACGCGGTGGTGATGTAAAAGCCGGTCACGGTGTGCAGCAGGCGGTAGGGAAACGACGGATTGAAGATGATGGCGAGCCAATCGACCGGCTCGAACCGGCCGTCGACCAGCTTAAAACCTTGCGGCGTCTGCATCCACGAATTGGTCGCCAGGATCCAGAATGACGACAGCAGCGTACCGAAGGCGACCATCAGACCGGCGAAGAAATGCGCCCAGGGCGGCACCAGCCGGCGGCCGAACAGCAGCACGCCGAGAAACGACGCTTCCAGAAAGAATGCCATCAGGCCTTCATAGGCCATCAGCGGCGACAGCACGTCGGCGGTTTTATCGGTGAAGCCGCTCCAATTGGTGCCGAACTGGAACGGCATGACGATGCCCGACACCACGCCCATGCCGAACGAGACGGCGAAAATGCGGATCCAGAATGCCGAAATGCGCAACCAGATGGCGCGGCCGGTGAAGAACGCCAAGGCTTCCAGCACCGCGATGTAGGACGCCAGCCCGACGGTGAATGCCGGCAGCAGGATGTGCCAGGAAATCACCCAGGCCCATTGCAGCCGCGACAGCAGCACCGGGTCCAAAGTCATGGCGGGCCTTTCGGAGGCGACGCGAACCCTCTGGAAACAGGGCTACATTATTTTGGCGGCGCTCGATAGGGCGCTGCGCATATCATTAACCTCATCCTGAGGCGCGAGCGAAGCGAGCCTCGAAGGATGTAGGCCGAGGTGCCCGGAGCTGCATCCTTCGAGGCTCGGCGCTGCGCGCCGAGCGCCTCAGGATGAGGGCCACTATCAATTCCGCAGATCACTCGTCAATCTTCTTGTTGTACGGCCCGAGCACCTTCGTCGCCGCCTGGACGTAGGACAGGTCGATCACGTCCTTGACCGAGACCTTGCCGTCGATCTCGCCCACGTCCTTGAAATACTTCCAGGCCATTTCCAGCGCCGGCACATTGAGGTTGCCGTTCGGATCGACCACCTGCGAGACGATGGCGCGGTGCACCTTCGGGTCTTTGAGGAACGAGTATTTCACCAGAATGTCGATCACCTCGTCGGAATTCGGACCGGCGATGTGGCCGCCCTCGAGCGAGTCGTCGTAGAAGCGCATCGCCTTGACCAGCGCGACCATGAACTTGTTGGCGGTGTCTTTTTGCTGGGTGAATTTCGGGCTGTAGAAGATCACCGCAGTCTGGAAGCCGGGGAAAATCTCGTCGGCGGTCATCAGCTTCTTGGCGGCGCCGAGCTGCAACAGTTTTGTCACGGTCGGCTCGACCGTGAGGCTGGCGTCGATGCCCTTGTTGGCATAGGCCGCGATGTGGTTGGGGAAGCCGAGATAGACCGGATCGATGTCCTTGATGCTGAGCCCGACTTTCGTCAGAGCGTAGTTGATCAGCGCGTCTTCGCTGTTGCCCTTGGCGGAGATCGCCACCTTGAGGCCTTTGAAGTCCTTCAGGCTCTTGACCTTGCCGCTGTCGTAAAGGTCGGTGCGCACCATGATGTTTTCGAAGCTGTAGTTCTTGGTGTTGCGCGCCTTGTCGGCGACGATCTTGATGCCGATGCCGCGCGCCACAGCGTTGTAGAGGCCGGCGGACGTGGCGCCCGAGCCGACGTCGACTTCGCCGGAGGACAGCGAGGGGATCATCTTGGCCGCCGAATCGAAGCGGACGAATTTCACCTTGAGCCCCTGCTCGGCGAAGTAGCCCTTGGCGTCGGCGATGAACAGCGGCGCGTCGCTCGCCGCCCCAATGGTGCCGATAGTCAATTCCTGCGCCTGCGCGCGCGCACCCAGCGCGGTCATCGCCACGACGGCAGCGGCTGCAAGGAGCCATGTTTGAATCTTTTTCATCGGCGCCATTTCTTCCTCCGCGATGTTCTTATAACCCGCTCGTCCCCGCGAAAGCGGGGACCCAGTGCTGGATTCCCGCTTTCGCGGGAATGAGCGGAAGATAACACGTACCCGCTTGGCCCGCCTGCGACACAGATGCGCTCACAGCCAGGGCATCAGCGAGGCGTGGATGACGTCGGGAATCCCCTCCCCGCCGACCGCTTTGATGGCGGTGTCGACGTCCTTGAGCCCGAACCGATGCGTGGTGATGAGCTCGAGCGGGAAACGCTTGGAGGCGAGCTGTGCCAAAGCGAGCTCGCAGGCCTTGTAGCTGTGGCCGCGCGCGCTCTTCATGGTGATGAACTTCACCGTGAATTTTTCCAGCGGGAAATTGGGAAACGCCGCCAGCTCGCCCTGCGCCACGATGATGCCGCCCTTGCGCTTGAGCGCCTCGATGCCGAGCAGGATCGGGATGGTGCCGGCGCCGGCGGTGCAGTCGAGCGCGACGTCGACGCCCTTGCCGCCGGTGATCTCCATGACCTTGGCCAGCGGATCTTCCTTGCTGACGTCGATGACGTGATCGGCGCCGAGCTTTTTGGCGACCTCCATGCGGGCGCGGTCCTTGGCGGTGCCGGTGACGATGATCAGCGAGGCGCCGGCCTGCTTGCAGATCACGGTCTGCGACAGGCCCTGCTGGCCCGGGCCCTGGATCAGCACCGTCGAATTGTAGCCGACGCCGCCGTCGAATAGCGACCACTCGACGCCGTTCGCCATCGGCGTGACGAGGCCGGCAAGCTCCGGCGTCACGCCCTTGGGCACGTGATGCACCACCGCGTTCCACGGCAGGTAGACGTACTGGGCAAAGCCGCCCCACAGATGCGGCGGCCGCTCGATCGAGGTGTAGCCGTAGCGGATCGCGTCCGGATTGGTACGCCAGTTGGTGTTCTCGCAATGCCGGTACTGGCCGGCATGGCACCACTCGCACTTGCCGCACATCACGTAATGCTCGACGAAGACGAGATCGCCTTCCTTGAATCCCTTGCGGCGGGTGAATTCGCGGCCGGCCTTGGCGATGGTGCCGATGTTCTCGTGGCCCATGATGGTGGGCGCGTTACTCGGCGGATGCTTGTAGAGCTTGACGTCGGTGCCGCAGATGCCGCCGACCTCCATCTTCATCAGCGCCGCGTCCTCCGGAATATCCGGCATGGCGAATTCGCGGATTTCGGTCTTGCTCGGCCCGGTACGCACCGCCGCCAGGACTTGTTCTGCCACTTTGAAATCGCTCCAGCTTGGTTCTTGTTTTCCGTTAAATATGCCGGCGCAATCTAGAATGCAGCCGAAGCGCGTCAAGCCCGCCTAACAGGTGCATTTTCGCCGGCGACAGCCTAGCTTGAGGGCCATGGCAGGCTCATTCCCGATGATGCGGCCGTTGCGGCGCAGCGCCGATCACGGCGCCGCCAGCGAACGGGTGCGCGGCTGGACGCGGGCGCGTTTTGCGCTTGCCGATGATGAGACCGTGATGGCGTCCGAGATCGCCTGCACGGTGCCGGGGTGCCCGCCGATCGAGACCCACGTGGTGTTCTGGACCGCTTCCGGCCGGCACCATTTCCAGGTGTTCAAGCCGCTCGCCGAAGTCGCCGAAGACGACCTGCCGCCCGCCTTCATGAAGGACGCGCTCACCTGGGTCGAAGGCGTCGAATGCAGCTGCTGCTAAAAACTTTCCTCCGCCGCGAAGCGGGGAAGGATGAGCAAGCGAAGCCTGATCAATCGAAGCGACGGAACGCGGCTTCAACCTCGGCGTCGCTGGCAAATCCGCGGCAGTCCGCCTGCACCGCTCCAGACCAAGTCCAGCCTAATGGACCATGCGGCCGATGCGGTCGAGCCGCACCGTCGATGGCCCATTGGGCGACGTTTGGTCGACCGAATAAAAAATCATGGCGGCGCGACCGACGATGTTCTCGAGCGGAACGTAGCCGACCTGGCTCATAACGCGGCTATCGGTTGAATTGTCCCGGTTGTCGCCCAGCACGAAATAATGACCGGGCGGCACGAGGAATTCCGGCGTATTGTCGAGGAAACTGTTTTCCTGCAGATCGAGCGTCTCATAGCTCGCCCCGTTCGGCAGCGTTTCGCGCCAGCGCTTGACGCCGACGGCGCGGCCATTCTCCAGATAGACGAAATCCTCTATGCGCTTACGGCCGACCGCAGTGCCATTGATGACAAGCTCACCGTTCCTCATCTGGATGCGGTCGCCCGGCAGGCCGACCACCCGTTTGATGTAGCTGATTGTATCGTCCTTCGGCAGGCGGAACACCACGGTGTCGCCACGTTGCGGTTCGGCGCTGAAGACCCGGCCCGAGAAGAGCCGCGGCGAGAGCGGCAGAGAATAGTGGGTATAGCCATAGGCATATTTGGACACGAAAAGGTAGTCGCCAACGAGCAACGTCGGCATCTGGGCTGCGCTCGGTATGTTGAAGGGCTGGTATAGAAAGGTTCGTATCAGCAAAGGCGCGATCAGCACAATGCACCCGGCAATTACGGCGCTTCCAATGGTTCGCCAAAAGCTAAACCCTTGCGCGCGTGCAAGCATGAGCAGCAAAATCACAAATCCCCAGATTCCGAGTATCAAGGTGATCGCCTGGAGCGCCGGGACGAGCCCGCGCGGAGCAACCCCGCCGGCGATATATGCAAGCCACAGCAGCGCGAGGACGCATAGCGAGAAGGCCAGAATGCTCGGAAGCAAGGCCCAGGCGATCACGGCACGTATCTGCGCCTGCGTGGCGGAACCGCCGAACAACGTGCCGCTCAGCCGCAGCAGCAATCCGTTGAGATAAAGACCGACTATGCCGAGAAACGCCCCACCGACCGCAATAGCCATGGCGACGGGCCAACCGACGAGCCCGGCCCTGCCTCCTGTCTGGAACAGGTGATTCACGAGCGCCGCGATGCCACCGATCGCCGCCAGCAACAACACATGGCGGCGCGGGTCGCGGGCGAGAACGTAGGAGATCGTGTCGCGTGGACGCGTCCAGATAGAGAACCAGGGTGACAGATACTGCGAAGTATCGTGCGGTTGCGCCATCATCGCCGCCTCTTCGGTGGTGGCTCGCATGCGCCACCTCGCGGGCCATAATACGATTATTAGCGCTGGGAAAGGATATCGTATCCCCGCGTTGCAGCGAAGTGTCCCCCGGCAATCGACGGGAATTACGCTATTCTTCTGCAGTGCGAAAGGACGCTCCTAATACCTCGGATCACCTTGCGGCAGCCCGGTAGTTCGGTCGCTTTTGCAGCGACCGGATTTTTCGATGCGCGTCCTACAGTCCTGCTTTCGCCAGCGCGTCGGCCTGCCGCTTGGCGACGCGCTCGATGGAGAAGCGCTCGATCGCTTCGTTGAACAGGCGATAAAAATTCAGCTCGGCGCGCAAGTGCAGGAACACGGCGCCCAGCCCGATTGCGGCGCGGTCCATGAAGACGAATTCGCGCGGCACCCGCACCGGGCCCTTGCGCTTGAGCGCCTGGTGGACGCGGAACGCTTCGCGGCGGCCGTATTCGGCGGGTGCCACGCCGTCGGCGATGGTGCGGACGCGGTCGTCAAGGAGCGGCCCATAGATGAAGCGCGCCCAGATATTGAGCGTCTCGATCAGCTCGCGCGACAGGCCGCGAAAACCCCAGGTCTCGTAGGCGCCCACGATCAGATCGTCCTCACCGCGCAACAGCCCGTGATAGAGGTCGACGACGCCCTGGACGAATTTCGGCGCGAAGATGCGGATGCAGCCGTAGTCGAGCAGATTGATGCCGGCCGGCGCGCCACCGCGTTTGAATACCGTGTAATTGCCGAGATGCGGATCGCCGTGGATGACGCCGAAGCGGCTGAACGGAAACCACCAGGCCGTGAACATGGCGCGGGCGAGCGCGTTGCGCGCGGCGAGCGGATCGTCCTTGTGCGTGAGCATCCGCGTGCCGTCGAGCCAATCGAGTGTCAGCAGCCGGCCGGTCGACAGCTCCGGCCAGGCGCGCGGCACGCGCACGGATACCTCACCGTCGAGCATGATGCGATAAAGCGCGACGTGCTTGGCCTCGCGAAAGTAATCGAGTTCTTCGCGCACGCGCGCGCCGATCTCTTTGCCGACCTCGGTAGTGTCGATGGCGTTGTCGAGGCGGCGGCGGATGGCGAGCAGCCACTGCAGCTGGCGCAGATCGGCTTCGACCGCGGACTGCATGTCGGGATATTGCAGCTTGCAGGCCAGATCGTTGCCGTCGAGCGAGCGGGCGCGGTGCACCTGGCCGAGCGACGCGGCGGCTGCCGGATGGTGCTCGAAACTGCGGAATTTTTTCTCCCAGTCGACGCCGAGCTCGGCCACCATGCGGCGCTTGACGAAGGCCCAGCCCATGGGCGGCGCTTCGCTCTGCAGCTTCTGCAATTCGGCGGCGTATTCGGGCGGCAGCAGATCCGGAATGGTCGCAAGGAGTTGCGCGACCTTCATCAGCGGCCCCTTGAGCCGGCCGAGCGCCGACGACAGCGCCAGCGCCTCGCCGGCGCGGTCGGGCGCGCCGCCGAGGAGCCGCCGTCCCGCATAGCGCGCCGCCACGCCGCCCACGTTGGCGCCGACCCGCGCATAGCGCGCGGCGCGGGCGGACAAGCGGTTCTTTTCGCGGTCGGTGGGCATGGGCTCCTTTACTCGCGAGAGCCCAGGCGGCAATCAGCTCTTTGCCAGTTTTCGAAACGCCTCACGGTATCTTTCCATGCCTCTGCGCGCGAGCTTCATGCCGTAATCATGGGCCGTCATGGTGCGCTCGATTTTCAGACCAGCCTCAACCGGATCGATACTGAGCACATCACCCACTCCCCAACCGAGACTGCGCGCCAATTCAATCGGAAGATCGATCAATAGCTTCTCTCTCCGCGCTTATGTATGGTGCCTTGCATTATTTGCACCTCAAATTGGATGACGCCCCCGCTCGGCTGTGCATGCCGCGCCGGGGACTACCGGACAAATTAAACGCGAAGGCGCCCGGCATAAAGAGCCGGGCGCCGTGCCTTACTGTCGTGGGGACTGTTTTACCGCGCCACCGGCTCCGCCGGGCGCGCCGCGCGGGTGATCCGGCGGTGTTGCCGGCTGATCGGCCGCGGCGGTACCGGCGCTGGCTGCGCGAAGCCGCCGCCGAACAGCCGGGAGAAGAAGCCCTCGCCGCCTCCGCCCTGGGCCGAATAGTAGCCGCGGGCGCCGCGGGGCCCGCCGCCGTTGCCCCACAGCGACGGGCTGTCGGGCACGGCCAGGACCTGGCGGTGCGTGATGTCGATCCGGTGCTCGACCGGCACGTCGGCGACCCGTTTCTCGGGCCCGTTGAGCAGCGCGATCAGCGCCCGGTCGCGGCCGTAGACGTCCTCGCGGAATTCGAGCTTGCCGGCATCGTCGACGAACGCGGTCTGATAGGTCAGGTGCACCGGGATGAAGGTCGGGAAGTCGATGTTGACCTCGCCCGGCCCGTACATCCGCTTGATGCGCTCGATGGTGTAGCCCTCGCCCGGCCGCACCAGCGACAGCAGCACCTCGGCATATTTGGGCGGATCGAGCACGCGCATGCAGCCGTGGCTGAACGCGCGCTTCTCATAGTTGAACATGTATTTGTCCGGCGTGTCGTGCTGATACACCAGGAACTTGTTGGGGAAGTTGAAGCGGATGCGGCCGAGCGCATTGCGGTCGCCCGGCGGCTGCCAGATGCTGATGCCGCCCTCGCGGTTGTGATCGACGACGAGCCCCATGCGCTGCAGCACCGACGGATCCTGCGCCAGCGCCGGCAGGTATTCGCGGTTCACGATCGACGGCGGCACGTGCCAGATCGGATTGATGGTGATGAACTTCATCTGCGCCGTCATGATCGGCGTCGGCATGCCGGGCTTGCCGATCACGATCCTGGTCTTCCAGACCTGCTGGCCGTCGTGCACCACGCGCAGCGTGTAGTCCGGCAGGTTGACCATCACGTAGGTCTTGCCGAGATCGTGCGGCATCCAGCGCCAGCGTTCCATGTTGGCGATGATGGTCTCGGTGACGTGGGTCGGACGCGGTCCGTTCATCGCATCGACCGTCTGCACGGTCAGCGTGCCGGTGACTTTGACGTCGTGCTCCTTCTGGAATTTCTTGACCGCTTCGGCGAGATCCTTGTCGTAGGTGGTGCCGTCGCCGGTGATGCCGAGCCGCTCGCGCAGCGCCGGCACCCGCTCGTCGGTCGAGCCGACCTTGAGCACCGGACCGTGCGCGATCGGCGCCTTCACGGCAGGCCCGTTGCCGCCGCGGATTTCGGCGAGCTTGGCCTTGAGCGCCAGGTAACCGGCCGCGTGCGGCTCGTAGGAGTCGAGCGCCGCGCCGACATCCTTGGCGTCGGCGAGCGCGGCCAGCACGCTCGCCGGTTCCGGCGGTTTTTGATCGTAGGAAATGTCGGCGCTCACCCGCGACCAGTGCACTCGCCCGACCGAGGCGTGGTGCGCGTACAGGATGACCGAGGCGGTCAGGCGCAGCTCGGCTTCGGCGAGCGTGCCGGGATCGGATGACTTGAAGTCTGCCACCGGATAGTCGGCGGGTTCGAGGCCGTCGGCATCGACATGGCCGAGATAATTGGTCGCCGCCTTGGCGCGGTCATTGGCGTGACCGTCGGTGAGCCAGATCGGCGCATAAGAGCGGCCCGCATAAAACGCTTCAACTGCGGTGCGTTCGGACTTGCCGCCGAGCAGGCGGTCGAACTTGCCGGACGAGAGCGCGCGCAATTGATCGGCCACCGCCTGATCGACGGTGGGCGGGGCGCTGGCAGCCGGCGCGGGCGCCGCCGCAGCAGGCGCGGCGGCCGGCTCGGCAGCGGCGGCGCCGGTCTGCGCCGGTGCGGCTTCGGGAGCGGGCGCGACGCTGCCGGTCTGGGCCGGCGCCGCCTCGGGCGCGGGCGCAGCGGCGGCCGGATTCGGCGCTTCGGCCTGCTTGGCCGGTTCGGCGGATTTTTGCGGCTCGGCCGGCACTGCCGCCACGGCGGCAGGCTCAGGCGCGGGGGCGGCCGGCGCTACGGCCGCGTTCGTATTGTCAGATACAGGAGCGGCTGCGGCCGGCGCGGCGGACTTGTCCGGCTGCGCGGCGGCAGCAGGCGCGGCCGTCTCAGGTTGCGCCGCAGCGGCACCACCCGGCTCGGCGAGCGGATCTGCCAGCGCGCTGCCGGCGGTCACCGACAGCAACAGCGCAACCGCAGTCGAGGCCAAAAACCCATTCAGACGGACGCCGGGCATTGCAAATTCTCCCAATTCCTCGCTCTTGTCCCCAGCCCCTGCGGCTGCCTGAGAGCCCGAAACGCGGGAACAATGTTCCCGAAAAGTGTCATTGCTGCGGACGAAAAAGCGATTTCTGCCTTCACCTTACGCGACGCAGCCACGAATTGTCTTGTGCAGAGCGGCGAAAATGCGGGCCGGCTCACGCGATTTTCCGGCCCTGTCGCTCCCCGGCAACGGCTTGTTCCGCGTTGTCCGGCCCATCGCCCCCCAGACCAAGCCCTTCCAGCTTCCGGTATAGCGTAGATCGGCCGATTCGCAGCCGCCGCGCCACCTCCGACATCTGGCCGTCGTAATGGGAGATGGCGAACCGGATCAGCTCGGCCTCGACCTCCTCGAGCGGCCGGACGTCGCCGGCGGCGTCGAGCAGCGGCAGCGATTCGGGCGCTGGTGCACCGGCCGTCGTCGTGCCCGTATGGACGTCGGGCTGCAGCGGGGCGGCTTCGACTGTGAGGCCCTCAGAATAGGATTCGCCCTCGGCGGCTATTCCGGCCGGCAGCGTCGTGGCCGGAGCGTCGCCGGATATTTCGACCTGCGCCGCGATTTGCGGAAATTCCGCGGGCGAAAGCGTGTCGCCGTCGGCCAGCACCACGGCCCGGAACAGCGCATTCTCGAGCTGGCGGATATTGCCCGGCCACGCATAGGTGGCGAGGAGGCGCACCGCCTCCGGCGCAATGACGCGGATGCGCTTGCCCTCCTCGGCGGCAAAGCGTGCCAAAAAGTGCCGCGCCAGCGCCGGGATGTCGGCCGGCCGTTGGCGCAGCGGCGGCACCGTGATCGGAAACACGTGCAGCCGGTAAAACAGATCCTCGCGGAAGCGGCCGGCTTTGACGTCGGCGATCAGGTCGCGATTGGTCGCCGAGACGATGCGCACGTCGACCTTGACCGGCCGGCGCGCGCCGACCGGCTCGACCTCGCCCTCCTGGATGGCGCGGAGCAGCTTGACCTGCGCGGCCGGCGGCAGCTCGCCGACTTCATCGAGAAACAGCGTGCCGCCGGTCGCCTCGACGAACTTTCCGGTGTGCCGCTCGGTGGCGCCGGTGAAAGACCCCTTCTCGTGACCGAACAGGATCGACTCGACGAGATTTTCCGGCATGGCGCCGCAATTGACCGCGACGAACGGTTTTGTGCGCCGCTCGCCGGAGCCATGAATGGCGCGCGCGATCAATTCCTTGCCGACGCCGGACTCGCCGCAGATCAGCACCGGGATATTGGAGGCCGCCGCCTTCTCGGCGATGCGGATCACGCCGCCCATGTTGGCGCTTTTGGTGATGATGTCGGCAAAGCCGAGCGTGCCGGCGCGGCTGTGCTTGAAGCGGGCGATCTCGCCTTCCAGCGCGCTGGTGGTGAGCGCGTTGCGCAGGCTCACATGCAGCCGCTCGGCGCCGACCGGCTTGACCACGAAATCGATGGCGCCGGCGCGCATCGCCGAGACCACATTGTCGATGCCGCCATGGGCAGTCTGCACGATCACCGGCACCTTGACGCCGGCCTGGCGCAGCCGCGCCAACACGCCGAGGCCGTCGAGGTTCGGCATGACGAGATCGAGGATCACGCAGTCGATGCGCGCACCGTCGCCGCCGCAAAGCAGCGCCAGCGCCGCCTCGCCGTTGTCGCGGACCACGGCCTCATAGCCGAACTTGTGCAGCATGGCTTCGAGGAGCCGGCACTGCACCGGATCGTCGTCGACAATGAGGATGGCCATTCGTTATTCCTTCATGCGCGCGACGACCCTACGCGCCGCGTTCAGCGCAACGCGCGGTGTCCCGTTTCGGGGCAATCTGGGCGAGGAGAATTAAGAGGGTGTTAAATCACGAGGCCTTCCCGGCGACCGGCTCGGGTTTGTCTTTGCGTGTACCCGTCCCGGAAAGAAATAAGGTAGGGTTCGCCCGAGGGTTGCGCTATGCTGCCTCGGGTCAACGACGGCTGGGGGGAGACTATGGCAACGGAAAATCACATTCAGGGCCTTGCGCGCTTTCTCGTCGGCTTCGGAACTGAAGAAGACCAGTTTTGGCGCGATTATCATTTCGACTTTTGCGGACACATTGACTACGACCCGCATACCGGCGTGCCGGTGGCGGTCCGCCCGGTCGAGCGCAGCGGCTACTCGCTCGGCTGCTTGCAACTTGATTTCGGTCAGATAACAGCGGCAGCCGAGCCCTTCATCACGGCCTTTGATACCTGGCATGCAGCGAACCCCGGCAGCCCCGGCCTCGTCAGCACGCATAAGTTTGCGGTCGCCGCGCTGAAATCCGACGGTCAAGCGCTGATGGCAAATCCGGGCACGGCGTTACACCGGCAAGATGTCGCGGCGCTATCGACTTTCGTGCTGTCGCCGGACGGCAGCGATTGGGTCAATACGAACATCGACAACGCGCTGATCGGAAGCGACCATCAGAAGAAATCGATTTACAGCAGTGAGTTTACTCTCGTCGGCATTGCGCGCGAGGCCGAGGCAACGGCCGCGTTCAAGAACGCAACAAGCAGCGCGAAGACCGATCTTCTCTATGCGATGACGATGAAGTCCTACAATCAAGCGCCGGGCAACTGCACGCACAAACTGCTGCCGTTCCTCAATACGAACCCCGCGGACGATGACATTGTCGCGTGGCCGAACAGATTTTCGGGCGCGTTTCGCGACGGTGTCGGGAGCGCCGTGAAGCTGGCTCAGATGTGGTCGAAGCTGATCAATACGGCGCCGAGTTCGCCGCCGCCATGGATCGTCGATTTGGCGAACACCATGGATGCTCAAGGGCTTGCCAATCCGCGCAAGGCTTCCGCCGCATCGGGCTCTTACGTCGCCGCACGCCAGGTCTTCGAGAGCTCGGACCTTTTTCCCGGCTTTGCGCAAGCCTTGCAGGCCGGCAAGGATTTCATACCGCCAAGGCTGTTCAATCCGGCGACCGGCAAAATCAAGGTCGAGCCGCAGACCAATCGCGTGACGCAAGGCCTCATGGTCAAGGACAAGACCGGCTTCGTGTGGGACACGGCCGGAGATGCTTTTCAGCGGACCGATGGCGCATGGTCTGCCGTCGACATCGACACGATCAACAGCAAAGGCGCGATGGTCTAGCGCGCTGCGCCAGAAACCGCTCAGCGTCCCGATCGTCGCGGCTGGAACAGCGCCGGCCCGTAGCCGACGGCGAAGATCCAGAACGCCGCGATCCAGGCGGCGCCTGCCGCATGCAGCAGCGCCGTGGTTGCCGGTTCGAATGCGGCGGCGATGCGCAACAATGCGGCCGCCACGACGAGAAGATAAATGGCTTGCGTCAAGCGGCCGGCGGCGAGCGCGCGGCCGGTATGGCCGAGGCTCGCCCGCGTCATGATGGCGAGCGTCATGGTGCCGATGGCGCCGGCGGTCCACGAGTGCAGTCCGGCGCTGAGCGGAATCGCGCGCGGCAGCACGATGGCCGCGGCGACGATGACAAAGCCGATCGGCACGAACGCGTAGCCGACGTGAAGGATGAGCACCAAGGGATCGCGCAGCGTGCGCTCGCCGGCCCAGCGCGTCAGCCGTACCGCCTGGCCGACGCCGGCGACCAGCAGCAGCGCCGCCGTGCCCGGCCAATCCGGCAGCGCGATCCACACCACGAGCGCCACGACCGAGATCGCCAGCACCGCAAGGTCGAACTGTCCGAACGGCGCCGGCAGCCGCCCCGGATTTTCGCGGTTGAGCCAATTATGCGTAAAACTCGGAATGACGCGGCCGCCGATCAGCGAGATCAGCGCGATCGCCGCGGCAATACCGATGCGCGTGCCGAACGAGGCGATGCCGCTCAGGCGATCCTCGACGTGAAAGACCACGTTGCCGGCGAAGAAGACCAGCACGATGGCAACCGGCGGCAGGTTGCGCCAATTGCGCCCGACGAACACTTCGCGCGCCGCCGCCGCCGCGACGAAGAACAAGAAGCTGCAATCGATCACCCCCGCCGCCAGCGCGCCGATCGGCTGCGAGAAACAGACCGCGACGCGGCCGACGATCCACAGCGCCGCCAAGGCCGCCAGCGGACCGCCCTGCAGCGGCAGCCGTCCGGTCCAGTTCGGAATCGCGGTGAGCAGAAAGCCGGTCATCACCGCGGGCACATAGCCGTACAGCATTTCGTGGATGTGCCAGTCGAGCAGCGAGAACGCGGTCGGCATGCGGATGTCGCCGAACAACAAAGGCAGCCAGATCAAGATGCCGATGCCGGCATAGGCCGCGCCGAGAAAGAAGAACGGCCGAAAGCCGTAGCTCAGGATGGCCGGGCCCACATAGGAGCGCAGGCGCGGAATGGGCGTCATCGACGTTCCGCCATCACCGCCCCTTCTCGGAGCCGCCGAAATTCTTGAGCAGGATCGCCAGGATCAACAAGCCGAAGGCGCCGAGGCTCGGCAAAAATTCCCAGCTCTCGTTCGGATTGGCGTCACCGGCGATGCCCAGAAACGCCTGATTGAGCGCGAGCAGCAGGAACGCCAGCGCGAACACGACGAACAGGCCGTCCTTGGTGCGGCGCCAGAACCGGACAAAGAACAATCCGGCGATGATGAAGCCCATCGTCACCATGCCGTGCAGGAAAGGCATCATGCGGCGGTCCTAAGCGACTTCCCAGATGAAGCCGAACAACAGAGTGGACACCGCCGCAAGGCTGGCGGCGACGCGGTACGGCGACAGATCGACCTGTGGCGGCAACACCGCCAGATCGATCGCGACGAGCAGATTGTTGACGGCGAGCAGCACGAAGCAGGCCGCGCTCCACAGCAAGAGCCGCGTGCGGTTGCGCCGGTAGCTGCGCACCAGAAGCCAGCCGCAGACCGCGCTGGTGATGAAGCACAGCGCGTACACGGTCGTCGCCAACATCGAGAACGTTGCCGTGGACACGGGGCCTACTCCTTGCTGAATTTGAACGCCTCGGCGAAGCTGCGCAGCTTGTCGTCGGGCATTTCGAAGATGGCGCCGATCACGGTGGCCGGTTTCGCCGCGTAGACCTTGCGCACCAGCTCGCCGACATGATCGAGTTCCGGCGAGGCCGGCCGATAGCGGCAGACGTGCTCGCTCTCCCGGGCCAGGAGCCCGGCGCGCTCGAGCAGCAGCGCCGCGCCGGCGACGGCGGCCGGGCTCGATCGCAACTCGCGCACCAGCTCGTCGTGCTGCCAGGCCCGCTCCGGCCGGCCGCCGACCACACGCAGCAGCTCCAAAGCCCACACCGAGCCGATGGAGCTGCGCACGAAGTCGAGGATATCCGCCTCTTTCACCGTGCCGATTGGATCACGCCTTCGTCCGCCACCGCCCGCACCGCGCCCAGATTCTCGGCGGGACTAGACGCATATCGCCGGCGGCGCAACCGGACACAGGGACGCGCGGGGCGCTGCGTACCGACAACCAAAGACGAAACCCCCGGTCGACTCGTGCCGATCATCAGCTGGTCGAAAGTGTCCGCGGCACCGATCAACCGACCGCGGAGCAAAGGCAAACCCTTTCCGGAAGCCGGGAGAATAGCTACCTTACGGTCGCAAGATCGCAGTTCATCCGAAAAAAGCCGACTTAACCCCGATGCAAATGCAGCTTCCGCCGACCGCAGATGCCGCCGCGGCGACCGACTCCGTCCGCGCGGTGACGGCCGAGCACGAGCTGCGCCGGGAACTGGAGCGGCAGAAGCGCACCTTCGATCTGGCGATGAAGGCGTCGCAAATGGGGACGTGGCGCTACACGCTCGCCGACAACGTTTGCGTCTACGACGAGAACGCGCAACGCCTTTATGGACTGACCGAGGCCCGGTTCCTCCACGACGAGGAAGGGGTGAAGTTGAAGTTTCATCCCGACGATCTGGAGCTGATGTGGACCCGCGTCGCCAAGGCGCTCGATCCTGCGGGCGACGGCCGCTATGACGTCGAATATCGGGTCCGGCAGATCGACGGCAGCTGGCGCTGGCTCAGCGCCTGGGGTTTTGTCGAGTTCGATGGCGAGGGTGCGGCGCGAAAGCCGGTGGCGATCGCCGGTGCGAGCCGGGACCTCACCGAGCGCAAGCAGGCCGAGGAACTTCAGCACCTGCTGCTCGAGGAGCTGAAGCACCGCATCAAAAACACCTTGGCGACGGTGCAGTCGATCGCCTGGCAGACTTTGCGGTCGGCACGCGATTTGCCGTCCGCCAGGGAGGCCTTGGACCGCCGTATTCTGTCGATGGCGCATGCGCACGATCTTCTGACGTCGCGGTCTTGGACCGGGGCGGATTTGAACGACATCGTCAGGCGCGCCCTGCACGCGTTTCCGCAAGGCCAAGTCGAGATTTCCGGTGCCGCCTTGCGCATTTCGCCGAAGCACACGCTCGGCTTGGCGCTGGCGCTGCACGAGCTTGCCACCAACGCCACCAAATACGGAGCGCTGTCGCGCCCTGAAGGAACCGTCAGCGTGGACTGGGGCGTGCGCGACGGGATGCTGCACCTGGAGTGGCGAGAACGCGGCGGTCCGCCGGTTACACCGCCAAATCACAAAGGCTTCGGCAGCCGGCTGCTCGAAGAGCTTGTGGTTCACGACCTGGGCGGAGCGGTCAAGCTCGACTACGACGTATCGGGCGTGCGCTGTAGCATCGTCGCCGCGCTTTAGATGCGCCGCCGCGCCGCGCGCCGCTCAACGCAACCGGCGCCGCAGATCACCAGCCCCGAGAGCAAATAACATTCGGCCGCGACGAGCGCCGAGGCGGGGTGTCATGGCGCAAACGGGAGTTGCGGCCTCGCGCAGAATTGCGGTGAAACCCTGCACGGCACCGCCGGCTCGGCGCCCGCGACCGCAATCGTCGCAAAAACGTCCGAATAATTGCACGCTCTTGCGGTTCTTCTCACGTTTCGCCACATCATTGAGCTGGTGAGGATCGCATGCCCCGCTCGCAAAAATCGGCCAGAAAAACCGCGGCGAAGACGGCCGCGAAGCGAACCGCCCGCACGAGCGCGGCGGCCAGATCGCCGCTCGGCGCGCTGCCGGAGTGGAATCTCGCCGATCTCTATGCCGGCCTCGACGATCCGGCCATCGCCCGCGATCTTGACCGCACCGATGCGGACGCCGCGGCGTTCGAGACTGCCTACAAGGGCAAGCTCGCCGAGCTGGCGGCGCCCGGCGGCGCCGGCGCGCTCGCCGAGGCGGTGCGGCGTTACGAAGCGCTCGACGACCTCATGGGCCGGATCGGCTCCTATGCGGGGCTCATCCATGCCGGCGACACCGTCGATCCGGCGCGCACCAAATTTTACGGCGACGTGCAGGAGCGGCTGACCGCGGCCTCGACGCATCTGTTGTTCTTCACCCTCGAGCTCAACCGCATCGCGGACGGCGAGCTCGAAGCGGCGATGGCCGATCCGGCGCTCGGCCATTACCGGCCGTGGCTCGAGGACGTGCGCCGCTACAAGCCGTATCAGCTCGAGGACCGCGTCGAGCAGCTGTTCCACGAAAAGTCGGTGACCGCCTACACCGCCTGGAATCGGCTGTTCGATTCCACCATCGCCAACCTGCGCTTCGAGGTGGCGGGCCGCGCGCTCGCCATCGAGCCGACGCTCAATCTGTTGGCCGACCGTTCGGCCGACAAGCGCAAGGCCGCCGCGCAGGCGCTGGCGAAGACATTCCAGCAAAACGTCGCGCAGTTCGCGCTGATCACCAATACGCTGGCCAAGGACAAGGAAATCTCCGACCGCTGGCGCGGCTTTGCCGATATCGCCGACGCGCGCCATCTCGACAATCGCGTCGAGCGCGAGGTGGTCGACGCACTGGTCGCCGCAGTGCGTGATGCCTATCCGACCCTGTCGCACCGCTATTACGCGCTCAAGGCCAAATGGTTCGGCAAGAAGAAGCTGGCGCATTGGGACCGCAACGCGCCGCTGCCGCAAACCCCGACGCGGCCGATCGGCTGGGTCGAGGCGCGCGACACCGTGCTCACGGCCTACGGCGCGTTCTCGCCCAAGATGGCGGCGATCGCCGAGCGGTTTTTCGCGCAGCGCTGGATCGACGCACCGGTGCGGCCCGGCAAGGCGCCGGGCGCATTCGCGCATCCGACCGTGCCGTCGGCGCACCCCTATGTGCTGCTCAACTACCAGGGCAAGCCGCGCGACGTGATGACGCTCGCCCACGAACTCGGCCACGGCGTGCATCAGGTGCTGGCGGCGCCGAACGGCGCGCTGATGGCGCCGACGCCGCTGACGCTGGCCGAAACTGCGAGCGTGTTCGGCGAGATGCTGACGTTCAAGAAATTGCTGGCGCAGACCAAGGACGACAAACAGCGCAAGGCCATGCTCGCCGGCAAGGTCGAGGACATGATCAATACCGTGGTGCGGCAGATCGCGTTCTACTCATTCGAGCGCGCCGTCCATACCGAGCGAAGAAGCGGCGAGCTCACCGCGGCGCGCATCGGCGAATTGTGGCTTTCGGTGCAGAGCGAAAGCCTCGGGCCGGCAATCGAGCTGAAACCGGGCTACGAAACGTTCTGGGCCTACATTCCGCACTTCGTGCACTCGCCGTTCTACGTCTACGCCTACGCGTTCGGCGATTGCCTGGTGAACTCGCTCTACGCCGTCTACGAGCGCGCCGCCGCCGGATTTGCCGAGCGCTATCTCGCCATGCTGGCGGCCGGCGGCACCAAGCATTATGCCGAGCTGCTGGCGCCGTTCGGCCTCGACGCTCGCGATCCGGCGTTCTGGCAAGGCGGCCTCGGCGTCATCGCCCGCATGATCGACGAACTGGAAGCGTTGGATCGCGGCTAACTGTTCGCACCAATTCTGACTCGTCATGTCCGGCCTCGTGCCCGACGCCACTTCGCGTGTTTTACAACTAATAGAGAATGAGGTAAGAAATACTCGCGTTAGTTAAACACGAGAGGTGCCGCAGCCGCGGCCCGTTTCAGACGCGCCCGGCACCGCCGCACCAGGAGGGGCGTCATGAAATCGACTGTCATGAAATCGTCTATCGTCATTCTGTCTGTTGCTGCGCTGTCATTGATCGGCACGGCCGCGCCGTCGCTGGCGCAACGCAATCCGCCGGGCGTCAACCCGACGCATTATCAGTGCTACCGGGTGACCGAACGAGACCCGGCGTTCAAGGAGCGCGCCGTCAAATTGCGCGACCAGTTCGGCGGTTCGGACGCCAAGGTGCTCAAGCCGATCATGCTGTGCGCGCCGACCAACAAGAACAACTTGGAGGTCCGCGATAAGATCACGCACTACCTCTGCTACGAGGACGAAGGGCCAAAGCCGCCGCAGAAAGTGGCGGAGATCACCAACCAGTTCGGCAGGGAGATCGTGGTCGTGAACGGGCCGACGATGCTCTGCGTGCCCTCGCGCAAGGTCCTGAAGTAGCAGTTACGCTCGAACGCCGGGAACGCCCCGCTTCACCCTCCCCCCACGGGGAGGGTCAGCTCGCATCGCAGATTCGAGGCGGGGTGGGGCGCGGCCATAAAGGGTGACAACCCCACTCCGGCGCGCTTGGCGCGCCGATCTCCCTGCAGGGGAGGCAAAAAGGACCTTTAACCCCCCATTAACCATCCCGGCGCAGGCTCCCGCCGGCGGCCGGGTGTGGACCGGCCGGGCCCCCGCCGGAACCGGGCCAGATTTTGCCACACTGCGCCGCTACCCCTTAAGGCGTCGGGGGACGGGGTATCGGGGTCGGTTAGCGTACTGCCCTTTCCCAAAGTGAAATCTGCGTCAGCGTAGCCCGCCGCGTTCCGCGGCGCTCGGCGCGTTGTACGCGTCAACGCGAGATCGCCAGTGCCGCTCGGTGCCGCGCGTCGAACCGTCTTGCGTCTGCATGCCGTCCGTGCCGCCTATTCGTGCGGCCTTGCGCTTTGCCTCGTCCTGGCCGGCGCGAAGGCGCTGCAGAACGCCGTCGCCGAGGGCGACACGCGCACCATCACGATGCACCACGTCCACACCGGCGAGGACATCACCATCACCTACAAGCGCGAGGGCCGCTACGACGAGGCCGCGCTCGACAAGCTCAACTGGTTCCTGCGCGACTGGCGCCGCGCCGAGCAGATCCGCATGGATCCGCAGCTGATCGACCTCATCTGGGAGGTGCAGCGCGAGACCGGCAACCATCCGATCGACGTCGTCTGCGGCTATCGCTCGCCGGCAACCAACGCCATGCTGCGCAGGCGCAGCCGCGGCGTCGCGCGCTTTTCCCAGCACATGCTCGGCCACGCCATGGACTTCTATATCCCCGGCGTGCCGCTCGACCACCTGCGCGAGATCGGGCTTCGCCTGCAGCGCGGCGGCGTCGGCTTCTATCCGACCTCCGGCTCGCCGTTCGTCCATATGGATACCGGCGGCGTGCGCATGTGGCCGCGCATGTCGCGCAACGAGCTGCTGCGCGTCTTCCCCGACGGCCGCACGGCCTACATTCCGAGCGATGGCCGGCCGCTGGCCGGCTACGAGCTCGCGCTTGCCGATATCAAGAAGCACGGCCATGCGGCGTCGCCGGTCGCGCTCGCCAGCGCCGACGGCGGCGGCAATCCGTTCGCCAAACTGCTCGGTCTCCTGAAACCTGGGCAGCAGCCACAGCCCGACGCCGACGAGGACGGCGAGGTCGAGACCGCCTCGATCGCCACGGCATCCGGTTCGGCGAAGCACTACTTCCCGTCCAGTTCAGGGCCGGCGCAGACCGCGGCACCGGCCCAGCAGGTCGCCGCTGCCGCACTGCCGCTGCCCGCGCCGCCGCCCGCGCCGGCGGCTAACGCCGACAAGCCGCAAAATCCGCTGCTCGCCGCGCTCGAGCGCGAAGCCGCCCGCAAGCGCGAATTGGCCGGGCTGTACGCGCAAGCGCCGGCCCCGGCCCCGGCCGCGGCGCAACCGGCGACTTACGAACTCGCCTCGTACGAACAGACGCCGGTCAGCAGAGCGCCGCAGCGCGTCGCCGCAGCCATGCCGAATGCCACCGCGCCCGACGGCCCGACCGCCACCCAGGTGATCGCGGCGCGCGGCGCCTGGGGCGGCCTGCCCGAGGCTCAGGTCGCGGCACAGCCGGCGCAACAGCAAAATCCGCTGCGCAATGGCGTGCCGCATCCCGCGCGCAAGGACGTCGCCGCCGCCAATGCCGCCGTGGCCGGTACTGGCACCGGCGGCGGCAATTCATGGGCCGCGACGCGTCAAGACCACGTGCCGCCCGAGCTCGCACTCGCCTATGCGGCGCAGCAGCCGGAGCAGGAAGGCGGCGCGCCCTCCCCCGTTGCCAATGTCACGCGCGCCGCGATCGTGCCGCGCAGCCAGCCGGTCCGGCTCGCCGCCAATCTGCCGGCGCCGCCGCCCGGCACAACGATCGCCGTCAAACGCAGCGCGACGCAGTCGTTCTCCACCATCCTGGCGGCGCCGTCCCAAGGCGCTGCGCCGGCAAGCGGCGCCCGCTTCGACAATCCGTGGCTGCGCGCCGTGCTGATGTCGCCGAGCGTGCGCCGCTATCTGAGCACGCTCCTCCTCGGCGATCCCGACTACCGCATGCTCGCCGCGCTGATGCACAAGCCGTCGAGCTCGGTGATGATGACCTTCGCCGCCGACCCCAACCCCGGGCTAACCGCCGACCGCTTCTCCGGCAGCGCCGTGGTCTTCATCTCCACCGTGACCTGGGGCGCCCGCACCGCGTCGCTGCGCTGACCGACAGCGCATGATCGCCGCGTCATTGTCATCACCCTTGCCGGCGCGATCGGGAACGTCCGCTTCGGTTCGGCCGTTAATGCGGAATGCGCAAGGCCGCACATTTTATTTGGGCGCCGATACGGCACTGGGTGCAGGGCCTCGGGCCTTATGCGTCGCTTGCCGTGGTGGCCGTTCCGCTCGCCATCGTCGAGCCGCTCAAGCTCGTGGCCGCCGTGGTCGCCGGCAGCGGGCATTGGCTGACCGGCACCATCACCATCGGCTGCGCCTACCTGGTGAGCCTGTTCTTCGTCGAGCGGCTGTTCGTCATCGCCAAGCCAAAGCTCCTGACCTTGCGTTGGTTCGCGGCCGGCTGGACCTGGTTCGTCGCGGTGCGGGGGAAGGCGCTGGCGCTGGTCAAGCGGCCGTTTGTCGGTGCAAGCCAGCCGGCGCGGCGGCGCAAGCGCGAACGCTATCGTCCTTCCCCACCATAGGGTGAGGAAAAGTCAGCGCGCCTGCTGGCGGCGGATGCGGGGGTGGCCGATGCCGAGCGGCTTGGCGTCGAGCAGCACGATGGCAAGGCGGGCCGGTTGGCTGCTGCGATTGACCCAGGCGTGATTGGTGCCGCGCTGGACCATGACGTCGCCGGCGCGAAGCTTCACCGTGGAATCGTCCATGTCCATGTCGATCTCGCCGGACAAGACGGCGATGTAGTCGATGGTCTCGGTGCGATGCATTTCCGAGGCGATGCCGGGGGCGAATTCCATGACGATGAAGCGCGAACCGTTCTCCGGCGGCGCGGTGCCGAGAATGCGCGCACCCATGTCCTCGGCGCGCTCGCCCACCGCGATGTCGACCGGCATCCGGTCGGAGCACCACATCAAGGTCGAGGCGACGCCCTCGCGCGGCAGCTTGGTGTTGGCGGCCGGCGCGTCAACGATGACCTTGGCGGTGTTCTTGGCGTCGTGGCCGGTGACGACGCGGCGGATCGGCTTGTGGGCCATGGGCTGCTCCTTTTGTTCGTTCGCTTGTTTGTTCCCCTCATCCTGAGGCACGAGCGAAGCGAGCCTCGAAGGATGCAGGCCGATGCGCCTCGGCCTCGCCTTCGAGGCTCGGCGCTGCGCGCCGAGCACCTCAGGGTGAGGATTTAGGCTGTCGGTCCCGGCGCGCGCTTCAAATCGATGAACTCGAGGACGTTGCCGTCGGGATCGCGGATGTAGGCGCTGCGGCCGACGAACACGCCGGACTGGCGGTCTTCTTCCTTGAAGATCTCCACGCCCTTTTCGGGCAGGCGCTTGATGGTGTCCTCGTAGGTCTGCGGCGTGACCTTGAACGCAGAGTGAATCTCGTGGCGGGCGCCGGCATTGAGCGTGATCGGGTTCTCCGAGTAGGTGAGATTGAAAAAATCGCCGCCGGCGCGCAGGAACACGATGCGCTCGGTGCGGCCGACTTTCTCGAAGCCGAGCAGCTCGGCGTAGAATTTTTCGGCGCGGTCGAGATCTTTCACCGGAATGGTGAAGTGCAGAACGCCTTCGGTCTTGATCATGGATCCCCACTTTCGCGGGGACGATAACACGATCGCGCGGATTTAAACTACGAGGTGCCGGTGGCGTGCAGCGGGGCGGCCGGCCAGTCGCGCCAGACGCGGCGCCGCGGCAGCGCCGGCGAGCGCCGCTCGAGCTTGCGGCCTTTGAGGTAGTCGAACCAGTTTTCGTAGATCGCGATCGCGGTGGCGCGCCAGGCGGTGGCGATGCCGGTCTCCAGCGTGCGCTTCGGGAACGAGCGGATCAGGTCGGGGCGGCGGTCGTCGAGCGCGCGCGCGCGGAACGCTTGCGCCAGCTCCATGGCTTCGCCGCCGAGATAGCCGTGCGGCGGCGCCGGATAATCGTCGCGTTCGCCGCGCAGATAGCGGCCGACGTCGCGGCGATATTCGCGCAGCAGCGTGTCGGTCTCGTATTCGGGATGACCCTGCAGGAACAGATGAAAGCTGCGGTCGTGGCGGGCGAACATGTCGACGCCGGCCTCGGCCGAGCGGGTGAGAATGCGATAGCCGCAGGCCTTGAGCGCGCGCTCCGGCAGATCGTTGCAACGCGAGTGCGGCACATAGAGCGGCAGCGGCGCGCCGCGCAGCATCGGATGCGGCCCGACCGGCCGGCATGCGAACACGCCGGAGAGTTTTTGCTTGAACGCGCGGCGCTTGATGCCGTCGGATTGCAGCACCGCGGCATGGGCGGCGAGGCACGACCAGATCGTCGAGGCGGTGTTGTGGCGCGCCCAGTCGATCACCGCGCCGAGCGTGCCCCAATACGGCTCGTCCCTCATGTTCTCGGAGCGCGGCTCGGTGCCGGTAACGATGAGGCCGTCGAGGCGGCTGTTCCAGAGGTCGCCGATCGGCCGGTAGCGCTCCGCCATGGCGCGGCGCGCCGCTTCGCCTCGCGGCACTTGCGGAATGGCGTAGAGCACAAGCCGCACCACGGTGCTGCGCGAACTGGCGCGCACGAGCTCGACGAACTGCCGCTCGGTCGCCTCGAGCGCCGCGTCGGGCATGTTGTTGATGAGGCCGACGGTCACGCAGTTCGCCGCCTGGACCTTGCCGTCCGGCGCCGTATCCGTCGGATCGAGGAGGAGCGGCATCTGCTCTTGCTCCGTCCGTCCCTACTCGGCCGCGAGCAGCGGCGAGCGCGTTTGCGGCTGCGCCGCCGCCAGCGCCTGGTCGAGATCGGCCAGGATGTCGTCGATGTGCTCGATGCCGATGGAGAGCCGGATCGACTCCGGCGTCACGCCGGCCTTGGCCTGCTCGTGCGTCGACATCTGGCGGTGCGTGGTCGAGGCCGGATGGCAGGCGAGCGATTTGGCATCGCCCAGATTGACCAGCCGCTTGAACAGCTTCAACGCATCGTAGAAGCGCTTGCCGGCCTCGAAGCCGCCGGCGATGCCGAAGGTCATCAGCGAACAGGCGCGGCCGCCGAAATATTTTTGCGTCAGCGCATGGTACGGGCTGTCGGCGAAGCCGGCATAGTTGACCCAGCCGACGCGCGGATCGGCGCGCAAGAATTCGGCGACGCGGCGCGCATTGGCGACGTGACGCTCGACGCGCAGCGCCACTGTCTCGATGCCCTGCAGCAGCAGGAACGCCGAGAGCGGCGACAGCACCGCGCCGGTGGTGCGCTGATAGACGCTGCGGCAGCGCGCGATATAGGCGCCGGCACCGAAGTGCTCGGTGTAGACGAGGCCGTGATAGGACGCGTCCGGCTCGCAGAACATCGGGAAACGCCGCGCGTTGACCTTCCAGTCGAAGCGGCCGGAATCAACGATGGCGCCGCCCAGCGTGGTGCCGTGACCGCCCAAATATTTGGTCAGCGAGTGCACGACGATGTCGGCGCCGTACTCGATCGGCCGCAGCAGCACCGGCGTCGCCACCGTGTTGTCGACGACGAGCGGAATGCCGTGGCGCGCGCCGAGCGCGGCCAGCGCCTCGATGTCGCAGATGTTGCCGGCCGGGTTGCCGACGCTCTCGCAGAAGATGGCGGTGGTGTTGTCGTCGATCAGCTCTTCAACGTCAGCCGGCTGATCGGATTCGGCAAACCGCACATTGACGCCCTGCCCCGGCAGGATGTGGGCGAACAGCGTGTAGGTGGTGCCATAAAGCTGCGGCACCGAGACGATGTTGCTGCCCATGCGGGTGAGATTGAGGATCGCGTAGTTGAGCGCGGCCTGGCCGGTGCTGACGCACAAGGCGGCGGCGCCGCCTTCGAGCGCGGCGACGCGGCGCTCCAACACGTCGACGGTCGGATTGGCGATGCGGCTATAGCGAAAGCCCGGCGCTTCGAGATTGAACAGGGCGGCGCCGTGATCGGCCGAGTCGAACTCGTAAGCCACCGTCTGGTAGATCGGCACCGCAACCGCTTTGGTGGTCGGATCGGTTTCGTAGCCGCCGTGAATGGCGATCGTTTCGCGTCTCATGTTGTCCCGCCGCTTGGTCCGAACGCGCGCAGTTCTACCCCCTTCCGGTTTCTTATCCGTGGCGGCAGAAGCGAACAACAACAGCGCGGTAAATTGGAAAGAATAACCTTAACTGTTTGCCATGCGCACCGAGCGCTGCGGTGCGACGCTGAAATTCGTTGGGCCGCTATACCGAGATGATTCAAATTTTAGCTAATTCCGCAGCGGAAAATTCACGGTATTGGGCGATCATCGGGCATGGCTCTCATCGCGTTGGAAGAAAAGCAGCAGCCGGCGCGCGGCAGCGACAGCGCGTTGCGCGACTGGGTGCGCGCGCTCGAAGCCACCGCGCCGATCGCGCGGCAACCGCAGCGGCTGTTGCCCACCGTCATCGAGGAGATCGCGCAAGTCCGCGGCGATGCTCCGGCGCTGCTGTCCGCCGGCGAAAGCCTGAGCTACCGCGCGCTTGCCGAGCGGGCCAATCGTTATGCGCGCTGGGCCCTGGCGCACGGTGTCGGCAAAGGCGAAACCGTCGGCCTCCTGATGCCGAACCGGCCGGAATACATGGCCATCTGGCTGGGTATTTCCAGCGTCGGCGGCGTGGTCGCGCTGCTCAATACGAATCTGCGCGGGCCGGCACTGGCGCATTGCATCGACATCGTCGCGCCGAAGCACCTCATCGTCGCGACCGAGTTCCTCGATGCGGTCCACGCCGCCTCGGAACACATGACCAGCGGACCGACGATTTGGGCGCACGGCCGCAGCGGCGACGATGCACGGCCGCGCATCGATCACGAGATCGAGCGCTTCGCGCCGGAGCCGCTGACCGACGCGGAACGCCGCGGCACCAGCAGCACGGATCGCGCGCTCGCCATCTACACCTCCGGCACCACCGGCCTGCCGAAAGCCGCCAATGTCAGCCACCGCCGGCTGCTGCAATGGAGTTTCTGGTTCGCCGGCCTGATGAACACCGGACCCGACGACCGCATGTACGATTGCCTGCCGCTCTATCACTCGGTCGGCGGCGTGGTGGCGACCGGCGCGCTGTTGGTCCACGGCGGCTCGGTGGTGATCCGCGACAAGTTTTCGGCCAAGAATTTCTGGGACGACGTGTGCACGTGGGACTGCACGCTGTTTCAATATATCGGCGAGCTGTGCCGCTATCTCGCCGCGGCGCCGGCGCATCCGCGCGAACGCGCCCATCGGCTGCGCATCGCCTGCGGCAACGGGCTGCGCGGCGACGTGTGGGAGCGCTTCGCCGACCGCTTCGGCATTCCGCGTGTTCTGGAATTCTACGCCGCGACCGAAGGCAATTTTTCGCTCTACAATGTCGAGGGCGAAGTCGGCGCCATCGGCCGCCTGCCGTCGTTTCTGGCGCACCGGTTTCCGCTGGCGCTGGTCAAGTTCGACCATGCCACCGGCGCGCCGCTGCGCGACGCCGCTGGTTTCTGTATCCGCTGCGCACCGGGCGAAGCCGGCGAGGCCATCGGACGCATCGAGGCCGGCGCCGCGTTCGAGGGCTATACCAGCGCGCCGGAGACCGCGCGCAAAATCCTGCGCAACGTGTTCGCACCGGGCGACGCCTGGTACCGCACCGGCGATCTGATGCGCAAGGACACAGCCGGCTTCTTCTATTTCGTCGACCGCATCGGCGACACGTTCCGCTGGAAGGGCGAGAACGTCGCCACTTCCGAAGTCGCCGCCGCGATCACGGCGTTTCCCGGCATTCTGGAAGCCACCGTCTACGGTGTCGTGGTGCCGGGCTGCGAAGGCGCCGCCGGCATGGCGACGCTGGTGCCACAAGGCGCATTGGATGTGGCGGCGCTGCGCAGCCATCTCGCGCAGCGCTTGCCGGCCTATGCACGGCCGCTGTTTCTGCGCATCAGGGACGGCATCGAGACCACGGCCACGTTCAAGCACAAGACCGCCGACCTGGCGCGCCAGGGCTACGATCCGGCGACGACCGGCGACGCGATCTATTTCGACGATCCGGCGCAGCACGCCTTGGTGCGGCTCGAGCGCGCGCTTTACGAGCGCATCCAAGCCGGCGCCGTGCGGCTCTAGCTCAGCTACTCCGCCGCATCGGCCTTGGCGACATCGCGCAGCGTGAAGTGATCGCCTTCGGGCGACATTTCCAGATGCCGGCGATGCAGCGGCGCCAACGTCGAGCGATGGCCGATCGACACGATGGTGGTCTTCGGCAGCCGCTTGGCCAGAATGGCGTACAGCTCGGCTTCGAGCTTTTCCTCGACCGCGGAGGTCGATTCGTCGAGCAGCAGCCAGTCAGGCCGGCGCAGCAGCGCGCGTGCCAGCGCCAGCCGCTGCTGCTCGCCGCTGGACAGGCGCTGCGACCAGACCTCCTCGTGGTCCAGCTCGTTTGCGAGCGCGCCGAGATGGGCGTCGGCGAGCGCGGCGCGGATGTCTTCGTCGCGATACGTTCCGGGCACCGCCGGATAGCTGACGGCGGAGCGCAACGTGCCGATCGGAATGTACGGCTTTGCCGGAACCACCATGACATCGTCGCGGTCCGGCCGCGCGATGCGGCCGCCGCCATAGGGCCACAGGCCCGAAATGGCGCGGAACAGAGTCGACTTGCCGGCGCCGGACGGACCGGACACGACAACGCTTTCGCCGGCAGCGAAGTCGATGTGCTTGGAATCGAAAATGCGCCGGCCGTCCGGCAACGCCAGCGTAACGTCTTCGAGCACGATGTCGCCGCCGGCCGGGCCGGCGACACGCGCCGGGCCGGCACTGGCCAGCGCCTGGGCCTGGTCGATCGCCACATCGAACGAGTTGAGACGATCGACCACCGATTTGAAGCCGGCAAGGTAGGTATAATAGTTGACGAAGAAGGTCAGCGAATCCGCCACCCGGGCGAACGCCTGCGCGGTCTGCGTCATGACGCCGAGCTCGATCTTGCCGAGGAAGTAGAACGGCGCGGTGAAGATGAACGGAATGATCGGCGACAGCTGGCCGAACGTCTGCGTGAACGCCCGCACCCGCATGCCGCGGTAGATGACGTCGAGATAGTTGGCGATCAACGCGCCGAACCGCCTGCCCAAAATATTCTGCTCGGCGCCTTCGCCGCCCAGCAGCGCCACCTGCTCGGTATATTCGCGCAGGCGCGCCAGCGAGAAGCGGAAGTCGGCTTCCATGTGCTGGCGCCGGAAATAGAGGCCAATCAGCGGCCGGCCGATCAGGTGAGTGATCAGCGTGCCCGCGGCCGCATAGATCAACGCCACCCAGAACAGAAAGCCGGGCACCACGACGTCGGTACCGGGGAAGGTGAACGATGCCGAGAGCGACCACAGCACGATGGAAAACGACACCAACGTGGTGATGGTCGAGATCAGCAGGATCGAGAAATCGTAAAGCCCGAAAGCCTGGCTCGAGCCGTCAGTGCCGCCGTTGATGAAGCGGAAAATATCCTCGGAAATGCGCTGATCGGGGTTGTCGGTCTGACCGGCGACGAGGCTGATGCGATAGTGGTTGTGGGCGGTGAGCCAGCGCGACACGAAATGGTCGGTCAGCCAGCGCCGCCAGCGGATCACCAGCATGGCCTGGGTGAAATATTCGATCACCAGCATGCCGACGTAGATGAAGGCCCATGGCGTGAACACGAACAGAAGCTGTTCCCAGAACGTCGTGGCGTCGCGGTGCTGGATGGCGTCGAACCAGGCGCGGTTGAAGAAATTCAGCCGCACCGTGATGCCGACCTCTGCCTGATTGAGGACGACGAGAAACACCACCATGGCCACGGCGATGCGGCGCTCCAGCGCCGTGAACGGCCGGAACGGCCAGATGCGCGCGGTCCCGGTGTCCTCGGCGTCGAAATAGCGGTCGGCGATGCGCATGATCTGGCCGACCGTGCGCAGTTGCGCCACCGCGTAGACCAGGATGGAGAAGATCGCGACCGTGAGCGGCAGCGATTCCGGCGGCAGATATTCGGTCAAAACTGGCGGCCAGAAGCCGGCGCGGCTGGCAACGGTCGCGGCGCCGAATACGATGGTTTCGGTCGAAAAAATGCCGACGAAGATTTTCAAAAAGCTCGAAATCGCGGAGGAACGATACGTGGTGACCGCGGACAGCAAGGCCACGACGCCGAGCAATGCTCCGGCATAATCGTGCTGCAGGATCGGCTGCACCAGGGCGGCGATGCCAAACAGGGCGACGGCGATGCTCAATCGTTTCATCGTGGTTCCAGATGGCTTGCGGCTGTCCAGGGCAGCCCGTTCAAGATGGCATGGGGAGCGAATGTTCCATGGCTAATGGACCGCATCGCTCGGGTGCGACCGCATGTATGTCGCGGTCCTCAATGGGCAAGGTTTTAGCGGCTTGGGACCGGCGACGCTATCACGAACGCGCTCCCCGCGGCGACGTGCTGTGAGGCCGGCACCACTCAGGCGGTGGCGCCGGCGTCCACCGTGAGCACCGTCCCGGAGATGCTGCGCGCCCCATCGCCCAGCAGGAACTCGACCGCATTGGCGACGTCGTCCACGCCGGCGAGCCGGCGCAGCGCGCTGCGGCGGACCACCTGGGCGCGCTGCTCGCCGGCGAGACCATGGGTCATTTCGGTGTCCAAGAAGCCCGGCGCCACGGCGTTGACATTGATGCCGAGCCGGCCGACTTCGCGCGCCAGCGAGCGGGTGAAGCCGAGCATCGCGGCCTTGGTGGCCGCGTAGGCGGCAAGGCCGCTATAGCCGGTGAAGCCGATGATCGAGGCGACGTTGACGATGCGCCCGGCGCCTTCCGCCATCATGCCGCGCACCACGTATTTGGTCAGCACCAGCGGCGACAGGGTGTTGAGCCGCACCAACTCCTCGATGCGTGAATTGTGCATCACGGCGAGCGCGCCGTCGTGACCGACCGCGGCATTGTTGACGAGTCCGTAGAGCGGGCCGAATTCCTTGCACAGGTTTTTGATGAGATCCGGAATGGCGTCGATGTCGCCGAGGTCGCAGGGCGCGAAGCGCAGCGACCCGCGGCCGCCGCGTTCGGCTTCGGCAATCGCCTCGGTCATCGGCTTGCTCTTGCTGCGCGCCACCGCGATCACCTGATAGCCGGCGGCAGTGAGCCGGCGCGCAATGCCGAGGCCGAGGCCGCGGCTGGCGCCGGTGACAAGGACATTGCGCGGCTTGTCGGTCATCGGATATCGCTCAAACGGCGCGCCGCTGCAGTTTGCCGGTGGCGGCGACCGCGAGCGCCGGCACGAAGCTGATGGCCGCGGGAACCTTATGGCGCGGCAGCGCGCCGCGGCAAAGTTTCAGAATGTCATCGCGCAACGCGGCTTCGTTCTCGGCAGCGGGGGGCACCGCGGTCAGCACCACATCGGCAACCACGATTGCGCCGGTAAACGGGCTCCGCTTCGGCCGCACCAGCGACATGCGCACGCGCGGATGCCGGTTGATGACGGCTTCGACTTCCTCGGGATGAACCTTCAGGCCGCCGATATTGATGATACCGCCTTTGCGGCCGACGAAGAAGTAACGGTCGCCGCGCTGTTCGACCATGTCGCCGCTGTCGACGAAGCCGTCGCCGTCCTGCAGCGCCGCGTTGTTCGCTCCGCCGACGTAACGCGACGCAGCGCCCGGCGAGCGAATACGCAGCGAGCCGTCGACGATCTTGATCTCGACGCCGTTGCGCGCGCTCTCGAGAAAACGCGCCGGAAAGCCGGCGCGGCCGTCATCGACGGCGAACACCACGCCGGCTTCGGTCGAGGCGTAAGCGTGGCCGATATCGGCGCGCGGAAACGCGACGCGCAGACTGTCGAGAACAGCCTGGTCGGCGATTTCGCCGGACAGGCGCACATAACGCGGCGCGATCTTGCCGATATCCGGCGACATCAGCGCGCGGCGCCAATGCGACGGCGTGCCGGACAGATGCGTCACGCCGTGATGCCCCAGCCGCGCCAGATGCTCGGCCACGGGCTCGCCGGCGCTCGACAGCACCAGCGAAGCGCCGCCGAGCACGGCGCGCAAGAAAATCTGCAAGCCACCGTAGCGGCGGATGTCATAGAACGTGGCCCACACCACCGGATCGGCGCGCTTCGTCGCTGCGACAGCGGCGGTGAGTCCGGCGAGGCTGTGCACGACCATTTTGGGCACGCCGGTCGTACCCGATGTCAGCAGCACCCATTCGGTGCGCACGCTTGTCGGCGTCGGTTCGACACGCGGCGCGATATCCGGCGTGCAGGTGACGCAAAGCGGCAAATGCGAAAACTGCGGCGCCGGTCCGTCGACGATCACGGCATCGATCTCGGCGCCGGCGATCAAAGCGCGCAGGTGATCGGGATTGACGTCGGGCGGCAGGATCGTCAGCCGGCGGGCGACACCGTCGAGCTCGATCAGCGCCAGCGCGCCGGTGAGCTGGCTCGCGGTCGCGACCAGGACCGAACGCCCACCTAGTTCCGCGAGCCGGCCGCCGAGCGCCGTTCCGGCGACGAGATCGGCGAGGCGCATGCGCGCCGCGCGATCGAACAAGAACGCGTCGGCCGGCGCGTTCGCCAGATGCGCGCGCAGCGGCTCTGCTTCAGTGCGCGCCGTGCTCATACGCCTTGACGAAATCGCCGACGGTGACGGGGAACTGCACGTCCTCGGACGTCGTGAACGGATCGACGCCGAGCCGGTCTTCCAGGCGCGCCACCAGCACCGCGATACCGAGCGAGTCGAGACCGGAATCGAGCAACGCCACGTCGTCGCTGAGCGCGGCCAACGTCTTGCCGTGCTCGCGCGCGACCCGCGCCATCTCGTCCATTATGGTTAATTTTATCGACATGATCACCGCACCTACGCTTTGTTCACTTCGCGCCGGTATAGTCACGCAACACTTACGATCAAGTTCACGACGCAGTCGTGGTCAACGCACATGGTTGCTTCCGCGCCGGCACTTCGCTGCCGTCAGATCGCCGCTGCCGACGTGCCCGCGATCGTCGCGCTGTTGGCGCGCGGATTTCCCGGCCGCGGCCGCGCGTTCTGGGAAGCCGCACTCCGGCAACTGGCAAAGCGCGAGCCGCCGCCCGGCCTGCCGCAATACGGTTACCTCCTCGAGAGCGCCGGCACGCCGGTCGGCACCATCCTGCTGATCTGCTCGACCATGCGCGCCGACGGCGACGGTGCTCTTGTGCCGCGCTGCAATCTCTCCAGCTGGTACGTCGAGCCCGCGTTCCGGTTCTACGCACCGCTTCTGGTGTCACGCGCGCTCGTTCACAAGAACGTCACCTATCTGAACGTGTCGCCGGCGCCGCACACCACGCCGATCATCGAAGCGCAGGGCTTTGCCCGCTACTGCGACGGGCTGTTCATCGCCGTGCCGATGCTCAAAGGGCTGATCGGCGGCGAGCGCGCGCAGGTCATCGAGGCGCATGAGCAGCTGCATGTCGAGACCGACCCGTTCGAGCGCGAAATTCTGCTGCAGCATGCCGCGCTCGGCTGCATCAGCGTGTGGTGCGTGAGCGCCGGGCGCGCCTATCCGTTCGTGTTCCGGCCGCGCATCGTCAAGAAAACGATTCCATGCGCGCGGCTGATTTATTGCCGCGACATCGGCGACTTCACCCGCTTTGCCGGCCCGCTCGGGCGTTATCTGGCGCGCCGCGGCAAGCCGCTAGTCATCGTCGACGCCAATGGCCCGCTGCCCGGGCTGGTCGGCGTATTCCGCGGCGGCAGCCGGCCGAAATATTTCAAAGGCGCGCAGCGCCCGCGGCTGGGCGATCTCGCCTACACGGAGTTTGCCGTGATGGGCGTCTGAGCGCCCATCGCGCGTTCCTCACACGGCAAGCGCCTTGCGCACCGTGGCCGGCCAGCGGGCGAAATCGAGGCCGTGGGTGGCGAACAGCGCCAGCGCCAAGCGGTCCATTCCAAATGCAACGCAGCCGGTATGCGCGACGTCGCCGGTCGCGGTGCGGATGTTCCAGGTCGAGCCGAAATGATCGCGGTGATAGTTGAAGCTCATGCACGCGGTCGGCTGCTCGGCCGAATGCACCGGGATCAACAATTCGAACTTGAGCGCCTGCTCGACCTGACTCGCCGCCATCAGCTTGCCGCCGCGGCCGAAGAACGGGTCGCTGGCGTAATCGATGCGCCAGCTCAAGCCGAGCCGCGCCGCAAAGCCTTCGGCAAGCTTCATCCAGCGCCGGCGAAACGCGTCGATCTGCTCCGGCGTGCCGATCCGGACGTATTCGCGCATGCGGAACGACTGCAGGCGGTCGAGCATCTTCGACGGCTCGCGGCGAAAGCAATCGCAGGCGACATCGAACAACAACCCATCGGCCGGCAAGTCGCCGCGGCTCGCCGCCAGCGGATAGACCGGGTAGCAGGCGGCCGGGCTGAGCACGAGATCGGCTGCCGCCAATGACGGCGTCCAATCCTCGCCGGCTTCGTGGCGATCGACTGCGGCGCGAACTTCCGGCTCCTCGCCGCCAAGACAGCTGACGCAGCCGAGAAAATGCGGAAAGCTTTTCAGATAACCGGATTTCTCGACCTGACGCCGGCTCATCACCGGCGGAAACCGCAGCACTTCGGTGTTCGGGTCGCGGTACTGCGAAATCAGATCGGTCAGCCCATTGATTACCTGCTCGAAGGTCGCGGTGCGCGCGTAAACGCCGTCGATGCCGGACGGCAGCAGCAGCGCCTCGGCGATCGAATCGAGCGTACGCTCAGCATCGATGGGTTGCTTGAATGCGACATTCATTGCCGGAACGCCTCCTGTTCGGGCTGTTCGCCGCCCCTGTCCCGTTGATTTCTTCGGCCGCTAATCGCGCAGCGACGCCGGCGTGCCGGCGAGCAGCGACGCTGCCGCCACGTTGGCGAGGATGCGGTCGTTACTGATCATGATCGGCGCCGACAGCACGTCGCGCAGATGGCGGCCCATGGTGAAATCGCCGTCGTTGCGATAGCCGGCGAGGCCGCAGGCCTGCATCGCGCTCATCACCGTCGTGACCGCGAGTTCCGACGCATTGACCTTGTGCATGTTCATGCCGGTCTGGAAGTCGATGGATTCGAGCGTTTCCGCATCGGCCGCCTCGAACCGCTCAAGCGCCGCGGCGATCAGGCTGCGCAAGGTCCGCAGGCTCGCCAGCGCGCGCGTCAGATGCGCGGCGGCGGGCGGCAAGGTGCCGCCGGAGCGATGCGCCGCCTTGCGCACGAAAGAACGGGCGCGGTCGACGGCGGCGGCCGCGATCCCGGCCCAGGCGCCGCTCCACGCCAGGTGCGCAAACGGCATCATGGTGTGGCTGTGAATCTTCTCATAAGCCTCGGGCAGGATCTGCTCGCGCAGGCCCGTGGCGACGAGCTTGAAGCCGGCGCTGCAAGTGCCGCGCATACCGAGCGCGTCCCAGCCGTTGAGCCGCTCGAGCCGGTAATCGTCTTTCAGGAACGCGACCAGCACCTGGTCGGAGCTCGCCGCGTCGGCGGCGCGCCGCGCCGTGGTGACAATGCCGTCGGCGGCTTCGCCGTAAGAGATGACGGTGGCTTGGCGCTCGAGCGTGATGCGCGCCGCGCCGCCTTCGACCGGCGCCGCGCTGTTGCGCACGTCGCCGCCGGCTTGCCCTTCCGTGGTGGACGACGCCAGCAGCAATTGCTCGGCGCACAGGCGCCGCAGCAGGAGCTGGTGCCACGCGCTGCCGCGGCCGTGCCGGACCAGGCACGCCACCTTGGTCTGGTGCATGGCGTAAATCATCGCCGTCGAGGCACAGGCCTTGCCGAGCGCATAGCAGACATCGACCACGTCGGCCGTGCTCAAGCCTTCACCGCCCAGTTCGCGCGGCACCGCGATGCTCAACAGCCGTTCGGCGCGCGCCGCGGCGATCGCCTCGTGCGGAAACCGCGATTCGCGGTCGACGGCGATCGCATGCGCCGCCGCCACAGCCGCCACCTTGTCGATGCGACTGCGTAAATCCGTCGCCGGCAGTGCGCGCGCCGGGCTCGCGCCGCCGTTCAGGCCGCGCGGCGTGACGCGCTTGCGGCCGTTTTCCTGCATGCCGTTGATGGTCGCGGGATGAATGTTCATTGCTGCGCTCACGATTGAAAAAAGCTCGCTCGCGATCGGGCCTCGACAGCGATCCGTGTCGCTACAAGTACATCGGAAATGGCCAATTCATCGTATGTTTTAGTACAATTGCGTCCGTTCTTTCCCGTAAAGGTTACCAATCGAAAAGAGATTTCACGTAAATTTGCTTCGTGCGAGTCACGTTCGGTTAACGAGACGATGACATCACAACGATATACAGCAAGCGTGCACTTCGATAAGGACCACAAACGTGCTTGATCCCGCCGCAACGACCACGAGACAGCGCATCGCCGAGCTGGTGCGCCAGCTTCTGGCCAAGCGCGCCATCACGCGCAGCGTCGGCGACGACGATGAGCTCGGTGACAGCGGCCTGTCGTCGCTCGATATCGTCAATTTGATGCTGGCGGTGGAGAGCGAGTTCGACCTGAGCATTCCGGAGCGCGACATGCGGCCGGCAAATTTTCGCACCATCGCGCGCATCGAAGGGCTGGTCGCGGGCCTCGTGGAGCAGAGCGCCCCAGCCCACGGTTAAAGCGGCGCAGCCACGGCGAGCGTGGCAACGTTTCGAGAAAAAGCCCGGCCGGGAGATCCCGACCGGGCTTTTCATTCACCAGAGTTAGCGATGCAGGGTGCGCGCTACTGACGCTTGTAGCCGTTCTGGTTCTTCAGCACCTTCTGCGTATTGGCCTCACTGCCGGTCTTCTGACTGCTTTGATGGGTGCCGCTGCCGCCGCTCATGCCGGCGTTACGCGCCGGATTGCCCTGCTGAGCCAGCGCAAAAGACGACGCACCAACCGCAAGAGCCGCTGCAATCGCGAGGGTTTTCAAAGCTGACATCATATGTCTCCTCTTCGACCTCCCAGGTTCCAACGTTGGGCCCCGAACGCCCGTTCCTGATCTTTTTTGTGGAACAAGGGCTTCATTTTTGGAACCACTCCGCGCAGGCTGTCGTGGAACTGCGTTCCGCCCTCAAGCCGTGCCGTGCCATGACGCTCATCATCAACAATGCCGACGTCGCCAAGGTCTTGACCATGGAGACGACCATCGCGGCGCTCGAGGAGGCCTACCTTGCGCTCGCCGCGCGCGAGGCGGTGTGCCGGCCGCGCATCGACATCCGCATTCCGACCCGCGATCCGGCGAAGAATTATCAGTGGGGCACCATGGAAGGCGGCTCGACCGCTGGCTATTTCGCCATCCGCATGAAGTCCGACGTGATCTACGAGACGCGCTACAACGGCTCGATCACCCAGGAGAAATACTGCACGCGGCCGGGCCTCTATTGCGGCCTGGTTCTGCTCACCTCGACCGAAACCGGCGAGCCGCTCGCCTTCATCAATGACGGCCACCTGCAGCACATGCGGGTCGGCGCCGACGGCGGCATCGGCGTCAAATATCTGGCCAAGCCCGACGCCGCGGTGGTCGGCATGCTCGGCTCCGGCGGCATGGCACGCACCCACATGCGCGCGTTCACCTTGGTGCGCGACATCAAGAAGCTGCAGGTGTTCAGCCCGACACGTGAGAACCGCGAAGCCTTCGGCCGCGAGATGGCCGCGACCCACAACATCGAAGTGGAAGTCTGCGAGCGTCCCGAGGACATTTACAGAGGCGCTGACATCGTTGCCGGGTTGACCGACTCGGCAGTGTCGGTGCTCGACGGCAGCTTGCTGGAAAACGGCGCGCACATCGTCAATGTCGGCGGCACCGGCAAGCCGGACGACGCGAGCCTGCGCCGCGTCGACGTCTACCTGCGCTTCGGCGACGCGCCCGGGCCGGTCGGCAAGCCCGAGCTTGCGGTCGACGACGAGCATCTGGGCTACGAAGCGCGGCCCGAGCAGCCGAAATACGGCGACGGGCGCCGCGGCCGCACGCGGCACGGCAACATGCTGCCGGACAAACGCGTCACACTCGCCGATCTTGCTTCCGGCAAAGCCAAGGGCCGCACGAACGGCGAGCAAATCACCTATTCGGAGCGCGGCAATCTGCAGGGCGCGCAATTCTTCGCCATCGCCGGCAAGATCTACGAAGCCGCCAAGCAGGCCGGGCTTGGACGCGAAATTCCGACCGAATGGTTTTTGCAGGACATTCGGGATTGAGAGTCGTGGTCACGTCCGCTCGTCCCCGCGAAAGCGGGGACCCAGTCGGCTCGCTTAAGAGCAGGAGAACTCCACCTGGATTCCCGCTTTCGCGGGAATGAGCGGAGGGGTGCTCATCCCCGATAGCTCGGCGCCGACCAACCGACCAACGCGTCGGCGGGCGAACCCAAATCCGGCATCGGCGCCGGCGCCGGTTTGCTGACCGGAGCGGTGCCGCGCCAGCGCGCCACCACATTGGCGATGACCTGGTCGTTGATCGCAGCGGCGCCGCCGACCTCGCCGCCCCAGACCGCCTGGCTGCAGGGCAGGCATTGCCCCGGCAATTCCTCGAAGCGCATCCGCGTCACCGTCGGCACCGCGGCGCCGATCACCAGCGCCTCGCGGGTGCCGAGCGACGGCAGGAACGCCAGCAGCCGGCTTGCCGCGTCGGACACCGCCGCGCGCACGATCTTCTGATCGTCGTCGTGGCCGAGCCGCATGGCGAACACGGTCGAGCACTGCGAGATCAAGGTCGGATCGAGCTGATGCGGCCGCTGGGTGACGAGGCCGAGAAACACGCCGTGCTTGCGGCCCTCCTTGGCGATGCGCGACAGGCCCTCGCGCGCCGGGCGGAAGCCGACCGCGGGATCGGCGTTGGCGTAATTGTGCGCCTCCTCGCAGACGATGAGCAGCGGACTGAGCGCATCGCTCCAAACGCCGAAGTCGAACGCGAGCCGGAACAGCACCGATACGATGACGTCCACGGTCTCGGCCGGAAAGCCGGCAAGCTGCACCACCGCCATCGGCCGCTCGCCGTCCTTGAGCCGCAGCAGCTGGCAGAGAATTTCGACCATGCGGTCGCTGGTCTCGCCCGCATCCTCGAAGATGAAGGCGTAGCGCGGATTGCTGCGCACCGCATTGATGCGCATCAGCAGCCGCTGGTATTGCACGGCGAGGTCGCCGTTCTCGAGCTTGCCCATGCGGGTCTCGGCGGCCGCGACCACGTCCTCGAACCGATACGGCACGGGCGTGTCGACGGTGTGGCGGCTCGTCTCGGACTGCGCCGGCCGATAGCTCGTGCGCAGCACGCCCTTGGCGCGGGCATATTCGGTCTTGGCCGCCGGAATGAGCTCGGCCAAGAGCGCGATCTCGTGCTCGGCACGCACGCGCGCGCCGAAGACGATCTGGACGATCTCGTCGAAATTGAGCAGCCAGAACGGCAGCTTGAAATTGCCGGGGCCGAAAATTTGCGCGCGGTCTTCGAAGCAATCGGCGTATTCGTTGTGCGCGTCGATCAGGAGCATGCGCAGATCGCTGTGGCTCGCCATGACCTTGCGCAGGATCAGCGCCAGCGCGCTGGACTTGCCCGATCCGGTCGAGCCGACGATGGCAAAATGCTTGCGCACCATTTCGGCCGCATTGATGCTTGCGGCGATCGATGCGTCCTGCTGCAGCTCGCCGATCGTGACGTGGTCCGGATTTTCCAGGCCGAAGATGATGCGCAACTCTTCGCCGCCGATCGGCACCACAGCGCTGCCGATGGTCGGATAAGCGCGGATGCCGTTCTCGAAGCGCTTGACGCCCGACGCATCCATCGCGATCTCGCCGAGCAGATCGATGCGCCCGCGCACGCGGCCATGCTGTTCGCCGGCTGCGGCATCGGCGGCGATTTCACACAACGTGCCGACGGCGAGCGCGCCCGCGGTCCTGACGCCGACCAGCGCGCCGATGGTCGGCAGAGTGTCGGCAGCGCCTTCGGCCGCCGCCGTCAGGTCCGCGCTCGCTTGCGACCCGGTCACCGCGACGACGCGGCCGAGCACTGCGCCGCCCGGCGCGGCATGCTCTTGATTGTCGGGGGCAATGGAAAGTTCGCTGCCGGCGATGCAATCCAGCACGTGAGCGCGATCGAGATTTTGCATGTGGAACCTCGCGCCCACTCTGCGCAACAAGGTCTAAAATTGCGATAAAAACCGGCGCCGCAAGCGTGCTGCCGCGGCGCCGCACGGGTGCGGATTCGACTGCAGGGTTAATGAACCTCCGCGGGAATCGTGCGAAATCGAACGATTTAGGCGGGTACTCACAAATCAGATGAGCAACGTCTGCTTTCAGGTCGACATCCGCCAGACAGTACCAAGTGTCGGCTCAGGACCCACCTCAGAACTCATGCATCGCGCAATGTAAGCAATTCACAGGGACGGCATCGTGTCACATTGCAGATGCTAACAGGCGACCGAATGCTGCTCAGAGGGCGACATACATAAAGGAGGGCGAAATGTTTCGAACAGCTGCGATTGGTGCGATCTTGGCCTTGAGCCTTACTTCGACAATCCAGATCGCCAACTCGGAGGATGCCGCTCCGAAAGGCAACAAGGGGTTCACAGCCAGCAACACTACAGTTGTCGATCTCGGCCCCGAAATTGAGGGCATGGCGGGCAGGCAACTGAGGATGCGCATGCTCACCATCGAACCAGGTGGCTATATCGGCCTTCATAGCCACAAAGATCGGCCGGCTGTGGTCTACTTCATGCAAGGCACCGACGAAGTTGGTCAGGCTGATGGCAGCAAGAAAATCATGCATCCTGGTGACACGTCGACGGCCACGAAGGACACCACGCATTACCATCGGAACGTCGGCAACGACAAAGTCATCCTAATTGCTGTCGATGTGTTTCATCCTGCCAAGTAACTCGCGGTGTTCGATCTCCAAGTCCGCAAGGCGCGTGGCTTGAAAATCCTGCCTGATCTTCTTGGCATCATCGTGTGTCGATTGAGCCTTGTCGGCACATCGCATTAAGCGGATGTCCTCGCCTGAGACGGGATGTCCGCTTTGTGCCGCTTCGCCAAACTGGTCTTTCCTCGGCAAGTTCGGCGGTGACGCGCTTCCAGTGCGCGGATTTACGCCGAGCACCGCCACGCTGCGTTACATCGCGTTCGCTGCAAGACTATGAGGGACACCGGTTAGCCGCCGCGCAGCGGCGCCGGCTGCTCGGCCAGCATCGCCTTGATCGCAATCCGCGTGGCGGCGACGTCGAGGCCATGCTTTTGCACGAGGTCGTTGCAGTCGGCCAGGATCGCATCGGCGTCCTGCATGATCTTCAGCCGCTTGTAGTGATCGTCTTCGTGCACTCCCATGCTGGCGCCGACGATCTCGTACATGTTGACGATGCGGAACGGCCAGTCGCGTTCGTGCGCGCACAGGGCGCGGTGATCGGAATGGTAGACCGCAACCAGGGCATCGATGCCGGCCGCCGCCGCGGCGGCAAGCTCGGCTTCATCGAGTTCGCGCCGATATTGCGGCAGCACTTTGAGGTTATTGCTCTGCAGGCCGACCGCCGGCTGGTGCAGGTCGACGATCTCGATGCCGGGCACGGCGCGCAAAATCTCTTCGGCCGCTTCGACCACGCCGTGAATGCCCGGATGACGATGCAGCGCGACGCGCATCGCCACGCGCTCGCGCAGCATCGGGCGCAGCCGGTCGAGGTTGTTGCGCAGGTAGAGCGTGAACGGCGTCATCTCGAACGGTTTTGCGCCGCGCATCCGCTCGAGCGTCGGCAGCGTGGTCTCGCCGAGCTGGACCTGGCACGACGGGCACCACGACACCACCTGCTTCGACTTGCTCTGCGCCAGCTTGTCGATCGAGTTCTCGCCGACCCGGCCGGAGGTCGCGACGTCGCCGGTGCGGATCTGCAGCACGCCGCAGCAGTGCGAGGGGCCGCCCATCACCTCATAGCTCGCGCCGAGCGCGTCCATGATGTCGAGCGCCAGCAGCGCAATGTGCGGGGTCTTGAGCACGTTGCAGCCGGTGTAGAAGACGAAGTCCGGCAGCTCGCCATCGGTGGCCGGGCTCTTTGCCCCCTGCCCGAGCCGGGCCAGCAGCGCGTCGTCGAGCTGCAGGCGGGACAGATGGCTCACGTCGCGCGCCACGGTGCGAAAACTTTCGACGCCGCCACGGCGCTGCGTCGTCGCGTCGTTCTTCGCCTGCGCCATGGCGACCCGCGCCATGTTGAGCAGGAAGCGCGGGTTGACGCCGTAGTCGCAGGCCTTGATGCAGTCGCCGGAGAGCAGACAGGCCTTGGCCCATTTGCGCGCCGCCTCGTTGCCCTCACCCTGCCGCAGGATGTCGATGACGCCGCCGATGACGGCAGCGGGATTGACGCGCGCCTCGGTGCCTAGTCCGGCGGGTCCGGTGGTCGGACACGCTTCGACGCATTTGCCGCAGCGCGTGCAGGCGTCGAGCATGTCGTCGACGCGGGCTTGCAGGGCCGATTCGAAGGTCTCGGTCATGACCCTATGGTAATGCCGCCGGGGGCCGGATTGAAGGCCCCGCAGCCGCGATGTAAGACGAAAGACCCTGCCAAATGCCCGGCGGTCCTTCTTGAGATCGGCGCCGGGCATGTCTGTGAATCATGTCTGTGAATGAGGATTGTCATGGGTGAATTCGCCATAGGTCAGCCGGTGCCGCGCTTCGAGGACCCTCGCCTCATCCAGGGCGGCGGCCGCTATGTCGCCGACATGGCGTTTCCCGGCATGGCGCACGGCTATGTGCTGCGCTCGCCGCACGCCCATGCGCGCATCCGCGCGATCGATACGGCCAAGGCCAAGGCGGCGCCGGGCGTGCTCGCGGTGCTGACCGGCGCCGACTACAAGAAGGCCGGCTTCGGCGATCTGCCGGTTCCGGGCGGGCTCAAGCGCCGCGACGGCCAGCCCGGCTATAAGCCGCGCTATCCGGCTTTGGTCGAAGACCGCGTGCGCATGATCGGCGATTACGTCGCCTTCGTCATCGCCGAGACCTACTACCAGGCGGTCGACGCCGCCGAGCTGATCGAAGTCGATTACGAGCCGCTGCCCGCGATCGTGTCGACCGGCGATGCGGTCAAGCCGGGCGTGCCGCTGGTCTGGGGTGATTGTCCGAACAACATCGGCTTCATCCAGATCGAGGGCAACAAGGAGGCGACCGACGCCGCCTTCGCCAAGGCCGCTCACGTCGTCAAACATCACTTCGTGGTCAATCGCGTCACCGCCGCCGCCATGGAGCCGCGTGGCTCCATCGGCGTGTTCGATCCCACCGAGGGCCGCTACACGATCTATACGACCTTGCAGCGCACCAACGTGTTTCAGACCGAGCTTGCCAATTACGTCCTGAAAGTGCCGGACAACAAGATCCGCGTCGTCGCCGGCGACATCGGCGGCAGTTTTGGCATGAAGTCGGCCGTGTACAACGAGGTGGCGCTGGTACTGCTCGGCGCCAAGATCACCGGCCGCCCGGTCAAATGGGTGGCGACGCGCTCGGAATCGTTTCTGTGCGACGCGCAGGCGCGCGACAACGTCACCGAGGCCGAGCTCGCGCTCGACAAGGACGGCAACTTTCTCGGCTTTCGCGCCAGGATCATCGCCGCCATCGGCGCCTATCTGCAGGTCGGCATGCAGGCCTTCACCGGCAATCTCGGCACGCTGGCCGGCGTCTATCGCACGCCGGCCTCGCACATCGACGTGACTGCGGTGTTCACCCACACCCAGCCGGTGCGGCCGTATCGCGGCAACGGCCGGCCCGAGGCCGCCTACATCATCGAACGCATGGTCGACCTTGCCGCCGACGAGACCGGCATCGATCCGGCGGAGCTGCGCCGCCGCAACACCATTCCGCCGAGCGCGATGCCGTTCAAGACCAGCGTGACGTTCACGTACGATTGCGGCGAGTTCGAAAAGAACATGGACCTCGCGCTCGAAGCCGCGGAGAAGAAAAGCTTCGAGACGCGCCGCGCCCAATCGCGCAAGCACGGCAAGCTGCGCGGGCTGGGCTTCTCCAACACCATCGAGCGCTCGGCGGCGGCCGGCCTCGAAGGCGCCGAGATCCGCTTCGACCGCACCGGCACGGTGTCGATCTTCTCCGGCAGCATCACGCAGGGCCAGGGTCACGAGACCGCGTTCAAGCAGATCGTCTGCGACAAGCTCGGCCTCGACCCCAACGACGTCACCTACATCCAGGGCGACACCGACCAGGTGTTCTTTGCCGAAGGAACCGGCGGCTCACGCTCGGCGACGTTCTCCGGTGCGGCCTTCACCATGGCGGCCGACAAGGTCGAGACCAAGGCCAAGGGCATCGCCGCCAAGATGCTGCAAGTCGACGTTGCCGACATCAAGTTCGCCGACGGCGTGTTCTCGAGCCAAAAGACCAATCAGACGCTGACCATCAAGGAAGTGGCGAAAGCCTCGCTCGATCCGAAGAACCTGCCGGACGGCATGGAGCCCGGCCTGATCGAGAAGGCGATCTATACCGGCAAGGTGGCGAGCTATCCGAACGGCTGCCACGTCTGCGAGCTGGAAATCGACGAGGAGACCGGCGAGGTCGAAATCCTGCGCTACAACGTGGTCGACGACGTCGGCACCGTGATCAATCCGCTGTTGCTGCACGGTCAGGTCGACGGCGGCGTCGCCATGGGCATCGGCCAGATCCTCATGGAGGACATCAAGTTCGACGAGCAGGGCCAGATGCTCACCGGCTCGTTCATGGACTACGCCATGCCGCGGGCGAGCGATCTCGTCGGCTATCACGTCGAGAGCAACCCGGTGCCGACCAAGACCAACCCGCTCGGCGTCAAGGGTGCCGGCGAAGCCGGCTGCGTCGGCGCCATGCCGGCGGTCGCCAACGCGCTGGTCGACGCACTCTCTGTGCTCGGCATCAAGAACGTCGCCATGCCGGCCACGCCCGAAGTGCTGTGGCGCGCCATCCACGAAGGCCGGGCGAAGGGGGCGTAGCGATCAAACAACGGCCACGCACTGGATCTCCAGCAGCATTTCCGGCAGCGCGAAGCCGGCGACGGTGATGGCGGCGCTGGCGGGGAAGTCCTTGCCGAAGATCTGGACGCGCAGCTCGGTCATGCGCGTGGTGTAGCGCGCGTCGATCAGGAACACCGTCATGGTGACGATGTCGGCGAGCTTGGCGCCGGCTTCGGCCAGCGTCTTTTCGATGTTGCGGAAGGTCTGGCGGACCTGGGCGTCGAAATCGCCGGCGAGCGATTTGCCGGCATCGTCGACCGCACCGGTGTGGCCGGCGACCCAAATGGTTCTGGCCGCGCCTTCGGTGATCACCGCCATCGAATAGGCCCGGCTCTCCGCCCGCGCGCCGCGCACGAATGATTTGTTCATGTGCTTTTCTCCCAATGTCGTCATTGCCGGGCTTGACCCGGCAATCCATGCTGAGAGCCGGCATGACCGAGTCTGCCGGCTGGACTCCTGACAAGCCAATGCGCAGCATGGACCGCCGGGTCAAGCCCGGCGGTGACGAGGTGGAGTAAGCGTCAAAATGGAAACGGCCGCGCCGGGCCCCGCGCCGCTTGCCGGCATCCGCGTGCTCGAGTTCGCCCATACCATCATGGGCCCGAGCGCCGGTCTGATCCTCGCCGACCTCGGCGCCGACGTCATCAAGGTCGAGCCGGTCGGCGGCGATACGACGCGGCGGCTGCCCGGCTTCGCCGCCGGCTTCTTCGGCACCTTCAATCGCAACAAGCGCAGCATCGCGGTCGATCTCAAATCCGACGACGGCCGCGCGCTGGTGCATCGGCTGGCACAACGCGCCGATGCCGTGATCGAGAACTACGCGCCCGGCACCATGGACCGGCTCGGCTGCGGCTATGACGATCTGGCGAAGAGCAATCCTCGGCTGGTCTACTGCGCGCTCAAAGGCTTTCTCTCCGGCCCGTACGAGCATCGCCCGGCGCTCGACGAAGTGGTGCAGTTCATGGCGGGCTTAGCCTACATGACCGGGCCGCCCGGCAAGCCGCTGCGCGCCGGCACCTCGGTGGTCGACATCATGGGCGGCGCCTTTGCGGTGATCGCCATCCAGGCGGCGCTGCGCGAGCGCGAGCGCACCGGCCGCGGCCAGCTCGTGAAATCGGCGCTGTTCGAGTCAACCGCGTTCCTGATGGCCCAGCACATGGCCGGCCAGGCGATCACCGGGCGCGAGCCGCCGCCGATGCCGGCACGCGAGGGCGCCTGGGCGGTCTACGAGCCGTTCGCCACCGCCGACGGCGAGCAGATTTTCGTCGGCATCACCAGCAATCGGCAGTGGCAGCGTTTTTGCGAGCAATTCGGCCGGCAGGACTTGTTGGACGATCCGGCATACGCCACCAACGAAGACCGCGTGCGGCAGCGCCCGACCTTGCTGCCGACCGTCGCCGCCATCGTGGCAAAGCACCGACGCGACGAGCTTGCCGAAACGTTCGACCGCATCGATATTCCGTTTGCGCCGGTCGCCCGGCCCGCCGATTTGTTCGACGATCCGCAGCTCAATGCCGGCGGCCGTATGCTGGACGTGGCGCTATCCGGCGGCGTGGCCACGAAATTGCCGCCGCTGCCGGTCGAGTTCGGCGAGCAGACGCCCGGATTGCGGCGCCAGCCGCCGGCTGTCGGTGAGCATACCGCCGAGATTCTCGGCGAGCTTGGGCTTGCGAATGCCGAGATTGAAGCGCTCGAGAAGCGCGGGATCATCGCCGTACATGTAGGCTCCGAGCAGCAAGCGAAGAGAAACAAATGAGCGATCTGCCGAAACGCGTCGACATCAGCGAAGAAGGCCCGCGCGAAGGCTTTCAGTTCGAGAAGGGGCCGATCGCCACGGCGCGGAAGATCGCGCTGATCGACGCGCTGTCGCAGACCGGGCTCAGGCACATTCAGATCGTCTCTTTCGTCAATCCGAAGAACGTGCCGGGCATGGCGGATGCCGACGAGGTCGTCGCCGGTATTACGCCCCGCCCCGGCGTCGCTTACACGTCGCTCTGGCTCAACGAAAAAGGCTTTGAGCGCGCGCTGACCCACGGCAACCGGCTGGCGCTCGGCGGCACGATCCAGCTCTGCGCCTCGGAAAAATTCCTGCAGCGCAACCAGAACCGCACCGCCGCCCAGCAGCTCGCCGGCCAGCACGCGATCGTCGAGATGTACAAGGCGAACGGCGTCGCGGTCGAGCGCGGCAGCATCATGGCGGCGTTCGGCTGCAATTTCGAGGGCGACATTCCGGTCGAGCGCGTGGTGGCGCTGGTCGGGCAAATTCTCGACGTGGCGCGAGAGCACGGCGTCGGCCTCAAATACGTGACACTCGCCGACACCATGGCGTGGGCGACGCCGCTCTCGATCAAGCGCGTGGTCGGCGCATTGCGCGAACGCTGGCCCGACCTCGACATCGCGCTGCACCTGCACGACACCCGCGGCATGGCGATTGCCAACGCCTATGCGGGCCTCGAAATGGGCGTGACGCGCTTCGATTCATCGGTCGCCGGCCTCGGCGGCTGCCCGTTCGCCGGCCATCACGGCGCCGCCGGCAACGTGTGCAGCGAGGATCTGGTCTTTCTCTGTCACGAGATGGGCATCGAGACCGGTATCGATCTCGACGCGCTGATCGAATGCGCGCACCTCGCCGAGGACGTGGTCGGCCATCCGTTGCCCGGCTCGGTGATGACCGGCGGTACGCTCGCGAAGTATCGCGCGTAACCCTACGCCCGCTCCAAAATCTTCCAGATGCCGCTCGTCGTCACCACCAGCCGCTCGCCGACGAACATCTTGGCCTCCATGAACACCACGGAGCGCGTGGCGCGCACCACTTCGGGGAGGGCGACGACGAACTCACCGAGCTTGACGCCGTCGACGAACTGAATGTTGAGCTCGATAGTGGCGTGGCGCTTGTTGCCGGTGATCTGCCGCGCCGCCATGGCCATGGCCTGGTCGGCCAAGGTCATCAGCATGCCGCCGTGCAGATTGCCGGAGCGGTTGAGGTGTTTTGGCGCGACGGTGAAACCGAAACGCGCTTTGCCGTTGTCATCGTTGCGCCAGATCGGCCCAACCAGTTCGCCGAACGCGGTGTGATTGACGATCTCCTCCCAACCATGCGCGGCGGGATCGAAACGCGGCGCGGCCTCCGCCGCCGGCTTTTCGTTCATGCCCGCACCTCGGCCGGCTGTTTTCTCCGCGCGGCCAGCCGTCGGGCGATGTCGGGAATAAGCTTCTCGGCATTGGCGCCGGCGGCGAGCGCGCGGCCGTTGGCGCCGAGCGCGCGAACGGCCTCGGTATAGGCCGCCACCTCGCCGGCATCGCGCACCGCTTGGGGGTAATCGCTGGCGAAGACGAGCTGCGAGAACGCCAATTCCTGCAGGCCGAATTTGACCCAGTCGGCGCCCCATTCGCCGGCGTGATCCGGCCCAGCCCAGCCGGCGATGTCGTAGAACAGCCGGTCATCGAGATAATGGTCGATCGGCTGTTTCGGCCGGCGGCCATGGCGGTTGAGCGCCGCCGTGCCCCACTTGTCGCGCTGCTGAAAGCCGCGAATGCGGCCGAGATAGCGGCCGATGCCGCCGGCGAAGTGCGAAAACTGAATGCGCAGGCGCGGCAAGTCGTCGAGCAAGCCGCAATTGATCAGGCGCACCGCCGCGGTCATCAGCGAAAATTCCCAGCCCAGCATGCGGCCGAGATCGTCGGCATCCATGCGGCCCCAGCGGATCACCCGCGGCAACGGATGAATGAAGACGTAGAGGTCGAGATCGGCGCAGGCTTTCCAGAACGGCCGCAGGGCTTCGCTGTCGAGCGGCTGGTCCTGCAGCTCGGAGGCGATTACCACGCCCGGAAAGCCGAGCTCGACGGCGCAGCGCTTCAATTCGGCCGCCGCCTCGGCCGGCTTGAGCGCCGGCACATGGGCGAGCGCGATGAAGCGGCCGGGATGCGCCTCTTCGGCCTCGCGCATGCGGTCGTTGATGGTGCGGCAGACCGCGAGGTCGGGCTGATCGAAGCCGGAGCCGCAGGACAACACGCCGGCATCGATGCCGGCGGCGTCCATCACCCGCACGTGGGCGGCGAGATCGGCCAGGAGCGGATTGAGCAGATAATGCGGATTGCCGTCGCGGTCGACGTCGACCGTGACCTTGCTGGCGTCACCCTTGAGCAATTCCGGCGGAGTGTAGTGCTGCTGAAAGTCGATGAGCATCGGTTTCCCTTCGCGGCGGACGCCGCGCGCGATCACGGATTAGCGAATGGCGAGTGCTTGCGCAAATCGCTATTCCCTATCGCCATTCGCCACTACCCGACACCGCCTCATGGTTTATTGGCTACCAGCGATTTTGCGACCTCGCGCGCCTGCTCGATAAACAGTCTTGCGGCGGGACTGAGCGTACGGCTCTTCAAGGTGACGATTCCGGTCGGGATATGGGGCAACGTCATCTTGACCGGCAAGACCTTGATAATCGAGCGCAGCTTGGAATTGGCCAACACTGAGTTCGGAAGTATCGTGAGAAAACGGGCGGTCGCGAGAAGCCGAATACGCACCTCAGGGAGGATGGCAAATACGGTTGCGCGCGGATAATCGAGTCCGCTGATGCGGAACGTTTCGACTGCCGCCGCTCCGGCCTGGCTTTTCGGCGACGGCAGCACCCACGATTCGTTGCTCAGTTCCGCAGCATCGATCCGTCGCCTGCGAGCCAGCGGATGTTGGGTGCCAGCCACGACGAAATTCGGGTCGTCGAACAGATGCTCAAAGCCCAGTCGGTCGTCTGAAATCGAGCCCCACTTGCGGGCAATCAACAGATCGAGGTTGCGAGCGTAGAGCTCGCTTTCCAGCAGCTCCGTCGTATTCTCGCTTGTAAGATGAAACACCATGCGTGGATGGCGCCGGGCGAGCCGCTCGACGACGACATACACGAAGCTCGCGGCGTGGTGATGGCCGCTCCCAATCCGCACCTCGCCGGCCTCGGGATCAGCAAGAAACTCGATCTTCTTCACCGCTTGGCGCAGGTCGTCGAACATCGCCGTACCGCCGTCGAGCAGGGCGCGGCCGTATTCGGTCAACCCAACGCCCTCCGGGTTGCGATCGAGCAGGCGCACGCCGACGGCAGCTTCCAGCTCCGCGATTGATCGTGAAACGGAGGGTTGGGTCGTATTGAGCAATGCGGCCGCCTTCCGCATACTGCCGGCTTGTACAACCGCCATCAGGACATGAAGGTCCTGCAGCTTCATACGTCGTCCGATACGGTCGCTCAGCAACATGTCCCACCCGATACAGTTGACGTATAAGGTGATCGGAAAATAGCATTATTCGCGTATTGGGTAATCCGCTATTTTGGCTTTAGCAGCGGTTTGAACGGCGTTTGCCTCGCGATTGTGTGGAAGTACGGGCCAGAGGAGGACACCATGATGATGGCGCGCCGCCGATTCCTGAGCTTGGCGGTCAGTGTTGCGGTGCTGCCCGTCGCCTCGGGGCCCATCAGGGCGCAAGGCTATCCGGCACGGCCGGTTCGGATCATTGCGCCAGTTCCCCCCGGCGGGTCGAGCGATATATCCGTGCGCCTCATCGGCCAGTGGCTTTCGGACCGGTGGGGCCAGCCGTTCGTCATCGAGAATCGTCCTGGCGCTGCCACCAATATCGGAACGGAGGCGGCGGTGCGCTCCGCGCCCGATGGTTACACGCTGCTGTCGATGACGGCGAACAACGCCACGAACGCCACCATCTACGAAAACCTCCGTTTCGACATCACCCGCGACATCGCACCCGTGGCGCGCACGGTCCGGGTGCCTCTCGTGCTCGCGGTGCATCCATCACTCCCTGCCCGCACGCTGCCCGAGTTCATCGCCTACGCGCGAGCGAATCCCGGCCGACTCAACATGGCCTCGTCCGGCAACGGCTCACCATCCCACGTCGCCGGCGAGCTGTTCGCCATGATGACAGGGGCGAAATTCTCTCACGTTCCCTATCGCGGGGATGCGCTGGCCATCACCGACCTTTTGGGCGGCCAGGTGCAGCTGTACTTCGGGTTCCTGCCTGCATCGCTCGAACATATCAGGGCAGGGACGTTGCGCGGATTGGGGATGACCACCGCATCGAGGCTAGACACGCTTCCCGATGTTCCTGCGATCGCCGAATCCGTGGCCGGCTACGAAGCCACGTCATGGCACGGCATCGGCGCACCGGCCGGCTCGCCGCCAGCCGTGATCGACATACTCGACCGCGAAATCAATGCGGCCCTTAGGGACCCGACGTTGAAGGCACGCTTCGCAGCTATGGGAGCCGTAGTCGACGGTTGCTCCGCGGCGGAATTCAAGCGCTTCCTTGGCGAGGAAATCGAAAAATGGGCGAAGGTCATCCGCTTCGCCGGCATCAAGGCGCAGGGGTGACGGTATCACCCTCGCCGCACTGAGCTTTGCGCGGTGATCTAAAGGCCATTGGCGTGAGCGCTCAATCACGAAATGATCGCCGCTGGGTCATGCGCCGGTCAGGACCGCCATCCACGTCTTTGTGCGCGCGCAGCCGTTAAGACGTGGATGCCCGGCACAAGGCCGGGCATGACGACTGAGAAATCGCCATCGACTGATGTCACATGATGGCGAATTCGTTGTTGCGGCGGTCGGTCACCAGCATGGCGCCGGGATAGTGGGTGATGCAGAAGTCCGGCTTCACCGCCATGATGACCGATTGCGGGGTGACGCCGCAGGCCCAGAACACCGGAATTTCGTCGGCGCCGATCGGCACCGGGTCGCCCCAATCCGGCTTGGCGATGTCTTTGATGCCGATCGCTTCCGGCTTGGCGAGATGCACCGGCGCGCCGTGCACGGACGGAAATCGTGTCGTGATCTGCACCGCGCGGATGGCGTCGGCGGCTTTCATCGGCCGCATCGAAACCACAAGCGGGCCGTGAAACGGCCCGGCCGGCACGGTCTCGATGGTGGTACGGTACATCGGCACCGTGCAGTTGCAGGTGAAGTGGCGGAGCTCAATGCCGTCCTCGATCAGCGCCTGCTCGAACGAAAACGAGCAGCCGATGGCGAACACCACGAGATCGTCGCGCCACCAGCGCAACAGGTCGGTCGGCTCGTCCACGACGGCGCCGTCGCGCCAGACCCGGTAGCGCGGCAGGTCGGTGCGGATATCGAGGTCTTCGCCGAGGGCAGGCAGCCGCCAATCGCCCGGCGCCGAGACGCCGATCAGCGGGCACGGTTTTGGATTGAGTTGGCAGAAGCGTAGAAAATCCTCGGCCAGCCGATGCGGCAGGATGGCGAGGTTGCCCTGCACAAAGCCGGGCGCCAGGCCGTTGGTCGGCCCCGTATGGGCGCCGCCCCGAATGCGTTGCCGCGCCGCGACGCCGGTTTCGGGCAGACTCGGCCGATCGTCGGATTGCGGTCGTCGCATGGTGGCTGTGGTCATGGCGCGCTCCGGTTCGATCTGCCGCAAGGCATTCTGCCCATTTTATCATCAGGCGCGCGCCGGGAAATACGGCCGGCGCGACGATCTTACGCGTAACCAAACGCTGCGGCGGCCCGACCGGGGCTGCGAATCCGGTTGAAACGGCCTGCAAGATCGCGTTTGCTAACCCATCCGCTGCCAAGCCAAGAGCCCGCCAAGGGCCCGCAAGCCTCGCCCGCCACACGGGCGTGAGTTTTGCATGCAAGAATCCAGAGGGAGTGACTTAGCCATGACGGAAAAGTGGAAAGAAGAAAAGTGGGCGGAAGACATTTGGTATCGCGGCAAGACCACGCGCCGGCGCTTGATCGGCTGGGGCGGCGGCGCGCTCGGCGCGATGATGCTGGTGCCGGCGCCGTGGCGCGCCGCATTCGGCGCCGAGAAGCCGTTTAAGATCGGCTCCGAGCAACCGCTCTCCGGCGTCGCCGCCGACGGCGGCAAGACCGCGGTGGTCGGCCTGCAGATGGCGGTCGACCGCATCAACAAAAAGGGCGGCGTCAACGGCCGTCCGGTCGAGCTCGTGCTCGTCGACGACGCCAGCTCGCCGGCGGTGGCGCGGCAGAAGACCGAGAAGATGGTGCAGCAGGACCAGATCGACGCCCATGTCGGCGGCTTTTTGTCCAACATCTGCCTAGCCTGCATGCCGGTGTGGAATCAGGCCAAGGTCGTCAACATGATCAGCGTCTGCCTCGACACCACGCTGACCACGTCGGCCTGCAACCGCTACAGCTTCCGCGTCCACGATTACGCGCCGGCGCAGGCGGTCGCGTTCGGCCCGATGCTCACCAAGATGGGCAAGAAGTGGCACATCGTCTACGCCGACTATTCGTGGGGCCAGTCGACCCGCGACGCCTACGCGGCCGAGATCAAGAAGAACGGCGGCGAGGTGGTCGGCACCACCGGCATTCCGCTCGGCACCGCCGACATGACGCCGTTTCTCTCGAAGATCACCGGCAATTTCGACGGCGTGTTCGCCATCCTGTTCGGCAAGGACGGCGTGACCTACGGCAACCAAGCCTACGATCTCGGCCTCACCAAAAAGTACAAGTCGGCCGGCGACGGCGCGATTTGCGAATCCGTCAATCTGCCGGCGCTCGGCAACAAGATCGACGGCTTTGTCGCCATCAACCGCTACATCCCGGTGTTCCAGGGTCCGCTCGACACGCCGGCTCTGCACGCCTTCTTCGACGACGCCAAGGCGCGGCTCGCCAAGATCGATCCGTCCGGTCCGCTGCCCGACCGCTACGTGCAGTCGAACTACGAAGCCATGAACGCGCTCAAGGTCGCCATGGAAGCGTCGAAGTTCAGCGGCCGCGCCGACACCATGAAGCTGGTCGAGGCGCTGGAAGGCCTGGAAATGAAGGAGGGTGACGACTTCCCGCAGGGCGACAAGACGCTGCGCAAGGCCGACCATCAGGCGTTCCTGCGCGAATTCCTCTACACCGTGAAAGGCGGCAAGTTCGAGCTGCTCGATACGGTCGGGAAGGACAAGACCATCTTCCCGCCGGCCTGCACGTTCCCCGCCTAGCGCACTGACCAGCAATGGCGGCTCGTCATTGCGAACAAAGCGAAGCAATCCGGAGCGGCTCGCGCCGCGTCCTGGATTGCTTTGCCGCCCCTGCGGGGCTCCTGGCAATGACGCCGCTGATGCAGTTCACCGGGAGACGCTCTCAGTGAGCGCGGAACCAGCGCATGACGCTCCCTCCCCGACAGCTAGCGCCGGCCGGGGAGCGGCGTCGCCCATTCTCAAGACCGAGCTGTTGTCGATCCGCTTCGGCGGATTGGCAGCACTCTCCAACGTCAATTTCGAGCTCCCGCGCGACCAGGTCCGCGCCATCATCGGGCCGAACGGCGCCGGCAAGAGCACGTTCTTCAATTGCCTGACCGGCGTGCTGCGGCCGACCGGCGGCCGCATCGTCTTCAACGGCGAAGACATCACCGGTCTGCCGTCGAACGCGATCTCGCAAAAGGGCATCGCCCGTTCCTACCAGATCACCAACATCCTGCCGAACGTCAGCGTTCTGGAAAACGCCCGCATCGCCGCGCAGTCGCGCCGCCATTCCTGGAACATGATCTCGCACCACACCACGTTCCCCGACATCAACGCCAAGGCGGAAGCGGCGCTGCAATCGGTCGGCCTGCTCGACAAGGCCAATGAGCTTGCCTCCAATCTGTCGCACGGCGAGCAGCGCAATCTCGAGATCGGCATCGCGCTCGCCACCGATCCGCAGCTCCTTTGCCTCGACGAGCCGACCGCCGGCATGAGCGCGGCTGAGACCCATCACACCGTCGAGCTCGTTCGCCGCATCGCCGAGCATCTGACCATTCTGATCGTCGAGCACGACATGGAAGTGGTCATGGGGCTGGCCGACCGCATCACCGTGCTGCATTACGGCGCCATTCTCGCCGAAGGCACGCCGGAAGAGATTCAGGAAAACCCCAAGGTGCTGGAGGTTTATCTGAAGACATGAGCGCCGTAGCCGCAGACACTAGCGCTGCTGCCATCAGCGCCGAGCCGCTCGTCCGCGTCGACGACGTGCACACCTATTACGGCAAGAGCCATATCCTGCACGGCGTGTCGCTGACCGTCGCGCCCGGCGAGGTGGTCGGGCTCCTTGGCCGTAACGGCGTCGGCAAATCAACGACGCTCAAGACCATCATGGGCCTGGTGCAACCGAGCCGCGGCACGGTTGCGCTTGGCGGCCGCCCGATCACCGGCCTGCCGCCGCACAAGCTGGCGCGGCTCGGCATCGGCTACGTGCCGGAAGACCGCCGCATCTTCCGCCTGCTCACCGTGATGGAAAATCTGCGCACCGGGCTCGACCGCACCGGCATCAATGAGGACCGGCGCCGCGCCTTGCTCGACAAGGTTTTCACTTACTTTCCCGTGCTGGCCGAACGGCGCAACCAGCCCGGCGGCACGCTCTCAGGCGGCGAGCAGCAGATGCTGGCGATCGCCCGCGCCATGATGCTGGAGCCGAAGATCATCCTGCTCGACGAGCCGACCGAAGGGCTGATGCCCCGCATGGTGTCGCAGATCAGCAAGATCGTCGAAGTGCTGCACAACGAAGGCGTCGCCATCCTGCTGGTCGAGCAAAACGTGCCGCTGACCTTGGCGGCGAGCCAGCGCGTCTACATCATGGAGAAGGGCAGCGTCCGGCATCATTGCGCGGCGTCCGAGATTTCCGTGCACGATCCCATCATCAAGCAGTATCTGGGGCTGTAACGATGGGCGTGGTCGGACAAATTTTTGGCGCCATCCCGATCGAGCTGATCATCATTCAGACGGTGAACGGCATCGTCACCGGCATGATTTTGGCGCTGGTTGCGTCCGGCCTCACCCTGATCTTCGGCATCATGGACGTGGTGAATTTCGCCCACGGCGAACTGTTCATGTTCGGCGCCTATATGGGCGTGCTGGTGTTCGCCGCCACCGGCAATTTCTGGCTGGCGCTGATCGCCGCGGCGCTGATCATCGCGGTGTTCGGCGCCGTGCTGCAGGTCGTCACGCTGCGTCCGCTCATTGGCCGCGATCCGCTGAACACGATCCTCGCGACGTTCGGCATTTCGCTCGTGCTGCAGAACTACGCACTGTGGCAGTTCGGTCCGGTGGCGCGCCGGATTCCCGAGCCGCTCAATCTCTATTTCCAGATGTTCTATCTGCAATATCCCTGGTACCGCATCCTGATCGCCGTGCTGTCGGCCGCCATCATCGGCGGCTTCTGGCTGTTCCTGAAATACAGCAAATTCGGCGTCTGGATCCGCGCCACCACCCAGGACCGCGTCATGGCGCAGGCCATGGGGATTCCGGTGCCGCTGGTCTACACCGGCGTGTTCGCGCTCGGCGCCGGCATGGCGGCGGCGAGCGGCGTGCTGTTCGCGCCGCTCACCGGCGTGAGCCACACCATGGGGCTCGACTGGGTGCTCAAGGCCTTCATCGTGGTCGTGCTCGGCGGCATGGGTAATCTCGGCGGCTCGGTCGTCGCTGCGATCTTCATCAGCTTGCTGGAATCCTATGCCTCGATCGTGGTCGACCCGTCGGAGGCGGTAATCGTCTCCTTCGTGGTGTTGATCCTCACGCTGTTGTTCCGTCCCACCGGCCTGTTCGCGACGCCCAAATGACCACCGCCGCTCCCATGGAAAAAGCGCTGCCGCTGGCGAAGCCGCCGCTGCTCAGCCACACCGCGGCATTCTGGAGCGTGTTTACCGTGGTGATGGCGCTGCTGATCGTGGCGCCGCTCATCCTGCCGGAATTCTGGGGCGGCTTCCTCACCGAGATCCTGATCTGGGGCCTGCTCGCCATGTCGTCCGATCTGTTGATCGGCTACACCGGCATGGTGTCGTTCGGCCACTCGGCGTTCTTCGGGCTCGGCATGTACGGCGCCGCGGCAGCGCTGCTGATCGTGAAGCCGGCGAACCTGTGGCTTGCCATCGTGTTCGGCCTGGCCGCCGCGGCCGGCGCCGCGCTGTTCGTCGCCTATTTCTCGACGCGGCTGCGCGACATCTATTTCGCCATCACCACGCTGATTTTCAGCCAGATCTTTTACGTCATCATCTTCACCTGGACGGCGGTGACCGGCGGCGAGAACGGCCTGATCTTCAGCCGGCCGCGGCTGTCCATCCCGTTCATCTACAGCGCGCCGTTCACGCCGCACACCATGCACTGGTTCGTGCTCGCGGTGGTGACGGCGTCCTATCTGATCCTGCGCCGCATCACCCAATCGCCGTTCGGCATGGTGCTGCAGTCGATCCGCGAGAACGAATTCCGCACCCGCGCCATCGGCTACCCGGTGCAGCGCTACAAGATCGTCTCGGTGATGCTGTCCGGCCTGTTCGCGGGCCTGGCCGGCGTGCTCTACGCGTTGCAGAAGGAATTCGCCGCGCCCGATTTCGTCTACTTTCTCACGTCCGGCGAAGCCGTGATCTACAACATCCTGGGCGGCGTCGGCACCCTGGTCGGCCCGATCGTCGGCGCCGGCTTTTTCCAGCTGGCGCGGCAATTCCTGTCGCAATATCTCGGCGACCAGTTCCCCTACCTGATCCCGCTCGGCATCTTCTTCATCGCCATGGTCATCTTCCTGCCGCAGGGTTTGCTCGGGTTTGCGAGGCGGTGGTTGAACAAATGATCGTCATTGCGAGCGAGCCGTCGAAGCTTTGCTCAAAAAATCCCCGAGCGCCTTAACGTCCTGCTTGCCGCCGTCGAAATCCGCGGCGATGCGCTCGTAAAAATGCGCGGCGCCCTGATAGAGCTCGCTGGCGGTCGGATCGTCGCCGACGAAGCCGGCGATCTCGTGCATCTCGGCGACCCAGCGGTAGGCCTTGGGCGGCATCGATGCGAGCGCGCGCTGGAACCACGCCAGCATCTCCTTCTGGCTGCCCTGCAGCTCCTTGAACAAGGCGTCCGACGAGCCGGCGCGCGTTGCCGCCAGCATCATGGCGGCACCGATCGCTTGCGTGCCCTTGGTGATGCCGGCGTAGGACATTTTCAGCGCCGATGCCGCGCTCAGCGCGCCTTCGAGCACGCGGATGTCGAGGCCGTAGTCGCGCAAGCCGGCAAACCGCGTGGCGGCCGGGCCGGAGGCGTAAATGCGTGGCCCGGCATCGCCGGGCTTGGGCGGCGAGCCGATGATGCCGGCATCGACGAACGGACAGCCGGTCGGCGCGATCGCGGCGGCGACGCGCTCGACCGTCGCCGGGTTGATGGCGTTGCAATCGACGTAGACCGGCTTGGCATTGGCGGCTTTGAGCGCCGGCGCAAAGCGCTCGACCAGCGCCAGCGCGTCGCCGGGCGGCAGGATCGAGAGAAAGAAATCGCTTCCCGCGATCTCCTCGTCGCTCACCGCCGCCATGCCGGCAGCTTTGGCGCGGGCCGCGGTTTCGCCGCTGCGGCCCTCAAGCGACGTGAGCACCTTGACGCCGTTGTCGACCAGCCGCTTGCCGACCGCGGCCCCCATCATGCCGGGCGCGATTACTGCAACGACGGGAGTCATGCGGGCCTCTTTCTCAAAACGAGGCGCACCATAGCAGCTTGCAATCGGCAGAGGCCAGCGCAGCGAGCGCTGAAGGTTTCAGACCGTTTCAGCAATCTTCGGCGCCGGCTCGCTCTGCAGGCGCCGCCGCAGCGCCGGCATCCGGCCGTCGGCACCCGGCTGATAATAAACGCTGTAGCGCGCCAGCACTTGCGCGAACACCGCGGCGTCGGCCGGCTTTTTCACCTCGAACGAATCGAAGCCGGCGCGGACCAGAAAATGAAACTGGTCGCGCAGCACGTCGCCGGTGGCGCGCAAGGTGCCGCCAAAGCCGTAGGTCTCGCGCAGGAGCCGGGCCTGGCTGTAGGCGCGGCCGTCCTTGAACTTCGGGAAGTTCAGTGCGATCAGCGCCAGATGGCCGAGCCACGGCTCGAGCTCGGCGACGCGGCGATCGTTCGGCCAGTCGACGCCGAGCGAGCCGTCGCGGCCGATCAATGCGTCGGCTTCGGCCAGAAAACGTTGCGCCGGCACGATGACCGGCACGCGCTCCGGAATCGGATCGTCGGCTGCGACCCGGACGTAACGATCTTCGACGATGCGGCCGTTTTCAATGAGCGGCATAGACGCGGTCCCTGAATGGCTCGATGCCGGTGCGCTTGAGCGTGTCGATGAACAACTCGTCGGGGCTCGTGCGCAGGTCGAGATAGGCGGCGGCGATGTCCTCGACCACGTCGGCGACCTTGCCGTAGGGCACAGCTGGGCCGATCAACGTGCCGAGCTCGGAATGATCGTCGGCCTTGCCGCCGAGCGTGATCTGATAAAACTCCTCGCCGTTCTTCTCGACGCCCAGAATGCCGATGTGGCCGACGTGATGATGGCCGCAGGCATTGATGCAGCCGGATATGTTGATGTGCAGCCGGCCGAGCGCGCGCTGGCGGTCGAGATCGCGAAAGCGCCGCGTCAGCTCCTGGGCGATGGGGATCGAGCGCGCATTGGCGAGGCTGCAGTAATCGAGCCCCGGACAGGAGATGATGTCGGAGACGAGCCCGATATTCGGAATGGCGAGACCAAGCGCATCGAGCGCGCGCCAGACCGCCGGCAGATCGCGCTGCGCCACGTGCGGCAGCGCCAGGTTCTGCTCGTGGCCGATACGGATTTCACCGAACGAGTAGCGGTCAGCGATGTCGGCGAGCGCATCCATCTGCACCGCCGTCGCGTCGCCCGGCGTGCCGCCTTCCGGTTTCAGCGAGATGGTGACGATGGCGTAGCCCGGCTTCTTGTGATTGTTGACCGCGTTGTCGACCCAGCGGTCGAATTGTGGGTCGGCGCGCCGCGCCGCCGTGAATTCGGCCGGGCTGTCCTCGAGCGTCTCGTAATCCGGATAGACGAAGCGGCTGGCGATCTCGGCGACCACGGCCGAATCGAGCGCCAGCGGCCCGTCCTTGATGGTCTGCCACTCGGCTTCGACTTCCTTGGCGAACGCTTGCGCGCCGAGATCGTGCACCAGGATCTTGATGCGTGCCTTCCAAATATTGTCGCGCCGGCCGAACTGATTGTAGGTGCGCAGCACCGCCTCGACATAGCTCAACAGATCGCGCTTTTTCAGAAACGGCCTGATGGTTTGCGCCAGATAAGGCGTACGGCCGAGCCCGCCGCCGACCATGACCTCGAAGCCGGCCTCGCCGGCCTCGTTGCGGTGCAGCCGGAACGCCAGATCGTGGATGCGCAAGGCGGCGCGATCGTGGGCCGCGGTGCCGACGCAAATCTTGAACTTGCGCGGCATGAAGGAAAACTCGGGATGCAGCGTCACGTGCTGGCGGATGATCTCGGCCCAGATGCGCGGATCCTCGATCTCGTCCGGCGCGACGCCGGCCCACTGATCGGTGGTGATGTTGCGCACGTTGTTGCCGCTGGTCTGCATGCCGTGCATGCCGACGTCGGCGAGATCGGCGAGCGCGTCGGGTATTTCTTCGAGCTTGATCCAGTGGAACTGGATGTTCTGCCGGGTGGTGAAATGGCCGTAGCCGCGATCGTAGCGCCGCGCCACGTGGGCGAGCCGGCGCAGCTGGTTCGACGACAGCGTGCCGTACGGGTTGGCGATGCGCAGCATGTAGGCGTGCAGCTGCAGATAGACGCCGTTCATCAGCCGCAGCGGCTTGAACTCGTCCTCGGTCAGTGCGCCGGACAGGCGCCGCGCCACCTGATCGCGGAATTCGGCGACCCGCTCGGCGACGAACGTGCGGTCGATACTGTCATAGACGTACATGGCGCCCGCGTCCGTGCGGCCTGATCGAGCTTGCGCTCAGATGCCGAAGGTCACCGGCAGGTCGATGGTCGGACCGGCGAGCCGGATGAGCTCGCGCAGATTGCCCGGCCGGCGCTCGCCGCTCTCGGTCACTTCGACCGGCGCGATGTAGGGACCGACCGCGCGCAGGTCGTCGGCGGTGGCTTCGGCGATCATGGCCCGAGCGCGCGCCGCATCCGTTGCGACTGCCGCCGCGTCGAGCTTGGTGGTCCAACCGCCGTCGGGGCTGCGATAGACCACCGCGCCGTCGGCGACCCGGTTGGCGGTGACCACGACCGGTCCGGTGATTTTGATCTTGCGCTCGAGCGGCGACGTCATGGGAGGGCCTCACCTGCAAAGGGGAATGCCGCTCCGGCGGAATTCCCTTCATGAAGAATGGTCTTCTATATAAGAGCAGATTCGAGGCCGCAAACAGCAGAATGTTCTACCAAATTCGAGCGCCGCCGTAGCACGGCTGCGCTGCATGCGCGGTTGCGTCGAGAACAGAAAAGTCGTCGCCGCCGCCTCAGCTGCCCGGCTCGAAGGCGAAGCTCGCGCCCTTGCGCACCACGTAGCCGAATCCCGGCGCGTTGACGTGGGCGCCGGCGATGGCGAGGCGCTCGCTCGCCGCCATGTCGAGGATGCGCTTGCGCGAGGCGATGGCCTGGTCCTTGTCGAGATCGTAGGTCAGCGCCGCGTCCGGATGGGTGATCTGGATCGCCGAGAGGTGCACCACGTCGCCGAATGCCATGAAGCCGCTCGAGCCGGCGGCGAGCACCCAGCAGGTGTGGCCGGGCGTGTGGCCGGGCGCCAGCACCGGCGTGAAGCCGGCGAATTCCTCGCCGTCGCGCACGCGGCGCATGCGATCGAGATAAGGCTTCAGATTGATTCTGGTGCGCGCGCGATTGCCTTTGACTTTGTCTGAATCGTTGGCGGCGTCGGGCTGCATCCAGAACGCGGCCTCGGTCTCGTGCACCACGATTTCGGCATTCGGGTAATGCGGCGCGCCGGCATCGTCGACCAGCCCGTTGGCGTGGTCGGGATGCAGGTGCGTCATCACGATATGGGTGACGCTCTCCGGCGGCACGCCGGCGGCGCGCAGGTTCTCGGGCAGCTTGCCGAGCGTCGGCTGCATGGTGTTGCCGGCGCCGGCATCGATCATGATCACCTTGCCGCCGCGGCGGATCAGGAAGTTGTTGACCGGAATGAACACCGAACCGTCGGCGCTGCCGACGAGCTGCGCGGCCTGCGCGCGGTCCATGCCGAGCACGAGATCGACCGAAGTTTTGAGCAAGCCGTCGCTCAGCCCTTCGACCGCAACGTCCCCCACCTTCATGACTGGAGCCGCCATCTCAAAAACCCTCCCGCGCCAGCGCGATCATACAGCCTGCCGAGACCACGACGGCGGCGGCCAGGACGGCGAACGGCACGACGAAGGCGCCGCCGCTCGCCGCCAGCAGATAGCCGATCATCACCGGCGAGAACGCGCCGAACATTTGCGTCACGAAGGCGCGCACGCCCTGCGACTTGCCCATGTCGGCCGTGCCGACCACGCTATGCATCAGCATCTCGGCGCAGGAAATGCCGACCTGCTGGGCGCACAGCGCACAGATCATCAGCACCACGCTCCAGGCCGGGCTCGGCGCAAACGCGGCCGCCATCAGGAACACCGCGGCCGATGCCCAGCCGACGCCGGCAAACGGCGCGCGGCGGAACAGCTGATCCGAGACGCGGCCGACGATCAGGATCGTGGCGACGGCAAAGCCGTAGATCACGAAGGTCAGATAGCCCGACGTGGAGAACGTGAAGTGGCGTTCGGTGCGCAGATAGGTCGGCAGCCAGCCGGACCAGCCCCAGAAGAAGACGGCGTTGGACGAGATCGCAATGGTCATCAGCCAGAAGCGGTGATTGCGCCAGACGCTGGTGACGCCCTTGAGGATGCGGCCGGGCGCATCGTCGTTGTTCTCGATGGAGCCGCCAGCAATGAGATCGCGTTCGGCGGCATTCACCGCCGGATTCTGCTCCGGCCGGTCCTTGACCAGAAACCAGACCATCGGCAGCGGAATGATCAGCGCCAGCACGCCGAGCGCGAAGAACTGGCCGCGCCAGCCGATCCACACGATGAGCGAAGTGACGATGAGGCCGACCAGCATCGGCCCGATCATGGTGCCGATCCACCAGTACGCGGTGGCCTTGCCGCGTTCGCGCAGCGCGAACCAGTTGGCGACCAGCGCCAGCGTGACCGGATAGCAGGCCGCCTCGCCGGCGCCGAGCGCGATGCGCGAGGCGAGCAGCATGCCGTAGCTGTGCGCGACCGCCGCCCAGAAACAGGTGAGCGCCCAGATGACGAGGCTGACGATGGTGGAGTTGCGCGCGCCGTAGCGCGTCACCGCCCAGCCCCAGACCGGCGCCGCGATGCCGTAGGAGATGAACAGGCTGCCGACCAGCCAGCCGAGCAGCTTGGTCTGGCCGGCCAGATTGAGATCGCCGAGGAATTGCGGATTGGCGATGACGATCGAGATGTTGCTCTTGTCGAACATGGACATGATCCAGTACGCCAAGAGCGTCGGCGCGATGTAATTCCAGCGCACGCGCGTCGCGGCGGCAAGCGATGCGGCGTTGCCGGGCGCCAGTGTCTGCGGAGCCGTGATCGTCATAGAGGCCTCCCCTCTGCGCAACGCGTCATTGTTGTCGTGTAGCGTGGCGTTGTCGTGCATCGCCGCGTTGTCGTGCGGCGCAGCGCCGCGGCAGCGCTTCGTTCGCGCGAGCGCATGGCGCGCAAAATCTTGCCCCGGCACGGAAACTTGTCAACAATGCGCGGGTGGAAGGTCCGGCAACGACAACCGAAAAACCGCAGGCACGCACCGGCAATGCCGGCGAAGTGCTGGCGGCGTTTTCGCGGCTCGGCGTCAGCAGCTTCGGCGGACCGATCGCCCATATCGGCTACTTCCGCCAAGAGTTCGTGGTGCGCCGCCGCTGGCTCGACGAACGCGCCTTCGTCGATCTGGTGGCGCTGTGCCAGTTCCTGCCGGGTCCGGCATCGAGTCAGGTGGGGTTCTCCATCGGCCTGATGCGCGGCGGCTATCTCGGCGGGCTCGCGGCCTGGACCGGCTTCACGCTGCCCTCGGCCATTCTGCTGGTGCTGTTCGCCTACGGCGCCAGCGCGCTGACCGGCACGGTCGGCGCCGGATTGCTGCACGGCCTCAAGCTTGTCGCGGTCGCCATTGTGGCACAGGCGGTGTGGGGCATGGCGCGCAGCCTGTGCCCGGACCGCGAACGCGCCGCCATCGCGGTGCTCGCGGCGCTGATCATCTTGTTCAGCGCCTCGTCGGCGGCGCAGATCGGCGCCATCGTGGCCGGCGGAATGGCCGGGCTGTGGCTGTGCCGCGGCGACCAGGCGGCGCCGGGCGAGCACTTCGTCATGCCGGTGTCGCGCCGCGCGGGCGTGATCGCGCTGTGCGCGTTCTTTATTCTGCTCGGCGGTTTGCCGATTTTGCAAAGCGTGTGGCAGGCTTCGGGCGCGGCGTTGTTCGAGGCGTTCTACCGCTCGGGCGCGCTGGTGTTCGGCGGCGGTCACGTCGTGCTGCCGCTGTTGCGCCAGGCTTTTGTGGCGCCGGGCTGGATCAGCGACAGCGCGTTTCTCGCCGGCTACGGCGCCGCCCAGGCGGTGCCCGGACCGCTGTTCACCTTCAGCGCCTATCTCGGCGCCGTCGTCAGCCCGCAGCCGCACGGCGTGCCCGGCGCGGTTTTGGGCCTGATCGGCATTTTTCTGCCCGGCATCTTGATCCTGCTCGGCACCCTGCCGTTCTGGGATTCGTTTCGCAAAAAGCCGCGCGCGCAGGCGGCGATGCGCGGCGTCAATGCCGCCGTGGTCGGCCTCCTTGGCGCGGCGCTGTACGATCCGGTGTGGACCAGCGCGGTCAACACGCGCGGCGATTTCGCCGTGGCGTTGCTTGGCTTCGTGCTGCTCACGGTCTGGCGCGCTCCGCCGCTGGTCGTCGTGGTCGTCAGCGCCATCGGCGGCATCGTGCTGGCGCTCGTGCAGTAGCGCGGCCGGCATCCTCATCGATCCAATGCATGCCCGGTTGCGATCGCCGCCACTTCGGCGGCGTCCTCCGGGGCCGCGTTGCCGCGCCAGACGACGTGAAGGTCGGGGCGCACCAGAATGAGATCGTGGCCAAAAACCTCGCGCACGATGCGGTCGGGCACATCGAGCACGGCGACGGGCGCGCCGCGCACCGCGATGGCGCGCTGCAGGCCGCCGGCGTCAGCGCGGGTGCCGCCGAGCTTGAGGATCGCAAAACCGTCGGGGATGCGATCCTGCATCGCGGTGCCGTCGTTGCACCAGACATGCGGCAGCCGCGCACCCGGCCAGGTGGTCGGCTGGTATTCGCGGAACAGATGCTCCGGCCCGCCCGGCACGTTGCAGATCACCGGCGAGTCGACGTAGCGATAGCCGAGCTCGGCGCCGATCATCTCGTTGCTCTTGCGCTGCTCGACGTCGGCGATGGCGGCGAGAACCGAACGGCTCTGCCGGCCCTCCGGCGTATTGTCGCGGATGTTGGGCCGCCACATCGCGCGCCACTTGCGGCGGCCGACCGTGGCGTAGCGCGACGCGCCGACATTGCGCTCGCCGACCTGGCGACGCTCGATCTCGTACGATCTCAGCAAGTTCGGCCCGCCCCAGCCGGCAAGCGTCGCGGCGAGCTTCCACGACAGATCGACGGCGTCGGCGACGCCGGAATTCATGCCGAGCCCGCCGGTCGGGATGACGAGATGCACCGCATCGCCGGCGAGAAACACGCGGCCCTTGCCGTAGCGCTCGGCAAGCAGAAGATTCTGCCGCCACGGATCGCACGACAGCATCTCGTATTTGACCGGCACGCCGATGGTGCGCTCGAACGCGGCGTTCATCTCGGCGTTGGTCTCGACCCGCGAATGCAGCGTCCAATGCCGGGTCGAGTCCTGCATGATGAGCTGCGTCGCCTTGTCGTCGGCGACGTGATAGTGCCGGCCCTTGCCGGGGCCGTTGCCGATCGGCAAAAGGTCGAACAACGCGTCGCAGCGGTACAGCGCCTGGCGCAGCCACATCAGATTGCCTTCGCCGGCGAGCGCGATGCCCAGCTCCTTGCGCACCGGGCTGGCGCCGCCGTCGCAACCGACCAGATATTGTCCGCGCAGCTCCTCGGTGCCGCCGTCGCCGCAGCGCACGCGCGCGGTGACGCCCTCGTCATCCTGGCGCAGCGACAGGAACTCGCAGCCGAAACGCACCGCGACCGAAGGCATGGTCTCGGCGATCGATTTCAGCAGCGGCTCGAGCGTGTATTGCGAGATCAGCTGGTACGGCTCGAGCGGCAAGGTGCCGTCGTTGGTGGCGCGGGTCTCGGCCTGCGCGTCCTCGACCGACGGATAGTGCAGGCGCAACAACGGCGGCTCGTTGAGCGCCAGCACGATGTAGACGTCCATGGGACAATCGGGCCGCAGCCCGGCGGCGCGGATCTTTTGCGCCAGCCCCATGCGCCGGTAGATCTCCATGGTGCGCGCGTTGATGCGCTCCATCTTCGGCAGAAACGCCGGCTCCGCCTTCTGCTCGATCAGCGTGCAGCGCACGCCGCGCCAGCCGAGATCGATGGCGAGCGTCAAGCCGGTGGGGCCGGCGCCGACGATGAGAACGTCGCTATCCATGCTGTCCTTGTGCTTCAATGTCTGCGGGGGCGCAACGCTTTGACCTTGCGTTCCCTCGATACCTCATCCTGAGGTGCTCGCGCGCAGCGCGAGCCTCGAAGGATGCAGGCCGAGGCGCCGGGGCCTGCATCCTTCGAGGCTCGCTGCGCTCGCGCCTCAGGATGAGGATAACAGGATAAACGACATCATCCTCGCGACGCGTTTTGCGCCCGAGCTTTGCCAACGCCATTCCCAAACTTTTGCCTCCACATGAAAGAAGGGGAGGCGGAGCGCCGATCGGCGCACGGGTAGAATCCGCACCGGCACTTCGGATGAGCACATCCGAACCCGCGGCCAGTGCGGCGAGCGCCACGATCGATCCGCGTTACCGCGAACCTCT
>Ga0070741_10001225_pt1 | contig 80650 bp, 70 predicted proteins | sample Coa_R1_4_FD_66440 | JGI IMG/M metagenome (GOLD analysis project Ga0070741, IMG submission 66440) | Surface soil microbial communities from Centralia Pennsylvania, which are recovering from an underground coalmine fire - Coalmine... | ecosystem: Environmental > Terrestrial > Soil > Unclassified ...
TGAAGGCCAGGAGATGTACAACCGTCACATCTTCTATCACACCCTCGGATCAGATTCCGCAAAAGACCCGCTGATCTTTGGCGAAGGGCGGGACCCGGCGGACTGGCCCGATGTGCAGATCTCAAATGATGGCCACTGGCTGCTGATCACAGTTCAACAGGGTTTCACGAAAACTGAACTGTATCTGCAGGATTTGAGAGCCGGCACAGCGCCGGTTCGCATCACCGAGGGCAAGGACTTTCTATATTTCGGTGAAATCGTTAATGGCAAGATCTATATCAACACCAACGACGGCGCGCCACGCTACCATGCTTTCGTCGCCGAGACGTCTTCACCTCAGCGTGCGAACTGGAAGGAAATCATTCCTGAAACCGATGCGGTCCTCGATGGCGGCAGGATCGTTAATGGCATGCTGCTCGCCCAGTACGAAAAGAACGCCAGCTCACAACTGAAACTGTTCGACACCCAAGGCAAGCAACTCGGCGAGATTCAATTGCCGGCGATCGGGACCGTTTTTGCCACTGGCGGCAAGTGGGACCGCAAGGAAGTTTTCTTCGCTTTCCACTCCTTCACCATTCCCGATTCGATTTATCAGATCAACCTGACCGATCGCGGAACAACCTTGTGGGCGCAAGTTTCGGCACCGGGAATCGATCCTTCGCAGTTCGATGTCAAACAGGTTTGGTACAACTCGAAAGACGGTACGCGAGTCCCGATGTTCATCGTCAGCAAGAAAGGTATGGAGCTCAATGGCAAGAACCCAACACTCCTCACCGGGTATGGTGGCTTCGATGTGAGCCTCACTCCGAGCTTCGCTGGTAATCGCTATTGGTGGCTGGAACACGGCGGCATCTACGCTATCGCCAATCTGCGCGGCGGGGCGGAGTTCGGCGAAGACTGGCACCGCGCCGGAATGCTCGACAAGAAACAGAACGTCTTTGACGACTTCATCGCCGCTGCCGAATATTTGATCGCACAGAAATATACGGACAAAGATCATCTGGCAATTACGGGCGGTTCAAACGGCGGGCTGCTGATGGGCGCTGCACTAACCCAACGTCCCGATCTGTTCCGTGCCGTTGTATGCCAGGTGCCGCTGCTCGACATGCTTCGGTACCAGAACTTTCAAATCGCAAAGCTCTGGATTCCGGAATACGGCTCCTCCGACGATCCCAAGCAGTTTGACTGGCTGTACGCATACTCGCCCTATCACCACGTGAAATCTGGCGAAGAATATCCCGCGATTTTGTTCATGACTGCCGACACCGACACGCGTGTCGATCCCATGCACGCGAAGAAGATGGCTGCTCTCATGCAGGCCGAAGCCGCCAACGGCAAGAACCGCCAACGCCCAATCCTGCTCCGTGTCGATACCAAAGCCGGACACGGCGCGGGCAAGCCCATAGCTAAGCAGGTCGAGGATTTGACGGACGTATATTCTTTCTTGGCGTGGCAGCTGGGGATGAAGTAAAGCGATGGAATCATTGAATCATTTAGTCAGTGAATCAATGTTCAAAGTCGACGAGACCCGCGGTTCGTCAATGATTCAATGACTCAATAATTTAATGATTCAATATTCACATGCCTGAGCTCCCCGAAGTAGAAACCATTGCTCGCGGTCTCAACCAACGCGTTCGCGGAGACGTAATCGAGTCCGTGTGGCTGGGCAACAAACCTGAACCGCTGAAATCGACTGCCGAAGAAATCGCTTCCCTCCTCGAATCAAAATCAATCAAGAGCGTTCACCGGGCAGGCAAGCACATCGTCTTCGACCTAAGCTCCTCCAAGAACGGTTCGAGCGCACAAACGGCTCAGTGGATCGTTCATCTCGGCATGACCGGCAGCCTGCGGGTTTCCCCGCCAGACGCCGAGATTGAAAAGCACACACATGCGATCCTGAAGCTTTCTTCAGGCCGCGAATTACGATTCGTCGATCCTCGCCGTTTCGGGCGGCTGAGTGTAATTGAAGAGTTTGAACCTCCTGGCGCCGAGCCGCTCCAGATTTCGTTTGAAGACTTCGCGAAGCTGTTTCGAAAACGCAAAACTCCCATCAAGAGCGCGCTCCTGAATCAGAAGCTGCTCAGCGGAGTGGGGAACATCTATGCTGATGAAGCGCTATTCCGCGCAAGAATTCGTCCACGCCGTCGCGCCGCATCGCTCACTAGTGATGATCTACGCCGCCTGCACTCCTCATTAAAAAAGGTTCTGAACGAAGCTATTCGAGCTGGAGGTTCCAGCATTTCCGATTACGTCGACGCAAACGGCGATGAGGGATTCTTTCAACTCAAACACCGGGTCTACGGACGCGAAGGCAAGCCGTGCCTTACTTGCAAAGCGCCGATCAAACGTGTCGTGATCGCGGGCCGCAGCAGCCACTACTGCCCCAATTGTCAGAAATAGATCGACGGCTAGGACGCCTTCCCAGTTCCCTGGTCCATCACATAAATTCGCCCTGGCCCTGCCGCCTGAACGTTGTTCTGCTCAAAGCAGGCTTTGATCCTTCTCCGCATCTCGCGACTCACCGGATATTGCTTATTGGGCCGCGTCTTTATCAGCACCAGATATTCCGCCTCGCCATTCCCCACCCGATCGATCCCGGGCACCTGAATGTCGCTCACAATATCAGCCTCAAACTCGGGATCGTGCCGAAGCTCTTCTCCGACCTCTTTCAGCAGCTTGATAATCCTGTCGCTGGGTTCGCTATAGGAAACCGTCACTCGCAACGCCAGTTGGGCCCAGTCGCGCGTGGCGTTCGAAACGATTTGTACGGCGCTATTCGGAACAAGATGGATCGTGCCGTCTTCATCGCGGAGGACAGTCATCCTCAGGCTCATTCTTTCGACAGTGCCCTTCACCCCGGCAATGCGAACTATGTCGCCGATGTCATATTGGTTCTCGAGCAGGATGAAAAAGCCGTTGATGAAGTCGTGCACCAGCGTCTGCGCTCCAAAGCCTATCGCCAGACCCGCAATTCCCGCGCTCGCCAGCATCGGGCCGAGATTCAGGCCGAGCAGGGAGAGTACCTCCAGCGCAGCAACAAAAAAGATCACAAACACGCCGACACTGGTCAGTACCGTGGTCACGGTCCTGAACTGCTGCACGCTCACGCCTGGAGGCAGCTTACGCAGGTGGACTTCGGAACTCTTTCGTGCGATAACGCGCAGTATTCGCGTTAGTATGTAGGCCCCAACCAAAACCAATACGATCTTTGGCGCGTCGCGGCGGAGAAAGTTCATCGTATCCTCGCGCCACTCGTGCAACAATCCAGGAAGATTCGCCGCCTCGACAGGAAGCGCGGCCGTCTGCAAGATATCTAGAAGGGTCATTTCAGCGGTCGATTATAGCAACCAGACAATCTGCCGTTGCCAGCCTTATATAATCCTGACAAGTCGCAAGTTTGCGAGGTCCACCGTGCCCAAGCTCATCTCCTTGTTCCTTTGCCTGCTGGTCGCGCTTTCGTTGCCTGTGCAGCTTTCTTCACAACAGCCACCGCTACCTCCGGAGATACGGAATCCTCGCCCTGACGAGCCCAACACCAACATTCCGCCGAATATTCAGCGAGACATGCAGAAGAAGGCCAATGAACAGCGGCAAGCAGAACTAAAACGCGATACCGACCGCCTGTTGAAGCTCTCGACGGAATTGAAGGAGTACGTCGATAAGAGCAACGAGAATGTGCTCTCTCTCGATGTAATCAAGAAGGCGGAAGAAATTGAGAAACTAGCACACAGCGTGAAAAGCAAGATGCGCGGGTCGAATTAGTGACGAATGGTTAGTGCCAGTAGCTACTGATCACTCGCCACCAGAGATTCAATCTGCCGCCGCATGCACTTCCTCCGTCTGCCGCTCTTCCGCTCCGATGCGCATTCCATAGAACGATCGATAAACGAAGATAAACGAGATCAGGAAGAAGATCAGCGCAAGCACGCGCGTCAGCGTGTCGCTCTTTGATGCAAGCGACACAGCCAGCTCGACTGCAAGCAATCCAAAAAGCGTCGTGAACTTAATGACGGGGTTCATCGCCACCGAAGAAGTATCTTTGAACGGATCGCCCACGGTGTCGCCGACAACCGTGGCATCATGCAGCGGAGTTCCTTTTTGCTTCAGCTCGACTTCAACGATCTTCTTCGCGTTGTCCCACGCGCCGCCCGCGTTCGCCATGAAGATCGCCTGATACAAGCCGAATGCAGCGATCGAGATGAGATATCCGATGAAATAGAACGGCTCAACAAACGCGAAAGCCAGCGTGGCGAAGAATACAGCAAGGAAAATGTTGAGCATTCCCTTTTGCGCATACTGCGTACAAATCTGCACGACTTTCTTGCTGTCGGTCACCGAGGCTTTCTCAACTCCCTCGAGCCGTATGTTCGCCTTGATGAACTCGACTGCCCGATAGGCGCCGGTAGTCACTGCTTGCGTGGAAGCTCCCGTGAACCAATAAATCATCGCTCCGCCAGTGATCAGGCCCAGCACAAAGGGCGCGTGCAGTAATGAAAGTTTGTCGACGTTTGCCGCCAAGCCGTCAGTGAGCGCCATGATGATCGAAAAGATCATCGTGGTTGCGCCAACTACAGCCGTGCCAATCAGCACGGGCTTCGCGGTAGCTTTGAATGTATTCCCCGCCCCGTCGTTCGCCTCAAGAAGATGCTTGGCGCGATCGAAGTTCACGTCGACTTTGAAATCTCTTCTTAGTTCTGCTGGAGACACATTCTCGATCAACGACAGCTCGTAAATCGACTGCGCGTTGTCAGTTACAGGTCCGTATGAATCCACAGCGATTGTGACTGGTCCCATGCCCAGAAACCCAAAAGCCACCAAACCAAACGCAAACACCGCCGGCGCAATCATGCTCGCCGCGGCGCCAAGCCCCATGGTGCTGACGTAGTAGCCAATTGCCATCAATATCACCATGGAGAATCCGAGATAGTAGCCGGAGAAATTCCCTGCGACGAATCCGGAAAGAATTCCGAGCGATGCGCCCCCTTCCTGTGCCGACGTAACAACTTCTTTTGTATGTCGCGACTCTACTGACGTAAACACCTTCACCAGCTCAGGGATAATCGCACCCGCCAGCGTGCCGCAGGAAATGATCGATGCCAGCTTCCACCACTGCGACGTATCATCGCCAAGCTGTGGAATCATCAAGTACGAAATCAGATACGTCAGCCCTATCGAAACTAGCGATGTGATCCATACCAGCGAAGTCAACGGCGCCTCGAAATTCATTTCATCTGAATTTCCGTAGCGGCCTTTCGCGATCGCCCCGTTCAGGAAGTATGCGACCGCGCTCGCCACCAGCATCATGATACGCATGACAAAGATCCAGACCAGCAATTGCACCTGCACGGCGGGACTCTTCACGCCAAGCAAGATGAAAGTGATCAGTGCCACGCCGGTCACTCCGTATGTTTCAAATCCGTCCGCCGAGGGCCCAACCGAGTCTCCGGCATTGTCACCGGTACAATCGGCAATGACTCCGGGGTTACGCGCATCGTCTTCTTTAATCTTGAAGACAATCTTCATCAGGTCCGAGCCGATGTCGGCAATCTTCGTAAAGATTCCGCCGGCAATGCGCAACGCCGCCGCTCCCAGCGACTCGCCAATCGCAAATCCAATAAAGCACGGGCCCGCGTAGTCTCCGGGAATAAATAGAAGAATGAATAACATGATCAGCAGTTCCACGCTGATCAGCATCATGCCAATGCTCATGCCCGCAGAAAGCGGAATCTGATAGATCGGATACGGCTTGCCACCAAGGCTGGCAAACGCGGTGCGCGAGTTCGCAAACGTGTTGACGCGAATTCCGAACCACGCCACGCCGTAGCTACCGGCAATTCCTACGACGCTGAAAAGCAGAATAATGGGCAGCGTTGTCGAAACCGGCTTGTTCGGAACCGGCGCGAGAACGCCGAAGTACAACACAATAATGACTGCTATAAATGCCCAGAGTAGCAATAAGAATTTGCCCTGCGTCGAAAGATAAGTTTTGCAGGTCTCGTAGATCAGCTCCGACATCTCACGCATCGACTTGTGGACCGGCAGGTTCTTCAGCCTGGAATAGATCACCAGACCAAAGCACAGGCCAAAGATGCAGAAGAGTATTCCGATCATCAACAGATTGTGGCCGTTCATGCCCAGAAAATTTACGCTCGAAAGGTCGGGCAACTTCAGGTTGGCTTCACCGCTCACCTGCTCGGGCTGGGCCATCGCGGCCGACGCTGCAAGGGCGACAAACAGCAATGCCGCCGCCGATTTCCAAACTCTGGATGATGTGGACGCAATCCTGTCGAGACCATTGCGCATGGGTTTCCTCCGCTACGATGTTCCTCGATGACTTCGGGTTCTGGCCTATTCTCCGCGGCTGATTTTCTCGTGCCTGGCTTTTCATGGCACGGGAGCGCGACGCCGCATTCCGAACACGCTTCCACCGCTTTGAGGGAGTGCTGATTTGGCCGCGTCGGACGTTTGATGCGTTCTGCCGGTAAGGTGGAAGACTGGCCTCCGTGCGGCAGACCCGCACAAGACTAGCTTTTATAGCATTGCGGCGGCGAAAGCGTCAACGAGAGGTCTTTCGCTAACTGCAGTCATAAGGGCAGAGTCGTAAACACGCGAAATTCCCTTTTCGCCACGGTGGGCAGCGGGTTATCATTCCAAGTACACCTCTGCCCCGGCAAACTCTTGCTTTTAGCTCTCGCGACCTCCGCGGGCGTGTGTACGAAATTCACGTAACAATTCAGGACGGAATGAGTTGAAAACGGGTCAAACTGCGGTCGTAATCGGAGCCCAGTGGGGAGATGAGGGTAAGGGCAAGATCGTCGATGTACTCTCGGAAAAGTTCTCCGTGGTGGCGCGCTATGCCGGAGGTCACAACGCTGGCCATACCGTCATTATTAATGGCAAGCGCTTCGTTCTTCAGCTCGTGCCATGCGGAGTGTTGCGTGAGGGCTGCCGCAGCGTGGTCGGCAACGGCGTAGTGCTCGATCCGATTGCGTTTCTTAAAGAAGTCTCGGCATTGCGCGAGGCGGGAGTCCAGGTCGACGGCAATCTTTTCGTCAGCAATCGCGCGCACGTGATCCTGCCTTATCACCGCATGATCGAGCTCGCTTCCGAAAACGCCCCCGGCCGCGTGAAAATCGGCACGACCTCTCGCGGCATCGGTCCTGCCTATGAAGACAAAGCCGGTCGCCGCGGATTGCGCGTGATCGATCTGCTCGATCTCGACCTGCTCAGAAAACATGTCGAGAACGCCTGCCGCGAGAAAAATATGATCGCGCACGCATTGTTCAACTCAGAGCCGCTCGATGCCGACAAAATGTACGAGGAGTACGCGGAAGCCTCGCGTAAATTGGCGCCCTTTGTTTGTGATACCGCTGCGCTACTTAACCGCGCCATCGCCGAGGGCCACTCTGTGATGTTCGAGGGTGCGCAGGGTACCATGCTCGATATCGATCATGGAACGTATCCCTTTGTCACCTCTTCGAGTGCAACCTCGGGCGGCGCAGTGATTGGTACTGGCGTCGCTCCCAATGCGATCAGCTCCGTGATCGGTGTCACCAAGGCGTATTGCACACGCGTCGGCGAAGGTCCTTTTCCGACGGAATTGTTCGACCAAACCGGCGACCTCATCCGTCGGCGTGGCAATGAGTTTGGCGCTGTCACCGGTCGTCCGCGCCGTTGCGGCTGGCTCGATCTTCCTCTGCTCCGCTACTCCGGCATGATCAACGGCACTTCGTGGCTGGTGGTTACAAAACTGGACGTGCTCGATGAACTCGACCAGATCCCAGTCTGCGTCGGCTACGAAATCAACGGCAAGCGCACAGATGAAGTTCCAGCCGAGGCCAGCGATTGGGAAAAAATAAAATGTCTGTACAAAAAAATGCCTGGATGGAAAACTGCAACGCAGGGCATCACGCAATTCAATAAACTTCCAAAGGCGGCCCGTGAGTATCTATCGTTTCTCGAAAAAGAGACCGGCGCGCGGATTGGCATGGTGTCGACCGGGCCTGGCCGCGAGGAAACTATTTTTGTCGAGGAATTCGCCGGCGCGCTCGATTCAATGACTCGGCCGGCTCCTCCAGCCAAAGTAGCAGCTAAGTAACTATTCAACGATCGCAGGAGAGAAACAGGAAATGGTTGTGCTGGCAGTTACCTGGGTCGCAAAGACGGGACGCGAATCTGAGGTTGCGGATTTGTTCGCGAAGCTAACCGCGGAATCCCGCAAGGAACCCGGCTGCGTTATGTACCAGGTTCATCGCCACCGCACCGAGCCGCGCCGCTTCTTTATCTACGAACAATATAAAGATGATGCTGCACTCGAATCGCACCGCGCAGCGCCACACTTTCTGCAGTACGCGAAGAAGGAGCTGCCGAAGATTGCAGATCGCACCGAGGGCCAGCTCTACGATCCCATCGGATGAGCTGGTTGCTGGCAGCTAGGAGCTAATAGCTAGAAGCTTCATTGGGCCAGCTCATACCCCGCAAAAAAGAAACTCAGCTCAAACCTTGCGGTATCCTCCGCGTCCGAACCGTGGATTGCGTTGTGCTCAATGCTCGACGCCCATTTCTTCCGGATAGTCCCCTCTTCCGCATTGGCCGGGTTCGTTGCACCCATCAGCTTCCGGAGATCGGCAATTGCATTCTCTTTCTCGAGAGCTAGCACCACGATCGGTCCGCTCGACATAAAATCCGTCAGCGAATTGAAGAAACCTTTGTTGGCGTGAACAGCGTAAAAGTGCTCCGCCTGGTGTTTCGAAATCTCGAGCATCTTCATGGCGATTATGCGAAAGCCATTCTTCTCGAACTGCTCAATAATGTCGCCAATCGCATTCCTGCGCACTGCGTCAGGCTTGATGATGGTCAAAGTGCGTTGCAATGTTTTCATAATTTCGTCGTTGCTTGGTGCTGATCTCGCTTTTTCTCTGCGTCCTTTGCGGCTCTTCTCGGCGCACTCTGCTGTTAAAAACCTTTCACCGCAGAGATCGCAGAGTGGATCTGAGCCCGCACACAAAACCAAACACTATGAGGGTGCACAACCCTTGCCCGAGTTTTGCGAAGACTACGCGCCAACTTTCACTCCAATCGCTGCGGCAACTGTCTCGCCAATCTCGGCTGGCGATTTGCACACCCGGATTCCCGCCGCTTCCATCGCAGCAATCTTCTCGGTCGCCGTTCCTTTTCCACCGGAGATAATTGCACCCGCATGCCCCATGCGCCGCCCGGGAGGAGCAGTTTGGCCAGCAATGAATCCAACCACCGGTTTCTTCATCTTTGCTTTCACGAACTCGGCTGCGGTCTCCTCCGCATTCCCGCCGATTTCGCCAATCATGATCACGGCTTCCGTTTGAGGGTCTCGGTTGAACAACTCGAGCGCATCGACGAAATTCGTGCCAATAATAGGATCGCCGCCGATCCCAATCGCCGTCGATTGCCCAATTCCACGCGTCGTCAACTGATAAACGGCTTCGTAAGTCAGCGTGCCGGACCGTGAAACAATCCCGACCGGACCTTCGCGATGAATATGCCCGGGCATGATCCCGATTTTGCATTTACCCGGAGAAATAATCCCGGGACAATTCGGCCCGATTAGCCGTGCGCGCCGAGTCTGCAGGAACTCCCACGCGCGGACCATATCAAGCACCGGAATTCCTTCCGTGATGCATATAATCAGCTCGATTTCCGCATCGGCCGCTTCCATAATTGCGTCAGCGGCAAACGGCGGAGGAACGAAGATAACGGAAGCATCGGCGCCAGTCTTGTCGACCGCCTCCTGGACGGTATTAAACACCGGCCAGCCCTCGTGCGTCGTGCCGCCTTTGCCCGGAGTAACTCCGCCGACAATTTTCGTCCCGTATTCCGCGCAGGCTTTAGCGTGAAATGTCCCTTCGCGCCCAGTCAGGCCCTGCACGATCACGCGTGTCGATTTTTCTACAAGAATGCTCATTCTATTAGCAGTTACTCTATGGCCGTTCCTCTGTGTACCTCTGTATCCTCTGTGGTTAAGTTTTTCGAAAACACCCACCACAGAGAGCACAGAGTTCCACAAAGAACACACCGGGGAAACAGAAACTATCGAGTTCTTGCCGCCTCCACAACCTTCTCCGCCGCGTCTTTCATCGTTTCCGCAACAATAAAATTCAATCCCGACTGCTTCAGAATCTCCCGACCCTGCTCGACATTTGTTCCCTCAAGCCGCAGCACGACCGGAAGCTGGATGCGCGTTTTGTTCGCGGCTTCGACAACTCCGCGCGCCAGTGTATCCACGCGCAGAATCCCGCCAAAAATATTAATTAGAACCGCCTTCACATTCTTGTCGCTCAGCAGGATCTCAAATGCGTGCGTCACCTGTTCAGCATTCGCACCCCCGCCTACATCAAGAAAGTTCGCGGGCATTCCACCTGCGTACTTAATAATGTCCATGGTCGCCATTGCCAGGCCCGCGCCGTTCACCATGCACCCGACGTTTCCATCGAGCTTGATGTAGTTCAGGCTGTACTTCGATGCCTCCACCTCCAGCGGATCTTCTTCTGTGATGTCGCGCAATTCCTTCAACTCCGCATGACGGAATAGCCCGTTGTCATCGAAGTTCATCTTCGCATCGAGCGCAAACAACCGCCCGTCGGTGCACGTTATGAATGGATTGATCTCCATCAGCGACGAGTCGGTTTCCTGAAACGCCTTGTACAGGCCGGTCATGAATTGCACAGCCTGATTGATCTGTTGCGGCTTCAGCCCAAGCTGAAAGGCCAGCTTTCGCGCCTGGAAGGCTTCAAGTCCGAGACCCGGGGTGATGTACTCCTTCAAAATCGCATTCGGATTTTCCGCCGCGACCTGCTCGATCTCCATACCTCCGGCCGCTGATGCCATAAAAACCGGCTTTGCCTCAGCACGATCAATCACTATTCCCAGATAAAGCTCGCGCTCAATCGGCAGAGTCTCTTCGATCAACAGCCGCCGAACGACGCGCCCTTCAGGTCCTGTCTGGTGCGTGACCAGAGTCATGCCGAGAATTTTCGACGCAAGGTCCGCCGCTTCCTCGACCGACTTCGCAATCTTTACTCCCCCGCCCTTGCCACGGCCACCGGCGTGAATCTGCGCCTTCACCACGACTCCGCTCGCGCCGGCGTCAAATAAACTTCTTGCGGCGGACTCCGCCTGATCGCGGCTCTCGGCCATCTCGCCGCGCGGCACGGAGACACCATACTTCTTCAGAATTGTTTTTGCCTGATACTCGTGAATTTTCATTCTGCGTCCTGAATCAGGAGGGCAACGCTTGCGGCAAAACTGCAGGCAGCAAACTGTAGATTCTATAGAACGAAGGGGAATCGGTAAAGCGCAAGCGGCCGGAGATTTCCTTCGTGTGCCTTCGTGATCTTTGTGGTTAATGACTTTCTTCAACCACGAAGGACACCAAGGTACACAAAGGAATGACCATGCCTTACGAGCACAGCTGTGACATACTCTGTTAACCATGCTCCGAACTTTCGCGTGCGCATTTTCGGCCCTACTGTTTCTGAACACTGCACTGTGTCGTGCTCAATTGAATCAGCCATCCTCAGCAAACCCCGAAAAAATAATTATCGACACCGATATCGGCGACGACGTCGATGACGCATTCGCTGTCGCGCTCGCCCTGCGGAGCCCGGAAGTCCAGATTCTCGGCATCACGACAACCTTCGGCGACACAGAACAACGAGCCAAGCTGCTCGACCGCCTGCTCGGCGAAGCCGGGCGTGAGGACATTCCCGTCGCAGTCGGAATTTCCGATCCCAAAATCAGAACGGGATGGACACAGCGCGCTTACGCCGACGGCGGACACTTCGCCCGCAAATCACATCCCGCGGCGGTTGACTTCATTCTCAGCCAAATCCGCCAACATCCTGGCGATATAACCCTGGTCACGATCGGCGCGCTGATAAATGTCGGCGCAATCATTGACAAAGACCCGCAGACGTTTCGTCAGCTACGCAGGGTCGTGTCAATGGGGGGCTCGATTTATCGTGGATATGGTGATCTCGGCTACACCAAGCCGCGCGGTCCGGAGCCTGAGTGGAATATCAAACTCGACGTACCATCCACGCGAAAACTGCTGGCCTCAGGCGTTCCGGTTTACATCATGCCGCTCGACTCAACTCAACTCAAACTAGACGAAGTGAAGCGCGCGATCCTGTTTCAGGCAGGCACTCCGCTTACTGACGCACTCACTTTGCTCTACCACGAGTGGGGACAGGAAACGCCAACGCTGTTCGATCCGATGACGATTGCATTCATCGTCGAGCCCAAGCTCTGCCCGGTAACGCCGATGCATATTGTCGTGGATGACAACGGACTAACGCGACCGACCGAAGGCACTCCCAATGCGCAGGTCTGCTTGGATTCCAATTCCGATGCGTTCTTCCATTTCTATATCCCGCGCGTCATGGAGAAATGAATCCCACTACTTCGGCAATACCGAATTTCCCGTGACTCTGAATGAGCCCGCTATGCCCGCCGTCTTTGCTAATCCCGCTCGCCCAACCGGCTGACCTCCGCCGACCCAGACCTGAATCGTGCCCGGCGTAATCCTCCTCGCCCCGCTCTCATCCACATAACTTAGGTTGCGATTCGGAATCGTGATATTCACATTCTGACCGTGTCCGGCTTCGAGATGCACACGTTTGAACCCGACTAGCGCACGAACGGGCGCACCTTTCACTCCCGGATGCGTCAGATAAACCTGGACAACTTCGTCACCGGCCATTGAGCCCGTGTTTTTCACATCAACGCTCACGGTCAAATCATCCGACGCGCCAACCGAACCTGTACCGAAGCTCAAATTGCTGTACTCAAACTTCGTATAGCTCAACCCGAACCCAAACGGATACAGCGGCTCACCTGTGAAATAGCGATACGTGCGGCCCTTCATGTTGTAGTCATCGAACGCGGGAATCTGGCTCACTGATTTATAGAAAGTGAGTGGCAACCTTCCGCCCGGAGAAAAATCTCCCGCCAACGCCTCAGCCACCGCTGTTCCGCCCTCTTCGCCCGGATACCATGCTTCGAGAATCGCCGGCACATGCTGGTCGGCCCAGTTCACGGCGAGCGCGCTCCCGTTCATCAGAACCAGTACAACCGGCTTTCCACTCGCCACAAGGTCCTGCAGCAGCTCCTGTTGCGCGCGCGGGAGATCGAGACTGGTGCGGTCGCCACCAGCGAATCCCTCAACGCTGATTGGCATCTCTTCGCCTTCGAGTTCGCCGGCCAGGCCCATGACCGCGACAATGAGATCAGCTTTCTGCACCGTGTCGGTGTAGTCCTTTTTGTCACCAGGTGTGTGCCATACCAGCCGCGCCAGTCCCGCAGCGCCCTGTTGTGAGCACTCGATCTTCACCGAGTAGGGATGGCCAGCCTCGAGATGAAGAGTCTTCAGTCGTGTCTTACTGGTGTCGCTGTACCAGGATTGTCCGATCAACTGATCATCGAGCCAGACATGAAACGCATCGGTCCCCGTAAACCCGATTTCGTAGTCGCCGGTCGTTGGCGGTGTCAGCGTTCCGGTCCACCGCACAGAAAAGTTTTCTTTTAGTTCGGGCCCGGCGCCATCCGTCCATCTAAAATCCACGTTGACATCGGTGCGAGAGATCACCGGCGTACCCTGCAGTTGTGTTCCGTTGAAATATTCCGCGGTGAGACCCGTTTGCCCAGAATTGCTTTTCAGGAACTCCGAGGGAATCGCCTCAAGCGGAGCGCCGGTCAACGACGATCCCGTCGCATAAAGAATCGTGGAGTCCGAAAATCTCTTTCGAATCCCATCCAAAACAGTCACAGGTTGTGAGGGCGTTCCGTTGTAGTTTCCCAGCAGCGGATCGACACTGTCAGCATTTGGTCCGATTACGGCGATTGTCTTGTACTTCGTACCCAACGGAAGCAGATGGTCAGAGTTCTTCAGCAACACAAGCGTCTCACGAGCCGCTTTAAGAGCGAGTTGCCGGTGAGGCTCAGTGTTATTTTCCGCAACAGAGATGTTCGCATAAGGCACCTGCTCTGGTGGATCGAACATCCCCAGCTTCATACGCGCAATGAAAAGTCGGCGTACAGCTCGGTCGATGTCTTCGGTCGAAAGCAGCCCTTGTTGCGCAGCCTTGAGCAGTGCGTCCCGTTCGACTTTCACGTTGTCCATGGGAATCCCGCAGATAATGTCCATGCCGGACTTCACCGCGGCGGCCACTCCTTGTTCCATCGTCGCCGTGTAATGATGGCCTTCCTGAATATCGCTGGCCGCACCGCAGTCCGAGACTACGTAGCCCTGAAAATGCCAGCCGTCACGCAGGTGCTGCTGCAGAAGCAACGGTTGGGCGCAGGCTGGCTTACCGTCCACCGCGTTGTATGCGCACATCACCGATCCGGCTCCAGCAGTTACAGTCGCACGAAAAGCTGGCAGGTAAGTGTCTTCAAGATCGTGATCTGAGACTTTAACGTCAACGGTGTGCCGCGTCGGCTCTGGCCCGCTGTGCACGGCGAAATGCTTGGGGGTCGCGAGCGCTTTCAGGTATTTGGGATCGCTACCCTGTAACCCGGTCACATAGGCTGTGCCCATCTGCGCCGTCAGAAATGGGTCTTCGCCGTAGGTCTCCTGCCCTCGCCCCCACCTCGGATCGCGGAAAATATTGATGTTCGGCGACCAGACTGTCAGCCCGTGATACCAGTCGCTGTAGCCCTTCTCTTTCACTCGCTCCGCGTACTTTGCACGAAACTCCGTCGCGATCACGTCCGCTTCTGTGCGCAACAAATCAGGATCGAAGGTCGCCGCCAGACCGATGGCCTGCGGAAAAACTGTCGCATACCCCTCGCGCGCCGCCCCGTGCAGTCCCTCGCTCCACCAGTTGTACTCAGGGATTCCGAGCCGCGGAATTGCCGCCGCTGTGTGCACCATCTGCGAAACCTTCTCCTCGAGCGTCATGCGTGAAACGAGATCGTTCACGCGCTGTTCGATCGGCAGATCTGGATTGCGAAATGGCGCGTTCGCGAGATCCGCAGCATTTTGCGGAGTGGTTTCCTGAGCAAAAGCGAAAGCTGAAAGGAGCATTACAGCAATCACGATTTTCTTCATGGAAAGGAGCGTCTCCTGACTAAATTGCAGACGTGAACTAAATGCCACTACTGGGCAGCTAATTTAAATCAAAGGAGCTCAGAAGGAAACGCCCATTAATCCGACGGAGCAGAAAACCTCCAACCACAGAGATCACTGAGTTGCACAGAGAACGGCCGCAGAGGTTCTTACGCCCTCCGTGGCGTTCTTCTGTGTAACACTGTGTCCTCTGTGGTAAAGGGGGTTCGCCGATATTCACGCAGCGTTCTTCGGCAGCACTATAGCAATCGAAGGTTGGCTGATTCCTCCTGAATCCTTTTCCACGCGTTTTCTACGTGCGGTTCGGTCGTATTCGTCTGACCGACGCAGAGTCGTAGAGTGATCCTGTTGTGCAGTCTTGTGTGCGTGAAATAAAGGTCACCGCTGCGATTCAGCGCGTCCATCAATCTCTGGTTCGCTTCATCTCCCGTCTTGAGGCGAAAACAAACCAAGTTTAAGGGCACCGGCGCGGCCAGTTCAAATCGCGCGTCGCTTTGAATCCATTCCGCGAACTTCTGCGCCAGGCGCACGTGCTCTCGAATGTGGAATTGCAGGCCTTCGATTCCGTAATAACGAAGCACAAACCATAGCTTCAGCGAACGAAACCGCCGCCCGAGCGGGATCTGCCAATCGCGATAATCGATCACCGCACCTGACTCGCTGGCTTTGTTTTTTAAATATTCCGGAAGCACACTCAAGGCTTGAATTAACGTTTTCCGATCCGCAACATAAAAGCAATCGCAGTCAAAGTTTGTGAACATCCACTTGTGGGGATTAAAGCAGTAGCTGTCGGCGTTCTCGACTCCGCTGTGAATGTATCGAAACTCCGGACAAAGAGCGGCAGTGCCGGACATCGCCGAGTCGACGTGCAGCCAGATTCCGTGCTCACGACAGATCTTCCCGATCTGAGGCACAGGATCAATCGCGTTCGAAGATGTCGTGCCAACCGTCGCGCATACGAAGAAAGGCGCTAATCCTGACTTCCGGTCGCTCTCAATCGCGTTCGCAAGCGCCTCCGGCTTCATTGCAAACTTCTCATCGACGTCTATCAACCGCAGGTTCTCGCGTCCGACCCCGGCGATCTGAATCGCTTTCTCGACTGATGAATGCGCCTGCGATGACGTATATGCGACTAGCCTCCCCCGACAGCCTTCGCGGTTGGAATTGAAGTTCGTCGCGCGTTCGCGGGCCGCCAGAATGGCACACAACGTTGCGCTCGACGCCGTGTCTTGAATCACGCCACCGCCCGTGCTTGTCGACAAGAATTTGTCCGGCAATCCCAGCGCCGGAACCAGCCAATCGAGGACCAGCGTCTCCAGTTCCGTGCACGCAGGGCTCGTCGCCCACAGCATGCCCTGCACATCGAGTCCGGCGGAGAGCAACTCACCCAAAATTCCCGGACCTGACGCATTACTGGGGAAAAACGCAAAGAAATTCGGGGATTGCCAGTGCGTAATTCCAGGCAGAATCTTTTCTTCCACATCTTTCAGCAATGCCGCAAACGGTTCGCCCTGTTGTGGCGCGATTGCCGGAAGCGACGCCCGAATCTCTCCTGGTCTCACCTGCGAAAGCACTGGGAACGATTCGACTCGGGAGTAATAGTCGGCAATCCAGTCCACGACCGCATGCCCATGCTTCCGGAATTCCTCCGGTTTCATGTGGAACGACTTGATTTGCGATTTATCCTCAGTTTCGGTGGGAGATGATCCGGCTTTGCTCATTCCACAAGTCTAAGCCAGCTTGCCGAAGTACAAGCGTGTTGTGTATTCAAACGCCACCTGTCCGTTCTGCTGATGGCGATCAAAGATCGAGCGCAGTTCGCGCAGCATAGGCGCGTGATCCTTATGCTCCGGCCCTGGAGCATACGAGGACGAGAGTAGACGTCCCTCTGCTCCGGCGTAATCAAACTCCTGCCGGAGATCGAATGTGCGTTCCTGAAATGGATACGGCTCAAAGTAAGCACCCACTACGGTGTGCTCATGCCGCACCTCTTCGTAGTCCGTTCCGTATCTCAAAAGCAACTGCTCGTAGTCGCGGAGAAACGGCGTCGAGTCGATCCTGCGCTCATTCCACAAAAGCACCAGCCACCCGCCAGGCTTCAGAATGCGCGCGAACTCCTTCCGCGCTTTCGGGATGTCGAACCAGTGTCCGGCCTGCGCAGCAGCCACGAAATCAACGGACGCATCGGGCAGAGTTGTCGCTTCCGCAGTACCGTTGACGCTCGTGAATTTCGAATATCGCTTCAGGAACTCCTCTCCCGCGCGCCGCATATCAGGATTCGGCTCGACGGCGAATACCGGATTCCCGTGATCAAGCAGAAGCCTGGTAAAAATTCCGGTTCCGGAAGCAATGTCGGCGATGACGGCATCCCGGGCGAGTCCGCACTCACGCTCGAGTGTCTCGATGACCTCTTTCGGATACGAAGGCCGGTAACGAATGTAGTTCTCTACACGGGACGAGAATCGTTCAGTGGAACCAACAAGAGCCATAGTCCTTACTTCAAAATCCCATGCTGTTCACGGAAGAAGACGGATGGGTCGCCCGCTTAGAGTTGTTTCTTGATCTGTATCCCCAACTCCTTCAGCTGCGCTTCACTCACCGGTGTCGGCGCATCCACCATCAAGTCGACCGCCCGCGCCGTCTTCGGAAATGGGATCACTTCGCGCAAACTTTCGGCGCCAGCAAGGATCATCACAATGCGATCCAGCCCCAGGGCAATCCCACCGTGTGGGGGCGTGCCGTACTCAAGCGCTTCAAGGAAGAACCCAAAACGGGCCCGTGCTTCCTCATCGCTCATGCCAAGCGCCTGAAAAATTTTCTTCTGAATGTCCTGGCGGTGAATACGAATCGAGCCTGACCCCAACTCCGTCCCATTTAGCACCACGTCATATGCGAGCGCCCGAATCTCTCCCAGCGGCGACTTCGGATCGTGCACCGAATCGATATTCGCCTCAAGTTTCGCCATGTCGTCTTCGTGCAGCGAGGTGAACGGGTGGTGCGCAGGATTCCAGCGCTTCTCGCCATTGTCCCATTCGAACATCGGGAAATCCGAAACCCACAGGAAGCGAAAGTCCCTCTCAACATCTCCCGTCTTCTCGAAAGCTCTATGCTTGGCCGCGTATTTCTGCGCAAGATCAAGCCGCAGAAATCCGCACTTCTCGCAGAAATGCTGCACACTCTGATCCATTACAGCCGCATTCTCCGGACGGTTTGCCGCCCCAGCCAGCAGCCACAAGTCATCCGACTCGATTCTGGCATAGCTCAAGATCTTGTCCGAAAGTCCGGGATAGTCCTTCGCAAACCGCTTCGGGTCGGTCATCAACTGCACAAACGTCGGCCCCTGCACGTGGTTGTACGCGCCGTAGGTACCAATCGTCCTCCGCTCGGTCCCGGAAATATCCCCTGCCTTCGGAATGCGAATGACCTGCAACGGAAATTCTTTTCGCATGCGGAATTTCGTGGCAAGCTCGTCCCACTCTTCCGCCGTCAGCGCCTCCCGCGCATCAACCATCGCTGGCAGCCGCAGATCAGGTTTGTCGTTGCCATAGCGCCGTATTGCTTCGTCGTAGCTCATGCGTGGAAACGGAGACTTGATCTCATGTCCCGCAGCTTTAAAAGCCGCAGTCAGAAATCCTTCAACTACCGCCCACACCGACTCCGGCTGCGGATAGGTCATCTCTAGATCGATCTGCGTGAACTCTGGTTGACGGTCTGCGCGCAGGTCTTCATCGCGGAAGCAGCGCACGATCTGAAAATATTTATCGAATCCCGAGATCATCAGGATCTGCTTGAACATCTGCGGCGATTGCGGCAGGGCATAGAATGATCCCGGCTGTACGCGGCTCGGCACAAGGTAATCGCGCGCTCCTTCGGGTGTAGACCGCGTCATGAACGGCGTTTCAATCTCGAAAAATCCCTCATCCGAGAGATAATCACGAATCGCCTTCGAGACCTTGTGCCGCATCTCGATATTGAACTGCATCGGATCGCGCCGCAGATCGATATAGCGATACTTGAGCCGCATCTCTTCATTCGGCAGGACCGTCTCGCTCGGCAGGAATGGCGGCTGCTTCGACTCATTCAGAATACGCAGCTCTTCGACCACCAGCTCGACTTCGCCAGTCGGAATGTTCTTGTTTACCGTGTCTGAATCGCGCTTCTTCACCGTACCGACTACCGCGATGACGTATTCGTTGCGCAGCAGATTGGCTTTGTCGTGCGCGGCCGCGTTCAGTTCGCGATTGAACACGACCTGGGTCACACCCTTGCGGTCGCGCAAATCAATGAAAATAATGCTGCCAAGGTCACGGCGGCGGTTCACCCATCCCATGAGCACGGCCTTCTTGCCAGCGTCAGATGGACGAAGCGCCCCACACATGTGCGTGCGTTTTAAATCACCTAAAAAGTCGAGCAAAGTCTGCCTTTCGGAACAGCTGTCACTTCAGCCATCAGCCTTCAGCCGTCAGCTCTCAGGAAACCTATCCTGGTTGTCATTCCGAACCGCTTTAGCGGTGAGGAATCTGCTTGTCCCGTCCTTAAAGAGGGACGCCAGCGTAGCATCTCAATCGAGTGAGAGCGAACCAATGGCCTGACAAAAGACCGGTGGGCCGAATCAGAGATTATAAAGGGTGAACTAACGGGTGCCCCGTCCTTGTCTCGCCGATTTTGCGAGACAGGGCGGGGATTTTGACTTGGTTTGTATTCCAGGTTAGCAACGAGCGCAGGCCACCGCATTCCCACAATCCATTTGTCTATTTCTTCGTCGCCTTTCCTTCCATGCCGGTCACCCAGTTTGTACCATCTTGCGACAGCTCATACTTCATCGTGTACGACGTCGGCGACAATACCTTCATGGTGAAGCGCCCTTTCATCTTCATGCCGCCGAAATTCTCATCACTTAGCCATGTCCAGGTGTCGCCATTCACTGTGCCGGTTGCGCTTTCGGCCTGCCCCATGCTGTTAAATGCGTTATATGTATAAACCTTGTGGTCCGGATCGTACCCCAAAGCAGAGAGCTCGGTCATCTTGCCCATCGGACCCATGTCACCTTTACTATGCTCAACCAGGAAGAAATTCCCATCGAGCCACTCGGCATGAGTTGTCATGGTGAATTTTCCACCGGGCATTCCAGGTCCTGGATTCATCGTGCCCTCTGCCGTCCAGTCTCCAGCCAGGAAGTCGAGTTTCTTCAGCTCGGGCGCAGGCGTCGGCAGCTCCATCTGCGCATACACCACGCCGCTCGCTGCAGTGACGAGTAGTGCGATACGAAACGCACGTAATGCGTGCTTCATAGTTTGAATCTCCTTTAGCTGACGCTCCGCCGGAATAGTTCGCGCAATCTTAGGCGGGGTGAACGACGTTCGTCAATCCAGAGTTGATGGTAGCCAGGAAATTCTTGGGAGACGTAGAAATTCTGAACCTTGAAGAACAGGTCGAGGGTGGCCCATCCTTGTCTCTCCGACTTTGCGAGACAGAACTTGTTCCGAGCGCAGTCGAGGGGGCGGGAACTGTGACTTTGACTGACCCATGCGCCCGAGAACCGGATCAATCTATCGGTCTTACCGGCGTGGCCTGCTCAAATTTCAGCCGCCAGTCGTTCCCTTGCCGGACCCAGAGATCCGAAACCTTCTGATACCGCGGCGCCATGCCCGGCTCATCGCCCTCACGTAAGTCGAGAATCGCGTTATACGTGAGCAGCGCGGTGCTCGAATCGATCTGTATCGCGCGCGGCTCGTACAGATGGAAGTTGCGCAGTGCGCCGTCTTGCATTTCTTCCATCAGCGCATCACGTTGATACAGCCTCCCATCCCCGCCTACGTACTGGAAGTCGTCCGTGAGCAGAGACTTAATGCCGCTCACATTTTTCGATTTGCGCAGGTTGTGTACCTCGTTCGATTTCGCCATCAGCTCCTGAACCAGAGATCCCGTGCTTTGCAGCGTCTGCTGGCCTTGCGCCGACGCACATGGTGCGACAAGCGCCAGACATAAACTGAGGCACACAATATCCGCAAGCTTCATCTTTGATCTCCGTCTAGACGAGACTGTTACGCCTGAATTCGTTTCGCAAGTTCCGTTCGTGGTACAGAGACTTGCTCTCCGGTTGCAAGATTCTTCAACGCAAATACTCCCGTGCTGAGCTCATTCTCACCGGCAATTAGCGCATACTTCGCGCCGAGTTTGCTCGCGGTCTCGAGGGACTTCTTCAGACGAAAGCTTTCGTCGCCGAGCTCCACGACCAGATCGTGCCTGCGCAACTCGCGCGCCAGCCTCGCCGCTTCCTTATTCATGCCCCCACCGAGCGGCGCGATGTAAACGTCAGGCTTCCGGAGCACATCTTCGGGGGACTTGCCCAGCGACATGACAAGTCGATCTTCTCCGATTGCAAACCCAATCCCCGGAGCCGGAGGTCCACCGAGAGCTTCGGAAAGCCCGTCGTAACGTCCCCCACCAAGGATGGCGTTCTGCGCCCCAAGGTTTCCGTGCGTAAACTCGAAGGCGGTGCGCGTGTAGTAATCGAGTCCGCGAACCAGACGGTCGTTCTCCTGAAACTCCACCCCGACCGCTCGCAGGATGTCCTTCACCCGCGCAAAGTGTTCCCGGCAGTTCTCGCACAGAAATTCGCTGATGCGCGGCAGCTTCTCGATAATCGGCTGGTCTTCAGGAACTTTGCAATCAAAAACCCGCAGTGGATTCGTCACCGCGCGCCGCTGGCAATCCGGATCCATTCTGCCTTTTACCGGCGCGAGCGCCTGTCGCAAGGCTTCGTTGTATTTGGCTCGGTCTGCGGGACAACCAATCGAGTTGAGTTGCAAAGTCCATCCTTTTATTCCGAGCCGGTCAAGCAACGTTGCGAGCAGCTCGAGGATTTCCGCGTCGCGAGCAGGAGATTCGCTGCCGGAAGTCGCGGGCCCTATGACCTCTGCTCCGATCTGATAGAACTGCCGGTATCGCCCCTTCTGCGGCCGCTCCCGCCGAAACTGCGGCCCGATGTAGTAGAACTTGTTCAGGCCACGAGCCTGAAGATTGTGCTCGATATATGCGCGGACCACGCCGGCGGTATTTTCGGGACGAAGGGTAAGAGATTGGCCCTTGTCGCTCTCAGCGCGGCCTTGATCGGTCCACGTGTACATTTCTTTGGAAACAATGTCTGTCTCTTCTCCAACACCGCGAGCGAATAGCTGCGTGTCTTCGAAAATCGGCGTGCGAATTTCCTGGAAGTTGTACGCCTGAAGCACCTCGCGCACGGTCTTCTCGACGAAGTTCCACAATGCCGTCTCCGGCGGCAGAAGATCGCGCGTTCCTCGAATGGCTTTGATCATCAGCTTTTAGCTATTAGCTTCTAGCCTCCGGCAAACCTAGTCATCCTGAGCGCAATGAGTCCATTCGCCAAGCGAATGGACAAAACGGAGTCGAAGGACCTCTATATTGCCGGGCCCACGCATCGGATGTCAGGGAATTCTAACCAAGCACTTTACTGAGAATACCTTGAGTCCTTCAACGTCGCCTGATTTTGGGCAAGCGCGAATCACGTTTCACTTAGGATGACAGCTGAATGCCTGGATTCCGAAAGCTGATGGCTACTTCCGCTCCGCTAAATACGTCTCCTTATACCCCAAATAGTTCCTCGCATACCGCATAATCACTTCCTGGTCCTCGTTCCCCAGCTTGCGACGACATCTTCCCGGCGATCCCATCCACATGGAGTGAGGCTCCACAAACGTCTTTTCCGGAATCAGTGTACCCGCCGCTATGATCGACCCAGAGCCAATCCGCGCACCATTAAGAATGATCGCTCCCATGCCAATCAGGCAGCGGTCCTCAATCGTACAGCCATGCAGCATGACCGTATGTCCCACGGTTACATACTCACCGATACAAACCCCGTACTGATCCTTCATTCCATGAAGCACGCTGCAATCCTGAATGTTGGAATACGCTCCGACGCGGATCGAGTGCACGTCCCCGCGCAGGACGGCATTCATCCACACGCTTGCATGTTCTCCAAGCACCACGTCACCAATGATCTGCGCCGACTCATCGACGAAGCAAGTCGCTGGGATCTTCGGTAAAACGCCTTTGTAGGAACGGATCATGAGGAAGCACGCAGCGCAGCAGGGAGCAAGGAGCAATGAGCAGCGCGCCCCCATACGCTTTTGGCTCGCTCGTGACTCACTGCTCGCAGCTCGCTGCCCATCTGAGTGCTAAATGCTAACAAATTCCCGCTTCGGGAAGCCTTACAGATTTTTCTACATTCATCACTGACTTTCCTCTCGCTTCGTGTTATACGGAAAAAGCTCCTGTCCAGGCTGGACTCACTTCCCAAACCGGAGTGAATCCATGCGGCACATCCTTTCTTTAGCGCTGGCCATCGCCAGCACCTCGCTCTTTGCCCAAGACAGTTCCACCGGCTCCATTCGCGGTACTGTCGTCGACCCCTCGGGCAGTCGCATTGTGGGTGCCGCAATCGCGCTCATCAATGACGCAACGGGACTTCACTACGCACAGACTTCCGACGCCCAGGGCCGGTTCGCCTTTGAACTTCTGCCGCCCGGCGATTACTCCGCCCGGGTTACCGCGGACAAGATGTCGCCGCAGCTCAGTCTTTTCTTGAGAGTCAACCTCGGCGGCGTTACCGAAATTGAGTTCAAACTCCAGATCGCAGGAGCCGCGGAGAATGTAACCGTCTCAGCTGAACCTCGCGCAATCGAAACCCAGCCGCGGGGTTTATCGGCAGTGATCGACGAGCGCGCCATCCTCAATATTCCCTTGAACGGGCGACGGTTCACCGATCTGTCATTGCTTACCTCGCAAGCCACTGCCGACCCGCGCGGCCAGAACTCTTCTTCGAACGGCGACCTCTCATTCGGCGGAATTCGCGGATTCCAAACCAGCTATCTGGTCGATGGCGGGGATAACAACAACGCCTTCTTCGCTCAAGCTCGCGGACGATACCGCGCTCCATATCAGTTCTCGAACGAAGTCATCCAGGAGTTTCGTGTCTCCCCGAATTCGAACTCAGCTGAGACTGGACGAACGGGCGGCGCCATTGTCAACGTAGTCACCAAGTCGGGCACCAACAAATTTCACGGCAGCGCACTTTACTACCTGCGGGACAGCATTTTTGACGCGCGCGACCCCGAACTCGATCTCAAGCCCAGTGACACACAGCAACAATTCGGCTTCACCCTCGGCGGCCCGCTCCGCCGAAATCGTGCCTTTTTCTTTGCTGGTTATGACCAGCACATCTTTCATGAACCGATTGTCGTTCGCCTTGTAAACGGCTCAAACACTGTGATACCGCAGGCTGGCACAGGCCCATTCACGCCTGGAGATTACGAAGCCGATGATCAGGCGCTCGTCTTCGCCACCGCAGCAGACCTCTCCAAAGAAGCCGGGCTCTACCCTTCCGCACTTCTCGGCACCGCGGGATTCGCCAAACTCGATTTCGCGCTGACTCCGCACAACCAGCTTGCGCTCCGGTTCAATACGTCTCAGTATTCGGGCACAAATAATGTTTTCCTTGATCCGTCCAGTCCGCTTACCACTTACGCCATATCCGACAACGGAATCGAGAACGTCGAAACTGAAACCGCCACCGTGTCGCTCACTAGTGCGCTCTCTTTCCGCACTGTCAGCCATCTGCGCGCCCAGTATTCCTTGGATCATCAATGGTCGCAAACGAACTCCGGCGATCCACTCAGCCGCATTCCCGGCATTCTCGATGGCACCGGACGCTCCACAATCCTGCCACGAGAGACCCGCGAACATCGCGCCCACTTCGCCGAAACCATCAGCCGCGAAGGGTCGCGGCACTCGTGGAAGTTTGGTGGGGACGCCCTACTCACCTACATCTACGACTTCTTCCCGTCCACGTTCGGGGGCGAATACATCTTCGATCCCATCCGGGTGAACCCGTTCACTTTTCAGCCTCAGATCGGAGGACTTGAACTAACTCCGCTCCGCGCCTACGCCCATCAGGTGCCTCACTATTATTTCCAAAGCTTTGGCGCAGCGGTGAGTCATCCCGACACAAACGAATACGCCGGCTTCGCGCAAGACGTGATTCGTGCAACCGACCACTTCGCAGTCAGCTTAGGCACTCGCTACGACCTGCAGACTTTCACGACAAAATATCTGAAAACCAACCGGCTCTGGCCGGATTCCGGCAAAGTTCCCCTCAACACGAAAAATTTCGCTCCGCGCGTTGGACTGTCATATTCGTTCGGCGATGAGCGCCCGCTGGTCGTGCGGGCCAGTTACGGTCTCTTCTACCCACGCATTCCGCAGATCTACAACTCGGCAATCGAAACCGGAAACGGCCTGGCCCCAAATTTAATCTTCCTTAACCAGACCAACTTCTATGCACAGCAGGTTTTCCCGCAATACCCGGTCCCGCTCGTCAGTTGTCCCATTCTCGCCGCCTCGTGTGTTGTTCCAGCTAGCCTGAAGCAATTCGCGGAGAGTGACATTTCCTCTTTCGCGCGGAACTTCCGCTCTCCTGAAGTTCACCAGGCCAGCCTGAGCCTTGAGCGCGAGATTACGAACCGCGTCATTGCCGAAATTTCTTATTCTTATGTCCATGGCCAGGACTTGATTCGCGCCCGCGACGCCAACCTTCCGCCGCCGGCAACGGTGCAATATCCGATCTACGATCCCTCCGGCGCAAACTTGCTCGGATACGGTACAGAAGAAAGCTTCGCAACCTGGCAAATGACCTCTAGTCTCACCTGCCCATTCCCGCCCTGCATCAATCCGCTACAGCGGCCAATTCCACAACTGGGGTCAGTCACGGTTTTCGAAAGCGCGAGTTCCAGCGTCTATCACGGCGGAACGATTTCTATTCGCCGTCAGATGACTCATGGTCTGTACTTTCGAATTGGCTACACCTATGCCCACGCAATCGACAATGGCCAGGACGCGCCCGTTGCCGGCCGGCCTGCAACTGTCCAGAATTCCTACGCCCCAAACTCTGAGCGTGCCAATAGTGTCACCGATCAGCGCAGCCGGTTCGTCTTCTCATGGATTTATGAACCTCGCGCGATGAGCGGCGGCCACGGCTGGCTTGGCTATCTGACGAAAGGATGGAAGAACTCTGGGGTGGTGACGGCCGGCAGCGGCATGCCAGTGAACGCGACGGTTGCGGGCGACGCCAATCAGGACGGAAATTACGGCAACGATCGAATTCCCGGGGCCAGGCGCAATTCTTTCGTCGGACCAAACTACGCCAGCACGAACATGAGGATTGCGCGCCGGCTCTACGCCCGAAACGGCAAGACACTCGAATTCGCGGCAGAATCGTTCAATCTGTTCAACCGTTTGAATAGCCGTTTCCAACTTACGACCGATGGCGCCGTCAGCAACGCAGCGCAATTCAACTACGGCACTAAGCACATTGGAATCAACTATTTCCCTGCTTACTACCAGGTGCCGACGAATTTTATGCGGGCGACGAACGCCTACGCGCCTCGCCAGCTGCAGTTCGCGATGCGGCTGCGATTCTAAGCGAAAAATTAAGAGTATTTCCCCAACCAAAAATCCGATATTCCTTGACTTTATGCGGCCAAATTGCAATAAAAGACGAGTTCAACTAGAGCCAGTTTGGGGGTGTAGTTTAGTTGGCAGAAGTACGATTGCAGGAAGGCGAGTCTCTCGAAAACGCTCTGCGTCGCTTCAAGCGAAAAGTACAACAAGAGGACATCATTAAAGAAGTGAAGCGTCACTCCTTTTACCTTAAGCCAGGCGAAAAAAAACGAGTGAAAGAAGCACTGGCGCGCAAACGCAGCCGCAAGAAGCAACGTAAAGAGCAGGAATGAATGCTGTCGGGCCGCAATCACAAGTTGCGGCCCACATGTCTATCATCAAGACGCCGGCCTTGGCGCGCTTATTCTCCTGCGAAAAGTTTCAGTAGTTCCCGCACACTTCCCCGTGCGGAGGGGCCGAACCCAGGGTAAGTAGTTTACAGAGAGAGGGGCGAGATCACGCATAGGCGCAGACTGTAGGTTTGTACGTTTGCGTCCCATTTGCACTGGGCCAAAGGAGCTCTCGGATGGAATTTCAAGACAGAACTCTAACATGCGCCGACTGCGGCGCCGACTTCGTCTTTACCGCAGGCGAGCAGTTGTTCTTTCACGATAAGCAGTTCAAGAACGAACCAAAACGTTGTAAGAGCTGCAAGAGCAAGCGGCTCGCCGCCGTAGGTGCAACTCCAGTCCGCCCAGGATTTCAGGCGCGGCCGAAAGTGGAAACCCACGCCGTTTGCTCACAATGCGGCAGGGAAACAACGGTGCCATTCCGTCCAACTCAGGGACGGCCGGTTTTCTGCCGTGAATGTTTCCGGGAGCGAAGGCAGGCAGCAAGCGCCTGATCAAGAAAGCTCACCACATTCGCGCTAATGCAGCGAGCTCGCCGTAGCGCTAGCTCGCCTTCTGCTGCTCTTTCGTTTCGGGCGCTTCGGCGATCGTCTCAAAGCGCGCGAGGCGTGCGCGTGTCTGCTTCTCGTCTTGGTGCCGGACCAGCAACGCTTCAATCTGCCGCAGCAGGTCCTGCGTGCCGATTGGCTTCACCAGCACCGATTGCACGCTGTCGTCTCTCCAGTCCACATTGCGTGGTGGATAAGCGGTCAGCAACGCAGTCGCAGGATAGTATGTCTGCTGGCGGGCCGCGCGAATCACGTGGAACCCTGCGTCGTCCGTCTCCATGCGCGAGTCGGTGATGACCATATCGTATTCGCCTGATGCCAGCTTCTGAATTCCTTCCGCAGCTGACGCTGCGGTCTGTACTTCAAACTGATTCAGCTCGAGCACTGCCTTTAAAGTCAGCAGCACCGTCGTGTCATCATCCACCAGCAGAATCCTGCGCTTCATTAATTCCTCGAATGCGACTGCAATAGCTCCGGATCCCAACTCCGGAGTTGTACATACGCTAGTATAGTTCCGTGGCCAGCTTTTACGTAGAAAATTTCGGTTGCCGCGCAACACAAGCCGATGGAGCCGCGATTGAGGAGCAGTTTCGGCAGCTCGGAGTCGACCAGGCCGACCACCCCAACCGGGCGCGGTTCGTGGTGCTTAATACCTGTGCTGTAACGGCTTCCGCTGAACAGGACGCTCGTTCCGCGATTCGCCGAGTCCGCAGGGAAAATCCCGAATGCGAGGTAATAGTTACCGGCTGCTATGCCCAACGCGCCCCTCAAGAAGTTGCCGACCTCCCCGGCGTGTCGCTCGTCGTCGGCAACTCTCACAAACACAATTTGGCACACATTGTCCTAAGTACACAGTCTGAGAAGGACATTGTTGATTCCGGTTCATTCGTCCCAATAACAAGGTTGACTAAGAACAGCGATGTATGCCGCGAGAACATTTTCGTCTCCGACATTTTCGCGCACACCGAACTGCTCGCGGCTCCAGTCTTCGGTTCCGGCAATGAGCGCACGCGCCCAAATCTGAAAGTGCAGGACGGCTGCAACAACCGCTGCTCTTTTTGCATTATTCCGTCGCTGCGTGGACGCAGCCGCTCGCTCCCTATGAACGAAGTCGTTCGCGAAGTGAATCAACTTGTCGAAGCTGGGTACCGTGAAGTAGTAATTTCCGGAATCAACCTCGGCCGCTGGGGTCGGGATTTGCCAGCACAGCCTAGGTGGGTCGGACATTCTTGTCCGACAAAATTCGAGGATCTGGTTCAACGCATACTCGACCACACAGCTCTCGAGAAGCTCCGCATCTCTTCCGTCGAACCGATGGACTGGACCGATTCGCTCATTCAGCTGATGGCCGAGTCTCCTCGCATCGCCAAGCACGCCCACGTACCGATGCAATCCGGTAGCGATACGGTGCTCCGCCGCATGCACCGCAAATATCGCCCATGGCATTATCGCGAGAAGATTGAAAAAATACGGGCTGCCATGCCGGCGGCCGCAATCGGCGCCGACGTGATGGTCGGCTTCCCCGGGGAGACAGACTCGGAATTCGACGACACTCGTCGCATGATCGAAGAACTTCCGTTCACTTATCTGCACGTGTTCACATTCTCTGCGCGTCCAGGCACTCCCGCTGCGTCAATGCCCAATCAAGTTCCGGTACGTGTCGCACGCGAACGCAACCGGATTCTTCGCGACCTCGCTGCTGAGAAGAAAGACCAGTTCATGCGCAGTTTCATCGGACAGGAACTGGATGCAATCACCTTGAACATCTCTTCGTCCGACGCGGGCGGAGAATGGACCGAAGCGTTGACCGACAACTATTTGAAACTTAAACTGCGTGGCCATCATTCTCCAAATCAGTGGTTGAGTGCGCGCATTATCTCGGCTGAGAGGGGCGAATTGATCGGGCTTGCGTCCTTGCGAGTCGAAGATTCGTCTTCTGCCATAGTGAAAGATTTGGCCGGCACCGCAGTGGAAGATCCGGCATGCGCCGCCGTGGAAGAGCGGCGCGCTTCAGCGCCGCGCAAGCGGAACTAACAGATTACGGGCTTTAGCCCCTGCAACGGATGTGTCGCTGGGGACGGCATTAAGACAAACTTTGCTCCCAATCATCACAACCAGCAGTCTCATATAAATATGCGAACCGCGATTGCGGAAGTCTCGCCTACAAAAGTTCGGTCCATCTCGCTCCTGGTTGCAATCCTTCTTGTCGTTGCCCTCACCAACTCCGCGCAGATAACTGCTCCAACCAGTTCAACCTTCCTCGATCCCCTTCCTCAAGATACCGGCACACTCGGTCTCAAACAGGAGCTGCGGCGCCTACAAACCACGGGTCGCCTGATGATGATCGTCGCGCATCCTGACGACGAAGATGGTGGCCTCCTCACCCGTGAATCCCGCGGAAAAGGCGTCACGACTCTCCTTCAAACTCTCACCCGTGGCGAAGGGGGACAAAACAAGACCGGCAACACTTTTTCCGACGAACTCGGTATCCTGCGCACGCTCGAGCTCCTCGCGTCGGGCCGCTACTATGGCGTCGAGCAGCGCTTCACTCGTGTCGCCGACTTCGGCTATTCAAAGACTCCTGACGAAACATTCCAGAAGTGGGGTGGCCACGATGTGCCCTTGCAGGACATCGTCTGGGTCATTCGCGAGTTCCGTCCGGACGTCATCATCGCACGCTTCTCCGGAACCGATGCTGATGGGCACGGCCATCATCAGGCATCTTCGATTCTCGCCAGGGAAGCATTCCGCGCCGCCGCTGATCCCAATCGCTTCCCTGAACAGATCAAAGCCGGCCTTCAGCCTTGGCAACCCAAAAAACTATATGTCGGGAACGTGTGTGGCTTCGGCGCTTCAACCTGCCCCGACGAAAACTGGACCGTGAAGATCAACACCGGTGAAGAAGACCCGTTGCTCGGAATGTCCTACGTCCAGTTTGCAGTGCAAGGCCTTCGCCATCAGCAATCGCAAGGCCTTGCGGACATTCGAGTCCCTTCCGGCCCGCGATACGCGTTCTACAAATTGGTCGATTCCGTTGCACCAAACAAGAAAGATACGAACGGCCACGAAACGGACCCTTTTGATGGAATCGACACCAGTGTCGCCGGCCTGTCCTCAAATGTAAGAGATACCCGTTCTACCCAGAACATTAAAGAAGCAGCTGACAGAATCGCTGATGCTGCTAGATCCTCTGATCCCGACTCGACTGCTCTCGTCGAGCCGCTTCTTGCGGCTTTAAATTCCTTAAGTACCGCGTCTCAATTAGAGGTAAAGAGTCCAGATCAAGCGACTGCCCTGGTCAAGTTCTGCACCAAGCAAGAGCAGATCCGCAGAGCCATAAACCTTGCGCTTGGCGTTGAGCTTAGGGCATCGATGGTCTCGCCTGGCTCTGCCGGAGATCGTGAACCGCTGACGGGAATTTCCCCAGGTCAGGACGTGACGATCAAAGTCAACTTTCACAACGGCTCCAAACTCCCGCTAAAACTCGGCTCAGTCTCTCTCGCAGGAGCCGTGGCCGAGCGCGGCAAAAATCGCAATGATGTTTCACCAAGCTCCATCCCGCCCGGCGGGGCTTACGAGCACACGCTTCACTTCCGGGTTCCAGACGACGCTCCATTCACCAAGCCCGGCTTCCGGCGGAATGATCCTCAGCGCGACAGCGTGTATACCGTCGATCAACCAAAATTGATCACACTGCCATTCGCGTCCATGCCTGCTGCAATGGTGCATGTTGGATACGAACTGGCAGTGACCAACCACTCACCCGAACATGCGCCCTCCGACCTTCCCGAAATATCTGCCCCGGTAACCGTGTCAATAGATGATGCCGCGGGCAACACTCGAAGCGCAGAGGTCGCGGTTGTTCCTGCGTTCTCTGTGGGCATACAGCCTGGCGACCGGGTCGTCCCATTGAGCAGTCATGATCCGCTCGAGGTAAACGTCAGAGTCCTTTCCAATCTGGATGATCCCGAAACGGGCACCCTGCGCCTACAGGCTCCCCTGAACTCAAGAATTTCGCCACCTCAGCAGGAGGTCTCGTTCTCACGCCGCGGTGCAGAAAAAGCAGTTCAGTTTAAAGTAACTCTGCCACCGCAAACGCAAGGACACCCACAACTACGCGCCGTCTTGAGCAATGGAGGCAAGTTTTACTCTGAGAGCTACACCCTTGTCATTCGCGAGGATCTAGGCTCGTTCTATTACTTCCAGCCTGCCGTCCAGCACATCAGTGCTGTCGATGTGAGAGTTCCCCGTGATCTCAAGCTGGGCTACATCATGGGCGCTGGAGATGACATTCCGACTGTGCTGCAGCAGATCGGAATGAACATAGCGCTGGTTCCCGCTGACAGGATCGCGACAGAAAATCTTTCGCAATTTGACACAATTGTCCTGGGAGTGCGCGCTTACGACACACAGGATGCACTCGTCAAAAATAACAAGAAGCTGCTCGACTTTGTCTCGAGGGGCGGAACTCTGATCGTGCAAAACAACAACAGCGTTGGAGATTTCAATAGCGGTCGCTTCACGCCATATCCTGCCGAACTCAGCCGTGCGCGTGTTTCGGTGGAAGACGCGCCCGTGCAGATCCTCGCGCCGGACAGCCCGATTTTCCATTCGCCGAATGAGATCACGCAGAAAGATTTCGATGGCTGGGTACAGGAGCGCGGGCTCTACTTCATGAGCTCATGGGACGAACACTTCAAGCCGCTACTTTCAACTCATGATCCAGGGGAACCAGAACAGAAGGGCGGGCTCCTTGTCGCGAAGTATGGCAAGGGAACTTACATCTACACCGGATACGCGTTCTTCCGTCAGTTACCGGCGGGAGTGCCGGGGGCAATTCGCTTATTCGTAAATTTGGTAAGCGCGGGAAAGCAAGCTGCTAGCAATTAGCTTCCGGCTGCTAGCAAGCATGGGTACGTTTTTACGAGCGAGCTCACATTAATTTTGAGCAACACTTCCAAAGTGATGTCATTCCGAAAGCCTTCAGGCGTGAGGAATCTGCTTCTCCCTTACGTCTGACATTTGGAAAAGGGACCAGCAGATTCCTCCCCGGCTAAAGCCGGTTCGGAATGACATCGCAGAGGTTTGATTGCTAGCTATGCAAGGAAAAGATCAAACCAGCGACCGCACTCTCATCCGCGGCATCGGCCTGTGGAGCGCGACCGCGCTCAACATGATCGACATGATCGGCGTGGGCCCGTTCATCACGATCCCGCTCGTCGTCAGCGCAATGGGCGGCCCGCAAGCCATGCTGGGCTGGGTTCTCGGTGCAATCCTTGCTACGTGTGATGGCCTTGTATGGGCGGAACTCGGCGCCGCCATGCCCGGCTCTGGCGGATCGTACCAATACTTGCGCGAAATCTACGGTCCGAATCGTCTCGGCAAACTCGTCTCGTTTCTGTTTATCTGGCAGCTCTCGTTCAGCGCGCCGCTCTCGATCGCCTCTGGCGCAATCGGTTTTGCCGGCTACATGTCCTACTTATTGCCGGGGCTCGAGCAGCAATACGCTGCGCGAACCTGGAATCTGCAACTACCGGCTCTCGGCATGTTGCAGCTACGATGGGCAGCCGCTGGCACGACGTTCATCGCAATTGGAATCGTGCTTGTCGCTGTCTTTCTGCTTTATCGGCGGATCACACACATCGGCGTGCTTTCCAAGTTCCTCTGGTTCGGTGTGATCGGCACGATCGCATGGATCATCTTCGCCGGATTTACGCACTTTAACGCCGCCCGGGCGGTCAGCTTTCCACCAGACGCATTTACATTGTCAAAGAATTTCTGGCTTGGCCTCGGCTCTGCCATGTTGATCGCCACTTACGATTACTGGGGCGCATATAACGTGGCCTTCCTTGGAGACGAAGTCAAAGATCCCACGAAGAACATACCCCGCGCCCTGCTGCTATCCATTCTCCTCGTCGCATGTCTATATCTGATGATGAATATCAGCATTCTCGGCGTGGTCGATTGGCATGAGATGCTGCATGCGCAAAATTCCAATAATCGCCTGTATGTGGTTTCAACTTTCATGGAGCGCATTTACGGCAACTGGGCCGCGAACCTCGTGACCATTCTCGTCATGTGGACCGCCTTTGCCTCGGTCTTCTCACTGATGCTCGGCTACTCGCGCGTCCCATACGCCGCCGCGCTCGACGGCAACTATTTCAAAGTCTTCTCGCGAATTCATCCCGTCTATCGCTTTCCGCATATCTCGTTACTTGCGTTAGGCGGAGCGGGCCTGCTGTTTTGCTTTTTCTCGCTCTCGGACGTAATCTCGGCGCTGGTCGTGATTCGTATTCTGCTGCAATTTATTCTGCAAGCTGTCGGCATTATTGTGCTGCGCATTCGCCGGCCCGATATGCCGCGTCCCTTCCGCATGTGGTTCTACCCGGTTCCCGCGCTGCTGGCGATTTTAGGGTTCGGCTACATTATTCTGGCGCGTAAAGATTTTCTCCGCGAAATTCGATATGCAATCGTGATCCTCATCGCCGGAATTTTTCTATATCTGCTTCGCGCCTGGCGCAATCGCGACTGGCCATTTCGGGAGGCGGTTCCTTCTCCCGCCGAAGTTCGGGCAAGTTAATGGCAGACTCAATTCGAGCCTCGACGCCCGCCATGCAATCGCATTCGAACACTTCTGCACTGGGCCCTTTGCGTGAGCCTCTCTTCCGCTCTCTCTGGCTCGCAGCCGTAATTTCTTACATCGGCAAATGGATGCAGATGGTCGGCGGGGCCTGGCTCATGACCCAGCTCACGACCTCGCCGTTCATGGTCGGACTGGTCCAGGCCGCGATCATGCTGCCAGTCTTCCTCGTGATCCTGCCAGCGGGTGCACTCGCCGATATGGTCGACCGCCGCCGCTTTCTGTTGGCGACTCAAGCCTGGATGGTCGCTGCCGCAGGCTCGCTCGGCATCCTCACGCTGCTGGGATACGTCACGCCTTGGATTCTGGTGCTGTTCACCTTTCTTCTGGGCCTCGGAGCGGTGATCAACGATCCCGCGTGGCAGGCGATTACACCGGAGGTTGCCTCGCCGCAAAATCACGCAACTGCAGTGGCGCTGAACTCGGCCGCGTTCAACGTTGCGCGCGCAGTCGGGCCCGCAATTGGTGGTTTCGTGATTTCAGCCACCAGTTCCGGCGTGGCGTTCCTGATGAACGCTGCCGGATTTTTCGGCGTCATTCTTTTTCTCTATCGCTGGAAACGCCCGAGTTTCGAACGCGCGCATACGGATCGCCTGAGCGATGCCTTGCGCACCGGCCTGCGTTACATGTGGTCCGCACCGCCTGTGCACTGCGTACTGATCCGCACGGCAGCGTTCAGTGTTGCTGCAAGTTCCTTGCTGGCGTTGCTGCCCATCATTGCCCGCCCGTTCGGCGCATCCGGCTACGGTCTGCTGCTTGGATTTTTTGGCGTCGGGGCGCTTGCGGGCGCCGGATTGCTTCCACGATTGCGAATCAGACTTTCTGTAGATGCGTTGGTCGCCACGGCAATAATCGTGTTCGCGCTCGCGACGTTCACGGCAGGTCGCGTGCTCAGCTTTGGCTGGCTCTCGGTTGTGTTGCTGATCGCTGGTGCGGCATGGATCGCGATCGTTGCCTGCCTGAACGTCGCGGCGCAAACCATGACCCCTTCCTGGATGCGAGCACGCGCCATCTCTATGTATCTGCTCGTGCTGCAAGGCGGCATGGCGCTCGGCAGCGCCGGTTGGGGTGCGTTAGCAACTAAATTTGGCGTTCCAGCTACAATGCTTTGTTCCGCAGCGGCGCTGATCGCGGGCCTCGCTGCGGTACATCGCTATCGGCTTACTCTGTCGGAACCGCAACTCACTCCTTCGGTGAGTGCGGACTAATTAATCGAGGTACTTCCCTGGGGCAATACCAACTTTAAATCTGAGGAGATTCTGCTATGCGTTGTGCCAAACCACTACTCGCGACGTTCATTCTGCTCTGTTGTTCCGCATCAATGTTCGCCCAAATGCCCTCTCCGCCTCCGGCAAAAACGCCAGGAGATGCACTGGGCGCAACGTTAGGAATTGTGGAGCACGAATTCGTTCCCACAGCCGAAGCCATGCCCGAAGATAAATACGACTTTGCTCCCTCGGGAACCGGCGACTTCAAGGGCGTTCGCACGTTTGCGCAGCAGGTGAAGCACGTAGCGGCGACCAACTACGTGTTCGCCTCGATCATCACCGGCGAAAAAGCTCCGGTTGACACAGGAGGCGAGAACGGGCCCGACACGCTCAAGACCAAAGCTGACATCCTGAAGTTCTTGAACGACTCTTTCGCCCAACTGCACAAGGCGCTTGCTTCCGTTACCGACAAAAATCAACTCGATCAGATGGATTCACCATTCGGCATGAAAACCGCAAAATTGAGCTGGGCATCTTTCAGCCTCGCTCACCCGATGGACCATTACGGCCAAATGGTTGAGTACCTGCGCATGAACGGAATCGTTCCGCCCGCAAGCAGACCGCAGAACAACAAGTGAGTTCGTAGTTGTCTCTGTAACTCGAACTTATTTTTCCAAAATTGTGTCATCCCGAACTCGCGCGACGCGCTAGAGAGGGACCTTGCGAGAGTAAGAAGAGGCATTGGCGTCCGCAGGAGTGCATCTCCTGTAGTCGTCAGTGGAAGTGAAGGCTATCGTCAGGTCCCTCCGAGAGCTAAATTAAAGTCCGTGAAAATCCGCGCGAATCTGTGGCAATGGTTTGGTTTACTTCGTGCACCTTCGTGCCCTTCGTGGTACACAGTCGTTGTGATCCGTGGGTACCTCTTACCTCAAAGCAATCTTAGTACCACCTATTTCGCCCGACCCTCTTGCGCACTTCGGGAATTTTGCCTAGCATCCGAGATGAAGGCCGGCCTGCAAGGTTGGTGATGGCGGTAACCGATTTTTGAACCAATGCCTGAATGAACGGGGCCCGACTCGAAATGAGATCCAGTGTGCCATGCTCCGCCATGCGGAGAGGCCTAAAGGGTCGCGGAGGGCTCCATACGTCTACCGACGGTTCATTCTCGGCCCGTCACACGGTCAAGTGGGTCGGCTTTGTTTTTCTTTCAGCTCGGCTTCGCGAGATTGATCGTTCACTACGGGGACTTCTTACTAATCTTCTTTGCGTCCGTGCCTTTTGAAGAAATACAATCGCAACGTTTCGACATGATTTCCCCGAACTTCTGAAGCATTTCGGGAGTACTTAGCTCCGTTGTTGGATTCGTGCGGAGCACACCATTTGTGCCAATTGGAGTACCTGATGCTTGAGAGGCGTCAATAACCACGTAAGTCTGACCAAGAACTCCTTCCGTTGAGACTGATGCGGTGGAGTCGTTTGGAATCTTCAAATCGTACGAAGGTGTGAGCATCATGACAACTTCAGCGGGTGCTTCCTTCATTTCGGGTCGGACACGAACAGTCTTTACGGAACCGATCTCCACTCCAGCCATTCGTACCGGGGCACCCGGACGCAATCCCATTACATTCGCGAAATGTGCCTTGATAACGAGCTTATGACCGAAAGGCTTTCGGGCAAAGAATAAGATGATCAGTTCTATGGCGACGATGCCGGTGCACGCAAAAAGCCAAACAACTCTCAGCTTCATATTGGGTCATCTTCAGAAACCGAGGAATTATCGCATTCTCGATGGAGTTAGTTGATAGCTCGCCATTTTTATTCATCACACCCTAACCGCTTCGCCCCTGAGGTAAACTGAATTTTGCGGCTTTTGTCCTGCATCTAACTAATTGAGTGTTCCCTCATCTCTTTGAACTCGGCCGTTTCGCAATCCCCACCTACGGCGTTCTTGTCGCTACCGGTGTGCTAATCGGCCTCTTCATCAGCGTCCGCAACTCCGCGAAGCAAGGTATTAAACCTGAAAATGCCTGGGACTTCGGCATCGCGGTCGTCCTCGCCGGAATTATTGGCTCCAAGATCCTTTACGTAATTCTCGAATGGCACAGCCAATACTCAGTCGGTCAGAATCTGCGCGAGATCTTCAGCCTCGACACACTGCAATCCGGAGGAGTCTTTTCCGGCGGGTTGATCGCATCGTTCCTGGTCGCATGGTGGTTTCTCAGAAAACACCGGATGCCCGCGCTCGCTACCTGCGATGCCTTCGCACCCGGTCTCGCGATGGGTCACGCCATCGGCCGCGTGGGCTGCTTCGCGGCCGGCTGCTGCTACGGTAAACCGACCGATCATTGGTGGGGAGTGACGTTCAAAAACCTGCTCCCTCCGCCAGAAGCCAATGCCCTCATACCTCGCGAACCTACGCAACTTTTCGAGTCCGGAGCGGAACTCATCATCTTTTTCATCCTGATGTGGATGTTCAAGCGCAAGAAATTCGACGGCCAGGTCTTTGGCGCATATCTGTTTCTCTACGGAATCGCGAGATTCTTGGTCGAATTCGTCCGCGGTGATCCCGGCCGTGGCTCGGTTTTCGGGGGCCTTCTCTCGGGAACACAACTGATCGCGATCGGTCTGGTGCTTACGGGTGGCCTGATCTGGTATCTGCGCCCTGCCCCGAAAATGGCCATGGCCCCCGCCGCACGATAGTGTTTCACGACTGGACTCTTTACACTTTGTCATCCTGAGCGGACCTGAACGATTCGCTTGCGGAGCGTTCAGTGAAGTCGAAGGACCCCAGCACTTCCAATACCCGGCGATGAAGCCTCCGGGAGTTCTCCCCGAAATGCCTGGAACGTCGCGCTGCTGGTTGCATAAAATCGCATGGCGCCAACACACTCGATCATGCCTTCCAAGGACACCAGGCCAACAGAGTTCGCTGCCACCACCGACCACGCCGGCCACCGCCTCGATCACTTCCTGGTCTCCCAGCTCCCCGACACCAGCCGCGCCCGCGTTCAACAATTGATCGCACAAGAAAAAGTGCTGCTCAACGGCAAACCGGCTAAAGCCTCATACAAACTGCGCGGTGGGGAACAGATTGAAATCCTCGGCGAAGTCGCCCGTACGCCTCTTCGCGCCATCGCCGAAGCCATCCCGCTCGAAATCGTTTATGAGGACGACGATCTCGCCGTCATCAACAAGCCCGCAGGCATGATGGTCCACGCCGGCGCGGGCGCTACCGATGACGAGCGCAACCGCGGAACGCTGGTAAACGCCCTCCTCCACCACTTCAGCAAGCTTTCCGGCATCAGCGGAGACCTCCGCCCCGGCATTGTTCATCGGCTGGATAAAGAAACCAGCGGACTGCTTGTTATCGCGAAAAATGATGTCGCCCATCGCAAGCTCGCAGCCGAATTTTCCGGACGAAAAGTCAAGAAAACTTACATCGCCCTGGTTCACGGCTGGCCGAAAAGTGATCGCGGGACAATTTCAGCACCTATCAGCCGTGACGCACTCCGCCGCACTCGCATGACTACCCGCCGCTCGAGTGGCCGTGAAGCCGTCACCCACTACGAAGTCCAGAGAAGATTAGACTCAGAATTCGGCAAATTCGCTCTCCTCGAACTCAGAATCGAAACCGGCCGCACTCACCAGATCCGCGTCCATCTTTCCTCAATTGGTCTTCCCGTAGTTGGCGACACGCTCTACGGCGCGCCACGAGAAATCAAACCCAAATCCGGCGCATCCACCTCCCTTCCGCGCAACTTTCTTCACGCGGCCGAACTCCAGTTCGCGCACCCGCGCATTGGCGAGCCACTCAGCTTTTCGAGTGCTATTCCGGAACAACTCAAAGAGTTTTTGCGCCTTTTGGAGACAAGCCCCGCCGGTACGAAGCGGCTATAATTAAGTTCCATGCGGTGGTTCGAGCGCACGTACCTTGTAGTGTTTGCGGCATTGTTGGGCCTCCCGTTGTCGGCTCAGAGCACTGACGATCTCCCTTCGGCTCCTTCGGCAACTGTGCAACAGAAAGCAAAACCGGCTCCGCCGAAGCCAGCTCCAGTCCCGGATCCGCCGCAATCTCCGGCTGTGCAAGCTCAACCTGCAGATCAGTCTTCGTCCGTACCAGCAGAGCAAGCCTCCAATACCACCAGCGATAACGGCTCCAACGACAACTCAGGAGGTACATTTCGCACAAGGGTCGACGAAGTTCCAGTTGTCTTCACTGTGACCGACAAGCACAACCACTACGTGCGCGATCTCAACAAAGAAGACTTCAAGGTCGTCGACGACGGTCGCCCGGTGCTCGAAATTCGCGACTTCCGCCGTGAAACTGATCTGCCACTACGTGTTGGCCTTCTGGTCGACTCCAGCGCCTCAATCCGCGGGCGCTTCAAATTCGAGCAGGAAGCTGCCACCGAATTTATGAACCAGACCATCCGGCCGAAATACGATCGCGCTTTCGTGCTGGGGTTTGATGCCAGTCTCGAGATTACACAGGAGTTTACAGACAACACTGAGCTGCTCTCGAAAGGCATTCGCAGCTTGCGGCCCGGCAACAGCACGCGCTTGTATGATGCACTCTACTATGCCTGCCGCGAGCGGCTGCTCGACACCAATGACACAGTGTCGGTGCGCAAAGCAATTGTCTTGATCACTGACGGCGAAGACAACGCCAGCCGCACGACTCGGGAAGAAGCCATCGATATGGCGCTCCGCGCAAACGTGATCGTCTACACCATTAGTACGAACTTCCCCGGATACTCCGAAACCACGAAGTATGACAAGATTTTGCAGCGCATTGCCGACGCCACCGGCGGCCGCTGGTTCGAGCCGTTCCAGGTCACCGATGTAGCGAATGCCTTCGCGCAGATCCAGGCCGACCTGCGCAGCCAGTATGCGTTGGCGTATCGTCCGGCGGATTTCAAACACGACGGCCGCTACCGCACCATAGAGATTCTTGCCGAACACAAAGGTTTGAAGGTACACAGCCGCCACGGGTATTACGCGCCGGCAGAATAGAAGACCCGTTGTGCGTCGTTGGTCGTGCGCTTGTTGGCAACTCACGACGTGCGACGCAGGACGGGCAAAGAGCATCCTGACCAGGTGCCAACGACGTTTTCAGAAAGGTAACCCTTGACTCCAACCGAAACCGCAACCAACACCAAGCGAGAGATTGAAGTCCAAATTCCGCCCGAGGAAGTGTCGCGCGAAACTGACGCGCTGGTCGAAAAATATCGGAAGCTGGCGCGCATTCCCGGGTTCCGCCGTGGTCACGTTCCTGCGTCGGTAATCCGCCAGCGTTTTTCGCAGGACATTCAGAATGACGTCATTGACGCGCTCGTTCCGAAATACTTCCGCAAGGAAACCGAACGGCTTGGGCTGATCCCAGTTTCACAACCTCGCGTGACCGACCTGCACGCCCACGAGGGTGAAGCCTTGCACTTCAAAGCCACTTTCGAGGTCATGCCGGAGATAAAGGTGGAAGGCTACAAGGAACTTCGCGCCGACCACCCAGAAATTTCGGTTACAGATGAGGAAGTAGAAGACTCGCTCAAATCTTTGCAGGAGCAGAAAGCGACATTTTCTCCGGTTGAAGGCCGCCCAATCCAGGATGGCGATTACGCCCAGGCCTCGCTCGACGGCACTCCCAAAGCCACCGACCCAGGCACGAAGCCGGTCCATATGGATGACGTCCTTGTCGAAATCGGAGGCAAGAACACGATGCCAGAGTTTACAGAGAATTTACGCGGCGCAAATGCTGGTGAGGAACGTACGTTTGACGTTGTCTATCCCGAAGATTTTTCTGACGAACGCCTGCGCGGCAAGACCTTCAGCTACAAGGTCAAGGTGAACGCAATCAAGCAGAAGACTCTTCCCGAGTTGAATGACGAATTCGCGAAGGAACTTGGCGAATTCACCACCCTTGACGACGTCCGGAAGCGCATCCGCGAAGGCATGGAACACGAACGCCGCCAGAACGCCGAGCGCGACGCCAAAGACAAACTGCTTGCCGAACTTATCCGTCGCAACGAGTTCGAGGTTCCAGAAGCTCTCGTCGAGCATCAAATAGATATCCGCCTTGAACGTGGCCTTCGCGCGCTCGCAGCCCAGGGGATGAGTTCCGAGCACATGAAGAAAATGGACCTGCCTCGGCTTCGCGCCGGGCAACGCGAGCAAGCTTTGCAGGAAGTCAAGGCTGCCTTGCTGCTCGAAAAGATTGCCGACGAAGAAAAAATTGAAGTCGGCGACGAAGAAATTAATCGCGAGATTGAAGCGCTGGCGAGACAGACAAATCAGACCGCAGACGCCATCCGCACTCGTTTGACACGTGATGGAGCGCTGGATAGAATCCGCAACAGGATTCGCAACGAAAAGGCCCTCGATTTCCTGTATCGCCAATCTGCTTAAGCAGGGCGACCCCATCCCCTAAAATCCGGAGTGTCCGGGCAGGAGTGTGAAAGTGAGCGAAAAGGAGCCACACAGCATGCTGGTGCCTATGGTTATCGAACAAACGGGCCGTGGAGAGCGGGCCTACGACATTTACTCACGCCTGCTGCGTGACAATATCATTTTCATCGGCACGCCGATCGATGACAACGTTGCCAATCTCGTCATCGCACAAATGCTTTTCCTGGCTCAGGAAGATCCCGAAAAGGACATCCAGCTGTATATAAATTCTCCCGGCGGGTCGATTACTTCCGGAATGGCGATCTACGACACAATGCAGTACGTAAAGAACGATGTGACTACAATATGCATTGGTCAGGCGGCCAGCATGGCAGCGACGCTGCTGGCGGCGGGCGAACCGAAGAAGAGATTAGCGCTTCCTAATTCTCGAATTCTGATTCACCAGCCTCACATGGGCGGACTGTCGGGCCAGGCAACCGATATTGATATTCATGCAAGGGAAATTCTTCGCATGAGGGACATCACCAACCAGCTCCTGTCAAAACATACAGGTCAGAAGCTGGAAAAGGTGGAAAAGGACGTCGAGCGCGATTTCATTATGAACGCGCAGCAGTCAAAGGAATACGGAATCATTGACGATATCATCTACAAGACTCGTTAGGTTGTATGATCGGCCTTCTGCCGGTCAGTTCCGCAAGTTCTCGGCGCAAGAAAATCTGGTGTGCCGCAATGGCCGAGGAAAACAGGGCAGCCAGAAGTCGCAACTAAAAGGAGTTGGGCCGAGTGAAAAATAAATCGGGAACTGAAGAAATCCTTCGCTGCTCGTTCTGCCATAAGTCTCAGGATGCGGTTGCCAAGCTGATCTCCTCTCCAAGCGATTATCCCCGGGCTTACATTTGCGATGAGTGCGTGGCTGTCTGCAATTCCATTCTCGAAGATGACCGCGCCGCAACCCCGGCCGCCACAACTCCGAACCAGCTTCCCAAGCCACACGAAGTCAAGACCTTCCTCGATGAGTACGTGATCGGCCAGGAGCAGACAAAAAAGAAGCTGGCAGTAGCGGTCTACAACCATTACAAGCGCATTTACATGAATCGCCAGCGCGCCAGTGACGGTATTGAGCTGACGAAGTCGAACATCATGCTCATCGGCCCGACTGGCACCGGTAAGACGCTTCTCGCTCAGACCCTTGCGCGCATGCTCGATGTTCCATTTGCGATTGTTGACGCGACCACGCTGACCGAGGCCGGATACGTCGGCGAGGACGTTGAGAACATTATCCTCAAGCTCCTACAGGCCGCTGACGGCGATGTCGGCCGCGCTCAGACCGGGATTATCTATATCGACGAAGTTGACAAGATTGGCCGGAAGGACGAGAACCCGTCCATCACGCGCGACGTTTCCGGCGAAGGCGTGCAGCAGGCGCTGTTGAAGATCCTGGAAGGAACCATTGCCAACGTTCCCCCGCAGGGCGGACGCAAGCACCCGCACCAGGAGTTCACGCCGGTTGATACAACCAACATTCTCTTCATCTGTGGCGGGGCCTTTGTAGGCCTCGATAAAATAATCGGTCGCCGTGCCGGACGTAAGTCTCTCGGATTCAAAGCGGAAGAAGACCAGCCCCAGGAAGTAGTCAGCGACCGCAAGCGCAATTTCGAGTTACTCAGCGATGTGCAGCCCGAGGACTTGATAAAATTTGGATTAATCCCAGAGTTCGTAGGCCGTTTGCCTGTGGTGGGGGTGCTCGAAGACCTGGATGAAAACGCCCTCATAGAAATCCTCACTCGGCCCAAGAACGCGATCATCAAGCAGTACGCGCGGCTCTTTGAATTTGAAAACGTGCGGCTGAAGTTCAGCGAAGAAGCCCTTCGCGCGGTCGCCCGGCAGGCCATGGTTCGCAAAGTCGGCGCCCGCGGCCTGCGTATGATCCTCGAAGAGCTCATGCTTGACCTGATGTACCACCTGCCTAGCCAAAAGAAAGTAAAAGAGTTCGAAGTCACACGCGAAATGGTTGAAAAACGCAACGTTTCGCTTACTATGATGGAGAAGGCAGGTTAGTAAGGCAGCTCTTAGCCTTTAGCTGTTAGCTCTTAGGTTGTCGCGGTACGGCCAGACAAACTTGCTAAACTAAGGTTCTAAGCTAAGGGCTAAAAGCTAATAGCTAGGAGCTCATCTTTTCGTGTCCACATCCAAAGAAAAATTCGAGACCAGAAAACTGCCCATGATGCCTATCCGGGACGTGGTCATCTTCCCTTACATGATGACACCGTTCGTGGTAGGCCGCGAATCGAGCGTGCGCGCTCTTGAAGAAGCCCTGGCCTCGGACAAAAAGATTTTCCTCGCCACCCAGCACGACGCCAGCGTCGACGAACCCAAAGCCAACGAAATTTACCAGGTCGGAACCGTCGTCAACATCGTTCAGAGTCTTAAGCTTCCCGATGGCAATATCAAGGTTCTGGTCGAAGGCATCGAGCGCGGCAAAGTCCTGCAGATCACCGATACTGAAGGCTTCATGCAGGCCTCGGTCCGTCTGGCTCGTTACGCAATCGAAACCAATGCACAGCTTGAAACTGCCATGCAGCGGGTCACGTCGCTTTTTGAGCAGTACGTAAAGCTTTGCCAATCGCTCAATTACGAAACCATGATCGCCGCTGTGCGCATGGAAGACCCGGCCAAGCTGACGGACACCATCGCCGCAAACCTGCAACTTTCCATCGAAGAAAAGCAAGAGCTGCTGGAAATTTTCGATCCTGCCGAACGCCTGAATCGCATCGCCGAAGTTCTCGATATTGAAATCGAAAAGCTGAATATGGACCGCACCATCCAGTCCCGCGTAAAGCGGCAAATGGAGCGCGCTCAGAAAGAGTACTACCTCAACGAAAAGATCAAAGCGATTCAGAAGGAGCTCGGTCGCGGCGAAAAGAGCGAATTCGACGAACTGAAGAAGAAAGTCGAAAACGCCGGCATGCCGAAAGAAGTAAAAGACAAGGCCCTCCAGGAACTGAAGAAGCTCGAAGCCATGCCGCCAATGTCGGCTGAATCAACGGTCTCGCGCAACTATCTCGACTGGCTGCTCGCGGTTCCTTGGAAGAAGCGCTCGAAGGAAATCCGTAACATTTCCCGTGCAGAGAAGGTTTTGAACGAGGATCATTATGGGCTCGAGAAAATTAAGGAGCGCATCCTTGAATTTCTCGCTGTTCGCCAACTGGTCAAGAATCCCAAAGGTTCAATCCTTTGCTTCGTTGGCCCTCCGGGAGTCGGCAAGACTTCGCTCGGCATGTCCATCGCCAAAGCGACCGGCCGCAAGTTCGTCCGCATGTCTTTAGGCGGCGTGCGCGACGAAGCTGAAATCCGCGGCCACCGTCGCACTTATATCGGCGCGCTGCCTGGTCAGATCATTCAGATGATGAAGAAGGCCGGCACCAAGAATCCAGTCTTCATGCTCGACGAAGTGGACAAAATGTCGATGGACTTCCGTGGTGACCCATCCGCCGCGCTGCTCGAAGTGCTCGATCCCGAGCAGAACTACATGTTCGTCGACCATTACTTGGACGTCGAGTACGACCTGTCTCAGGTCTTCTTTGTCGCGACCGCAAACGTTCTGCACACCATTCCGCCTGCCCTGCAGGACCGCATGGAAGTCTTACGCCTCCACGGCTACACCGAACCGGAGAAGGTCGAGATCGCCAAGCAGTTCCTGGTCAAAAAGCAGATGGAACAGGCGGGGCTGAACGAAAAGAATATTAAGTTCACCGACGATGCAATCACAACTTTGATCCGCAACTACACCCGTGAAGCTGGCGTCCGCAATCTTGAACGCGAAATAGGCAACATCTGTCGCAAGATCGCGCGCAAGGTAGTCAAAGAAGGCGCGAACTATGCGATCACCATCACTGCCGATAACGTTAACGACTTCCTGGGCGTGCTCAAGTTCCGCGACAGCCTCGCGCACGAAAAGAGCGAAATCGGCCTCGTCACTGGCCTCGCGTGGACCGAAGTCGGCGGTTCGATCCTCAGTACGGAAGCCACCGTGGTCGATGGCAAAGGTAAGCTCACTCTCACCGGCAAGCTCGGCGATGTCATGCAGGAATCCGCCCACGCCGCGATGTCTTACGTTCGTTCACGGGCGCAGCGCCTAGGCCTGCCGCGCGATTTCTACCGCAACATCGATATCCACATCCACGTTCCAGAAGGCGCCATCCCGAAAGATGGCCCATCTGCCGGAATCACCATCGCGACGGCTATCGCTAGTGCGCTGAGCAAGATTCCTGTGCGCCGCGACATTGCCATGACCGGCGAAATCACGCTGCGCGGCAAAGTGCTCGCAATCGGCGGCCTGAAAGAAAAACTCCTCGCCGCTCATCGCGCCGGACTCTTCGAAGCGATTCTTCCCAAGGACAACGAGAAAGACCTCGCGGAAGTCCCCGAGAACCTGCGCAACGCAATGAAGCTACATTTCGTGGACACGATGGACCAGGTGCTGGCTATCGCTCTTGAGCAGCCGCTTCCAAACGTGGATCTCCCAGCGGAAGCTTCGCAGACCATTCCCCTGGCTCCGCCGGCGGAAGGTCCTTCAGCTCATCAGTAAGAAGCAGCTATTTGGGGGCGGAACCTGCCCTGACCAACCGGCTTGGGAGAGAGTCGAATAGGTGTTCTCCGCCCACCACGCTTCCAGCTGCAAAATCCAAGCCTACAGGACTAGAATCGTTCTTACAGACTCATGCTTCCCCGCATGACCATCCACGTAAAAGGCACCACCGGCCTGCTGGTCGCTGCGGTGATTATGATCGTGGTGGCCATCGCGTTTCCCGCATACCGCCTGTTTCTCGGCATCAGTATAGGCATCGGCATCGTCGTTGCCCTCATACTTTATTTGCGCAACAAGTACAGCCCTGTCCGCGACGAGGACGTCAACAAGAGCAAACGCCCCCTCGGCCTTGATTAGTCCGCCCCTTGCAAGATTCTGCAAGACCTCCGAAACTGAGATCGTGCGCGTCCTCTCCCGATTCATGACCTCTGCCACCTCTGTCGGTCAGTTCCCCGCGCCAGCGCTACCCGAAGTCGCATTCCTGGGCCGCTCCAATGTCGGCAAGTCTAGTGTTATTAATTCTCTGCTCGGGACAAAGATCGCCAAAACCAGCTCAACTCCAGGACGAACTCGTTCCATCAATTTTTTTGAAGTCCGCTGGCCGGGAAAGCCGCAGCCAGAGCTGGTTTTCACCGACCTGCCGGGATATGGCTACGCGCGCGTGCCCCGCGAAATTGCCGACCAATGGTCGGGATTCATTGAGCCGTATCTCAAAGAACGTCGCAATCTGGCCCTGTGCCTTGCACTCGTCGACCTGAACGTGCCCCCGCAGGAAAGCGACAAGCAGCTTCTCGAGTTTCTGAACTCAATCGGCCGGCCTTTTCTTATGGTGGGCACCAAAGCCGATAAACTCTCCGGCAACACCTTGCGAAAATCCCTCGATACGTTTAAGCAGCATCTTCCCGGTTTGCGTATCGTGCCCTTTTCTGCCCGTACTGGCATTGGGCGCGACGAGCTTTGGAATGAGATTCGTGCTGCTGCACAAACCCAGCAAACGCAACTTCGCGAAATTGCGCTGTGACATCGACTCCTCTGTGTTCTCCGTGTCCTCTGTGGTAAAAGTTTTGAAATTTGAGGGTGCGTATTTCAGCAACGCTAATCGAAGGTATATTGAACTGTGGCCCTCTATTTCATCACCGGCATTGCTGGGTTCATCGGCTCATCCCTCGCGCACGCAGTCCTTGCTCAAGGAGACCAGGTCCGCGGCGTCGACAACTTCGCGACCGGAAAACCAGAAAACATCGCCGATATTCACAATCAAATCGACTTTCGTGAAGCCGACCTCCTCGACCTGAGTTCGCTTCACGACGCCTGCCGCGGAGTGGACTACATCTTCCACGAGGCCGCAATTCCTTCGGTCCCGAAATCGGTTCTCGACCCGCTGACCAGCAACCGCGTCAACGTCGACGGAACCGTGCATCTTCTCATCGCCGCGCGTGACGCCAAAGTAAAGCGCGTCATCTACGCAGCCTCCTCTTCGGCCTATGGAGACACTCCGACGCTGCCAAAACACGAAGAAATGCTTCCCAATCCCATCTCCCCCTATGCCGTCGCCAAACTCACCGGCGAGCACTACATGCGGTCGTTCTATCGCTGTTATGGCCTCGAGACTGTTTCCCTTCGTTACTTCAACATCTTCGGCCCGCGCCAGGACCCAAGTTCCCCATACTCCGGAGTCCTCGCCAAATTCATCACGCAAATGTTGAAAGGAGAACAACCGACGATCTTCGGCGACGGCACGCAGAGCCGCGATTTCACTTACATCGACAACGCCGTTAACGCCAATCTGCTGGCCGCGAAGGCTCCTGCCGCGCAAGTTGCTGGCCAGATTTTCAACGTTGCGACCGGTACTCGGTACGATCTAAACCAGGCCTTTCACCTTTTGAAAAAGATCATCGGCTACGTAGGCGCCGTCAACTACGAGCCGGAGCGCCACGGGGACGTCAAGCACTCTCTCGCCGATCTTACGCATGCAGAGAAATATCTTGGGTACTCGCCGCACCTCAGCTTCGAAGAAGGCCTTCGCCTTACGGTTGAATGGTATCGTCGGCAGATGAGAGCAGCTCAGGCCTGATCTGAAGTGCGCGTCGCGGTGGTTTTGCTTCGTGTACCTTCGTGCCCTTCGTGGTTCAACCGCCGCTTGCGTTACTTCCGGTACTTTCTTCAACCGCAGACGAGGATTAGATTTTGCTATATGAGTTCCGCCTCCGGATCAGCAAAAGCCTATCTCTGTATGCAATGTGAGATGTCCGAATCGAAGTGTACGTGCGAACGATATTGCTGCCTGTGCCAGACCCAGCTCGGCATCCGTCTCTGCGAAGATGGCCTGATGTATTGCCCTGCCTGCCGCGAAGCGTGCGGATACAAAGTTTCCGAGTAACAACTGCCAGCTCGCCCCATCTTCTTCGCGCTGTTCGCACAATCCTTTGCGTTCTTTGCGGTCAAGAGCTTTTGAACTAAAAGCTCAAATCACCACCGTCTCCTGATATTCCCCAAACACACTCCGCATGGCATCTGAAATCTCGCCGACTGTGGCACAAGCTTCTACAGCGTCGAGAATCCTCGGCATCAAATTCTCTCCCGACCGCGCCGCCGCTCGCACTGCTTCGATCGCGCTCTTCCACGCTTCCCGATCGCGTTTCTCTCGCAGTGCACGCAGCCGTCCCACCTGCTTGCGTTCCAGCGACTCATCAATTCTCTGGATCGGCACTTCGCCCTCACTCTCCTGCGTGAACCGATTCACTCCCACCACGGTCGCCTCCTCATTTTCGACCGCCCTCTGATAGTCGTATGCCGCGTTCTGAATTTCCTGTTGCACGAAACCGCGCTCAATCGCCTTCAGCATTCCGCCGAGCCCTTCCACCTTGTCCAGATACTCAATCGCCCGCTTCTCGATCTCATTCGTCAACGATTCTATGAAATACGATCCGGCGAGAGGATCGATCGTGTTTGGCACGCCCGACTCATAGGCCACGATCTGCTGCGTCCGCAAGGCAATCCGCGCCGCCTGCTCCGTCGGCAGCGATAGCGCTTCATCGTAGGAATTTGTGTGCAGCGACTGCGTTCCGCCCAGCACCGCCGACATCGCCTGGATTGCCGTCCGTACAATATTGTTCTCCGGTTGCTGCGCCGTCAGAGTAGAACCAGCCGTTTGCGTGTGAAAGCGCAGCATCCAGGAGCGTGGATTCTTGGCCCGAAATTTTTCCCGCATAATGTGCGCCCACATCCGCCGCGCCGCGCGAAATTTTGCGACTTCCTCCAGAAAATTGCTATGCGCATTGAAGAAGAACGAAATCCGTGGCGCAAACACATCTAGGTCCAGACCGGCATCGATCGCCGCCTGAACGTACGCACTCCCATTTGCCAGCGTGAACGCGACCTCCTGAACCGCAGTCGCGCCCGCTTCGCGCATGTGATACCCGGAAACAGAAATTGTGTTCCACTCGGGCACATTCTCATTGGCCCATGCGAAGAGGTTCGTTACTAACCGCATGGCTTGCGAAATCGGGTAAATGTACGTCCCGCGCGCAATGTACTCCTTCAGCACGTCATTCTGCACCGTGCCCGAAAGCTTCTTGACGTCAGATCCTTTCCTTCGCGCCACCGCGACATACAGCGCCAGCAGAATCGGCGCCGTCGCGTTGATGGTCATCGAGGTAGAAATCTTCTCGAGGTCGATCCCGTCAAGCAGCCGTTCCATGTCCTCGATGGAATCGATGGCTACGCCTACCCTTCCAACCTCACCAATCGCGAGCGGATGATCGGAATCCAGTCCGATTTGCGTAGGCAGATCAAACGCCACCGACAATCCCGTCGTCCCATGCGCGAGCAGATACTTGTAGCGTTTGTTCGACTCCTCGGCGTCGCCCATGCCAGCGTACTGCCGCATGGTCCACAGCCGCCCACGATACATCGTCGGCTGAACTCCACGGGTGAACGGAAAATCGCCCGGATATCCAACCTGCGCTTCGTAATTCCAGTCGCCTAGATCGACCGGGGTATAAAGCTGTCGCACTGGAATATGAGAAGAAGTCTTGGGATCTGTGGCGGGATTGGTCGCTTTGGGAGGCCTCTGTGGCATGAGGCTATTTCCCCTTTCGGGCCCTTAAGAAGGAACTGATACCGAACCACCCAAACACCAACGTGAATCCAACGGCGGCAGCAACTCTCGATGTCGCACCCGTACCGGCGTGAAAGGCCCGATATTCCCTGAAAATAGCGATCGCCCCCGCGGTCGCAAACGCAAGAAAAACAAACCCGGTCACTTCCAGCCATAGCTGCCGGAGCGTCTGCGCGAAGTGGCTGACCGTTGTCTTTAGTCCACTTAATACAGCACCATAGGTACGCGTACGCTTCACCTGCTGACCGGCAATCCTTGCCGCAATGCCCAGCTTTCGCGCTGTAGAGACGTTCGCCATTTGCTCTCGATTTTACCAATCCGGAGGTTTAGAATACCCCTCAGGGTGCGTGAGATGCTTCTCTCAGTGCCTGTTCGCATCTAACGTAGTGTCAAGTAAACCGGGGGATTTCGTGGACCAGCAGCTCAAACACTTGATGAAGGAACTTGGCGAGGCAATCAATGAATCGTTGGCGGATTCCGAACAGATTGCCGATGTTGTTTCGCGCATCAAGGATGGCGGTTACGACATTTTCCTGGTGCTGGAGGCCACCATTGGCGTGAGCCGGCCGGGCGAGAAGTCTGCTGACAAGACCTCAATGGTCACCACTCTCTCCAGCAATCCAGAATTGAAAGTCAGCGATCAGGACCTCAAGTTTCTCAAGTCTCTGCGTATCAAGATCGAGGACGACGCAGCCTAATCTGAGCAACTCTCGATTCGAGCATCTCGGCCCTTGCTATGGGGCAACGATGCTAATCGCTGTCTAATCCAACAGTCCGCCGTGGTAGGAAGTGATGGCGGATTCTCGCCTAAGCACCGTCGAGCAGCTGTCCAGTATCTGGCGCCTTGGCGGCCTCACGTTTGGGCAACTTGCAAAGAGAGTCTACGACGGGATCAGCGATAATAACCTGCTTGGCAGCGCCGCCGCGCTCGCCTACAACTTCGTTCTTGCATTGTTCCCCTTGCTGATTTTTCTTCTCTCTGTGCTCGGACTGTTTGCGTCTCGCGGCACTGCGCTACGTGAGCAACTCGTTTCGTACTTTTCTTCAGTTCTTCCTCCAGCCGCCGCCACGGTGATCAATCACACCCTGAACGAAGTCATGCGTAACGCCAGCAATGGCAAAGTCACATTCGGCATCGTGCTCACTATCTGGTTTGCCTCAGGTGGAATGACTTCCATGATCTCCGCGCTGAACGGAGTGTATGAAGTGCGTGAGTCACGTTTCTTCATAAAAGTTCGCGTGATCGCATTCATGCTCACAGTTGCCATTTCAGTTCTCGTCGTATTAGCTCTGCTAGCAGTTCTTACCGGAGGCCGCGTGGTAAATGTAATCGGCAACTACTACGGGCTGCGTGACGCTGCAATTCTGATCTGGAAAGTTGGACAATTCGTCGTCGCAATTACGTTTATTGCTTTTTCGTTTTCTCTCATTTACTACTTCGGGCCAGACGTACAAGAGCAGCACTGGTACTGGATCACGCCAGGCTCCCTGGTCGGCGTTCTCCTCTGGGTGGCAGCTTCGTTCGGTTTTCGTGTGTACCTCCACTTCTTCAATTCCTATGGCAAAACCTACGGCTCTCTGGGCGCCGTCATGATTCTGCTTATCTGGCTCTATGTCACCGGATTTTCCTTCCTGATTGGCGGCGAGATTAACGCGAAGATTGAGCACGCCGCTGCTCATCGTGGACATCCCGAAGCCAAGGCTCCCGGCGAAAAGAAGGCGGCTTGACCCCGGGCAATTCACGCCTGGCCTATCACTGATATCCATGAAAGTCTCTGCCCGTTGCTTGACTTTATTCCATATTTCTGCGAATATCGAAATATGGCGCGCGGAGCCCTTCAAAATAACAGCGAGTCCGTTGCGAAGTACGCTGACATGTTTTCCGCGATGGGAGTCGAGCCCAGGCTTCGCATTCTGCAACTACTCTTGTCGGCGCACCCTGACGGCCTTGTAGTTGGCGAAATTCAAGAAGAATTGGACATTCCAAATTCCACTCTTTCGCATCATCTCGACAAGCTGAGGAATGAAAACCTCGTCAGCGTGCGGCGGGAGAGCACCTTCCTGCGCTACACGGCGAATACCGAAGCCTTGCAGGAGTTGCTGCAATTTCTATACGCGGAGTGCTGTACCAGAAACAAAGCTTTGAAGCCACAAGCCATTGTTCAGATTTGCAAATAGGAGCCTTTTACATGAACACCACTGAAGTTAGGACTGTGATCAAAGAGAAGTATGGCCAGGCCGCCTTTCGCGTCAAGAATGGCGGGAGTTCCTGTTGCGGTGCCGCATCGAGTAGTGGCTGCTCTGACCCCATTACTTCCAACCTCTACACAGACACGCAAGCTGGTCAGGTTCCGGAAGAAGTGCTGCTGGCATCTCTCGGCTGTGGGAATCCAACCGCATTGGCGAAACTAAAACCTGGCGAAGTTGTTCTCGATCTCGGCTCCGGCGGTGGAATTGACGTCCTGCTGTCAGCCAAGCGCGTTGGTCCGGCCGGAAAAGCTTACGGCCTGGACATGACTGACGAAATGCTCGCCCTTGCAAACGAGAACAGGATCAAAGCAGGCGTTGAGAACGTCGAGTTTTTGAGAGGTGAAATCGAGAACATTCCTCTTCCAGACAATACGGTCGATGTCATCATCTCAAACTGTGTCATCAATCTTTCTGCTGACAAGGATCGTGTGCTCCGGGAAGCGTTTCGAGTGCTCAAGCCCGGCGGACGGTTCGCAGTGTCAGACGTTGTGACTCGTGGTGAGATTACGCCAGAGATTCGGAAGAGTGTTCTTTTATGGGTAGGCTGTGTGGCCGGAGCGCTCGAAGAAAACGCATATCGCAACAAACTCTCATTTGCCGGATTCGAGCAGATTGAAATACAACCAACCAGAATCTATCGAGCAGAGGACGCGCGTGAGTTTTTGTCCGGGCAGGGCATTGACGCAGATTCGATCGCTCCACAGGTGGATGGCAAGATCATGAGCGCCTTCATCAGGGCGTCCAAACCGAAGCAGTCTTGCTGTTCTCCTGCCTGCTGCAACTGAGTACGCCAATGAAAGACCATTACAACGTACTCTTCTTATGCACCGGCAATTCGGCGCGGTCGATCATGGCCGAAGCGATTATGAACTACAAAGGCCGGCCGCGATTCACTGCCTACAGCGCCGGCAGCCATCCCACCGGAGCAGTTCGGCCAGAGGCTCTGAGGCAACTTCAAGCTGCTCAGGTCCCAACGGACAGGGCGCGAAGCAAGAGTTGGGATGAATTCAACAAAGCCGACGCTCCCAAGATGGACTTCGTTTTCACGGTCTGCGACAACGCCGCAAAGGAAGTTTGCCCTGTATGGCCGGGACAGCCGATTACTGCACATTGGGGTATTTCCGATCCAGCTGCAGTGACAGGATCACACGAGCAGATCGCAAAAGCGTATCGAGATGCCTTCTTTGCGCTTGAACGCCGAATCAATCTCTTTCTAAACCTTCCACTTGCCTCGATAGATCGCCTTTCACTCAAACGCGAGTTGGATAACATCGGCCATCAATGAAATTCAAGCTTCACGCCAGAATCGCAGCGGAATTTGTTGGAACTGCGTTCCTATTAATGGCTGTGGTCGGCTCTGGAATCATGGGGGAAAGACTATCGGGCGGAATTGTGGCAATAGCTCTTCTTGCGAATACCCTTGCGACGGGCGCCGCGTTGGTTGCGCTGATTCTTACCTTCGGGCCGATTTCAGGAGCACACTTTAATCCCGTCGTTACACTGGCTGACGCGTCGCAGCGCGGCATTGCGTGGATTGAAGTACCCCTGTACCTAATCGCTCAAGTTCTGGGTGCGTATATAGGGGTGCTTTGTGCTCACCTGATGTTCGCATTGCCAATCTTTTCAATATCGCAGCACGCCCGCAGCGGCATGGCACAGGCATTCAGCGAGTTTGTCGCAACCTTTGGTTTGGTGTCTGTGATCTGGGGATGTTCTCGACTGCGTTCATCGGTTGTGCCGTTCGCTGTTGGAGCATACATCACAGCCGCCTATTGGTTCACTGCTTCAACATCGTTCGCCAATCCCGCTGTTACCCTGGCAAGAGCAGCAACGAATACGTTCAGCGGAATCCGCCCATTCGACGTTCCGGGTTTTCTTGTTGCTCAGTTTGCAGGTGCAGGAGCCGCAACCGCTCTGTTCAGCTGGCTTATTCCGACTCTTCGCTCGGTAGCGACTGAGGTACTTGTCCCACACGGAGAACAACCTGAAGGCACTCACCTATAGAGAGAGCGAGCCAGGCGAGCGTACGCACATTTGCTAGTCGATCGTTGATAAGGTGATTTTCACCGCTGCACAACCCGCCCGCAGCGCGTGATGGTAGATGCTCGAAATAGGGCGTTCAATGCTAACCGTTCGCAATTCAGCGTCCCGCGTCTATGCTGGCTTCTGTGATTCTTGTTAGAATTACTTTTCCGTAAAGATTAGAGAATCTTAGGAGAAACCCACTCATGGCCTACGTAATTGCAGAGCCCTGCATCGGCACCAAAGACGCCGCCTGCGTGGACGCCTGCCCGGTCGACTGCATTCATCCCAAGAAGGACGATCCGAAGCACGCCAACGAAGAAATGCTGTACATCGATCCTGTCGAGTGCATTGATTGCGGCGCCTGTGTTCCCGTCTGCCCCGTGTCGGCCATCTTCGCGCTGGATGACCTCCCCGAGAAATGGAAGAGCTACGCCGAGCGCAACGCAAAATACTTCGGCAGATAGCTCGCGGCATTATCAGGTCCGTACTCGTATTGCCTAAGGAGATGTCATTCCGAGCCGCTTAGCGGCGAGGAATCTGCTGTTCCCGGCCTTAAACACTACCTTCATTCGCACGTCCAGTCTGGGAGCCCGCGCCAGTCTGGGAGCACTGTGGAAGAGCGGCGCTTTAGCGCCGCGTAAGCCGTGAAAAGAGCATGGGGCTTTAGCCCTGATTAACACTCAGCAAATCGCTCGTGCGGTAAAGTAGAAAGATCGCGCTCAGAGAACTCTTTGCCCTCACACATCCGCAATATCGCCATCATCGCCCACGTCGACCACGGCAAGACCACACTGGTCGACGCCATGCTCCGCCAGAGCGGCACCTTTCGCGCCAATGAAGCCGTAGTCGAGCGAGTCATGGATTCCAACGAACTTGAGCGCGAGCGCGGCATTACTATCCTCGCCAAGAATACGGCCGTGTTTTACGAAGGCGTAAAGATCAATATCGTCGATACACCCGGACACAGCGACTTCGGTGGCGAGGTCGAACGCGCGCTCAAAATGGTCGACGGCGCCATGTTGCTCGTCGACGCCAGTGAAGGCCCTTTGCCCCAAACTCGCTATGTGCTCGGCAAAGCGCTCGAAGCCAAACTGCCGCCGATTGTCGTGATCAACAAGATCGACCGCCCCGATGCCCGCGCACAGGAAGTCCTGAACGAGATCTACGACTTGTTTATCGACCTTGATGCCACAGAAGAACAGCTTGAATTTCCGGTGCTCTACACAAATGCCAAAGCCGGAACAGCTTCAACCAGCATGAACGATGGCGGCGAAGATCTCCGTCCTTTGTTCGACGCAATCGTCAGCAAAATTCCTGAACCAAAAGGTAATCCGACCGGATCGCTCCAAATTCTTGTCGCCAACCTCGACTACAGCGACTATCTCGGACGTCTTGCGATCGCGCGCGTGTTCAACGGTACCCTTCGCACGGGGGAGGAAGTCGGAATTGCCAAACTCGATGGTTCCGTCGAGAAGACGAAAATCACGAAACTGTTCTCGTTCTCGGGACTAAAGCGGACTGACATCACTGAGACTGAGCTCGGCGACATCGTCGCGGTTGCCGGCGTCGAAGGCATCACCATCGGCGAGACCATCACCAGCGCTGAAAATCCCGCTCCGCTTGAGCGCATCGTCATCGACGAGCCGACCATCGCCATGCAGTTCACCGTGAATACATCTCCGTTCGCAGGTCGCGAGGGCGCGTACGTCACATCACGTAATCTGCGCGAGCGCTTGGACAAAGAGCTACTCACTAACGTTTCCATTCGCGTCGAGGAAACTGAAAGCACTGATGCGTTCAAAGTCATGGGCCGAGGCGAACTACAGCTTTCAATTCTGATTGAGATGATGCGCCGCGAAGGTTACGAGCTGATGGTTGGCAAGCCTGAGATCGTGACCAAGCGTGTGGACGGTAAACTAATGGAACCGGTCGAACACCTCACCATCGATGTTCCCGAGACCTTCGTCGGTGTCGTGATGCAGCAACTCGGAGAACGTAAAGGCGAAGTCGCCAACATGCACAATCACGGCTACGGCCGCGTACGTCTCGAATTCCGCGTGCCCAGCCGTGGCCTGATTGGCTTGCGCAGTCAGCTGCTTACCGATACCCGCGGCACCATCGTCATGAATTCATTGTTTGACGGCTACACCGAATGGCAAGGTGAAATTCCGCATCGCCCCACGGGAGCGCTCGTCGCCGACCGTCCCGGCGAGACCACCTCTTACGCCCTGTACAACTTGCAGGAGCGCGGAGAGCTGTTCGTCGGCCCAGGAGTCGAAGTTTACGAAGGTATGATTATCGGCGAAAACGCGAAAGATACCGATCTTGACGTAAACGTCGTGCGCGAGAAGAAGCTGACCAACATGCGTTCTTCCACCGCCGACGAGGCCATCCGCCTGATCCCGTTCAAGCAGCTCAATCTTGAGCAAGCCATCGAATTTATCGCCGACGATGAATTCGTCGAGGTCACGCCGAAGTCGCTGCGACTACGGAAGAAAGTGTTGCAAGCAAATCAGCGAAAGAAGCGGAATGCCAGTGTGATGGCAACAATGGGACCTGAAATCTGAGTTTGTCTAACGCGATCTTCGCAGCTTTGAGAAATCTCCGCCGGTAACAGGAACTGCATCGCCAGGGTGGCGATTGTAGACGTAAATCCAGCACCAAACTTTTTTGCCATTCCCAACGGTCACCAATGACCGCTTCCGTACAAAAAGGCTCCCCTGTGGATGCGCGGGATCAAAGCCCTCGTACTCGTCCAGCTTCTTAATGACCTCAGGCGCATCCGGAAGCTCGAAAATCTGCCCCACAATCACAGGTCCCGTCTTGCTGAGCACGGCACCGGGATAATCGCCCAGATCGTACAAGCGGCCGCGTACCTTTCCGCGCCCAATAGGCCTCAGTCGACTCACAACCGGAGCGATTTCGGCAGGAGCGTGGTCTGGCAACAGCGTTCCGTACGAGAATAGATATCTTTTCATTTCAATACTGTTTTATTTCCTAAGCAATCTGCGTAAGTGTTTGAACCCTTTGCCTTCGTTTCCGATGTACTCCATCACTGAGCGATGCTTTTTCAAACATCCAAGATAGTATTGGAACAGAGCCGAAACATCTTGAGCCGCTACTTGTCTTGATTCTTGAAGATATGCCACCAGTTCAAAAAAGTTCAAGTAATCCGTCCATGCGGGTCTTTCCTCCGCAACAAGCGCGTTTACTGCCTCATCATCAGCATCACAGTCGAGCGTGTCCCTGATTTGTTTTAATTCACTCTTTTCAAAGAACCGGGCATATAAACTTTCCACCCACCGCGCCCGCTCTCGCCGCGAATTGTTGCGATAGACAAGAAATGCTGACACCGCCGCCCCTGCGCCTGCCAGATAGGACAGAATCTGCACTACCTTTACTGCTTGATCCAATGACATACTTCTCAGTCTCCCATTGTAGGCGAATGAGTGCTGGGTTCTGAGGTGAATTGATTACGCCGCTCAAGTCCAACACAACTTGTGCGATAATTTCCGGCTGCCTTGCTGAATCGTTTTTCTTATCAGCGCCGCGCAGGAGGAGACCCAGATGACAAAGAGTACGTGGACGCGCCGTGACTTTATTCGAGTTGGTACCGGAGTAGCCGCAACCGGAGCCGCAGGAAAATTTACGCTCCTCCAACCCAAGCCGCTGTGGGCGTCTCCCAAGCCCGTTGCGCCAAGCGATACCGTGCGTTTCGCGTCCATCGGCACCGGCGTTCGCGGCTGCGAGTTGCTTTCAGCAAGCACCCGCGTGCCGGGCATCGAGTGCGTCGCCGTATGCGATCTCTACGATTCGCGCCACACCGCTGCGCAGGAAGCCGTTAAGAATCCGAATTGCCCTGCTACGCGCAATTACAAGGAAATTCTCGACCGCAAAGATGTCGACGCGGTCATCATCGCTGTGCCAGATCACAACCACCGCCGCATCTTCGAGGACGCCTGCGCTGCCGGCAAGGACGTTTATTGCGAAAAACCGATGTCGCACACCGTCGAAGACGGCTTCGCCATGATCGAAGCCGCACAGAAGCACAATCGCATCGCCCAGATCGGCAGCCAGCGCGTTTCGTCGATCATCTACGGCCAATGCAAAGAGCTCTACGATTCCGGCGCTCTTGGGGACGTCTACCACGTCGAAGCGTATTGGGACCGCAATTCTCCGAGCGGCGCCTGGGTGTATCCGATTCCCCCTAATGCAAGCGAGCAGACAATCGACTGGAACGCATTCCTCGGCAATGCGCCCAAACGCGCATTCGACCCCGTCCGCTTTTTCCGTTGGCGCTGCTTCACCGACTACGGAGAGGGACTGGCGGGCGATCTTTTCGTTCACCTTATTTCCGGCATCAATTTCATCACCGGTACAACAACTGTGCCAAAACGCGCTCTGTCCACGGGCGGACTTTTCCATTTCAAAGACGGCCGCGACTACCCGGACTTAATTGAAACCTTCTACGACTACCCCAACTTCCGCGTGTACTTGCGCTGCAACCTGATGAACGATGGTGGCGAGTTCATCGGTTTCTACGGGACGAAAGGCACGGCGATCATTAAGGGTCAAAGCCTGACCTTTACGCCCCAAGACACCCGCCCCCAGCCGGAAGGCTACTCGATTTACGGTTGGCCCGAGAACTTGCGCAAGGAATACCTGGAGAACTTCGAGAAGGAGCACCCGTACCACAGCGTCAGAGTCGATGAAGGCACCGAGGTCTTCGGCGTACCCGAAGGCTACAGCGACGTTGTCGATCACGAGGCCCACTTCTTCGCCGCCGTTCGCTCACGGAAGAAGGTCGTCGAAAACGAGGAATTCGGCAACAACGCTGCCATTGGCTGCCACCTGGCAAACCACTCGTACTTCAAAGGAACCCCCGCGATTTGGGATGAGGCAGGAAAGAAAATCAAGAGTTAACGGGCATTACCAAATCGTTTCTACTACGCCGGATTCGCGGATTCTCTGATCCGCGGTTACCAGGGGTATGCCCTCGACCATGGCGGTTGCAGCGATGACTCGGTCCCCGGGATCCTTGGGAAAAGTCGCTGGCAACCGAACCGCGAGGGTGACAATCTCGGGAGTCATTGGTTTAATCGTTACGCGGGAGGCTGCTTCAGCCAGAAATCTTTCTACGCTACCAGATACCGCGATCCGATGGTTTTCAGCGAGTCTGGCCAGTTCCAATAGCGTCATCGCCGCCACTGCTACGCCTGTTGTAGCCCTTGCGTTGCGAATTGCCTCGCTTGCCTCACCTGATAGGCGGTGCGGCTCACAAACCATCCAGAAAAACGCATGTGTGTCGAGCAGGATCAATCAGTTTCCCACTCATCGAGGGGGATAACAGGGCCGACAATGTCTCCGAGGGTTTTCGCCTTGCCACGCATGTAGCCAAAGATGTCGTCCGCTGAATTCGGTACGGGAATAAGCCGTGCGACCGGCCTGCCATGCTTTGTGATCTGAACCGCCTCCCTAGTTCGCTGGACTTCATCCATAATCGCGAGGCACTTGGCTTTGAACTCTGCCGCAGGCATCTCCTTCATAATGTGTCCATTATGTCACGTCCATGGTCAGATTGATATAACCATTAAGAATGGCTTGTAAACAGCAACTACGCGCGGGGAAGCGGGTTCTGGTTTACAGGGCTGTTGTGCACCCTTCCGAACTTGAGGTTTCCCTGTGAAGCGAACCGCTCTGCTAATTCTGTTTGTTGCCCTTCCCTCGATTTCAGGCCCTTTTTCCCAAGCTCAGCCGTCAACAGAGCCACAGGACTGGATCCCGCAAGCCATAGCAGATCTTGCGCAGACTGCCTCCTCCCACACCGATTTCAGTTTCGATCATTCCATGCTGGTTCTGGCTTCGAAAGTGGACCAGGACGATGACAGCTTCCGCCGGATCATTGCTGGCGTGGACGGCGTCTCAGTCCACCGCTACCGCTTTCAAAACGGGGTCGCTTACAATCCTGGTGTTTTGAACGCGGTGAAAGCGCAGTATCACGCTGCGGGCTGGGAGCATTTGGCTGGAGGGCACAGAAAACAGAACAGCCCGAACGAAACCGATCTGTGGTTTAGGCTCGACCACGCTGCCATCAGAAAAATCGCAGTATTGGCCGTCGGGCGAGACCAAATCAATTTCATAACCGTTTCCGGCTCCATCAGTCCACTTGACCTGCTTCATCTTTCCGGACACTTCGGCATACCTCCGATTCAAGGCGGAGTCGCAGTGCCGAACGCAAGTCAGCAACAGAACCTTCAACCGCCCGGCTACTAGGATCAACGTTCGAAATTGTCCATTTCCGGACGGATTCTTTCGATAGCGAACAGCGCCGGAAAAGCGTTCCCTGCGGTCCGCCATTCTCATTGATTCCAATCAATCACTTGCACGTCTCATCATGGGCACATAAGTGCATTTGGGAGATGTGGAGCCACAAGTGATAGCCGAAATCACAACCCGCACATCGCAAGCAATGTGCGGAGCGATCGGTTTCCCAGATCGCCCACGCGTCTTAGTCGCTGAAGACCACGATGATGTTCTCGCAGCTATCGGGCTGCTGCTCCGGAGTAACAGTTATGAGGTTGAGTTCGTCAAGTCTCCCACGGAAGTACGAATCGCCCTCAGCACCCGGCGTTTCGACGCTGTCCTGCTCGACCTCAACTACAGCCGGGACACTACGTCCGGTGCAGAAGGACTGGAATTGCTGTCCCGCGTGCAGGCGCTCGATCCGACTCTCGCGGTCGTCGCTATGACGGCCTGGGCAACCATCGAGCTCGCCGTCAATGCCATGCGCCACGGCGCCTGCGAGTTCGTCCAGAAGCCTTGGGACAATAGCCATCTTCTCGAAATTCTTAGCAAGCAGGTAAGACGTACCCGCGAGCTGCGATGCAAGCGGCTGAATGAACAGCTAGAGCAACAGGAAGCCGCGGAGATTCAGCGTGGACTCTTGCCCAGCCAGATTGCCGCCCCCGATGGCCTGACCATCGCGGCTTCTACCCAATCGGCGCGAACCGTCGGTGGCGACTACTATGACGTTATCCGCATTGGCGAGCGCCGCGTGGCGATTTGCATCGCGGACGTGATGGGCAAGGGAGTGGGCGCAGCCCTACTGATGTCCAACCTTCAGGCGGCCGTGCGTCTACTGGCGCCCCAAATCGCTGAGCCACGCGAGATTTGTAACCACATCAACCGCATGATTTCCGCCAACAACATTCCAGGCAGATTCATTACGTTTCTCTACTGCCTCCTCGATCTTGAACAAATGCGCATCACCTACACGAATGCCGGTCACAACTGGCCAGTCCTGGCGCAGCGTAACGGCCAATGCGCGCGGCTCAGCACAAAAGATGCGGTGCTCGGCACTGTGCCGCGCTGGAACTACCATCAGCAAGAAACCGAATTGCGCAGCGGAGACCGCCTGGTGCTCTTCACTGATGGCGTCACCGAGTGCAATGATCAAACGGGAATCGAATTCGGGGAAGAACAGCTCACCGGCCTCGTGTCACGCAATGTTCATCTCGAGCCGAATGAACTGAAAGGCCTGGTCATCGCATCTGCAACCGCCCACGCCGGCGGCACCATTGCCGATGATGCCACTCTCATTGTTGCGGGGGTTCGCTGACGTTAATCTCCTCAGAACACTCTTCGTGCATCGCTTGCGGCGAAGTCGCCGCCAAACCGTCCTTCGCGAACTTTGCGAATCCGTCGCGTCCTTTGCGGTTAAAAACTCTTGTCGGAAAGTTCGGGACAGGTTGGAGTACTATGTTTTGCCATGACCCTGACCCGCCGTTCATTCGTTGCTCTCTCGGCATCGCTTCCCTGGGCGCTCAAAGCTCACGCCTCGTCGTCCTCGATTCCAGTCGGCTTGGAACTATATTCCGTCCGCGAGTCTCTTAAGAAGGATCCCCAGGGCACAGTCCGTGCGGTCGGCCAAATGGGATACAAGTGCGTCGAGTTCTACGCGCCTTACTTTGAATGGACCGAGGCGCAGACAAAACAGATGCGGAAATTGCTCGACGACCTTGGCGTCCGCTGCTACTCGACACACAACGACGAAAAGTATTTCAGCCCCGAAAATCTCAATCGCGCGCGCGACCTCAACCTGATCCTCGGCGCCAAGTACATGGTCTGGGCATATTCTGGACCCAAGCCGAACGTGGACGGCTGGAAGACAGTCGCTGACAAGCTTAATTCAGCAGCAGAAACGCTCGCTCCATCGGGCCTGACACCGGGCTATCACAATCACGATGCCGAATGGAAGCCGGTTGACGGCGTTCGTCCGATGGAGGTTCTCGCGAAGAACACGAAGTCGCAAATCATGCTTCAGCTAGATGTCGGCACTTGCGTTGAAGCTGGCGCCGACCCTGTCGCCTGGATTCGCTCCAATCCAGGACGAATTCACTCCTTGCATCTCAAAGACTGGTCCTCTGATCCCACGAAAGGCTACAAGGTCCTCTTCGGAGAAGGCGATGCAAAGTGGCGAGAAATCTTTGCTGCGGCCGAGAGCGTCGGCGGTGTTGAGTACTATCTGATCGAACAGGAAGGGAGCCGCTACTCCGAACTTGAAACTGCCCGGCGATGCCTGCAGGCGTACCACGCGACCCGCGCCTGATTTCTTTCCTCACGATCTCAGCGACCATTCTCCGCGATCTTGCGGTTAAATGCTTTTTTCGCCACTCGTCTTAGACCCGCTCCCGGCGAGCACATGCTTTGTCTTCGCGGCGTAAAATATACTTTTCGCGACATTCTGTCCCTGAGGGCTCATGTTCGAAGTCACCGTTGAAGATTCGTTTGCCGCGGGCCACTACCTGCGCAACTACAAAGGCAAGTGCGAAAACCCGCACGGCCACAATTACAGGGTGCGGGTCACGCTCGCTGGCCAGGAACTCGACAAAGCCGGCCTGCTTTTGGATTTCAAAGACTTGCGCGAGGTGATGCGGCCTACGATCGATCGCCTCGATCACCAGATGATCAATGAGCTTGAGCCTTTTACCAAGCTCAATCCCTCGGCAGAAAATCTGGCGAAATATTTTTTTGACGAAACGAACGTCAGACTGAAACGCGTGACAAACGGCCGCGTTCACGTGAAAGACGTGACCGTGTTCGAGACTGACTCGACCACCGCGAAATACTCGGAGTAGGGCTTTCAGGCGCTAGCCACTAGTAGTCCACGTTCTAGAAGCTAGCAGCTAGAAGCCAGCAGCTTCATGCAGATCACCGAAATCTACAAATCGCTCCAGGGCGAGTCCACTTACGCCGGACTCCCGTGCGTCTTCGTCCGCCTCACCGGCTGCAATCTGCGCTGTTCCTGGTGCGACACGGAATACAGTTTCTATGGAGGAAAGAAGATGACTGCGGAGGAGGTTTTCGACGAAGTCGAGAGCCTCAGTCCCAACGGTGGTCTCGTCGAAATCACTGGCGGCGAGCCAATGCTGCAGGAGCGCGAGCTCGTTCCCCTCATGCAACGCATGCTTGACTCTGGCTACAAGGTATTGCTTGAAACCAGCGGAGAACGCCCGCTCGAGCGTGTTCCCTCGGGAGTAGTCAAGATCGTTGACGTCAAATGTCCCGACTCCGGCGAATGCGATACATTTCGCATCGAGAACCTTGAAGCCCTGCTTCCACACGACGAAGTCAAGTTCGTAATCAGTGGTCGCACCGACTACGAATTCGCGCGCAATTTCACTCTGCGGTACAACCTGGCAAACCGCGTGAACGCCGTCCTGTTTTCGCCTGCATTCAGCAAGGATGCTTCCGGCGCTCGCGACGCATCAAACTGCCTGCTCGACCCGCAACAGCTTGCGGAATGGATGCTTGAAGATAACGTCCCGGCGCGTCTCGGCTTGCAAATTCACAAGCTGATCTGGGACCCGGCGCTGAAAGGAGTGTAGCGAATTGTGTCATTGAATTATCGGAGGATTGAATCATTGAACGGCTCCAAATCCGTCCGGCTCAAATGCCTCAATGATTCAATCCCTCAATGATTCAATCTTCTTCTAAAGCGGTGGTTCTCCTCAGCGGAGGAATGGACTCTTGCGTCTGCGCTGCACTCGCAGCTCGCGACCATTCGGTCGCCGCGCTCCACATCAGCTACGGCCAGCGCACGGAAGAACGCGAGCGGGAATCGTTCCAGCGCATCTGCGATCGCCTGGGGATTCGAACTCGCCTCGCCATCCGCAACGAGGCATTGAAAGCCATCGGCGGTTCCGCGCTTACAGATAAAAGTATCGCCGTCCCGGAGTCTCACCTCCTGGGCCACGACATCCCGGTCACATACGTGCCCTTCCGCAACGCGCATTTTTTGGCCGTAGCTGTGAGTTGGGCAGAGGTCCTCGGAGCATCTAAAATCTATATCGGCGCAGTTGAGCAGGACAGCTCTGGATACCCTGACTGCCGCCCGGCGTATTACCAGGCGTACAACCAGGTAATCAGCGCCGGAACCAAAGAAGGTGGCATCGAAGTGGTGACGCCTCTGATCGCCATGCGCAAGGCGGAGATCGTGCGCCTTGGCCTTGAATTGCGGGCGCCCTTCGATTTAACTTGGTCTTGTTATAGCCACGAAGACCGCGCCTGCGGAGTCTGTGATAGTTGCGTCCTGCGGCTCAGAGCTTTTCAAGAGGCGGGGGCTACAGACCCGCTTCCATATGTTCCTGTAGTCGAAAAGGTTTAGACTAGGCCGCTGCCGTTCCCCTGTGGAAGACGGCCAAACTTGCGCGGCCAGCCTGGAGGCTTCTATGAAACGAACTCTTCATTACCTAATGGCGGTTACAGTCCTATCCGCCGTCTTTGCGCTGCCTGCATTTTCGCAGACAGGCACCGTGAAAGGCGTTTGCAAAGACGCTCAGGGCACTCCCATCACTGATGCCCAGGTTATCTGGCACAACGATGACAACGGCCGCACCTACAAGCTTAAGACCAACAAGAAGGGCGAGTATTTCTCTCTCGGCATCGATCCCGGCATGTATACGGTAACTTTGACAAAAGACGGAAAAGAGCTCGACAAAGTTTCCAAGTACAAAGTCGGCGTCGAGGAAGTGGACCTCCCGTTCGACCTGAAGCAGTCGCAGGAACAGGCCGTTCAGCAGACCGCGAAAGAGAAGGGCATCAGTCCCGAGGAAGTCAAGAAAATGCAGGAGCAGGCTTCTAAGGCCGAAGCCTACAACAAAAACATCGGCGCGGTGAACGAGAAATTGAAAGCCGCGACCGCCGCGGAGACGGCCAATCCTCCAAATTACGATGCAGCCATTGCTTCCCTGAACGAGGCGACCCAAATGGCGCCGAATGAGGATTTAGTCTGGTTCCGTCTCGGCAAAGCCTATCTCGATTCGACCAAGACCCAGACCGACGCAGCTGAGAAAACCAAGCGCTACGCCGAAGCTTATAACGACATACAAAAGGCGATCGACATCGAGAAGCCCAAGGTCGCACCCGCTGGCGGTGCGGCGCCTGCGAATGGACAAGCTGCGCCCGCGAACGGTCAACCCAATAACCAGGCCAGTCAACCGCCTGCTCAGGGCGCGAAGCCGCCATCAGCCCAGGAACAGGAAAAGCTTGCAGCCTACTATGACAACTTTGGTGCAGCGGCAGCAAAGGTTGGGAAAAATAACGAGGCGGCCGATGCCTACAGACAAGCCGCCGAACTCGATCCCGCACACGCGGCTCACTACGATCTCAATCTCGGCATCACGCTGATGAACAGTGGCGACTCAAAAGGCTCCGCCGAAGCCTTCGACAAGGCGATCGCGGCTGATCCAAACAATGCGGCCGCATATTACTTCAAGGGCCAGAGCTTGTTCGCAGGAGTCAGCACCGATAACAGCGGGAAAATGACGGCTCCTCCGGGCACCGAAGAAGCGCTGAACAAGTACCTTGAGCTGCAGCCGAACGGCCCATACAGCCAATCTGCTAAAGATATGCTGGCCGCTCTTGGGAGTAAAGTCGAGACCTCCTACGGTACGAAGAAGAAAACCAAATAGGTCATTCTTCAAGCGGATTTCGAAGGCGGCGCAAGCCGCCTTTTTTATGTTTTACCTGCTCCATTACGAAGGTCCATGAACAAGCTGTTCTTTCTGGAAGCTGCGAGGTAAGTTCGCTAGAGTTGAGCCTGAATATCAATTGAGAGGCTTTCAGGCTTACCATGGCCGCACCGGGCACGGCCCCAATTCACGTTTCGCTGGAAGGCATTTCGAGCGGGACCCCAACCGAAGATTTGCTGGCGTTAGTCCTCAAGGCTAACCCAAGCGTCAGCGATATTATTTTCTCGCCCGGCCGCAACTTTCAGGTCCACGCCCATGGCGAACTTCTGTCGCTCGTAATTCCTGGCTTTCCTCCCTTCACTGCCGACGATACGCGACGAATTGCCTCTGATCTTATTGGAAGCAACAAGGCCGCCATTAACTTATTACGTGAACACGGCTTCTGCGATATTTCCTATGCCTTGCCTGGCGTCGCACGCTTTCGCGTGAATGTTTTTATTCAGCGCGGAAGCTGTGCCGTCGTCATGCGTGTCATACCCACAGTCATTCCGGATTTCCAGACGCTGGCTCTGCCCAGCCAACTGAAAGAAATCGCGGAGCTCCATGACGGCATGGTACTGATCGCCGGACCACGTGGTTGCGGAAAGTCCTCTACGTTAGCCGCGCTGCTCGATCAGATGAACGAAAGCGTAATGCGCCACATCATCACTATCGAGGATCCGATCGAGTTTCTTCACAATCACAAGCGCTCCACCATTCACCAGCGCGAGCTGCACAGCGATACTCCAAGCATTCCGGAAGCCATGCGCGCAGCATTGCGTCAGGCGCCGAACGTCATCGCGATTGGCGAGCTGAAGGATCCGGAAACCATGGAACTGGCGCTCCAGGCGTCGGAAACCGGTCATCTTGTGCTCTCTACCGTGAACGCGGTAAACGCACAGCAGACGATCGAGAGATTTACCGGGAGCTTTCCCGCAGAGGAGCACCGTTTTATCCGTAGCCGTCTGGCAAGAGTATTGCGCTATGTCGTTTCGCAGCGCCTGGTGCCTAAGAAGGATGACGCTGGCCGCAGTCCAGTCTTTGAAGTGCTTAAGTCCGGTTCGGATGCCTTAACCCATCTGCTCAACAACGATTCGCACCATCAGAATGGCGACTTCGCCATCGACTCACAGATCGAAGACCTGGTCCGCGCCGGCATCGTGAGCCGCGAAGTCGCTATGGCTCACGCGATTGATGCTCGCGCGTTGGCACAGCGACTTGCGACTACAGAAAAATAGAAGCTCTCTAACTCCTCGGATCAATGGTGATCTCGCCCCTCAAAGAAAACACCCGGCCGGAATGGCCTGGTCAGCCAGGGAGCAAATAGCACATTCGGTCCGCTAACTGCAACGACATCCGGCGAACACTGTACCGCCTCTCAGGCCGTCCTCTCGCTTCTTCGACTTACCATCGATCGGTTGCCGGTGCTGGTGAAGCAGACAAGTTGCGGAACTGGCTTCCTCCGCGCAACAGCGGTATCTTATGAGGGCTGCTGCCTTCTCGTTCTAACCACAACTTGATTGGCCAAACCACCTCGCACTATCGACTCCTGCGCAGACTCGGCATGGCGGTAGTGTACGAAAATGAGGAAGTAATATCAGAGGCCAATGGCGAGAACTGAATTGATAATGGTTCGCATTCGATCTCATCTTATTTCCCGAGCGCTGCTGTCTTGCATCGTTCTCTGTGTCTTTGCCTCCGCTTCTGACCCGCTGCCGACAATCCAGGCCAACCAGAACCACTCGCCAGCCGGCACTCTGAGCGATGGAGCGCTATCAATTCAGCTTGAGATCGCGAAGGGTGAGTGGCATCCGGAAGCAGACGACGGAACCGCGCTCACGGTATATGCATTCCGCGAGGCTGGGCGTCCATTGCAAAATCCTGGGCCTTTCATTCGTGTGCCGCAGGGGACTGCAATCCATGCCTCGATTCACAACACGCTTGACCTGCCTATCACAGTACATGGTCTGGGGGATCTTCATGCTGGTGATCCCGTTATTGTTGTTTCTCCCAAAGGGACAGCGCAGGCGAACTTCACCGCGACAACTCCGGGATTATTTTTCTATTGGGGAGCATCAGGATCAGAAGACCTGAAGCTGCGCTACGGTATCGACTCTGAGCTGACTGGCGCGTTTGTCGTTGATCCTCCCGGCGCAACCCCAAACGACGAAATCTTCGTCCTCGAAATGATGTCCGAGGTTCCGGGCCTAAGCGCAAGAAAAACATTGGCCACTATCAACGGCAAGTCGTGGCCTTACACGCAACGCTTTCGATATGAGATCGGCCAGCAGGCAAAGTGGCGATGGGTCAATGCAACCAATGAGCCGCACGCTATGCACCTGCACGGCTCTTATTATCGTGTCGATGCATTCAATCGCGGCGGGCAGGTCGAGCAATTCGACGGCGACTCCCGCCCCATGGTTGTGACTCAACGAATCGCTCAGGGCGAGACTTTCGACATGAGCTGGACACCCCAACACCCCGGGCAATGGCTCTTCCATTGTCACATGCTCCAGCACATGACTCCTCCGGTCATACCTGAAGTTCCTGGCTTGACGATGACATCTGCGTCTTCCCATCGCAATCGTCACGCCAGGATGCACGATGCACAAATGGGACAACTCGTATTGGGAATCACAGTCCCAGATTCCACAACTGCAAAGTTGGCTCCGCTTTGGCACGCCGAACGCAAGCTTCAACTTGAAATCAGCGAACGCAAAGGGTCTCCCCGCTATGCGCTCCGGCTGCGCAGTGACGGAGAAGCGCCTGCCGGAACCGAACCAGGCCTGATTGGCCCGCCCATCGTGCTGACGCGCGGTCAGCCAGTAGAAATTGAAGTCGTGAACGAGTTGAGCCAGCCTACCGCCATCCATTGGCACGGAATCGAAATCGAAAGCTACTACGACGGGGTCCCCGGATGGAGCGGAGCAAACGCGCATCTTACGCCCGCAATCGCGCCGGGCAGATCGTTCGTGGCTCGAATGGCCCCACCGCGCGCTGGAACATTCATCTACCACACGCACTGGCACGATGCATCGCAACTTACCAACGGTATTTATGGCCCGCTGATCGTGCTCCCGCCAAGAGAAAAATTTGACCCGACGTCTGACCTTCCGTTCGTTTTCAGCATTGGCGACTTCGGCAGCTTGCAGGAGGTCGCGCTCATCAATGGCACGCCGCAGTCGAAGACCATGCAGTTGCAGGCTGGCAAGAAGTACCGATTCCGCTTCATTAATATTTCGACGAACAATCAGGGGATGCAGGTCTCACTTCGCAACGCTAACGGGCCAGTGGAATGGCTGAGCATTGCGAAAGATGGCATTGATTTTCCCCACGACTCCGTTCGCCCGACAAAAGCGCAATTCACCATCACCGTGGGTGAAACTCGCGATGTCGAATTCTCCACCCCGACTGCGCAAGACCTGATACTCGAGTTACTTCTTCCAGGGCAGAAGATTCGCATCAGCCAAACGCTGGCTTTCACTTCGCCCGTGCAGGCCGCCAAGTAAGCCCAATCTCGCCTTCGGTACCGATTCGCTCTATCATTGCTTCATGGCAGCGCAGCCAGAGCAAACCAGCATTCTGAGCTTCGAGGATGCTCGCCACATTGTGGAGAACCACGCCGCGAGTCTGCGTCCTCGAGGCAGAGAACTCCTCGAACTGCTCGATACTCCAGGACGAGTGCTGGCTGAGCCAATCCACGCCGATCGTGACATCCCCCCGTTTCCTCGTGCTACCCGCGACGGCTTTGCTGTTCGAGCTGTTGACCTTGAACAATTACCGGCTGAACTGGAAGTAATCGGTGAAATAAGAGCCGGAGGACCGTCGCCAGTCGCCTTAGTCGAACGCGGACAGGTTGTTGGGATCATGACCGGAGCGCCCGTGCCCCCAGGTGCTGACGCGGTAGTTATGGTCGAACACACGTCGCGCATAGCCAATCGCGTCCGAATAAATCGCAGCGCAGTGTCCGGCGACAACATTGTTCCCGCAGGAGCCGAGGCCAAACGCGGTGCTGCCCTGCTCTCGCCAGGCAAACAGATCAGTTACGCCGAAGTTGCAGTGGCGGCGTCAGTCGGCAGATCACGCGTTCTGGTGTACTCAAAACCGCGCGTCGCCGTCCTCTCAACCGGTGATGAAGTGATCGACATCGACGTGCCGCCCGAGCCCAATCAGATTCGAAACTCGAACAGCTATTCGCTCGCCGCACAGATCAAGACGGCAGGCGGCGATCCACTTCTGCTCCCCATCGCGCCAGACGAGCCGGCGCGCCTCCGCGAATTGCTGCTCGAAGGTCTGGAATCCGACCTGCTCCTGATCACCGGTGGCGTATCCATGGGCAGGTACGATCTCGTTGAGCAAGTCCTCGCCGAACTCAAAGCCGAATTCTTTTTCACCGGCGCCCAAATCCAGCCCGGCAAACCAGTAGTCTTTGGGCAGATACCGTGTGGCGCACGCTCGTGTGGCGCGGCCGCCCCCGGCCGCGAACAGGCGTCGCCGCATAGATACTTTCTCGGCCTTCCCGGCAACCCCATCTCCACCATGGTGACCTTTGAACTCTTTGCCAAGCCGGTGCTCGATGCTCTCGCAGGAATACCTCCGCGCAAGCTGGTCTTTACCCACGCCCGACTAAAGTCCGAAATCCGGACCAAAACAGGCCTGAAGCGCTTCCTCCCTGCAACCCTCTCCGGCGAATTCGAACACAGCGAGGTTGAACTTGTCCGCTGGCAGGGCTCAGGCGACATTGTCTCCCTGGCGCGTTCGAATTGCTTCCTGGTGATTCCTCCTGACCGCGAACGCATCGACGCCGGAGAATGGGTTCCCGTACTGCTAAGATGATTTCCGATCGCGAATTCCGAGTACGCACACGAATTTGCCTGCATCATTGTGGAGAGCGGCCCTTTAGGGCCGCGTAAGTCTTGCGTAAGACAAAAACGGGTTTTACCCTCTGTTAACTTAATGAAACGATCCTCTCAGCAGCCTACCAAGCTCTCCCACTACGACACCTCCGGCCGCGCTCGCATGGTGGACGTTTCCGCTAAAAGCGCCACTGCTCGCGAGGCCCAGGCCAGTGCCTTAGTAGTAATGTCGCCTAAGGTCCTCGCCGAACTCGGCCGTAATCCAAAGGGAGATCCCTTCGAGACTGCGCGCCTGGCAGGCATTATGGCGGCCAAGAAAACGGCGGAACTGATTCCGCTCTGCCACCCGCTCCCTCTCACCCACGTTGATGTCGAACTACGGCAGTGCGAGAATGGAATTGCGATCTCGTCCAGTGTAAAAACCACGGCGGAAACCGGCGTAGAGATGGAAGCGCTGGTTGCGGCCAGTGTAGCTGCGCTTACGGTTTACGATATGTGTAAGGCGCTCGACAAAGGCATCGAGATCCGCGAAGTTGTGTTGGAACGAAAATCTGGCGGTAAGGGCGGCGACTACGTGCGCGGCAAGACTAGACTTTCCTGACGACTGATGGCTGACGACTGACGGCTATATGCAAAGCAACGTCAAAATCCTGCTGGTAGATGACAATCCCATGGTGTTGGCCATGCTGCGCGACGCCCTCGCGCCGCTGGCCAAAGTCACCACCGCAGGCGATGGTGCCGATGCACTTCTGAAGGCAGTCGACGAGGCCCCCGATCTGCTGGTCAGCGACTTCCGCATGCCGGGCATGGATGGCCGCCAGCTCGTAGAAAAGCTGAAGAGCCGGTCTGGCACTTCCAATGTCTCGGTTGTCCTGCTCGCGACCAAGGCCGACATCTCCGAAAAACTGTCCACCCATGACCACCTCGCCGATGACTTTGTCGAGAAGCCGTTCTTCCTGCGAGATGCGGTCCAGCACATCAAGCGCGTCATCGACAAGATCGCGTTGGAGAAGATGTCCAGCTCCTCCTCGTCGGACGATGGCATCGTGCGCGGCAGCCTCTCCCAGATGAACGTCATCGATCTCGTGCAATCGCTCGAAATGGGACGCAAGAGCTGCCTGCTCACACTCACTCGCGACAACGAGAAGTGCGAGATGTACTTCAGCGAGGGGCAGGTCCCGCATGCTGCTTACGGCGAACTAAAGGGTGATGCCGCAGTTTTCAAAGTTTTGAGTTGGACCGGTGGTAATTTCCAAATCAACTTCAGTGGAAAGACTAAGCAGCAAACCACTACTTTGAACACTCAGGGCCTGTTGATGGAAGGTCTGCGCCTGCTCGACGAATCGCGTCGCGACTCCGGCGGCAAATCGGAGGAGGAAGAAGATGTCCTCCTCGATTCCTGAGGCATTTCGCGCTGCGGTACTCACTGTCAGCGATTCCTGCGCCCGGGGCGAACGCAACGATCTTTCCGGTCCCGCGGTGGCAAAGGAACTTCAGCAACATCATTTCTCGGTAGTTGAGGCCCGAATCGTAGCCGACGATCATGCCGCTATTCAGAAAGCAATCGTCGAACTCACGCGCAAAGCTCGGTTGGTCGTAACCACCGGTGGAACCGGTATTGCTGCCCGCGACGTGACCCCAGAAGCCACACGCGCAGTTTGTGGCCGCATGCTCGATGGCATTTCCGAACGGATGCGTCGTGAAGGCGAGAAGAAGACCTTATTCTCCACTCTGAGTCGTGGCGTTTGCGGTGTTTGCGGCTCGTCGCTGGTGCTCAACTTGCCCGGCAGTCCCAACGGCGCGGTTGAATCCCTTCAGGCTGTGGTCGATGTCTTGCCTCATGCCATCCAAATTCTCGCCGGGAAAACCGAGCACATGACGAATTGATCCGTATTATCTAGTATTGTGATCTTATCTTCGCCCCGAACACCGCTGAAGAATCCGACAAATCCATCAAAGAGCTACATTCGGTGAGTTCTGCGCGTCTCTGTGCCGGAGCCTGCCCTGAGCGAAGTCGAAGGAGGCTGCGCTGAGCGAAGTCGAAGGGTGGTGCATTGAATCGCGATGAACACGTTGAAGCACATCATTTCCCGTTATACGTCATTCTTGTGGGGAATCCTCGGCCCGCTTGGGATTTGGGGTATTTTCATCGCGGCATTGCTTGATGCAGGTGCGATCGGTTTGCCGATCGATATCGTGGTCGCAGGTTACGTCGCACAGAACCATCACCGCTGGATCGCATACGTGCTCATGGCTTCCATCGGGTCTGCGATCGGCAGCCTCGTCATGTATGCCATCGGTTATGCCGGCGGAGAAGAGGTGCTCCGCAAGCGCGTATCACGGGAGCGCTTTGAAAAGCTGCACAATGCCTTCGACAAGCATCCGTTTTGGAGCCTGATGCTCCCCGCAATGATGCCCCCGCCGACTCCATTCAAAGTTTTCGCTCTGGCCGCGGCGATTGCAGAGATGAGCATTGGACATTTCATTGTCGCAATCTTCCTCGGACGAGTAGTGCGCTTCGGTGTTCTCGCGATTCTAATTATGCGGTTCGGCCCGGGCGCAGTCCACGCCCTGCGCATCTTTTTCAGCCACCATTTCCATTGGGTACTGTTGATCCTTGCCCTTGGAGTCGGGGTCTGGTTATTCATCAGAAAAAAAAGGCCGGCGATGGAAACTCAACCGCGATAGCTCGAACAATCTAAGAGGAATCCCTGATCCGGCACAGCAGAAGCGGAAAGGCACGAGCCACACGCGCTCTCCGCACGAAGGCCCATCAAGCGCAGGCGGTGACAAGATGTTGACCGGCAAAAAGTAAACACGGAAAGCGCACGACTGCATAGCCCGCCCTGTTTAGCCGGAGCCCCGAGGGAAGCCGCGAGGGGAGGTCGAAAGTTGCCACGCAATAATCTCAACGAGCCAAACGAGCGAGTGCCAAAGTCCGGCAGGACGACCGACATTAACCCAGGGCTTCAGCCCTGGGTACGATCATGACAGACAAACGCGAGGGCGAAGCCCGAGCAGACGTGGAACTCCCGTCACGCTGTAACCATCCTCGCCGCCCAACTCTTCACAAATCCTCCAAACCGGTCGAGCGCTTTGGAGAAGTCGTCCGCGACCGCTGCAAAGCCCAGCCTGAAGTGCGATGGTGCATCGAAGCAGTCGCCGGGAGCGAGCAAGATTCCACGCTCGGTGGCAGCCTCGCAGAACGGGCGTGCATTCTCTCCGCTTGTCAACCAGGGAAACGCGGTCATGCCGCCGTGCGGCGGAATCCAGTCGAGTACGTCGCGATTGTCCGCCATGAAGCGCTCGAGCAGCTTCAGATTTCGCGTGGCGGCCTCCTGCGCTTTACCAAGCACCACGTCACGCTTGCGTATCGCAATCTCTGAAAGAATCTCTCCGGTGGTGGTGTTTGAGATCGAGAAGTACGCGCGCGCAGTCCAGTATTGCTGGCGGCGCCTTGCATCGTGCTCGATCATCCATCCCGTGCGTACGCCCGCAATCGAAAATGCCTTCGACAGGTCTGAAATCACTGTCGCATGCGGCAATCTCGCCGCCGATTTCGTTTTGCTTCCGTGATAAATGGGATGGTAGACCTGGTCGCTCACCAGTTGGATTCCCCGCTCGGCGGCGAAGTCGTGGAGGGCTTCCATTTCCTCGTCGGCGACAGTCGCACCTGTCGGATTATGGGGGCTGTTGACGAGAATAAGCTTAGTTTTCGAGTCAGTGAGCCCCTTGATCTCCTCCGGATCAATGCGAAATCCGTTCTCCGGCCTCACGTGGTAAGAACGAGTTTCGAGCCCGAGAGATTCCGGGAGCGCAGAGAACGTAGTGAACCCAGGCAGCGGAATGATTACGTTCGCGCCCGGCTCCGCCGCCAGCCACATCAACACCACCAGCGCTTCCGACGCCCCGGTCACAACTTGGACAGAATCAACCGGAACGCCCTCCATTTCTGCAATCGCCTTGCGCAGACCATCGGCGCCCGCAGGACGGCTGTACACAAGCTTGTGACCCAGAAATCGATGTCGTGTTTCATCGTCCGCAAGCGCCAGAATGTCTTTCACGGTCCACGTCGGTCCCGTGCTCGCGGCGAGATTGAATTCGATATCGTGTTCATACTGATCGAGCCAGGCATCGAGCAGGAAGGGCTTCAGTTGCATGCGCACCTCGAGAAATGATCAGCTCTAGCTATTGATTCCACTAGCGGCCTCACGGATGATTTAAGTTCGCCAGAGATGGGATCAAAGGCTCCGTGTTAACGTAGTTCCGACAGTTTAAGATGAATATTCCCCTCCTCCTAAGATTTCGGCGGTCTTCCACCTCATGTTGATACCAAGGATCATGCATCTCCGAAAAGAGATCTCAACTCTCAGCATCGTCTTTTCGCTCGCCACCGCCGCGCTTGCGCAAGAAGCGACCATCGCGGCTGCATCAGACTTGCAGTCTGCGATGCAGGTGATTGTCGAGCGTTTTCAAAAGGAAACGGGTAAGAACGTCAAGGTGATTTACGGCTCGTCTGGAAATTTCGTTCAGCAGATTCAAAACGGCGCGCCCTTCGATATGTTCTTTTCCGCCAACTTGGAATATCCCAAAAAACTGGAATCCGATGGCCTGACCGAGCCGGGCACATTCTATGAGTACGCGGTAGGAAAGATTGTGATTTGGGTACCAAGCGATTCAAAACTTGACATCAGCTCGGGCTTGCCTTCGCTCCTGAATCCGGCAATCAAAAAAATCGCTATTGCTAATCCGGCGCACGCCCCTTACGGGCAGGCTGCAGTTGCTGCTCTGAAGAAAGAAAACCTTTACGACAAGGTTGCCGAAAAGTTTGTAACCGGCGAAAACATTTCACAAACTGCGTCGTTTGTCCTGTCCCATGCAGTGGATGTCGGGGTCATCGCTTTGTCTTTGGCACTATCTCCCAACATGAAGGACAAGGGACGATACGTGGAAATTCCAACTCACGACTATCCACCGATCGAACAAGCCTGCGTGATTCTGAAGTCGGCTCAACACAAGGAGACTGCTGCAGCCTTTCTCACGTTTATCAAGACACCTGCAATTGGTGAACTCCTTCGATCGTACGGATTTGCGGTTCCGGGCAGCTCACAACCCAAATAAACTCGGTGGTCCGCTAGATTCGAGTAAGCAGACACGGGAAGGTGCATAACTTGAGTCGTGCCGTCCTGCTTCCATCCCACGCAAGCGCGAGCAGCAGCGAGTTACATAACAGCTCACAACGTTTCCCAAAGTATTGGAACCTGAGAAGCTTCTCTGGTGTCCTTTGTCAAGAGTGCTCAAACTAAATGGCGGTTTCTGGAAAACCACGCTCGTTGTCCTGACTCTTGCCCTATTGAGTATCTGCTTTCCGGTCTTTCTCATAACCGGGTATTCAGCTCTCTACCGTGCTTGGCTGCGGAATGATTTGGCTGCGGCCATGCCCTACCTGCCCTGGGCCAGGAATTTCGGGATGCTGGCCGTGTTCGCAGCCGCGGTGGCTCTTGCAATCTTGTTTTCAACAAAGATCTTCACTATTCCGCCGAAACTCCGCCTCTTGATTTCGCTGCTTGCAACCCTCACTATCGGATTCTTTTCTGAGTTCAGAAATGAAGGTAAGTTCTACTTCAAGAACCTTGTCCATTTTTTCGGACCTTCAACATGGGTTCACGAAGAATTGAACCGAATCGTGTCCTCACTGGGTGATTTCCTATATCGAATGGAATACTCTCACTGGAATGATTTCATCATGGGTCCGGCAATCGTCAGCGTTCTTTATTCAGTTGTTGCAATAAAGATCTACTGCGCTTTCCAAACTCAAGGCCCAATGAGCCTGAGCTTACCGACTGCAGACACCTCGACCGAACTCGATGATACTCTACGGTTCGCGCGAATTTTTATGAACGTGGGGCTGTTCTGGTTTTTTATCCAGGCATGGGCGGAGAAGGCCGGGTACTTGAGCAATCACCATTCGAATGACGAAATCGACCTACCCTTTGAGTTCGCCGGGACGATGCTGGGTTTCTGGATGGTGCGGGTTCTAACCAAACCCTTCGACCAGCGTGTGGAGAAGTTCCGATCAACTATCTTCATCGATTTTATGTCCTCGGGCGTGGTTGGACTTTTGTATACCGTGATCGTTGGCCCGCTGACTGAGGGCGTTGCCCGAAGCGTTGCTCATGCTCTATATTCAGGCGGCCTTACCTCATTCGAGGCTCACGAATACACGCGGCTGCAACAGCATATTCGTCCGGTTGAACTCTTGTTTCTTGCGGGGGCAATGTGGTGGAGCCTGAATTGGTCCTCTAATCAAGATCACTTCACGCCACTCAGCAGTGCGTCCGGAGAGCCAAAAGCTGAACCTAAATGGACAGTGTTCATAACGACAGTTAAAGTCGTGGCCATAATCATCACCCATCTTTTGGTCGTTGCGACGACGCTCTCAACGATAGAGCCTCAAGGCCCGGCTTGGACACTGACCACCATGGGAACAGCTGTGGCAGCAGCAATCGGAGTGTTCTTGCTGCTCAGACGTGCGAACCAGCAAGGGCTCACAATACTTCTTGCACGAAATGGAAACACGTCCGTCGACTGACTACTGCTGAGCCTTCAATTAAACTAGTTCCCGCACGGAGAAGTCATGACGACGGCTACTCGCACCAATCCTCTTTCCTATCTCACCGATCAACTCGATGACCTCAAAGCTAAAGGCACCTATTTCCGCCTTCGCGTTCTCGACGACGAGCAGGCCCCCGAGTGCACATTTGACGGAAAGCATGTAATCAATCTCGCCTCAAACAATTACCTGGGCCTGACAACCCATCCCAAGCTGCGCGAAGCCGCGCTCGAGGCCACACGCAAATATGGTGTCGGATCCGGGGCCGTGCGCACCATCGCCGGCACCATGAAGATCCATATGGAGCTGGAGGAAAAGATCGCGCGCTTCAAGAATGTCGAAGCTTGCGTGGTCTTTCAGTCAGGCTTCACCGCCAACGCGGGAACAGTGTCAGCAGTGCTCGGTAAAGAAGATTTCATCATCTCCGACCAGCTCAATCACGCTTCCATCATCGACGGTGCTCGCCTCTCCCGTGCAAAGATTCTGGTTTTTGAGCACAAGAACCTCGCCGACGCCGAAGCCAAGCTCTCGAGCGTCGCCGACCAGCCGGGCAAGAAACTGCTCATTACCGACGGTGTCTTCTCCATGGATGGCGACATCGGCCCGCTGCCAGGTCTGTGCGATTTAGCAGAAAAATACGGCGCAATCATGATGGTCGACGATGCCCACGCCTCTGGCGTTCTTGGCCGCAACGGCCGGGGCACCATCGATCACTTCAACGTGCACGGCCGCGTCGATATTCAGGTTGGAACCTTATCGAAGGCCATTGGCGCACTCGGCGGTTACGTGTGCGGATCGCGAGATCTGATTGAATTTCTCTATCACCGCGCGCGCCCGTTTCTCTTCTCGACCTCGCACCCACCCTCGGTCGCGGCCACATGCATTGCTGCGTTCGATGTCCTCGAGCAAGAGCCGGAGCGAATCGAAAAACTTTGGGAGAACACGCGCTTCTGGAAAAAAGAACTCGGCCTGCTCGGCTTTGACATCGGCGGCAAGACCACACCGGCCAGCGAGACCCCCATCACGCCCATCATCATCGGTGACGGAAAACTCACAATGGACTTCTCACGCGAGCTCTTTAAAGAAGGCGTACTCGGAACCGGAATTACATACCCCACCGTTCCCGAAGGCAAAGCCCGCGTCCGCACCATCATGACCGCCACCCACATGCAGGCAGAATTGCAGCGTGCATTGGAAGTACTGAAAAATGTTGGTCACAAAATGGGGATTCTGTGAGGAGTTCGCGGGCTATGTGATCGTCGGCCGATATCAGTAATCCCTGTCACCCTGAGCGACCTTACAGCTTCCGTTTACGAAAGCTGTAGCGGAGTAGAAGGACCTCTGCACTGTCATGGATTACGAATGGCGCTTCAGGGAATCTTTCCCGGTCCAGCGAGCACTACCCCGCCCTATGCACAACCCTTCCCCCCACAATCGTTGCTACTACTTTCCCCGTCAGCTGCCATCCATCAAAAGGCGTGTTGTGCGACTTCGATCGCGATTTCGCAGCGTCGAATGTCCAGCGTTTCTTGGGATCAAAGATCGTAATATCTGCATGGCTCCCTCGCATCAGCGTCCCGCGCCCTCGCAGGTCCACCACTCGCGCCGGCCCGGCCGTGAACAGCTCGACAATTCGCCCCAAAGCAATCTTATGTCGCAAATGCAACACAGTAATCGCCAATCCCAACGCCGTTTCCAGTCCTGTTATCCCAAACGCCGCCCGCTCGAATTCAATGATCTTTTCATGCTGCGCATGCGGGGCATGGTCGGTAGCGATCGCGTCCACGGTTCCATCGCCTAACGCCACGATCAACGCCTCCCGGTCGGCGGCCGACCGCAGCGGCGGATTCATCTTAAAGTTCGCGTCATAGTCGCGAACATCATCATCGGTGAGCGCAAAATGATGCGGCGTAACTTCGCACGTCACACGCGCCCGGTTCTTTTTCCCGCGCCTCACCGCCTTCAGAGCCTCGGCCGTCGAAATGTGCGCCACATGCAACCGTGCACCATTGAACTGCTGTGCCAATTGAACATCTCGGTCCACAATCGCGGCCTCCGCCATGTCCGTCATCCCGCGCAGCCCCAACCGGAACGAAGTCCTGCCTTCATTCATTGAGCAGTTCTGGGTAATTCGCGTGTCTTCCGCATGTTGCACCACCGGAAAATTGATCTCCGCCGACGTTCGCATCGCATCGCGCATCGTCGTCTCGCTGAGGATCGGTTTGCCATCATCCGTGACCGCAACCGCCCCGGCCCGTTGCAGCGCCCGAAAATCCGTCAACACTGCTCCTTTGCTGGCCTGCGTCGCCGCTGCAATTGGGAATACATTCACTACTGCTCCTCGCTGCGGCTGGCGCAACCACGTCACCCACTCCGGAGAATCCAGCACCGGGGTGGTGTTCGGCATGCAGCACAC
>Ga0070741_10001226_pt1 | contig 80645 bp, 75 predicted proteins | sample Coa_R1_4_FD_66440 | JGI IMG/M metagenome (GOLD analysis project Ga0070741, IMG submission 66440) | Surface soil microbial communities from Centralia Pennsylvania, which are recovering from an underground coalmine fire - Coalmine... | ecosystem: Environmental > Terrestrial > Soil > Unclassified ...
GAAAGAATTGTTCAATCAGCAACCATTCGCTATACTTCAAGTCGGTCGGGTAGGTTTGGGTGAATTTGCTCATTCCCCAAGCTTACTCGACTTTTGGCGATTTATGAAACACTCTCTTACAAAGAACTACCCCCCCCCTTCCCGATGAGAGGGCGTTGTTTTTCTGAACGCATTGTTGAGCCGTCGAATTCAATTCGATGATGCCTTCTTTATTATTCATCAGGGTGACGACGCGAGTGTCGGCAGCGGTTCTGGCACAATCTGACCATCGCGCATCAAGAGCGTCCGATGCGCGGCGCGCGCCAAATTCGCTTCGTGTGTAATCAGCAAAATGGTTTTGCCTGCATCGCCCAACTCGCGCAGCAGCGTAATAATTCCTTCCGCGTTCGCGCTGTCCAAATTGCCGGTCGGTTCATCGGCGAGCAAAATCGGCGGCTCGTTCACCAACGCGCGCGCAATCGCCACGCGCTGCTGCTCGCCGCCCGACAATTCCGAAGGCAATTGCATCATGCGCGCGCCCAGCCCGACGCGTTCCAACATCGCTTCCGCGCGCTTGCGCCGATTTCTGCCGTTATCGCCGCGCAATTCCATCGGCAAGGTCACGTTTTCCAACGCGGTCAGCGTCGGCAAAAGTTGAAAAAATTGAAACACAATGCCGATATGCGTGCGCCGCCAAATTGCCAACGCGTTCTCGTCGAGCACATCAATCCGCGTCCCATCCACCCAAATTTGCCCGCTGGTCGGCTTGTCAATTCCCCCGACCAAATTCAACAGCGTGGATTTGCCGCTGCCGCTCGGACCGACCACCGCGACAAATTCGCCGCGCTCGATTTGGAGCGAAACCTCGCGCAGCGCGTACAAGGTGCGCGTGCCCATCGTGTACACGCGCGTCGCGTTTTGAACGTCAATCAAGATGTCTGCCATATCGAGTCATTGGAAATAGGCATTTATCCTAACACAGAATATAATCGCGACGCGCATGGACGACTATTCCGTTCGCCTGCCCGAATTCGAAGGTCCGCTCGATTTGCTCTTGCAAATGATTGAACGCGCCGAGCTGGACATTACACGCGTCTCGCTCGCGGCGGTCGCCGACCAGTATCTCGAATTTGTCAGCAAGCCCGGCGCGATTGAATTGTCCGCGCTCGCCGATTATCTCGTCATGGCGGCGCGCCTCATCCTCATCAAATCGCGTTCGCTCCTGCCGCATCCCGAAGAGGAACACGAAGCCCCGGTCGAAGATTCCGCCGAAGCGTTGGCGCGGCAGCTGCGCGAATACAAAATGTTCAAACAAGTTGCCGCGCGCTTGCGCGAACGCGAACAACAAAACGTCCACGTTTACCCGCGCCGCGCGCCCGCGCCAAAACCGACAGTCACCCGTCCGACCAAAATCGCAGGGCTCACCTACAACGCCCTCTTTAACGCGCTCCAACGCACTATCGAAACCAAACCGACCCTGCCCGCCGGCACCGTCATCGAGCCGCTGCAAATTTCGATTCATCACCGCATCGCGCGCATTCGCGAACTCACCGCCGCGCATGACCGCGTCCAATTCGCCGCTCTACTCGACGCGGCGCAAACGCGCGTCGAAATCATTGTCACATTTCTCGCCGTGCTCGAGTCGCTCAAACGCAAATTGATTTTTGTCGAGCAAGATGACATGTTCGGTGAAATTTACATTTCCAAACGCGCCGAGCCGGACGCCAATGTGCCCACACTCGAAGACCTTGAAAACGATTTTGCTTGACCTTATCCCTACCCTCTCCTGCAAAGAGAGGGAGCCATACGCGTGCAGCAATGTGTTTCCATACCCCTGCCTACGCGGTGACGGCAAAATACGCGCGCTCGACGCGTTCCGCTAATCTTTCCCACGTGTACTCGCGCGCCAGCGTCGCCGCCGCGCACGCGCCCAAACGCGCGCGCAACACATCATCGCTCAACAATTCAATGACCCGACGCGCAAAGGCATCGGCATCGCGCGACTCGACCAAAATGCCCGACTTGTCATTTTGAATATATTCGCGTATTTGTCCAACTGCCTCGCCGACCACCGGCACACCCGCCGCAAGCAAATCAACGAGCTTGACCGGACATTTGGTGCGATTGAGCAGCGTATCGTCAAACGGATAAAGCGCCACATCCGCCGCCGCAAACAGCGCGCGCAGCTGTGTCGGTTCGACCCATCCCGCATCCACCACGCGTTCGCGCCAACCGCGCGCGACAGCCATTTCAAGAAACTGTTTTTCTTCGCCAAACAAACCTTTGCCGACCACCAATAGTTTCGCATCGGGCCGCTGCTGCATGACCCGCGTCACAATATCCGCCAAACGCTCCAAATCAAATTCAAAAAATCGCGTGTACAACAACATGACGCGCGCGTCGTCCAATCCATATCGCGCGCGCGTTTCCGCGCGTGTGGACAAACTCGGCGGCAGCGGATTCACGCCGTTCGGCACATACACTACTTGTTCGCGCGGCACGCCCAGACTCCAGACCAGCGTTTCCAACGCGCGACTCGCCACCGTAATACGGTCCGCGTGCGTCAGACCCCAGCGCTCTTGCCACGCGAAAAATTTCTTTTGCGCCCACGAATAGGGCTCGCGGTCATTCCAGCCGCCCGCGCCTTCCCAATCGTCCGTGTCCAACACAATGCGCGTTTTGTGAAAACCGGCGCGCCGCATTTGCCACCAGAGCCACTGCGTCAACCCCGCGTACGCTTTAGGTTTGAACACATGCACCGCATCGGGTTGGAACGCGCGCACGCGCGACAGCAAGCGTTGAGGAATCGCGGCGCGCGGCGCAATCGCCACGTTTTCCACGCGCACACCATCCTCTTTGGACACGCGTCCCGCGTCTTGCGGATACGACCACGGCGGCAAGAAGAGGGCGAGCGAATGCCCGCGCGCGGTCAGCGCTTTTGCCAAAGGCAGCGCGCGCACCGCCATCGTGCCTTTCGGTTTCAGCCCAAATGGACCGACGAACGCGATTCGCATTGTTGTCATTATAGCATGGGCATCTTAACGCCTTTTATTTGCCGCATGAGGGGAGCATAAAAAAATCCGTGACGCCATTGTCACGGATTTTGGCGCAGGACACATTTTTACATGTGTCCTTGCGGACCTTCGCGCAGCCATTTCTCGGGGTCTTTTTCAAACGAGCGCCGACAGCCGTTGCTGCAAAAGTAATAGGTCGTCCCTTTGTATTCGAGCGTGAGGGCGCCCGGACCTTCTTCGACAGTCATGCCGCACACCGGGTCAATATGTTCGCCCGGCGCGAGTTGTTGATTTGGTTCATGTTGATGTTGCATTTTTTCTCCTTTTTGAAACCGTAGGACAAATTGAAAATTTGTCCTACCGCGTTTTGCGGCAAATCTTTCAATTTGTCCTACCGCGCTTTGAAATTTCGCAGCCGCAGACTATTCGTCACCACAAAAATACTCGAGAATGCCATCGCTCCCGCCGCGATGATCGGGCTCAACAAAATACCAAAGAAGGGATACAGCACACCCGCCGCAAGCGGAATCCCGGCGACATTGTAGGCGAACGCCCAAAAGTAATTGCCATAAATGGTGCGAATCGTCGCGCGTGACAGTTGAATCGCCGTCACGACACCGCGCAAATCGCCGCGCATGAGCGTAATATCCGCCGCTTCCATCGCCACATCCGTGCCGGTGCCCAATGCGATGCCGACATCCGCCGCTGCCAACGCGGGCGCGTCGTTGATCCCATCACCGACCATTGCGACACGTTTGCCTTTGGCTTGCAGTTCCCGCACAATTTGTTCTTTGCGCTCTGGCGGCACTTCGGCGAAAAAGTTGGCGATGCCGAGTTGTTTCGCGATCGCGGCGGCGGTGCGTTGATTATCGCCGGTCAACATGTACACTTCAACCCCCATCTTCTCCAACGCTTTGACCGCTTCTTTGGCTTCGGGCTTTAGCGTATCCGCCACCGCAACGATGCCCGCCACTTGACCATCCACCGCGACAAACATAGGCGTCTTGCCCGCGTCGGCAAGTTTTTGCGCGACGCGGTCGAGCGCCGTCGTCGCGATTTTTTCGTCCACCATCAATTTGCTGTTGCCGACAATCACTTCGCGACCGTCCACGCGCGCGCGGATTCCATGTCCCGCCAACGCTTGAAAATCTACTGCCGGCGGAATCATCAAACCTTTCGCGTTCGCGTATTCCACAATTGCCTGTCCGAGCGGATGCTCGCTGAATTTTTCCGCCGCCGCCGTCAATTTCAACAATTCGTCGTTGGCGGACGGCTGATGGCGAATGGCTGATGGCGCTCCTGCAATTTCCAATTCGCGGTCTGCCATCTGCCATTGGCTATCCACAATCACGTCGGTGACACTCGGCTTGCCGCCTGTCACCGTTCCGGTCTTGTCCAGAATGACCGCGTTCAGTTTGTGCACTGTCTCGAGCGCTTCGCCGCTGCGAATCAGAACGCCCAATTCCGCGCCTTTGCCTGTGCTCACCATAATCGCGGTCGGCGTCGCCAAACCCAACGCGCACGGACACGCAATAATCAAGACCGCAATCGCGTTGACTAACGCATTGGTAAACGCCGCCGGTGACGGGTCCAACGCCCACCATGCCGCAAAGGTCACCACAGCAATGCCCAACACAACGGGCACAAAAATGGCAGAGATTTGGTCAGCAAGTTTTTGAATCGGCGCTTTGCTCGTCTGCGCGTCTTCGACCAATTTCACAATTTGCGCGAGCGCGGTTTCTTTGCCGACTTTGCGCGCTTCAAAAGTAAACGCGCCGGTCTTGTTCATCGTGCCGCCGAGCACCTTATCGCCAATGTTCTTTTCGACCGGCAGGCTCTCGCCTGTCAACATGGACTCGTCTACACTCGACGCGCCTTCGAGCACAACTCCATCCACCGGCACCCGTTCGCCGGGGCGTACGACCAAAATATCACCCACGCGCACGGCATCCACCGCGATTTCTGTTTCGACACCATTGCGCACAACGCGCGCCGTCTTGGGCGTCAGACTCATCAACTTTTTGATGGCGGCGCTGGTTTGTCCTTTGGCGCGCGCTTCGAGATATTTGCCGACTTTGATGAGCGTAATAATCACCGCCGCCGTTTCGAAATAGACATGGTCGCCGATATAGAAATGAAAGAGCCCGACAATGAGAAGCAAAACGCTGTACCAAAACGCCGCGCTCGTGCCAAGCGAAATCAACACGTCCATATTCGGCGCGCGATGCTGCAATGCCTTGATAGCGCCGCGATGATAATTGCGCCCGACATAGAAATACACCGGCGCCGCCAAAAGCAGCATTGCCCAATTCGCGTACGAATTTTCAAACAGCCACGGCAAAATATCGTGCCGCAGCAAAAGCCCGTGCAAAATATCACGTCCCATCGCATACAGAAACAGCGGAATCGTGAATGCCAAACCGATAATCAAATCGCGCTGTTCGCTCGCCAATTCACGCTGCCGCGCCATTGCTTCGCGGTCCACCGTGTCAATGGATTGCGCGCCCTGCCCCGTTTGCGCCAACTGCGCGCCCGCGCCTTCAATCGCTGCGCGCAGCTCGCTGATTGTCACCGCGCCCGGAATGATTTCGATATTCGCTGTGTCAGCAGTGATGGTGGCATTCAAAACGCCGGGCACCGCGCTCAACGCGGCTTGAAGTTTCACGGTGTCTTGTACATCGCGCAGCGGCAGTTCCAGATGGTCCGTGATGACATCATAGCCCACATCCCGCACATGCCACACCATATCGGGCAGAGTCGTCGTCGCAGGGTCGTACTGCACGGTCGCGCGTTCCGTCGCCAAATTCACAACAGCTTTCGAAACGCCAGCCGTTTCTTTCAAACCGTGTTCGACATGCGCGACACAACTCGCGCAGGTCATGCCTTTAATCGGTAAAACAATTTGTTGCGTTGCCATAAACAGCAAATGGCAGATGGCGGATGGCAGACGGCTCCAAGCAAATGTTTTTGCTATCGGCAATCTGCTATCGGCTATCCGCTACCTCTTGCTCGCGGTTTCAAATACATCCATCAATTCGCCGATGACGCGTTCGCGTTCGGCGGGTTTGTTGGAACGAATCGCCGTCGTCACGCATTCATTCAAGTGGCGTTCCAAAATCAGCGCATTGAGTTTGTCCAACGCTTTTTGGATCGCCTGCGTTTGCTTGAGGATGTCAATACAATACGCGTCTTCATCCAACATGCGCACAATCGCGCCCATGTGCCCTTGAATCGAACGCGCGCGGTTCAAGAGTTGGGTTTTGTCGGTGGTTGCCATCTGCGCCTCACTCCGCCTCTTTAGAGCGCTGAACGCCGCTGTTCTTACCCCACCCCCTATGGGGAGGGGTAGAATTTTCAGACTTGATTATAGGCATTTTTGGAAACACGACAAGGGACAAATGTCCTAAAAAAGAACGGGCGCGGAAGGGGATGCCGCGCCCGTGGGGCTGTTCCAATCCAACGCGCTTTTACTCCACCGTCACACTCTTTGCCAAATTCCTGGGCTGGTCCACATCACACCCGCGCGCAATGGCGACGTGATACGCCAACAGTTGCAGCGGCGGCATGGTCAGCAGCGGCGCAAAATAATCGGGCGCGTGCGGGATGTAAATCACATGGTCGGCGTGCTGCTCTATCGCGGTATCGCCGTCCGTCGCAATCGCAATGACGGGCGCGCGCCGCGCGCGGACTTCTTGCATATTGCTAATCACTTTGTCGAGCGTCGGACTCGCCGTCGCAATCGCAATCACGGGAAATTCCGGGTCGAGCATCGCAATCGGTCCGTGCTTGAGTTCGCCCGCCGCGTACGCTTCCGCGTGCAGGTAACTCACCTCTTTGAGTTTCAACGCGCCTTCCAGCGCGGCGACATAGCCGTAACCGCGTCCAAAGAAAAAAGCGGAGCGATGCTGCGTCAAAATTTGCGCCAGCTGCTGGGTTTGAAAATCCGCGCCGAGTGTGGCTTGCATCAAATCGGGCAGGCGCAAAAAATTTTCCGAAATCTGTCGTCCGTCATCGGCAGTCAGTCGTCCGCGCTTGAACGCAAAATCCAACGCGACCAATTCCAACAACGCGACCTGCGCCGTAAATGTCTTGGACGCGACGACGCCGATTTCGGGACCGACGTTGAGATACAACGACGCGTCCGCGCCGCGCGTAATCGAACTGCCGACGACGTTCGTCAGCGCGAGCGTTTGCGCGCCAAGTTGTTTCCCGAGACGAAAACTTGCGAGCGTGTCCGCCGTTTCACCGGACTGCGTAATCAAAATCAACAGCGTCTTGTCGTCAATCACTGGCGACGCGTAACGATATTCGGACGCGATTTCGGTATTGACCGGAATACGCGCCCACTGCTCGAACGCGAGTTTGCCGGCAAGTCCCGCGTGATACGACGTGCCGCACGCGACAATGTGAATGCGTTCGACGCGTGCGAAATCAATCGCGTCGAGTTCGGGCAAAGTTACGCGTGCCGCGTCAACACGCCCGCGCAGCGCATTCGCCAACGCGGAGGGCTGTTCGTTGATTTCTTTGCTAAAGAAATGCGGATAACCGCCCTTTTCCGCCGACGCCACATCCCACGTCACCTCGAACGGTTCGCGTTCCACCTCTTGCCCATCGAGTGTAAAGATACGCACCGCGTTGTGCGTGAGCGCGACGACCTCGCCATCTTCGATGATCAACGCGCGCCGCGTGTGTTCCAGCAGCGCGGGAATATCCGACGCGAACAAATTTTCATTTTCGCCCACGCCGACGACGAGCGGCGAAAAATGTCGCGCGCCAATTAACGTATCGGGCACGCGCGCATCCATGATGACGAACGAATACGCGCCGCGCACGCGCTGCAATGCCGCGCGCACCGCGTCAAGCAACGCCACCGCGCCTTGTTCTCCGCGCGCGGCGAATTCTTCTTCGACCAAATGCGCGAGAATTTCTGTGTCCGTTTCGGATTGAAAAATGTGCCCGCGCGCTTTTAGTTCCGCGCGCAGTTCCGCGTAATTTTCAATGATACCGTTGTGAATCACCGCGACGCGTCCGCTTTCGTCCGTGTGCGGATGCGCGTTCACATCATTCGGCGCGCCGTGCGTTGCCCAACGTGTATGCCCCATCCCGAGCGTGCCTTGCGGCGCGCTGCCGTTCAATTGATTTTTGAGTTTCGCGAGTTTGCCTTTACTTTTGCGAACGACGATTTCTCCGTCATCCGTTCGCACCGCGATGCCCGCCGAATCGTACCCGCGATATTCCAGACGTTTCAGTCCATCCAACAAAACGGGTGAAACTTGTTTGTAGCCCACATAGCCGACAATCCCGCACATGATTTTTTTCTCCTCGTAAAAGACTTGACCCCCAACCCCCTTCACGGCGAAGGAAGGGAGAGTGAGATTTTCAAATGATGCAACACGCGCGCTCGCCGCGCGCGAAATATCGGCGCGAACGCGCGTGTGAGATTTTGAATTGGTTTGGGATTCGACGTGTGCGTTTTGTCGCGGCAGTCACCTGCCGGTTTTGTCGCGTGCGTCGGGGGGGGAGAAAATTATTGCAAAAGAAAAATCTCTTGCAATGAAGGCATCCGCTGATCTCTCGATGTTTGCAGCGCAGAACGCTGCGTAGCACTCGCACCGAAGCGAGGAACCTTCACCTCGTCAACCCCTCACCCCTTACCCCTCTCCCAAAGGGCGAGGGGACATTTTTTCCCTCCCCTCTCCCGAGGGGAGAGGGGACGGGGGTGAGGGGACCATGCGCTCATTTTCTCCGTCAGCTTAGCTTGTCAAGGGCACCACCTCCCTTGTGTTGGGCGCATTTTGCGCCGCCGCCACATCATATGGCGAAAGATAGCGCGGCGAAAATCGTTCCACGTCGCTGTACACGCCGCGATATTCCGGCGGCAGCATTCGCGCCAGCGTGGACATGATTTCATCCGTGATGCCGCGAATCTCCTCCCGCGACGGTTTGCGTTCCGTGATGCTCACCCACACGGGCGCGCCGATGCGGACATGAATCGGCGTGCGGCGAAATTGTTTCCAATTTTTGTCGAATGCATCACGCCCGCCCCATTGGGCAATGGGCAAAACGGGCACGTTGGCGCGCGCGGCAATCAACGCCACACCTTCGTGCGCCGGCTGCAAGCCGCCGCTGCGCGCGCGCGTGCCTTCTGGCGCCATCAAAACAACATGCCCCGCGCGCAAAACCTTGAACGCCTGTTTGAGCGCGTTCATGTCGGCTTCGCCGCGCCGCACCGGAAACGCGCCGTACGCCTCGAACATCCACCGCCACTTGCCTTGAAACACCTCGACCTTTGCCATCGGAAAAATATCGGGGCGCAAGAGCGCGACGGGAATCAGCGGGTCGAGAAAATGCGTGTGATTGATGACCATAATCATCGGTCCCGCCGCCAAAACATTTTCGCGTCCCTGAATGTCGAGGTCGAGCAGCAAGCGATATGCCGCGCGCAGCATTCCGTTGGCGATGGGGTGAAAGGGAGGGATTGTAATTTCTTGGCTCATGACATCACGCTAACTGCTTGGCGCGCGTCTTGATAATTTCCATCGCGCACGCAACGGTTTCTGGAATGGTCAAAACCGTGTTGTCCAAATGAATCGCGTCGGCAGCGGGACGCAGCGGCGCAAGTGCGCGGGAAGAATCGTACGCGTCGCGCTGCAAAATTTCTTGGCGCATTTGCTCCAGTGTCACCTGCTCTCCGCGCGCCAAACGGTCCGCCATGCGTCGGCGCGCGCGCGCTTCGACGGACGCGGTGAGATAGATTTTGCATTCGGCGTCGGGCAAAACCACCGTGCCGATGTCGCGTCCCGCCATAATGATGTTGCCGCGCTCGGCGATGCGGCGCTGTTGTTCCGTCATCGCGCGGCGTACGCCGCCATACGCGGACACGGCGGACACATTGCGGTCCACTTCGGGGCGATGCAGCTGTCGCGAAACATCGCGTCCATTTACGGTCACCGTGAATTGTCTGCCGTCGTTTTCGGTTGCGGGCAACACATTAATTTCCATCGTTTCCGCGAGACGCGTCACGGCGATTTCGTCTTGAATGGGTATGCCGCGTTCCAGCGCTTCGTTCGTCACTGCGCGGTACATCAAGCCGGTGTCAAAATAAAAATAACCGAGCTGCGCCGCCAAATGTTCCGCCAGAACGCTTTTGCCCGACGCGGCGGGTCCGTCAATCGCGATAGTACGGGGAAGAGAAGGCATTTGGATTTCGGATTTTAGATTTCGGATTTCGGATTTCGGATTTTGGATTTCGGATTTTGGATTTTAGATTTCGGATTTCGGATTGTGGATTTCGGATTTCGGAACTCGTTTCTCGCCTCTCGCTTCTCGACGCTCGGTTTTCGCCCGACGCGGCTGAGCTTGGCTTTTTATTTGCGCGATTTCATGGCTCGTCAATTTGCGCCATTCGCCCGGCTGGAGTTTGCCGATGAGCAAAGGACCGATGCGTACGCGAATCAGTCGTTTGACCGGATGTCCGAGCGCCGCGCACATGTGACGAATTTGGCGCTTTTTGCCTTCGTGCAAAACAATCCGCAGCCAAGTTTCATCACGTCCCGCTTCGCCAAACGGTTGTCGCCGTCCCGCGCGTTCTACCGAATCCGCGCGCAGCCATTCGCCTTCGTACGGAATGCCCCGCACCAAACGTTCCAACGTTTTGTCGTCGGGCGAGCCATACACGAGCGCGAGATATTCTTTTTCATGTTCATAGCGCGGATGCGTCAAGCGATTGGCGAGTTCGCCGTCGTTGGTCAGAAACAACAACCCTTCGCTGTTCATGTCCAAGCGTCCGGCGGCGAATAAACGCAAGTTGCCGGGCACGAGGTCGAGCGCGGTCTTGTACTGCGCGCTATCGTCGCGGTCGGAAATATAACCGCGCGGTTTGTGCAGCACGTAATACGCTTTGTTCTCGACGACGACGCGTTGATTGTCTACCAAGATTTTGTCTCGCTCAGGGTCCACTTGCGCGCCGAGCACATTGACCACTTGCCCGTTGACGCGCACGCGTCCCGCGAGAATCATTTCCTCCGCGCGACGCCGCGAGGCGATGCCCGCTTGCGCGAGAACTTTTTGAAGCCGTTCCGTCATCGTTCCCCCATTTTCTTTTTTCTCGCGCGCACGGCAACCTGGATTTCATCCCGATAAAAAACGTCCACTGATTTTTCCTTGATGGCAATCACGCGATAACGCGTTCCCATTTGTTGGCAGGCAGTAAGGGTCGGACGCCCGAAGCGTTTCCAGCCGGTTTCCGTAAAATAGAAGCGGCAGTTTTTGTACAACGCGCGGCGCGGGGCATTCATGGGGCGCCATGCATCCATCACCGGCGCGGGATATGCGCCTATAATTCCCGTTTTCCAAAAACGCGCAGGTGCGCTGTCAAACGGCACACCGCGTTCCGCCGCCGCTCGCAGCAGATTACGATATTCCTCCTCGCTCAGTTGCTTGATAAATTCAATGCGTCGGAACATGCGCGGGTCCTTCCCGTTCTGTCAAATTCACCACACGCGCGCCGCTCGCCTTGACTAAATTTTCGGGCGTAATCAAAATTTCGTTGCCCCACACGCCTGTGCCCACACCCAACACCGGTTCTTGCATCAACGATACATCCAGAAATGTGCGAAATCCTTGCGGCTGCCAGCCAAACGGCGGAATCGAACCGATGACGTAGCCCGTTGTTTCGCGCACCACTTCGGGTTTGGCAAGTTGAATGTTGCGCGAGCCGACCACTTTTTTGAGATTGCCCGAAATGATATTTTGGTCGCCGCCGACCATGACGAGGAGTTTTTCGTTTTTGTCCGTTTCAAAAATCAGCGTCTTGATCATTTGGCGCTCGCGAAAGCCCAACGCGCGCGCGACATTCGCCGCGCCTTTTGCGGTTTCGGGAGGAAACACTGCTTTTTCGTACGGGATCGCGTGTTGGTCAAGATATTCGTGTGAAGGTAGATGAAGCATAGTAGATTACGGTTCGGCAATCATCTGACGCGCACGCGCTCTTTAGGGCGCGGTGCTCATGCGCTCGATGAGCCACCCGCCATTCGGCTGCCGCTTCCATTCGGCTTCAAAATGTCCGCTCGCTTGGACGACTTGCTTGGTGGCAACGACCAACGCCTTTTGCGAATAGGTGCCCTTCATGACGGCAGTGTCGCCCGTCACTTGCACCGAATCAATATGGCTTGCGTTGGCTTGCACCTGAACTTGTCCGTCAAACGACATTAAATATTTGCGAATGTTTTCGGGTCCGCGCGCGGCGACGCGCCCCGCGTTGACCAATTCTCCATCGCTCGCAAACATATTGGCAATGCTCTGCGAATCCATCTTGAGCACGAATTGGTCGTACTGCTGCATCTCCGCGCCGAGCGCTGCCGTGTCGTCCACGGTTGGCGTTGGCATGGACGTGGGGACAGGCGTGTTGGGCACGGGCGAAGGCGACGGCGGAACAGGCGTTGGATTTGACGCGCAGGCAGCAGTCGCAATCAACAATGCCGCGCACACAAATAGCAAGCGAAGGTGTGAGTACGCTTTCATTTCGCATCCTTCTCAACAGTTGTCTCGAGCGGTGTCGTTTCGACAATTGCGTCAGGCGAACGGATTGCCGTCGCGTTGTCTTCGGACTTGGGTTGATTCTCCGGCGGTGACGGCAGAACCGGCATCATGTTTTCGGGCAGCGGCGGAAGTTGCTCCAGACTCGTCAGCCCAAAGTACTGCAAAAAATCAAACGTCGTGCCGTACAGCGTCGGATGCCCCACCGTTTCCAATTCGCCGACGGCTTCAATCAAATTACGCGCGAGCAAAGTGTGGACGACGCCGTCGCAGTTCACGCCGCGTATCGCCTCAATTTGCGGGCGCGTGATCGGCTGGCGATACGCAATAATCGCCAGCGTTTCAAGCGCGGCAGGTGAAAGACGCGGCGCCGTGTCAAGCCCGAGATATTTTTGCACGTATTCCGAAACTTCGGGCGCACTCACAAATTGCACACGGTCGCGCATCCGCTGCAAACGAATGCCGCGCGTCGCGTAATCGTTTTCCAACTCGGCGGCGACCAACTCGATCGTCGTCACATCTTGCGCCAATGCTTGCGCAAGCGTCTCAAATGACACCGGACCATCCGAAACCAAAATGAACGCTTCGACCAACGTTTTCAATTCCGGCGCGCCATTCGCCGCCGCTCCAACTTGCGATTCCTCACTCATCGGCATCCCAAATCAGCATTCCGCATTCTGCATCGCGCATTCTGCATTGCCCATTGTCCATAATGCATTATGCATTATGCATTATGCATTGTTCATTCCGCATTCCGCATTCTTTCTTCACTTTGCCGCGTTCTCGTTCGCTTCTTCTTGTTTCGTCGAAATCAATTTTGGCAAATCCATTTTGGGCAGAGTCGGCACACCTTTTTTCGGCGGCTTCATCTGGTCAATCTTGATTTGCACTTTGCCCACACGCAAACCCAATCCGCCTTCCAAAACCGAACGCGTCACATCCATCACCTCGTCGGTCTTTTGCTTGATGGACACATCCGAAGTCGTTGCCAATTCTACCGACACATCCACTGCGTCGCCTTTGCCTTTGGCAACTTTCGGATGAACATTCAGCACGCCCGGCAGCGGGTCGAGCGCGTACTGCAATTGCGTCGTAATTGCGTCCGCGCTCATCATCACGTCCGCGCCTTGAATGGATTTCAAACGCATGCGTATCTTGCCGCCCGGCGTCAATTCCGCATACAGCAGCAAGAGCGCGAACACGGCGACGAGCAAAGACATGCCGAGACAAAACAATAGCGGGAAAACTTGCGTTGTGTCAGAGAGCGCCGTCAGCGTGGGCTGAAGCGCGGGCGCAATGTTGGCGCGCCAAATCAACATGACAAAAAAGCCGACGCAGGAAAACAGAATCGCCGCGAGCAGCAGGATAACCACAATCGTCCGATTGATGAAATTCATGGCTTCACCTCGCAAAGGGAATCACCGCGCACGTTGAGCGTGCGAGTATTATATCGCAAAGCGGAAAAATCAAACGCGTGCGCGCACGCGCGGCGGGCGCACGCGCCACAATACGGTTCCCAAAACGGCAATGCCCAAGAGCGCCAATCCAATTCCCGACAGCGCCAGCCCGACATAAAACGCGCGCGGGCGATACAAAAATTCGACGCGATGCGCGCCCGCTTCCAAATACACCGCGCGAAAAATCACATCCGCGCGCACAATCGGCGCGGCAACACCGTCCACCAAAACAATCCACCCCGGGTCCCACGCGTCGGTCAACACCAAATATCCTTCCGCATCCAACTGCGCGTCAATCACCACGCGCTCCGGCTCGTACGTGAGGATGCGCGCCGCTTCGTTAATGCCTTGCCCCACGTCCGTCTCCAACTCGGGTCCGTCCGACACAAAAATCTCGGCGCTCGGCTGCGGCGAACGCAGCTGCTGAAACGCCTCCTCATCGCCGACGCGGCGCACATTGTGCGTAATCAACGCGCGCGGCGACGCGTCGGGATTTTCATACACTGCCACATCTTCACTGCGATACACCAACGCGTGACGCGCTTTGCCGAGCAGCGGCGCCAAATCAATGCGCACGTCGCCGTCCAACAATGCCGCGCTTTGGATGTGTAACAAACCCGCGTCAATTTTTGGCGCGACCTGTACGCGCACAATCGGAACGGGCGTTTCGGAAAAATTCAGGCGGGCGCGATACGTATGCCCAACATGCGCTTCAATCGGAAACGCGGAACGCGCGGGGAACGACGACGCGATTTCGGGACGCGCATGTTGGATGACGCGCCGCACATCACTGCGGTCGTATGCCCACTCTGCCGTATCGCGTCCCGCGAGCATCGGCACATGATACTCTTTGCCGGTTTCGTCGTACAACACCACATCGGCAACTTGCGCGCCGTTCGGCAAACTCGCCGATTGCGCGAGCGACGATTCGATTTCGATGCCCGTCGCATCCACTGGCGCAAGTTCCACTGGCTGGCTCACGAGGTCAGGCAAGAACGGATTCGCTACATCCGCGCCTTCGGTCTTGGCATCCACCGGCAGCAGCTGCGGAATCAAATAATAGCGCACGCTCAATTTGTTCAACATCACCGACGAAGGATGGTCCAAATATTCCAATGTGCGGCGCGGCGCGAGCGGCGTGTAACCGTGCGCGGCTTGGATATTGTGCGCGGCGTTCAAATTGGAATACAAGCTCTGATTCATCACCGAAATCCACGGCAGAATCCATTCGCTCGTCAATACGCGCGCGCCGTCACTCAAATCCAATTGGTCAAGCACGCGCGGGCGCGGAAAAATTTCCGCGCGCGGCGCAATTTGATTATACGTTTGCGCGTACACCGCACTGAATGCCAGCACATCCAGCAACGTCAAGCCAATCGCGCACGTCGTAAAAAACGCGCGATCCACGCGCGACGCGCGCAGCGCCAACAACAACGCCAGTCCACCAAAAATCACCGGCAGCAGCTGCCACGCATTGAGCCACGTATCCACCGCCAAAACACTGGTCAGCGCCAGAATCAACGCGGCGAGAACGGTGATCGCGACGGCAACCACCCATGCGCGGCGTAAAATTTTGGAGACGTACGCTTTGGCGCGTAAGGCATCCAAACCCATGCCGGCAAGAATCGCCAGACTGAACGCGAACGGATACAGAAAACGCGCGGGCACGCGAAAGAGATTGAAAAAGGGCAAGGCGCGCAGCGCCGGATACAATGGCGTGTTGCCGCCGAACGCCAATAGCAGCGCGCCTGCCGCGACCGCAACCCAAAACCAAGTCGCTCCTTCGCGTTTGAGCAGCACCGCCGCGCCCGCGAGCACTAACGGCAAAATGCCGACGTATGCAATCACTTCGACCGATGTGTTGGGGTACGGATTGCCGCGCAAAAAGGGCGCGCCGAGCAATGCGAGGTAAAACGGATGATAGGAAAACGTGGTGAAAAATTGCGAATCCACACCGCCCGCGCGCGTGGACTGCTGCGCGAATTCAAACGTCGGCAGCAGCTGCGCGGACGCGATGAGTGTGCCCAGCGCGAGCGCGACCAGTGGAAAGAGGAACGAAACAAATCGCTTGCTCCAACTGCCATCCGCCGTCTGCCATCCGTCCTCCGCGAGCGGCATCGCAATAACGTACGCGCCAAACATCAACACATTGATGAGCGCAAACTGCGGATGTCCGCCAAGCCATTGCAGCGCAAATGCCAATCCCAACAGCGACCACGTCAACAGACGATGCCATCCCGCGCGCCACAATTCAAAAAGCCACAACAGCCACGGCAGCCACGCGGCAACACTCAACACGTTCGGATGTGTGATGCGCGCCGCGCCGAATCCGCCCAGCGTCAACGCAAGCGCCGCCATCACTGCGCCCGCGACCGAAATCCCGCGCAGTCGCGCGAACAGGAACACGCCAGCGGCGAGCCACGCGAGATGCAGCAAAATGTCATAATTCAATGCAAGATCAACGGGGAGAAATCGAAACAACAACAGATGCAGCGGATACAGCGCGCCGATTTGCATTTCGGCGAGCAGCGGAATGCCTGCAAGAATTTCGGGCTGCCACAACGGCAAGCGTCCTGCCGCCAGCGCGTTGGCGTACAATACGCTCATCGGATAAAAAAAACGGGCAATGTCGCCAAAGAAAAACATGCCCTGTCCGATGGTCGCGCGCCAATAAAAAATAAATGGCAAGGCAATCACAAACAACAAGCCGAGCCAAGCGCGCCAATGCAAAAACCCGCTCGCGCGACGCGTTGAAACGCGCGGGAGGCGGCGGGTTACCGATGACATCGCGGCGTCGTGGGAATCAAGGGTTGGGATTTTCGACATTCAGTTCGGCAGTCGCAGGCACAATACTTTCTACTTTGATTTTGTCCGGCACATTCACCGCGCGCAAGTCTGCCTGGTACGTTCCGGGCACGCAGCGCGGAGCATCCACTAAAATTTGGACATCATCCGGCTTTAACGCTTGTAGAATCGGCAGCGGTCCGGACAAAATCACTTCGACCGTATCAGGGGAGACCGTCGAAGGCAGCGTGCAGGTATCTGAAACCGAAACGGGACGGCGCACGGTAAGACCGCCCAAAACCGGTTCGACCGCAACGGACAGCATCACATCATTCGCATTCAAGACCGAAACGCCTTCGGGTAATTTCAAGCGCACGCGCTTGGTGATATTGTCTTTGGCGCCAGTTACATCCAACGCTTCGGTTTCGACAAAACCGCCGAGTTGGTTCAATGTGTTCGGCGCGCCGACGAGCGTTACGGTGGCGGGGTCAACGCTGATGTCGCTAATCCAATACCCCGACGCCACGTTTCCGCTAATCACCGCTTTGACCGCTACGTCTTTGTAACCGACACGCTGCTCGATGGGAATGTGCACTTGCACCGTCGAAGGCGTTACCGTGAGACCTTGAACTTGATTGCCTTGCGCGTCGCGCAGCACAACACTCGCTTCACGGTCTACTGCCGTTTTTGCCCCGCGCAGTGCCACATCCACAGTCGCATCATTGACTTTTTCAATCAAACTTTGCGGACCGGTTAACGTCACCATCGGGGGGGTCACTTCCGGGGTTTTCGCTTCAAACCCCAAGGGCGGTTCGTCCAGCACACGTACACGCACCAGCATTGGCGCCTGGCGAATCTTTTCAAGGCGCACTTGCACGCTGGGTGGCTCAATTGCCGTGATACGCACGCGCGGGTCCGCACTGGTGGCGGTCAAATCCACTTGATGCTCACCGGCATCCAATCCGCCAAGGTCCGCCTTGACGGTAAAATTGGAGCTGTTTAAATTGAGCCACACATCTTCCTGCGTCCGAATGCGCACCCGCGCCGAGAGCCGTGACGGGTCGAGAATCGTCAAGTCCGCACCGCGATTTTCGTAGGAAATCGGAATTGCATCCGGAAACAATCCTTCGCGCGTAGGATTCTGCTCATTTGTGGCGACAACCCAAACGACCAGCGCAAACACCAGTGCAATCAGCACGGAGGAAAGATTGGAGAGGAGCGAGCGCAGCATTAATTCTTTTGTACCATATTCTTGGAACCGAGTGTTCCCATTAGCGGAGCAAACAAACGACGCACCGGACTGTCGGGATTCCGCCCTGTATACAAATTGGTAAGCAAGCGATTCAGATTGCCTTCGTCGAGATTCCGGATGAGCCGTCCATTGTGCGCGACGGAAATCGCGCCCGTCTCTTCGGAGACGACCACCGCAATCGCGTCGGTGCTTTCGGTCACGCCCAACGCCGCGCGATGCCGCGTGCCCAAATCACGGTCAATGTCGGGATTTTCCGAAAGCGGCAGCATACAGCTCGCGGCGAGCAGGCGTTCATCGCGAATAATCACCGCGCCGTCATGCAAGTTCGTATGCTTGTCAAAAATCGTCAGCAGCAAATCCACCGAGAGGTCTGCATCCAAACGCACACCGGTGTCAATATATTCTTGCAAACCCGTACGCCCTTCGACGATAATCAACGCGCCGCACTGCTGCCGCGAGAGCGCGCCCGCCGCGCGCGAAAGAGTTGCCAAAAATTTCGTCATGGAATCCGTCGCGTACGCGCCGAGCAGCGAACGTGGACGCCCCAGCCGTTCGAACGCGCGCCGCAGCTCCGGCTGAAAGATGACGGGGATGGCGACCAAGAGGGCGGGAATCGAATTGCGCACCAACCAATTGAATGCAGGCAAATTCAGAAACGTGCTGGCAAGTACGGCGAAAAACGCGACGAGCAGAATGCCGCGCAGTAAAATGACCGCACGTGTGCCGCGCACCAAATAAAACAGTCCCAGAAAAACGAGCGTGACCAGCGCGATATCAACAATACTCGACGGATTCAACCGGGCGATCAAATCTTGTTCATCCATACGTCAAGTTTATTGTATCGCAACATCTCTTTTTCATCCAACACGACGCTTGCAAGATAGTTACAAAAAAAAGAATGCCACACCCAAGAGTGTGACATTTTTCAACCGTCATTCCACCTGCGGCTGGCGCAGCTCCAACAAGAGTCTGCGATAATCTTCGACCTGCGGCGGATTCATTGCGATAATGTCCTGCACGACCACCACCGCATCGCCGGTTTTGCCGGCGCTCAAGAGACGATCGCCCAAACCGTCTAGGACTTGGATGGCTTGGTCCAAATTTCCACGGCGCTTGTACACCGCTGCCAATTGCCGGTGAATCGCGACGTTGTCCGGGAACGCTTCCGCGAGCGAAGCCAAGGTCGCCTGCGTGTTTTCAACCGAGTCAGCGTGACGGTCGAGCAGCTCTTGCAATTCGCGTTCGCCGTCTTGTGTTTTTCCCACTCGCAGATACAGAGTCACGAGATAATAACGGACTTGGTCGTCTTCCGGGTCCGCTGCGCGAATTTCTTGGAACAAGGGCAGCGCTTTGTCATATTCGCGCAGCTTGAGATAGGTCATGCCAAGCTGGCGCCGCAGCCGCGTCACCGTATCGCCCACCACGCCCGCGCGCTCGGCAATCGCGAGCCCTTCGACAAATTTGTCCGCTGCTTTTTGGTATTGACCACTCTCTGCCAAACCCTTCCCGACGCTTTCGTACTCGTCGAGGGCTTCGGTCAGTTTGCCGCTTTGGACCAAGACGTTGATTAGTTTGGCGCGCCGCGTCACATCGTCTGCGTCCAGATTCAGCGCCTGTTTATAAAACGCAATCGCTTTGGGCAAATCATGGCGCACTTCGGCAATCTCTGCGAGCATGTCATATTTCGCCAACGCATCGGGAACGCGCCCGGCGGCGAGACTGATTTCGGCAATTTGAACATGTGCGGGCAAATAATTCGGCGCCAATTCGATCGCCTGATACGCCAAGTCGCCGGCGGCGTACAGTTTTTGCTCTTGCAGCATTTCGGCACTGCCGCGCAGCAGCGCAATCACGCGCTCGGATTCCGGTGTCTCGAAGACTTCTTGCATCGAGAGCGGCATGCCGGTCACTGCCGCCAATTCGATATGTTCACGCACTTCGCGCACCTTGTCCTGCCACCCCTTGCTGTTGAGAAAATCCAACAACGTCGCGCTGAAACGCTGTGCGCTTGCCTCATCGCCTTTGGCGCGATATCCTTCCGCAAGCGATTCGTACAGGCGAATCACCTGGTCGGCTTGACCGCGATTGACAGTACTCAGGTCAACAATCTTCATCGCCTGAAGATAGTGTTCCAACGCCTCGTCCAATTTGCCCTGTGCGCGGTACGATTGTCCGAGCGCAAATTGCGAAGCCACAGCGAATTGCGGACTGCGCGCAGTCTGATTCAAGAGGGCGATGGCATCTTCATGGCGCAAGCTGCTCTGATAAAGAAAGGCGAGATTGAACAGCACTTCGGGACGCTCCATGCCCGCCGCAATCAATTGCTCATACGCCTGAATTGCCTCACGCGTCTGTCCTTTTTGCTGCGCGTCAATCGCGCGCGCCAGCAGCGAATCGGCATCCGCGCCTGCAGGCGCCACATTGTCGGCGCGCTGCCACGGAGTCTTTTCGTCCAGGACGGACGCTGCCAAACGCGACAGTGCCGCGCGGCGAGCAATCTCGATAGGACTCGCGCCCGCATCAGCCCCCAAGGATGCGCCGCGCCCGGTGACCTCGCTCAAAATGAATTTCGCTTGAGTGTTATCGGGTTCAACCGCCAAGGTGCGTTCGACGTACTGCTGGGCGCGCGCATAGTCGCCGCTCTTTTGCGCGAGTTTCGCCAACGCCAGCCATTCGCGCGCGGCAGGACCGGTATGCCCCGCTTCGGCAAACGCCGCAGCGAGTTTTTCGTGCGGTTCGGGACGTTCCGGCGTCAACGTACTAGCTTTGCGCCATGCCTCGACCGCCTTGTTCATTTGCTTTTGCGTTTGATAAATTTCGGCAATCTGATTGTACGCGTCCGCCGCGTCGTTTTTGCGGTTCAGGCGCTCCAGCAGCACGGCGATATGCGCCAACGGCACCGGGTCGTCCGGTTCCATCTTTGCCAATACTTTGTATTCGGCGAGCGCTTGCTCGAGCTTGTTGGATTCTTGCAGCGCCAGCGCCAACCCACTGTGCGCGGAAATGTCATTGGGAAATTCGGCAAGTGCGCGGCGATATTCTTTGACCGCCGTATCCCACCGTTGGTCCCACGCGGCGTTGGAGGCTTTTTTTAGCGCATCTTGAAATACCGATTTGTTGGCGGGCATAGATCATTCCCGAAAAGAGAAATTCAAATTGCGCGCGCGGGCACGGTCTGCGCGCTGGTGAGTTGGTCTCCAATTTACCACAGTCCCGCGTATCCTTCAAGACGGAAATTAGGGCTAAGCGCGAGCAAAGAAAAACAGGAGGTCAAGACTTGGGGGGATATGAATCGTTTAGAAATGCGCCTTGCCCGAGCACTCACCCAAAACAAGTTGGTTAATGATGCACTAGAGGGGCAAGATGCGCCCGCGAATGCCGCGATTGTTGATTTCCAAGACGCCGACGCTGGCTTCATCACGATACGGGTTGATTGAGCCGGGATTGAAAAGGAAAACTCCTTCATGCACTTTGGCGTACGGAATGTGGGTGTGACCAAAAACGATGGCATCCACATTGTTAAAGCGGCTGAGAATATAGTGAATGTATTCGGGGTTGTAGGGATCGCGCCGCAGCAAGCGATTGAGCCGATTGTTGACGTCAAGGCGCGCTTCGCGATTGCCGTGAATCAAACCGACGCGCAAGCCGCCAAATTCCAGAACCTGTGATTCTTGCAAGTACGATTTGACTTCGGGGGAATCGTCTTCGCCATATACCGCAAACGTGAGCGAAACCGATTCTTGCAGCTGCTGTAAAACTTGGATCGAAGTTATATCGCCCGCGTGCAAAACGATTTCGACCGTGGAAAAAATTTCCAATACGCGCGCAGGCAGCGAGCGGCGCAAATCAGGAATATGGGTATCTGAAATCACTCCGATTTTCATAATGCGAGGCTACAAACAAGCGACCGGCTCAACGCGGAATGCCCAATGCCGCAATCACCATTGCCGCCAAGATAAACCACTGCACACGCCCCAAATACATTTTCGCATCGTCCTGCCCACCGCGCAGTACGGTTTGCCATAACAACTGCGCGCCGAAAACCAGCGCCACAATGGTCGCGCTGATGACGGAACCGCGCGCCAGCAAAAAAATAATTGCAAGCGCCTGCGCCACATTCGCGATTGCCAAACCAAGGCGCGGGCGCGTGGACACGGAAAGCAGACCCCGATACGTCATCGCAAACAACAGCGCCAGAATTGTCGAGTCAATGGGCGGAAACGTCAGCGAAATCGCCGCATCGCCGATGAGCCACGCCATCCCGATTTCGGCAAACGCGCGTGCCCAGCGCCCCGCGCGATGTTCGCCCAATTCGCTTTCGATGGGCGCAAGCCACAATGCAGCGATTGTCAACAAGAACACCGTCGAGCCCAAGACCAACGCGACCGATAATGCAATCAACGCCGTCACAATAATCGCGGTGATGGATTGTCCGACCTGCGGCACAATCGCTTCGCGCCAAAATTTCGCGCGCGACGAAAGCCATTGCGAAAAGCGCGCTGCCGGGGAACCGAGCCGCGCATACGGCACAAGCATCCACGCACGCGTCGGCGTCGCGTGCCATCCGCGCATCGGACGCCGCCAATCGGTATAGACCCACGCGGCGCGCCATGCACCCAAAAGCGGGTCAGTGAGCAAAATCGCAATCGCAACACGCAAGAGTGACTCGCCCGAAGTCACCGTGCCGCCCGCCGCTATCGCGCCGCAAATTGTCGCCGCCATCGGACCGAGCCACGTCAGCGGACGCGCCGAATACAGTTCCAGCGCAATGCGTCGTCCAACTGTCGGACGCAGCGATGATGATTCCATGTCGGCGAGTGTAGCATGAGAGAGAATTTTAAGCAACGTGAATTTGCGAAAAGGCATCAACTTTTAGACTGCAAAAATAACTTTGGCGGATTCTGCAAGTTCAAGTACAATAGCCCGCGCTGTCTATGAGAATCGTCGTTGACGCAATGGGAAGCGACAGACGTCCCGTGCCGGATGTGCGCGGCGCGGTGGAGGCGGCACGCGAATACGGCGTCGAAATCTTGCTCGTCGGCGATGCAAGCCGCGTGCGCGCTGAACTGAACAAACTCGGCGCTCTCCCCGCGAATGTTAGCGTCCTGCACGCGTCACAAGAAATCGAAATGCGCGAGCATCCCGCTATGGCGATCAAAGAAAAAAAGGATGCCTCGATTGTCGTCGGCATGGAACAGCTGAAACAAGGTCAAGCCGACGCGTTTGTTTCGATGGGCAATACCGGCGCCGTGTTGACCGCCGCCGTTTTGTACTTGCAGCGCATCCAGGGCGTGCATCGTCCCGCGCTCGGCACTGTCTTTCCCACACCGCAAGGTCCAAGTTTGTTGATTGACATTGGCGCCAACACCGACTGCAAACCCGAATGGCTCGAACAATTTGCCGTGATGGGGGAATCATACATGCGCGCGGTCTTGGGCATTCCCCAGCCGCGTGTGGCGCTCCTCGCGAACGGGGAAGAAGAGACCAAAGGCAATCAAGCTGCGCAAGCGGCGCACGCGTTGTTAAAAGAACACGCGCCGGCGCGCGGCATGAACTTTATCGGCAATGTCGAAGGCAAAGATATTCCCGCGCATCTCGCCGATGTGATTGTCGCGGACGGCTTTGTCGGCAATGTGGCGCTGAAAACCGCCGAAGGCGTCTCGAAAATGCTCACTGATTTGATTCGCAGCGAAATCAAAAACAATCCCTTGACGATGCTCGGCGGCGCGCTGGCGATGCCCGCCTTTAATCGCGTCAAAAAAATTTTGGATTATACGGAATACGGCGGCGCGCCGCTGCTGGGCGTGAACGGCGTGGTCATTATCGGACACGGACGCTCGAATCAAGTCGCCGTGAAAAACGCCGTTCGCGTGGCGATTCGCTCTGTCGAAAGCAACATGCTCGAGATTATTCGCCGCGGAGTAACTCCGAGTGCTTAAAACCCTATCTTCACCCACCATCGAATCGGTCATGCTGGACCAACTCTTGGAAGAACAGTACGTGCCGGAACCCCTGACGCAAATGGCACGCGTCACGCGTCATCGCCGCCCGCGCGTCGTCGTCACGGGCATCAGCGTGCTGGCGCCGAACGGCAACACCGTCAAAGAATTTTGGCAAAACACGCTCGCCGGCAAAGGCGGGATTGAGGCGATTACGCGATTCGACGCGTCGGCGCTGCCGTCACGCGTCGGCGGCGCGGTGAAAAATTTTGACCCGCGCGATTTTATGGAGGCGAAAGAAGCGCGGCGCATGGCGCGCTGTTCGCAATTTGCGATTGCGTGCGCGAAAATGGCGGCGCGCGACGCGCGTTTGGAACTGCCGGTTGAAAATCGCGAACGCGTCGGCGTTTTGCTTGGCACGGCGGTGGGCGGGATTGACGCGACCGAAGAGGGTTTGCACGTCATGATTGAAAAAGGGTGGAATCGCGTTTCGCCTTTTGCCATTGGCGCGGCAATGCCCAACGCGCCCGCGTTTCACGTCAGTATGACGACCGGCGCGCTCGGTTATTTGGGCACCATCACCGCCGCGTGCGCGTCGGGAACGCAGACCATCGGCGACGGCGCGGAAATCATTCGGCGCGGTTGGGCGGATGTGATGTTTGTCGGCGGGACCGAATCCGGTCTCTTTCCCATCGGCATTGCGGCGTTCGCGCAAATGCGCGCGATTTCGACGCATTACAATGATACGCCCTCCACCGCGTCGCGTCCGTTCGACGCCACCCGCGATGGTTTTGTGATGGGCGAGGGCTGCGCGATTTTGGTGCTTGAATCGCTCGAACATGCCATCGCGCGCGATGCGCCGATTTATGGCGAAGTGTTGGGCAGTTCGGTGGCGAGCGACGCGTTTGATGTCGTCGCGCCCGACCCCAGCGGCGAAGGCGAAGTGCGCGTGATGAAACTTGCGCTCGCCGATGCAGGCGTTGACATTGACGAAATTGATTACATCAGCGCGCACGCGACTTCGACCGTCGTCGGCGATAATATCGAAGCCAAAGCGATCAAAAAATTGTTTGGCGAACGCGCAGGAAAAATTCCCATCAGCGCGCACAAATCTATGGTCGGTCATACGCTCGGCGCGGGCGGCGCGATCGAAGCTGTCGTTTCGTTATTGACGCTGCGCGACCAAAAAATTCACCCGACCATCAACTTGACGCAGCCCGACGCGGAATGTGTCGGACTCGACCTCGTGCCCGACGGCGCGCGTGCAGCGCGCGTGGAAACGATTCTGTCGAATTCATTCGGATTGGGCGGACAAAACGCCTGTCTCGTCCTGCGAAAAATTGACGTCTAAAAAAAGAGAGTGGAGATTGGAGCCTTGCGAAGGCGAGCGGAATGTCTCTAATCTCCAATCTCCAACCTCCAATCTTCAACCCAATGGCTCAAGTCGTCACCAACACTCCACTCGTGGAACGCAACGCCCGCGTCGGGCGCATTCTCACTACCGCGTCGCTGATTGTAATTCTCGCGCCGCTGGCAATTACGTTTCCGGTTTTGTTTTCGGGCAAGAACGAATTGCCGCCCGATAGTTTGCTCCTTCTGTACGGCGCGCTCCTCGTCGGACTGATTCTCTCGAATGTCGGCGGCTATTTTCTCAATCGTTGGGGTTTCAAATATTACGAGCAGCTGGACAAGGCGCTCAAAGGCACCGACAAACGCTATCGGCTCTATAATTATTCCCTCCCCGTGCCCAACGCGCTGCTCACGCCGTACGGCGTCACCGTTTTGCTGCTAAAAAATTTGGAAGGGAATATTTACGCGAATCAAAAGGGCTGGCGCATGAACATTGGCATTCTGCGTTTTTTGCGTTGGTTCAGCAGCGAACAGTTGGGCAACCCGTCCAAAGATTTGGAAACCCAAATTGACAAGCTGCGCGTGTTCATTCAAGAACACCTCGGCGAAAATTTTGTGCCGCCGATCGAAGGCTTGATTGTGTTTACCAATCCCAAAGCCAACGTCGAAATCACCAATGTCGAATTGCCCGTCGTCGTTTTGGGTACGGGACAGGACGCGCTAAAGGACGCGCTCAAGAAACCCAAAAACGCGCCGCAGCTGCCCAAAGCAAACTATGACGCATTGTACAATTTGTTTGAAGAAGAAGCCGAAGCGCGCCGCGTCGAAGCGGAACGCGGGCTTGTGATTGCCGGACGCAAAATTTTCTAACATGCAAATCTCATTGATGGTCGAAGGGCAAGCCGGTTTGACGTGGGACAAGTGGCGAGCATTGGTCGCGCGCGTCGAGGACTGGGGCTTTGCCGGATTGTATCGCTCCGACCATTTCACAATGAGCCATGTCACGCGCGAAGACTCGCTCGAAATGATTGTGTCGCTGGCGTATCTGGCAGACCACACGCAGCGCGTGCATTTCGGCCCGCTCGTCGCGCCGCTTTCGTTTCGTGACCCCGTCATGCTCGCGCGGCAGGCGGCGCATCTCGACGCGCTGAGCAGCGGGCGCATGATTCTGGGCGTCGGCGCGGGCTGGCAAGTGCGTGAGCACGAGATGTTCGGCTATCCGCTGCTCGACAAAAAAGCGCGCCTGGAACGTTTCGCGGAAGGATTGCAAGTGATTTCCTTGTTGTTGAAAAGCGAGGCGCCTGTTTCGTTCGAAGGACGATGGTACAATTTGCGCGACGCCGAGATTTTGCCGCGCCCGTATAAAACCAAAATTCTCGTCGGCGGCAACGGCATCACGCAAACCTTGCGCCTCGCCGCGCGCTATGCCGATGTGTGGAACGGCGTGCAGCTCAGTCCGTCGGCATTCCGCGAGCGCGCGAAAATTTTGGACGATTATTTGTACGATGCGGGACGCGATTCCGCTCAAGTCAAAAAGACGACCGCAACGTTTTTGTTTTTTGGCGGCGATGCCAACGCGTTAGAGCAGCGCGTCGCGCGTTTTCGCCATCATCCCGCGTTCGCCGGAAAAACATGGTCCGAAATTCTGGCAATGCTGCGCTACGAAGACGCCGCCATTGCCGGCACACCGGACGATGTCATTCCACAAATTCAAGCGTACACGGATGCCGGCGTTCAAGAATTGATGCTGCAAATTTTTGACAGCGATGATGTGACGGGGCTGGACCTGTTTGCGCGCGCGGTCTTGCCCCATTTTGGGTGAGATGTTGACGCGCGCACACCGTTGCGTTCGCATGGGTGTGCACGCGCGCGTCAGTTGCAATGCAGAAACAACCGAACAGCGCAATGTGTTTTGTGTGCGGGCGCGACAACCCGATTGGTTTGCGCATTCATTTTTTTGTTGACGAACACAATCAGGTCCACGCGGACTTGACACCACGTGCAGAGCATCAAGGTTTTCCCGGTGTGATGCACGGCGGTTTGATTTCCACATTGTTTGACGAAACCATCGGACGCGCGGCGATTGCGCACAACATTTGGTGCATGACCGCTGAGCTCAAGGTACGCTTCAAGAAACCGGTCCGCATTGACGAGCCGCTGCATGTGATGGGCGAGTTGGTGGATATCAACAAGCGCGTTTTGCGCGGGCGCGGCGAACTGCGCCGCGTCGTTGACAATACTTTGCTCGCCGAAGCCGAAGCCGTTTATATTCGTCTCCCCGATGAGCAGCGCGCGCAGATGGAAAGCGCGCTGCTCGATTGGCGCGTGGACGAATAAAACGCGAACGAACGACCATGCCACTTTTTCTTTCTGATTACAAACGACCGCCGCAGGACAATGGACGCGGCATCGCCGGTTATCCTGCTCCTGGGTGGAAAGGCGACCCTAACGGGCTCGACGCGTGGGTTGCGGAATTACAGCAGCTCGGCATCAAATGGCTGCGCGTATTGGACGATAACGGCGATTCGCTCGCGCTGTGCGGCAAATTGTTGAACGCGGGGATTTTTCCGATTGTCCGCATCTTGCGCCGCGACCTGCCGCCGAACGATACGCCCGAACCCAATCCCGGACACATTTCCGCGCGCGAAGAAGTGACCATTCGCAAACTCATTGACATTGGCGTGTTGTATTTTGAAACCAACAACGAGCCCGACAATCCAGCGGAATGGAAACAGCACGCGATTCCCGGCAGTCATGAGGAAACGGCAAAACTCGTCGCGTTGAATTGGCTGTTTGATGCGCGTTTCATTCTCGAGGCAGGCGGCTATCCGGGGCTGCCGGCGGTGAGCAGCGGCAGTGAGATGGATTTGCTCGGCGCGCTCGCCTCGCTGGGGCGTCAAGATATTTTGCTCGAGGGCTGCTGGATTGCGATTCACAATTTCGGACACAATCGCCCGCTGAATTTTCCAAATGACCGCGTGAATCAAAACGGCGCGCCGCTTTCGACGCAAGAATACGATTTCGGTCCACTCACGCAGTGGGTGTGGTGGGATCCGACATTGAATCGCGCCAACACCTTGGATGAAATCAACGCGCTGCGCGCCGCGCGCAAAAACGCGGGACAGGTCATCGCGCACGACCACGCGGCATTCCGCGAATACGAATATTTTGACGCGCTCGCGAAAAAACATCTGGGACGCTCGATTCCGATTATTGCAACCGAAGGCGGCTATCAAGTGGGGCGCCGCACCGATTTGCGCTACCCGCGCATCACGCCCGCGCTTCACGCCGATTTGACGGTGGCGATGTACGAATTCATGCAGCGCGACGCGCCCGATTATTTTTTCGCCGCGTGTCCATGGCTTTTGGTCGGCACGCCCAAAACGCAAGCCAGCGCGTGGTACAGTGATTTTTGGGATCGCACCATTCGCAGCGGCGGTCCGCACAATGGCGAAATTCCACCCGTCGCGGTGCCCGAGTATCGCGTCGGCGAACGCCTGCCCGTTGTTGCGGCGGTCAAAGCGATGCCCACGCAATCGCGCGTCGGTCCGCGCGCCGCTGTGCCCGCGCCGGCGCCCGCGCCCGTCGCCGCGCCCGTCGCCGCGCCGCCTCCACCCCCACCGCCGAGCGAAGAAAGCATTTATCTCGTCCAACACGGCGACACCCTCGGTTCGCTCGCGAAAAAATTTGGCGTGTCCGTGCCCGCGCTGGCGAATGCAAACGCGTTGAGCGAAAACGCGCGCATCATTGCGGGACAGCGGCTTGTGATTCCGCCGCCGCCGCAAGTGAGCGCGCCGCCCATGCCGTACGTTCCACCCGCGCAGCCGTCTGCCGCGACCGCGCCGCCCGCGCCGATTCCCGAATGGTTCAACACGCCGCCGCAGCCCGCGCCCGCCGCGCCGCCGCCCGTTTATACGCCGCCGCCGCAAACCTCGCGCGCACCTGCCCAAACCGCGCCGGGTGCGCCACCTAACGCCATGCCCGTGCCCGCGCCGCGTCCGACGCCACCGCGTCCGCCCCGCGCGCCCGGCGCCGCGTCGCCGCTCGACCCGCGCATGGCGGCATTGAACGTGCGCGTCGAATACGCGAATGTCAAACCGGGCGACACGTATTGGAAATTGCTGCGCGCAGAATATCAAGACACCACCAAAGCCAGCGGCAATCATCACATGATTTACAATTTGCTGGACAATAACGGGAAACCCGTGCTCGTCCAGCGCGTCTTTCAGGGACTCGCGGACATTCAAGCCGATTCGTTTACCGACGCGTTCGGGCGCGCGAAAATTCCGATGTGGGAATCGTACAATCCCGAAAAGGGCGAAAGCGGTCCGTACTCGGCGTGGGTTGCCGGACTGCCCAGTGACAAAGTCATCGGCATGGGTATGCCCAACGGCTTGTCTGTCAATTTTGTGCTGACGTGGCAGAAGGTGACAAAGCAGTAATCGGTAGGCGGTGGTCAGTAAGCGGTAAGCGCTAAGCAGTGGGCAGTCTTGGTTTTTCTGCCTACTGCTTACGAAATCCCCGTACTCTTGAAACTCCTCTCTCGCCTCGCGCCCATTTTGGTTTTCAGCGGAACCTTTGCGTTTTATCTCTCGACCCTCGCGCCCGGAATGCTGCGCGGGGACAGCGGTGAATTTCAATGGGCGATGGCATCGCTCAATGTAGCGCACGCGACGGGCTATCCTCTTTTTACGCTCATCGGTTACGCGTGGCATTTGCTGCCGCTTGACGCGAATGTCGCGTGGCAGTTGAACTGGCTCGCCGCGTTTTTTGGCGCGCTCGCGGTCGTCACCGTTTTTGTTTTTATCCGTTCGCTCACCGCGCGCGCAGACGCGGCGCTGGTCGGCGCGCTGTTTTTCGCCGTTACGCCGGTGCTGTGGTTCAACGCGAGCATTTTGGAAGTGTACCCGCTGCACGCGTTTTTGCTCGCGCTGGTGTTGTATTTGTTGTGGCGCTGGTCGCGCGCGCCGCAAGAAAACGGCGCGCTGTATCTCGCGTTTTTCGTTTTGGGTTTGGGACTCGCGCATCACCGCTTGATGATGCTTGCGCTGCCCGCGATTTTGTATTTTCTGATGGCGACGGACCGCCGCTTTTTTTTCAACGCGCCGCGTCTGCTCCTGTGCGCGTTGCTCGTCGTCCCCGGTCTGATGTTGTATGCGTACGTGCCACTGCGAATGCTGCCCGAAGGTTTTTCATGGGACTATGCGTTCAACGATATTATTCTCGGACGCGAGTACGCGGGTTCGCTTTTGCGCGAAATCAATCCCCTGCCCATCCTGATTGAAATTCCGTTCCATAATTTTCACGCCGGTCTCGCGCTCGCGCTCATCGGCGCGGTGACATTGTTTCGACGCGCGAAACATTTGAACGTCGCGCTGTGGCTCGTGTACGGCGCGGATGTGGCGTTCGCGTTGGTGTACAGCGTGCCCGATGTCCAAGTGTTTCTCACGTCGAGTTTTGTCGTCACGGCAATTTGGATTGGCGCGGGCGCGGCATTTTTGTTGGAATGGATTGGACGGCGCGTCGGCGGCACATACGCGCCGCGTCTGCAAATGGTGTATGTGGTTCTGTTGCTGCTGTTTGCCTTGTTGGGACTGGCGCGCTGGAATGAAATCCACGCGGCGGTTGCCGCCGAAGCCGCGCCCGAAGCGCGCGCCCGCGCGATTGCGGCGATGAATTTGCCGCCCGCCTCGTTTCTCGAACTGGATTGGGAAACCGCGACGGCGCTGCGCTTTTTGCAGTCCACCGAAAATTTGCGTCCCGATTTAGAAGTGCGTTTGACGCACCTGGACCAACGCGACGAGTTTTGGCGCGCGTTGGCGAATGTGGACGCGGGGCGCGCGGTGTTTATCGAACGCGGTGTGAAATGGACGCGCGCACCGGCGGGTTACGTGGTCACCGCGCGCGAAAATGATTTGGCGCAGCTCGTGCGCGCGCCGGTCGAGATGACGCGTTTCCGCGCGAGCATCGGCGACCGCGTCGAAATCGTCGGTTATCAAAATACGCCCGACGCGTTCGTCGTCTATTGGCGCGTGAAAAGAGCATTGGACAAAGATTTGGCGACGTACGTGCATTATCTCGACGCGCAAGGCAACAAAATCGCGCAAGACGACCGCGCGGCGTGCTGCGAAGCAGTGTACGGGTATCGCACACGCGAATGGGAAGTGGGACACATTTACGCGGACGTGTTCAAACCCGCGCCGCCGAACACCGCGCGCGTTTTGGTGGGCATGTACGAAAATTTGAATGGCGACATCGAAGAATATGGCGCTGCGATTGAGATTAAACCGTAGGCGCCCCAAGACCCAAAGGGGTTTTGCAGCGTGTCGCGCAGCGAGCCGCGTACTGGCGAAAAACCCTTCGGGTCTCCATGAGAGCATTTGGTTCGACTCGGTTTCGATGCTACAATCGGCGGCGCTCCGCAAAATGATTTGGCTCGTCATCCTTCACATATCCGGCGCATCGCAAAAACGATGCGCCGCCTCACGACATCGCCCGTGAATTTCGATAGAGGGTCTCATGACTGAAACGCGTTTTACATGGCGCTGGCTGTTGGTCATCGCGCTGGTCGGCATTGTGATGGGCACCATCATCGGCTTGATTGCCGGTTGGATTGTGTTTCCCAATATTGGCGCTTCGAGCGTCTCTGGTCTCTCGGTCTCGGCGCAAAACGATTACATCGTGCTCGTCGCCAACACCTACGCGTACGACCAAGACTTGGCGCGCGCGAAACAGCGCCTCAATCTTTTGCAAGACAACGACATCAAGGAGCGCGTCGAACGTTTGGCAAAATCGTTGGGCGCGCGCAAGGACGCGTCGGCGGCAAATGTTGCCGACCTCGCCGTCGCGCTCGGTTCCGCCGACAGTTCGCTGCAAGTGATGGCGCAGAGCGTTAGCAGCGATGTGGGCAGCGACCCGAACAGCGCGGAACCGACCAAAGTCGCGCGCAGTGATGCCGACGCGCAAGCGACGGCGGAAAGCGAAGCCACACCGACCGAACAGTCGAGTGAACCGACGGTGGAACCGACCAAAAAGAAAACCAAGAAACCAACCGAAGCCGCGCCAACCGAAGCGCCCGCCGAACCCACCACCACACCCAAACCGCAAGCGCCCAAAGCGACCGCTGCGCCCACCGCGACGCCACCGCCCGCCGCCGCGCCGGTGACGACGCAATTCATTCCCGATTTCCCGGGCGGTTGGTGGGGCGGTATCAACTTTGTGCCTGCTTCCGTCAGTGCGGGTCAAGAATATTGGCATTTGAAGTGGGCACTGTTCTGTGATGTAGACGACCAGCGCAACAATTGTCCGAGTTTGCCCGGCGGCGGCATGGACCACAGCATTTATGTCGCTGTGGTCAATCCCGACGGCAGCTGTGCGGATGCGCAAGTGAAACACGAGACCAATACGGGCGACACTACGCCGCTGGAGCAAAAAGATGTGCCGTACGCATGGCATCAATACGCGTGCAACAAAGACTTTGAATGGAACATGTACGGCGAAGGCAACGACATTTGGATTGACGGTTTGCCGAGCGACCGCCTGAATGGAATGTGTCTGTGCAATGTCGTTCCGCCGCCCGGCACCACCGGCATTTTGCAAGGACACGCGCACGTGCGTTACTTTTTAGTTTTCCAACGCACCACCCGCTAACAACAAAAACGTCGAGGCGACAACGACCTCGACGTTTTTGTTATTTCACATCGCGTTTTGGCGCAAGCGAAATTAGAACACGCGAGCGGGTATCGCTTTGGCGAGTCCCTTCGTTTGTACAGATGCAAGCGGCAAGCAAACGACCTTGTCGCGGTACGTTAAAGCAATCGGAGGAAAACAATGTTGAAAAAAGTTTTTCTGGTCGCCATCGCAATCTCAGCACTCATGCTCGCATTTGGCATCATGGCGCCGCAGACAACGCTTGCAAAAGGCGGTCATGGCAGCGGAAAAAATCAAGTAAACGCGCACGGCGTGATTACGGCGATTGATACCACGCTCAACACCGTGACCATCACCGACCGACGCGGCAATGCTGTCACCGTCAACGTCACCGCCACTACTGTCATTCGCAAAGATTGGACAAAAAAGGCAACGCTCGCCGACCTTGTCGTCGGAGATATGGTGAACGCGCGTTATGATACGCAGACGATGAACGCGCTGCGGATTGACGCCAAAAGCCCGCGCGTCGAAGGCATGATTACGGCGATTGACCTCAACGCGCAAAGCGTGACGATTCAAAAGTGGAGCGGTGTCGCCGTCACCGTGTTTGCGACGGCGGCGACAAAAATCGAACGCAATGACATGCAAGCCACGTTGGCAGATTTCAAAATCGGCGACCACGGCGAAGCGATTTACAATGCCGCCACGATGGAGGCGTACAAATTAGAAGCGTGGGGAAATTAGACACAATTACATAACCTCCGCCATGGACGGAAAACCTCGAAGGTGGCGCACGTCAGAGTTACGGCAAGACCTTCGAGGTTTTTTAATTTCGTCTCAAGAACGGCAGACCCACTTGCAGCATCCGCCAGCCGCCGCGATAAAACCATTCGCCGCGATTGCCGTACACATAGTGCGCGATAAACCGTTTCAGCCGCAAGCGTTTGCCCAAACGCGAATTCGCAATCGTCGTCGTGTAATCGGCAAACGAAAAATCCTCGCGCGCAAACGCGTCCAACACATAATCCGCCGCGCGCATCCCAAAATCCAACGCATGCGAAATGCCTTCCCCAAGCCACGGTTCCGTCCCCGCCGCGTCGCCCGCCAAAACGATGCGCGGCACAGCGTGCGCGTCGCGCGCGTCAAACCACCGTTCGGGATGTCCCTCCAATTTCCAGTCTCTAATCTCCAATCCACGCGCTTGTAATTCCGCCGCAAGAACGGGCTTCAATTCCGCGCGTTTGCGGTCGGGACGCACGCGCGAATCAAACACGCCGCGATTCATCACGGGCGCGCCATTCTTGTACGCGGGAAAATCCCAATAGTATCCTTGCACACCCCGCGCAATCGGCGAAAAATCAAAAACGGCAGTGTGATTTGCAAATTCCGGCGTACACGTTTCATCTGCAACCGGCGTCAAAATTTCCATCAAACGCGAAATGCGGTCGGAACGCGCCAGCCCCACTTTCTGCCGCACCACGCTGTTTGCGCCGTCCGCGCCAATCAGCACGCGCGCGCGTAATTCGCCCGCGTCGGTTTGGAGTGTCACGCCCGCGTGGTCGCGTACGATTTCGCGTAGGGCAACACCTTGCGCGATTTGTACACCGCGCGCTTGTGCCGCCTTGAGCAGCGCCGCATCAAATTCATCGCGCTGCACCACGCGAAACAAATCGCGCCAATGAAATGTCGCTTCGAGGTCTTGGTACACCAAACGCATGTGATGCACCGGATACGCGGGTACGTCGAGCGCCACATTTAATTCGCGCAGCAAATCCCACGCGTGCTGCGTCACCCCCCCCCCACACAATTTTTTGCGTGGAAAGATGGCTTTGTCCATCAGCAATGTGCGCGCGCTCCGCTGCGGCGCGCGCTTGGCGAGGCGAATCGCGGCGGCAGAACCCGCCGGTCCCGCACCCACGATGATGATGTCGTACTCGTTCATAGCAAACCGATTGTGGATTCTACGCTTTAGCGGATTGAGGACTGTAACCGCCTAAAGGCTCGAATCCAACTATGAGTACTGGCAAGCGGCACTTAACCTAATCAAAGTCGAGGACTGCAACCGCCTAAAGACTCGAATCCAACCGCGCGAGCTCTATTTGATTTATCGCCGAGACGTTTCACCAAAACGTCGCTACGTTTCTTCGGCGGTGACGAGAGGGACGGCGTCGGGCGCGCGTTTGCGCGTCACCGCGCCCACGCCGACGATGATGAGAATCAAGCCCACAAACGTTGTCCAGTCTGCCGTTTCGCCCAAAACGATTACGCCAAGAATAACGGCAATGACCGGACTGATGTACGTCACCAGCGAAGTGCGCGTCGCGCCGACGTTTTCAATCAGCCAATAGTACATCAAATACGCCAGCGCGGTGCCGACCACTGCGAGCGTCAACAGTGACGCCAGAGCCGGAAACGACGGATGCAGCGTCCACGGATGGTCCACCGCCAAACTTAATGGCAGCAAAATCGCGAACGCCGAAATCATCTGCCCCAGCGCGACGGTTGTATGCGGAAAACCCTGCAAATGTTTGCGCGCGAGAATTGCCGAGTACGCGTAACTGACCGCCGCGAGAAGGATTGCCAAACCGCCGACGAGACTGAACGTTGTGCCTGACTGCAAATCGGGCAGAAAGAGCACGACGACGCCGCCAAAACCCAACAAAATTCCCGCGAGTTTCAGCGACGTTATCTTTTCGTCGTGCGTCAGCCAGTGCGCGAGGAGCACCGTAAACAGCGGCATCGCGCCGACGAGAATGGCTGCCAGCCCGCTCGACACGCGCGTTTCGCCCCATGTGATGAGTGTATAGGGCACCACACTGTTCAGTACGCCCATCGCCAAAAGCCAACGCCACACGGGTTCACGCCAGCGCGGTAATTTTTCGCGCCGCGCCAGCGCAATCAAAAGCAGCGTAATGCCCGCCAGCCCGACGCGTCCCATCACAAACGTCAGCGGCGAAATCGTTTCGCCGCCGACTTTGATGAACAAATACGAGGCGCCCCAAACGGAGCCGAGAAGGACGAGAATGAAATAGGACATAGTTTGAATCCCAATTACTACGCGGTGCGCGCGCTGTAACCAGCGGACAAGCCCACGCCCACCAGACACAGCACCCCGCAGATGAGAAGCGCGGGTGCGACACCTGCCACTTGCGCCACCGTTCCCACAAAAAAACCGCCGATTGGCGTACTGCCCATCGTCAAGAGCAAATTGATGCTCAATACGCGCCCGCGCAATTGTTCCGGCGTGTTTAATTGGAGGAGCGAACTCGCAATCGTCGCCGACGCAATCCCCGTGAACCCGACAATCACAAAGAGCAGCATCGAGAGCCAAAAATTCAGCGCGAGCGCGAGCGTGCCAAGAAAAACACCAAAGACCGCGCCGCTGAGCAGCATCTGCCGCATCGTGATGCGCCGCATGTATGCGACGCCCAATGCCGCGCCCAGCGCGCCGACGCCCATTGCCGCGCTCAACAAGCCAAAGCCTGCCGCATCGGTTTTCAAAACATTATCGGCGACAAGCGGCGTGATGACGGTAAAATTGAATCCGAACATCCCGATAAATGCTGTGAAAATCAAAATGGCAAAAAGCAAAGGCGTGCGCCGCGCAAACGTGACGCCTTCCTTCAAGCGCATCAACATGGAGCCGTCCACCGTCATCGCCCCGGTGAACAATGCCTTTTCGTCCATGAGCAGCAGCGCGCCGATGACGGGAATGAAACTGATTGCATTCACAATCAACACCGGCGCAATCCCAATCCATTGAATCACCACGCCCGCCAATGCCGGTCCGAAAATGCGCGCGCCTTGAAACGTCATCGAATTCAAACCGACCGCGTTGACCAACACCTCGCGCCCGACCATTTCATAAATGAACGCCTGACGCACCGGATTGTCCACTGCCGTAATCAAACCTTGCGCAACGGCGAGCACATAGACATGCCACAACTGAATCGCGCCGACAGCGACGAGGACGCCAAAGATACTCGCTTGAATCATCAACAGGGTTTGCGTCGCAACGAGCGTCTTGCGTTTTGGCAAACGGTCCGCGAGCACGCCGCCAAACAGCGCAAAGAGCATGACGGGAATGTATTGCAGTGTGATGACAACGCCGAGTGCAAACGGGGAACCATTCGTCAATTGCAGCACAAGCCACGCTTGCGCGGTCGTCTGCATCCACGTGCCCGTGAGGGAAATTAACTGACCTGACCAAAAGAGCCGAAAATTGCGGACGCCCAGCGCTTCAAAGCCGCTCGCCGCCGCCTGTGACCACGCGCGAATGCGACCGCGCCGCAAGCGCTCATCTCCTGTCAAACGCATTCCATAACCCCAATTCGCGCTAACTGCTCGCGCTCGCATACGAACGAATGGCAAAATTCCACAAACGATTGGTAGCCAACAAGAGCACAAGCGCCAGTCCGACGCCAATGAACAATTCCGTCGGTTCCAACAATCCGATGAGCGCGGCGGCAGGAAACGTCGTGATGAACGCAATCGGAATCACAAAGGTCAACACCGCGCGCAGTAATCCGCTGTACACCGAAATCGGAAACCGACCGGCTTCGTAAAAGGAATAAAACAATTCCGCGAAATTGTCCACCTTGACGAACCAAAACGACATGGTCATCATCGCCAACCAAATGCAATAGACCAGAATCAACGCAATCAAAAGCAGCAGCGCGAACGCGAACAATTCCGACGCGTCGGGCACATAGCCCATCGCATTCAGCGCATACACAATCACACCCGCGCCCGCGAAAATATCTACAATGCGCCACATCGTCAGCGAATGGAAACTTGAATAAAACTGCGAGTTCACCGGTTTTACCAAAACAAAGTCAAAGGTGCCGTCGCGCACTTGCTCAATCATTTGCATGATGTTCGGGCGAAAGAACGCTTCCATGATTCCGGTGAACATGGAAAACAAACCCAACACCATCAGCACTTGATTGTAATTCCAACCGCCAATCTGGTCGCGATGCGCGAAAAAAATCGTCGCGCCTAAAATGCCCCACACCAACCAAAAGATACTCATGAACGCGTTGGTCACAAAATTGACGCGATATTCCAATTCTTTCAAAATCGAAAATCTCCAGAAGATGGCGAGGAGTTTCAAATGTTTCAACATCAATGAATTCAGAATTCGGAAAGCGGAAGGCGGAAATGCCGCGCTTTTCGCTTTCCGCTTTTTCTTTACGCGCCAAACGCGCCAAAGTGCCGCATCCCGCGCGCCCACAAGAAACGATACGCGCCAAGTAATACCATCACCCACAGCGCGACCGAGCCCAGTCCGACGAAAATTTCGACGGGCGTCAAACGTCCGAGCATAATTTCGATCGGAAACGACATCATGTAGCGAAACGGCAGACCATACGCGAGCGTGCGCAGCGGTTCCGGCAGTAAATCAATCGGCGCGATGCCGCCGCCGAACAAGAGGAACAACATCCAAAACACATCCGTCAAGACCAACGCTTGCGAAAACCAAAACGTAAACAAGCCGAGCGAAAACTGGGAGAGATAGCGCATCGCCCACGCGCCAATCACCGCCAACACAAAGCACGTGAGATGAAACGGCGTTGCCGCGAACGTCACCCCCGGCACAAGCCACGCGACCGCAATCACCATCGGCGTAAAAATCAACGCGCGCAGCACTTTGTCGGCAAGATTGTAGGAAATGTAATCGTGAATGGGCGACAGCGGATGCAGCAGTTTGGTGTTCAAATCGCCGTGACGAATGTCATAGTCGAGGTCCCACGCCACCCACACCGCCGTCATCTGGCGCATGTAGAAACTCAACAAATAGTACGCGACAAAATCGCCCGCGCTGTATCCGCCGACCGGACCATCCTGCGCCAACGATAACCACACCGCGAGCATCACCAGCGGAAACGACGCCGACAGCATCCAAATCAACATCGAAACGCGGTATTCCAGCATCACCGCAAGGCTGCGCCGCGTCAGGACAAAATATTTGCGGAGGAATAGAGTCATGTTCGATTTACGCGTCGTCGTCGTTTGCGTCGCCGCCTTGTTCGGCTTGGCGCGCGAGCGCAGCTTGTTCAAACACGCGCGTAATCACATCTTCGATGGGCGGGTCTTCGATGGTCACGTCCACAATCGGCAAGTCCGCCAAAATGCGCGCCGCCGTTTCCGATGTCTTGCTGCGCGGCACCAGCAGTTCCACGCGCTGTCCCTGCGTTTTGATGACTTCGCCGTACTCGTCCAAACAACGCCCGTTCCATTCGGACGCGAGTTCGACGCGCACCAATTTGTGCGGCGCGATGCGCGCGGACAATTCGTCCAGCGCGCCGTCGTACATCAACTTGCCGTGGTCAATCACAATCACGCGCTCGCACAACGCGGTCACGTCCGCCATGTAATGACTGGTCAACAAAACCGTCGCTTGATAGCGGCGATTGTATTCTGCGATGAATTGGCGAATCTTGGTCTGCATCGTCACATCCAATCCAATCGTCGGTTCATCCAGGAACAAGACTTGGGGGCGATGCAAGAGCGCGGCGGCGAGTTCGCATTTCATGCGTTCGCCGAGCGAAAGTTTGCGCACCTGTTTTTTCAACAGCGGCGCCAGGTCCAGCAATTCGGTCAATTCCTCCAGCGCGATTTTGTACTGCGCCTCGGGAATTTCATAAATGGCTTGATTCACCAAAAATGTTTCGATGGCGGGCAAGTCCCAATTGAGCTGCTGCTTTTGCCCCATCACCAACGTCATGCGCCGCAAATATTCGGGCTTGCGTTCATGCGGCGTAAACCCCAACACACGCGCGCTGCCGCCCGACGGATACAACAGTCCCGCCAACATTTTCAGCGTCGTCGTTTTGCCCGCGCCGTTCGGTCCGAGAAAACCGACAATTTCGCCCGCTTCAATTTCAAACGAAATATCGTCCACCGCTTTGACATCGCGATATTGGCGCCGCACAAAAGACCGCAAAGAGCCGGAGATGCCCGGCTCTTTGTGATGGACTTGATAATATTTTTTGAGCTGTCGAACTTCGATTTGTTTCATCCGATCAAGTCACCTGCCGAGAAAGCATCACTCTCGCTTGACGAATTTCAAGAGCCTGCTTAGCGGAATACGCCGCCCGCGCGCGCGCATGTCCGCCACTGGCTGCAACATGCCATCGCGCGTGACGATGAATCGTTCCCCACGCCACTCGACATGCCGCGTCAACAGTCCCGCCACCCACACCAACGCGCTCAGTCCATCGCGCACGGGCAGCCAAAACAACCACTCGCGCGAAACCACATCCCCCGTATAGCCAGTCACAAGCCATGCGACGAGCCAACGCCACACAATCGAAAAAACAAGCAACAACCCACCCAGCGGCGCAAATCCTGACACAATCCACGTCAACAGCGCCAACGGCGTACTGTACGTCAGAAGCAAGCCCCAATAATCCAACGGACGACTCACTTTGGAACAATGTGCCCAACGTACCTCGCGCGTCCACTGCTCGCGAAAAGTTGTATTGCCAATCACGGCAGTAATCACATAATCCGACAGGACCACACGCGAGCCGAGCGCGGCAATTCGTCTCCCCAACTGATAATCGTCTGCCAAAAAATCCGCGACGACCGCCAAGCCGCCTAGGCGTTCCAAGTCGCGTCGGCGCACCACCATCGTCGCGCCCAACGCAAAACGCATCTGGAGAAATTTCCGCGCGACCAACACCGACGGCAAAAACGCCGTGCCCATGTACAGCGCCTCCAAGCGCGCGGTCAATGTCAACGGCTTGGCGCCGCGATACGCGCACGTCACCAAGCCTACGCGCGCGTCGGCAAACGGGGCAACCACGCGTTGCAAATAATCGGGCGTCACGCGCATATCGCTGTCGCTCATCACCAGAATTTCATAGCGCGCCTGTGCCGCGAGCTGCTGCAAGAGCCCCACCTTGCGATTGGTCGTATTCGCGCGCGCGACGACGAGACGAATTTGCCGCTGCGGAAAATCGCGCTGCACGCGTTCGATAATGGGAATGACCGGATCGGCAGCGTCGGCGACACCAAACAGGATTTCGTACTCGGGATAGTCCTGGCAACAAAAACTGACAAAGTTTTCGTACGCCTGATAATCGAGCCCGCGCACCGGCTTGAGGAGCGAAACGGGAGGCGCGTACGCGAATTCGACAGAAGGGCGATTGCGAAAAAACGAGCGCACGAACCACCAAGCCACCAGCCAATACGCCCAACTGGCAGCCGTGAGCAGCGCGAGCAACCACACCAATGCCTGCTGCATTTGCGCTCACCCCACCGCTTCAAATTATAGCAGCGTCGAAAAAGTCGCCAAGCGAAAATTTCGTTTCGTAATCACTTGCCGTACGCGCGGGTCGAGCAGGGTTGCCAAATCGTCTGGATTCGCGCCCCACGCGTCGCGCCGCGCGCCGAACGTTGGATGAAAATACAATTCTGCGCTCGGCACTTGCATCCGCTCCAGCAATTGTACAACATAATCCGCGCGCATCTGTCCCGATTGTAACAATCCGTACACCCGCGCGGTGGTCGCGAGATTCGACGCGGCAACGCGCGTCCGCGCCCACCGACACAGCAATCCCAACGCCAACGCCCAACTTGTCTTTACCGCCGCGTCACGTGCATCATAGCGCAGCGCGAACACCAATTCATCGCGCGGCAGTCGCAGCCCGCGCGCGCCAAACTCATTCGCCAGCGGCAGTACTAACTCAAGAATGACAGGATGCAGATGCAAATGCAAATGTCCATTGACGTGGTCGAGCGGCAGTCCCGTCGCCGCAAAACGTTCGAATTGCGCGCGCAGCTCTGCCTGCAATTCTTGGCGCGCCGCGCGCTGAAAAAAATAGTTCCATCCCGCGCGCGTTGGGCTCGGAGAAAAATTCCCATCACGCGTGACCAGATGCGGAATCTGGGCAGGCGCGAGAATCGGTTTGTCCGCCACAAGCGCGAGATGCAAACCGACCGCCAAGCGTGGATTTTCCCGCGCCAGCGCAACAGCGTGCTCGACCGCGGCACCCCCCACCATCAAACTCGCGCTCGTCAGCACGCCTTGACGATGCGCGTGAATAATCGCATTGTTAATGTCCGTCGAGCCGCCGAAATCGTCGGCATTGAAAATGATTTGCACGGCAGGCTAGAGAATCAAATTCATGTCGCCAAATTCATGCCACAAATACCCGCGCGTGATACATTCCTGATACGCGCGCTCCAAACGCTTGGGTTCCACAAACGCGCTGAGCAAATCAAGATGACTCGCTTGCGGTTCATGCAAACCGGTGAGCAATCCATCCACGACGCGTAAACGCGTGTCCTGATGAATGCGTAAGCGCGTCCACCCGCGCGCGGCGGCAACACTCCCGTCCGCGCGCGCCGCTGTTTCCAATGCGCGCACCACCGTCGTGCCCACCGCAATCACGCGTCCGCTGCGCGCGTGCGTCTCGTTCACTTGCTGCGCGGTCGCAGCGGGCACTTCGAACTCTTCATCATAATTCGGATGCCGCGCGTCCACCACATCATCGCGCGTCGAAGAAAGTCCGGTGTGCAGGGAAAGCGATGCAAAGCCAATGCCTCGCCGCTTGAGTTTCAGAAGCAGTTCCCACGTGAACGGACGCCCCGCCGAAGGCATCTCGACCGAGCCGGGCGATTTCGCGTAAACGGTTTGATACAAATCCAACGGCAGCGCGGTTTCAACGTACGAATAGCGCACCGGCTCACCAAGCCGATAAATCAAATCGAGAAGCGACCCGCAGCACACATCAAACTGCACGCGCCACAAAAACGGCAAATCCGGACGACGCGCCAAAACGCGCGCGTGCAGCTCCTGTCCAAAATCAAGACGCATCCCGGCGCGTCCGATGTGCGTGCGCCCATTCAACAGCAATGCGTCCCACAAATCCTCCGCGCGGCGATGCGCCAAGCGTACCTCGACCGGCGCACCATGTTCATCGCGCGCGCGCAAAAGCCCCGGCAGTGTGCGCGAATCGTTGACGACCAACAAATCCCCCGCGCGCAAAAATTCACCCAGCGCGTCGAAACGCGTATGAATCGGTTCGCCTGCTGCGCGCGGCAGCGCCATCAAGCGCACATCATCGCGCCGCAAGCCGCGCAGTTCGACCGGCACATGCGCTTCCAATTCCGGCGGCAAGACAAACTGCACCAGCGGCGGTGCGCTCTGCCCTACTCGAGCATCAGAAAGGGTCACTTCCATCCTCAGAAATCCCCTTGTGTAACGAAAGGTTATCCTTTCACAATCCGGACGCGATCCAGCACATCACAGATTTATGACGGGCACGAACTGCTGCGCGAGAAAACGCTGACCATTCACGCGCGCGGATTCGTCGGAGGCGAGATACACAAACACGGCGGTAACCGATTCGGGCTTTGCCCACTGCGACGCGTCGCCGTCCGGCTCCGACGCGCGCTTCATCGCCGTATCCATATCACCGGGGTCAACGCTGTTGACACGCACGCCCGTGCCTTCCACTTCGACTGCCCACACACGCGTCAAATGGTCCAACGCGGCTTTGGACACGCCATACGCGCCCCATGTCGCATAACCGACCACGCCCGCGTCCGAACTCACATTAATAATCGAGCCGCTGCCGCGCGCGAGCATCTGCCCAATCAGCGCGCGCGTCAACATGAACGGACCTTGCGCATTGGTGCGCATGACATTTTCAAATTCTTCGATCGGCGTGTCAATCAAATACGGCATCGGCGTCGGTCCCAATGCGGACGCGTTGTTGACCAAAACATCTACGCGTCCAAAACGCGCCAGCGCCTCACCCGCCAAACGTTCCACATCCGCGCGCTGCGAGACATCCGCGAGGACGGACAAGACCGGCGCATTCATTTCGCGCAGCATCCGCTCCGTTTCCGCCAATCCTGCCTCACTGGCGCGGCGCGAACTGATGACTAGACTCGCGCCTTGACGCGCAAATTCGACAGCAAGGGCGCGTCCCAACCCGCGTGACGCGCCCGTAATCAAAATCACTTTGTCGCGTAGAGCAAACATATTCAATCCCTCCGCCCAGCCCCCGCCGTGACGAATTTATTCGCTCGTGTCAGTTGGCGCCATTGCATAGGTCGTAATTCCCAAGCGATGTCCGTCGGGGTCGTATGGAGCAGTTCCCCTACTCCGGTAACGCGCGTTCCAAGAGGCGCAGCCAATTGCCGCCCATCATGGCGCGCACGTCATCGTCCGCAAACCCCGCGTCGGCAAGCGCGTCACCAAATTTCTGCAAATCCGCGACCGTATCAATTTCTTTGGGCGTAGCTTCCGCGCCAAACCCGCCGTCAAAATCCGTACCGATGCCGCAGTGACGCGCGCTGCCGGCAAGGTCACAAATATATTTGATGTGGTCAATCACCGTCGCAAAGGTCACTGCGTTTTTGTTTGCGCCGTTTTGACGCCATTGATATTGCAAAAACTGATTGTAAAAAACCGCGCCAATGACGCCGTCACGTTTGACCAGCGCGCGAATCATCTCATCGCTTAATTGGCGGTCGGTTGGCACGAACTTGCGCACGTTGGAATGGCTCGCAATCACCGGTCCCGAAAACAAATCCAATGCCTGAAAGAAACTTTCCTCCGCCATGTGCGACGTATCGAGCACCAATTTGTGTTTGGACATTTCGCGCATCAACTGCTTGCCCAATTCGGTGAGCGGTCCGGGCTTGCCGGTGCCGCCGCTGTAACGCGTTTGACTCCATGCGGGACCAATCAACCGCACACCCGCGTCGAACCATTTGCCAACATCTTGCGGCGCGACGATGGGGTCCGCGCCCTCCATCAAAAGCGCCATGCCAAGACGCGGCTCGGGAGAATTCACGACGCGCGCCAAGTCACTGCGATTGGTAATCAACGAAACGCGCGGATCTGCCGCCATCAATGCATAGTACGCCAACTGCTCTTGGGCGAGCGCTTCGGCTTGTTCGGGCGTCTTGTACTTTTTGCCGACAGAGGTAGCGCTGCTCTCCGGCGAGACATAGATCGTTGCAAAGACAATTCGCACGTTGCCTGCCAGAAAATCCGGCAAGCCGACGGTGGCAATGCCGTCGGCGCCCTGCGGCGGTTCTTGGGCGCGCGTCGCGTGAGCGGACTTGCGCGGGTCGCGCCCCAAAGTCAAGGCGTTGTACGCGAGGTCTTCATGCGCATCTACAACAAGATACGGTGCTGGCACATTGCTCCTTTACCTGTAAGAATATACCATACTCGACAGGATTTGTCAACATTTTTGTTTATAAAGTATGTAATATTTGCTTTTGCGCGAAATTCGGGTATAATGGCGCTAGATGAATGAACTTTCCACGCGCCGCCAGATTTTACAGCTCTTGCGCACGCACGGCGCGCACACCGCGCAGCAGCTCGCCGACCAACTGCGCATCACGCCGATGGGCGTGCGCCGCCATCTGATGCTGTTGGAACGCGACGGGCTCGTGCACGTTCAAGCGCAGCGACAGCCGACCGGACGTCCTACCTATCTGTATGCGTTGACCGAAGCGGGCTTGGAGACGTTTCCCAAAAGCTATGATTTGCTCGCCACGCAGCTGCTGGATGTGGTGCGCGCGACGCAAGGGGACGCGCAGGTAACGCGCATTTTTGCGGGGCGCATGGATGAATTATACAAGCAATTTGCGCCGCGCATGAACGGCAAAAAGCTTGCCGAACGCGTCCAAGAGCTCGCTAAAATTCAAGAAGAAGCGGGCTACATGGCGCGCTGGGAAAAAGTGCAAGGCGGCTATTTGCTCAAAGAACAAAACTGCGCTATCTATCGCGTCGCGTGTCGTTTTCAAGACGCGTGCGCATTTGAAATTGAATTGTTCCGGCGCTTGCTGAATGCCGAATTGCGACGCGTCGAGCATCAGGTCAAGGGCGATTTGGCGTGCACATATTTCATTCCTGAAGAACCCGTTCGCGCGGCTGTGCCGTCGAAACCAAAACGCGCCGCGCGTTCCAAGCGCACCCCATCGCGTTGAATTCAACGCGCCGTACAAAACCAAAGCAGCCGCGTTTCGTCACGCGGCTGCTTTTTTTATCATCTCGCGCGCGCAGCCAAATCAACGCCACGTTCCATTTTCAAAAAGCGTAATCACGCCTTGCGGCGTGTTTGCCCACATCATGCCGTGCTCGAAATTCTGTACCGTAAGCGTGATTCCGCTTTCATCTGCGACCGCGCCGGGCATTTTCGCCTGCACTTCTGGGTGTTCACACCACACTTTGCCAAAACCGCGCTTGGGATGAATGCGCCCTTCGGGAATTTTTATTTCGTTACACGGACGTTCCGGATCGCCTTCGCGCCACGTATCCGCAAAGACCGCGTAGGTCTGATCGGGAAACAACACATAGATTTTCTGCGCGTGGGGATCGCGCAAATCGTCAAACATGAAACCATCTTTGAAGGTCTGCACCGCAAAATTTCCTTGCTCCGCCACATCCGTCGGACAACCCAATTCGGTGGTGTATTTCAACCAGAGTTCCGCAAACGGCACGGGCGGTCCAAAGCTGCACTGCACACTCACGCTGGCGGCGGTCGGCGTGGCAGGCGCGTTGGGCGCGGGCGTCCACGTGGGAAACGGCGTGAGCGTCAGCGTGGGCGTGGGCGCGGGCGGTTTTTGCGTTGCCGTATCGCCGATGATGGTTAGCGTGCCGTCGTGCAGAGACGCGACATAAATCTTGTTGTCCAAGAGTGTCATACGCCACGGCGCGTTCGGCACATTCACGGTTGCGACGATGCCCAACGTGCGCGTGTCCAAAATTTCGACCGTATCGTCGCGCGGTGCGGGTTCGCGCGCAATCGGTTGATATGTGAGCGCGTGCGCGAGAAAGAGATGATGCGTTTCCGGGTTGACCACCAATGCAGAAGTGCGCGACGCGAGCGCAAGCGACTGCACCAAATTGTCCTGCGCGTCGAACACATCCAGTCCGTGCGTATACGCAAGCGGATGCGTATTCGTCGCATACAAATTGTTGGTCGTCGGGTCAATCGCGAGGGCGGTGGTGTTACCGCCATTTTTGCTGCCCAATAAACTCGAGTCGTTCAAATCGTCGTACAAAAAGCGGAACAGTGTAAGACGTGAGTTGGAACCCGGAACGCCGTTGCTTGCCACCGCGTAAATTTTTTGCAGCGCCGGATTGACGCGCTCGTACTGCGGCACGGTTTGCGAATTGAGCGTCAACCCTTTGGCAAAAAAGGTGGCTTGCGGTTTCAAGGTTTCGGGGTCCAACTGATAACTGCCCGCAAACAATTTTTTGTTGACAGCATCCGCCGCAACGGTGGACAAAAAGCGCGTGATGAATTCCGTCGCGCGAATTCCAAACGATGCTTCGTCAATCACCGTAAGCGTGCCGTCGCCGCTGGCAGCTACGTACAAACGATTTGCCGCCGGGTCAATTGCCAGGTCAACGGGATTGTTGCCCGTCGGAACCTGTCCCACCACCTTGTCATTTTCAATCACAAACACAGAATTGGTGGAGCCGCTTGCCGCATAGACGCGCCGGCGCTGTGGATTGGAAACCAACGCGGTGATATTGGGAGCCAACGGAATGATATTGACCACGCGCTGCGTTGATGCATTCACCACCGCGAGATTGTCGCTGTCCGAATTTGAAACCAGCACCACCTTGCGCGCAGCATCGTACAACGCGGCGCTCGGCGCTTCGTTCATGGGAATGGTCGCTGCCAACTCCGCGCCCGGCGTACTCACGACGTAGAGTTGATTATTGTAACGGTCGAGGACATACAATTTGTTCGCGTCGTCAAATGCCGCTGCCGTCAAATCCGCGCCGACAAAGAGACGCGCAATTTGCTTGCCTTCAGGCGTATAACCCACCACGTACGCGCGCGATGACGCTTCATCGTACGCGCCGCTCCAAATGGAACCATCCTTCGGGTTCACCGCAAATTGCGCGATGAGATAAGGCACATCGAGCGCGAACAATTCCCGAAAATTTTCCAGATCCAGCGCGACGATTCTGCCGTACTGCCCGGCATACAAACGCTTGCGCGGCGCATCCACAACCAAACTGCCAACCGAAAAACCTTGCGACAATCGCAGCTCCGCTTTTTTCTTGAGTGTTGCCGCGTCAAAGCGCTCGATAATCGGGTCATTGTCCAGCGCGACGTACAAGTCATCGCCTTGTACTGCCAGCGCATTGATGCGCCCGTCTGCCGCGACTTGGTTCGTGATTTTTCGATTTTCAATTGCCAAGAGCGTCGGCGTTTCAGAGGTGCCCGCGTAAATGCGATTGCGCGTCGAATCGGCGACCAATGCCGACGGCGTCAAGCCGAGCGTAATATACGCGACTGCTTTGTCGTTTTGCACCACCGCGAGATTTTTCGTGTCGCGATTCGCCACATAGAACTCGCTACCCAAGCGCGCCAACGCGGCGGGTCCGCGCCCTTCGCCGGGCAAATCAAACAACGCAATTTTCCCAATCACTGCAGGCGCGTCGAGCGCGGCGACTTGGGTCGCAGGCGATTCGGTAGATGTGGGCTGGGGCGTTGCAGTCGGCGTGCGCGTAAAGCGCGGGTCGAGTGTGGGAGTCGGCGCGTTAGTAGTTTGCGCGAGGGCGACCGGCGAAAAAGCGGGAAGCGTTGGCGTGGGCGCGGGCAAAGTCGTCGTCGCGCACGCGCTCAGCGTGACACACACCAAAAGCATCAGTCCAAAGATTTTCATGGCACCTCTCGAATTTGGAACACCTTCATTCTATCCGCGTGATAGTGCATGTCAAAACGTGCCCAGCGGCGGCGTACGGTTCGCCGCGCGCGCGCGGCAACGCTTGCCTTTTTTGTCAGCGCTATGCTAAAATGTGTCCCCTACAGGAGGAGTTATGGAAATCTTATTGGTCAAAGATGTGCCCGGCGTTGGCAAAGCAGGGCAAACCAAAAATGTTGCCGATGGATACGCGCGCAATTACCTGTTGCCGCGCAATTTAGCCGTCGTCGCCACCACCAGCGCGCTTAAACGCGCGGAAGCATTGAAACTCGCCTCAGCGAAACGCGAAGCCGAAAGCCTGCAAGAAGCGCAGACTTTGGCGAACGCGCTGAACCAAATCCAATTGAAATTCTCCGTCAAAGCCGGCGGGAATGACCGCTTGTTTGGCGCCATTACGGCAGCCGATATTGCCGAGCGCCTCGAACACGAACATCAGGTTCACGTTGACAAACGCAAAATTGAACTCGAGCACCCCATCAAAGATTTGGGTGAGCGCGGCGTGCCGATCAAATTGCACCCCGAAGTCACAGCCAATATCCGTGTCTTGGTGGAACGCGAAAACGCAGCGGCGTAATGGGGAAACAAAGGAGAACATTACGATTGAGTGAGTCCGGAAAATTTCCCGATATTACCACGCTGATGGCGCGCCGCCTGCGTTGTCAAGGTTGCACGCGCCGCTTTCGCCCACAAGACATCGTTATGATTGAATCGGCGCCGCGCTTTGGCGTTTTTCGCTTGCGCTGTCCGATGTGTGTCTCGGAACGTCTGGTGATTGGAACGTGGAACAAAAATGCCATCCACATGTACGCGACCGATCTCGACCAGGAAGAGTGGAAGTATTATCGCCACGCGCCGCCCATCAACAGCGAGGATGTTTTGCGCGTGGTCCAAATGCTCAAGACGTACGACGACGATTTCAGCGATGTCTTGGAAGACCCGTTGTTTGACGGGACCGAATGACCGGGAGCGCCGCAGGGCGCTCTTTTTTCGTACGCGCACGCGCCCGTAAGAATTGACGGCTCGGTGAAACAGATTACAATGAGCGCATACCCCACTGGGGTATATCCTTTTTTTGAATGTGGCTTGGACCACGTAAAATCTCGAGGAGGCACTGGATGGAGAATCAAAAGAAACCTGTACACGTGACCGATGCGGACTTTGAACAGACTGTATTGGCTTCGGACAAACCGGCAGTGGTTGACTTTTGGGCGGCGTGGTGCGGTCCGTGCCGCATGATTGCGCCGCATGTCGAAGAGCTGGCAAAAGATTATGGCGACAAAGCGCTGGTCGCCAAGATGGACACGGACGCGAATCCGATGACCCCGACGCGCTATGGCATCATGGGCATTCCCACATTGATTTTCTTTAAAGACGGCAAAGAAGTGGATCGCATGGTCGGCGTGCCGCGTCAACCCAAAGAAGCGCTGCGCGCAAAATTGGACGCTGTTCTCGCGGCGCCCGTTGCAAAATAAAATGCCGAGCAAAACATCGCGCGGCGCGTCCCGCGCGACGCCGCGTCGCGAAACACAGGACCCGCGGGATGATATTGTAAAACGCTTGCGGCGAATCGAAGGGCAAATTCGCGGCGTGCAAAGGATGGTTGAACAAGACCGTGCGTGTCGCGATGTCCTGGACCAATTGGCGGCGATTCAACAAGCGATTCGCGGAGTGAGCGCGCTAGTGGCGCAACAGTACGCCGTGGAGTGCATCGGCAAAGTGCAAGGCGATGCATCACAATTGCAAACGCAAGAAACGGCGGCTGACCTGGTGGACGCGCTGCTGCGCGCGCCGCGCTAACTTTGTTTTTGAATGATGACGAATGGACAACGCGCTCATACAGCGCTGTCCATTTTTCACGTACAGCGATGGCATTACTCAAAGAACAGGATCGCGCTGCTTTGCGCGAAACGTTTGCAGAAATGACCGGGCGCGTGCGGGTCGCGTTTTTTACGCAGGCGCTCGGCTGTGAAACCTGCGGCATCGTCGAGCAAATTTTGGATGAGGTCGCGCCGCTCGGCGACAAAATCGAGCTCGTCAAATACAATTACGCCATTGACCGCGAGCAAGTGGCAAAATATGGCATCCAACGCATTCCCGCCATCGCGCTGACGCGTTTGGAAAGCAACGCGGACGCGGAACAAGCCGTCGTGGAGCGCGATTATGGGATTCGTTTTTATGGCGTTCCTTCCGGATACGAGTTCATGACGTTGATTGGCGGCATTCTCGACGTATCTTCAGGCGAATCGCATCTGTCCGACGCGAGCCGCCAACTTGTCGCGCAGTTGACCGAACCAACACACATCCAGGTCTTTACCACTCCGACCTGACCGCATTGTCCAACCGCGGTGCGGTTGTCCCATCGAATGGCAATTGAAAATCCGAATGTGCGCGCGGATATGGTGGAGGTGAGCGAATTCCCGGATTTGATTCAGCGCTACCGCGTGCAAGGCGTTCCGCTGACCGTCATGAATCAGACCATCCGCTTTGAAGGCGGCGCGCCCGAGCCGTATTTTATTCCCGCCTTGTTAGAGCGAATGGGCATCATGTCCTTCACGGACCAAGAATCGGATTAAGTATGGACCCGCTCGATAAAATTCTTCGAGAATCCGAAACCATCGCGGTGGTCGGCTTGTCCCATCACACCGACCGCCCCGCGTATGATGTGGCGCGTTATCTGCAGCGCAACGGCTACCGCATCATTCCGGTCAATCCGAACGAAACGACCGTCTTGGGCGAAAAAGCGTATCCCGATTTGTTGTCGGTCCCCGAGCGCATTGATATTGTAGATATTTTTCGCCGTCCCGAATATGTGCCCGAGATTGTGCAGCAAGCGATTGCGCGCAACGCGAAAGTAGTGTGGATGCAGCCGGGCGCAGAAAATTATGACGCAGCGGAAGCAGCAGAAGCGGCAGGGCTTATTGCCATCGTGGGAATGTGTCTACGCGTGCAGCACAAACGCGCGCAAAAGTGAGAACAAAAAACCGCAAGCATGGAACGCTTGCGGTTTTTTGTGCGCTTTCATTTCGCGGCAACAGGTGGCGAGGTTCGAGCAGATTCATTCGGCTGAACCGCTGCAGGTTGACTGGCGAGGACGAATCCGGCATACATGAGGAAGGCGAACGCCAATTGCGCGAACGATTGGAACTGTCCCAACCCCAAACGGATGAGGATTCCCGCGCCAGCGATCGCTAATGTCCCCGCCGCAATCAGAACGTTGCCCAAAACACGGTTCGGCAAAATCCGCTTGCGATAAAATAGATAACCGGAATATAACGCGCCACCTACAATGGTGAGTGTCCCGTACGTGTTCAAAATAATCGTCAAGCTCAAGACAAACGAAGTGAGGGACATTATATTTCGATATTGTGTTGCAATCGGCACCCCTGCTTGATAAGCCGATACATTAAGCGGCGAGGAAGCTAGCATGACAAGACTCAGGATGCTGACGATTGCCAACACGACGGCGGTAAAAACAATCCACTGCTTGCGTACCAACAAGAATACGGTCCCTTCCCCGATCCATGCCGCGTTTAGCATCGCGCCAAATAAATACCAACCGTAAAAAGCCATTTCATTCCAGGTGAGGCGCAAAATACCGTCGCACAGACTGGCCAGGGCAAACATGCCCAGACCAATTCCCCAGAACAATAGATGTTTATGGGTTCCTCGATGGCGTTGATAGCGCCGATACAAGTCATATGTCAGGAACGCCAGAATCAACGCGCTCGCAAAGGGAACCAATGCGCCTACATATTCCATACTTGACTCCTTATTCGTGTATGAGCCCGAAAAGAATTGCAATCGCTAGAGCCAAAATGACTACCATCAAGAGAGCCATCAAGATGAATGCGATTGGCACAATGCGGTCATACAAAAACGATTTTTCCGGAATGCGGCGGACACCGCGCGATGGCGTGGGTTTTGTGGGAGGGTTACTTGGCATGAAGGGACGACTGCTCCTGAAGAGACTCTAACATAGAAACGCAAACACGGTCAATTATTTCATTCACACGCGCGAGCCAAGAAATCAATTGATCGGGACTGGGTTCGCCCAATCCAAAAGCAAATTCTATCACACTTGCCACAAAAGCGTTTCGGAAAAAGCCCAGCGCGGTCAATGCAGCGCGCCGCTCCATCCCAGATCGGCGATGCAATGTTGCGTACGTCTTGCCTAGGGCGTCCGCGCGCGCACCGAGTTCCACATCTTTTTGCTGCAAAGCAGTCACCAACAACTGAATCAGTTCCCGCCCCAACTGACGGTGCTCCACGCGCGCTCGCGGCGGCATCGCCATCAACGCGCTCGTTTGCGACGTCTCGGTTTCCAGGGCAACTCGCACACGTCCCAACGCGCTGTGTTCAAGCAAACGCCAGCGAATTTCTGTGACCGCACCCGCCTCCTGCAACGGAGAATTGGCTGGACTAATTCGGAAACGACGATGCCCACCCGGCGTGCGATACGACGGCACGCGCCCGCCGTCCGCCCAACTGCGCAGCGTCGCCGGCGATACACCCATTTGGCGGCTCGCCTCGCGCAGCGAAAGCCATGGGTTGCCGTCCGCGTCAGAATGGGGATTCTGTGAATCTTTCATATTCTCTATAAAGTATCAAAATTTTATAGATTTTTTCAAGATTTGTCAATACTATTTATTGACATAATCAATAATATAAACATTTGTGCTATTGACGGGTGTATTTTTGGGTATAAAATAATGATGGTTTTAATAGAGCTTTATGAGTACACCATCAATCGAACGTATCAATGTCAACTTCCCTCGCCCCGTGTTGGAGGACCTGCGTCGCCTGGTCCCCGCCAAGCGGCGCAGCGAAGTGATTGCACGCGCCACCGCGCGCGAGTTGCGGCGGCTGAAACTCGCCGCGCTATTTGAACAAGCCGAACAAAATCCGATTTGGCGGGCAGAAAATTATCCGCAGCTCTCGGACGGCAATGCGATGGATGCAGCTCTCGCTGAACTGCGTTCGATTGGCACACCCGCATCCCCGCCCGCCCGCGCCGGGGTGCGACAGAAAGCGCGCCGTGAGTGACTATTTGCTGGATACGGACGTGTTGATTCGCTGTTTGCGTGGGGTTTCCGAAACGCTCGCGGTGGCGCGGCAACTGACGGAAGAAGGAGACCTGCACACCTCAGCGTGGTCTCATTTGGAGATATGGCTTTTGGCACAGCCGAGCGATCAAAAACAAACACTCGAATTTTTGTCGCCATTTATTACTCATCCGCTCAATGAAGAAATTGCGCGGCGCGCGGCGGACCTCGTCAAACTGCGCGGACAATCCGAAACACCGCTTACGTACGCGGAAGCCGTCATCGCCGCCACTGCCCTACATCATGGTCTGACGCTCGTCACGTACAGTTCGAAAAACTTGGAGACATTAACGCCTTTGCGTCTGCTTGCAAACGCGCAACACCTGCGAGGTTCACCATGACACCTGTCCAATTGGGGCTCTTTCGTCCAAACACGTCGTTGGAGGGCGAAATTGAACTCATGCCCATTGCGGCGGAAACCCAAAATTTGGATTTCACGTCGTCTGTGACTGCCGCGCTTTCGGTTTTTCATCAACACATGCGCAAGCAAGGATTCTCGAACAACACCATCAAAGCCTTCGGCGGCGACCTCAATATGTTCTCGCGCTACGTCGGACCCAACAAACCGGTCGGGGAAATTACAACGCAGGATTTGAAGAATTTCATGGATTATTTGCGGTACCAACGCGGCGCGCCATGCAGCACCAAATCGTACCAGCGGCGTTTGACTTCTCTCAAAGTCTTTTTCAATTTCCTGTACGAACAGAGCGTGACCGCGATTGATCCTGCCGCGCCGATCGCGCATCAACCGGCGATTACACCACTACCGGAAATTTTGACGGCGGAACAAGTAGAACGCTTGCTCGAAGCCACGCGCAATTTAATGAACGCCGTCCGCTCCGATGCGCGACCACATTTACTGATTTCGACGATTCTGACCACCGGCATCAAAAAGAGCGAGGCAATGTCCATCCGCTTGAAAGATATTGATCTTTCGCTCCGTGACCGTCCGTTTGTGTATATTCGCTACGATGACCCGCGCCGGTGGCACAAAGAACGCAAACTGCGCTTGCCATCCGATTTTGCGCACACCTATGAATTGTATGTCGAACAATATCAACCTCATGAACGCGTTTTTGAATGTACACCGCGCAATCTGGAATATGTGCTGACTGATGCGGCGCGTCTTGCGGATTTGGAGGGCAAAGTCACTTTTGAAACACTACGTTGGACCAGCGCGGTGCATGATGCGATGTCCGGCATGCGCGAGGACACGTTGCGCCAAAAATTGGGGCTTTCGACCATTACATGGCAAGAGGCAGGGGAAAAAATCAAACGGCTTGCCGCGCGTCCGCTGTAAACCAAGTACAAGCGCTTTCGCTCCGCATAATGATGTGACGTGAATCCAAAACTCGTACGAAATTTGATTGTCGGAAATCTAGCGGTGTACGGCGTCGCCGCCGCGTTGATCGCCTATGCGTATTTTTTCCCTTCCGACAATGCAACCTCCGCAGCAAGCGACGGCGCGTTCAGCAACAATGCGCCGTTCATCTCCATCATGCTCCCCACGCCTACGCCATTTGCCGAAACTCTCGCGCCCGCTTCACCCCTCGCCATCAAAACCGTTGTGCCCCTCGAAACTGCCATTCCGGTCACGCCGATGCCCAAAGCAGCGAGCGCCGCGTCCGCACAACAGCCTGCTGCAGTACGCGATCAGGGGCTGGTACCGCCAACCAACATCAATATTTTACTTCTCGGCACGGACCAGCGCCCCGGGCAAAGCAACTGGCGTACCGATACAATTATCTTGTTGACGATTAACCAACAAGAAAAAACTGTCGGGATGTTAACCATTCCGCGCGATTTGTATGTGAATATTCCAGGCATCGGCAAACAACGCATCAACACGGCAGACTTTTACGGTTATTACTATCATTATCCGGGCGGCGGTCCGAATCTCATCAAACAAACCATCGAACAGAATCTCGGCATTCGGGTGCATTACTTTGTACGCGGCGGTTTCGACGCGTTCCGCCGAGTGATTGACCTGCTTGGCGGGATCCAAGTGGATGTCAATTGCCCATTGTATGAACAAGACTTTTACGACGACTATGGACACGCGACGCTCAATTTTCAACCGGGGCTGCAAACGATGGATGGTGTGACCGCGCTGCGGTACGCGCGTTCGCGTTACACCACCAACGATTACGATCGCGGACGGCGCCAACGCCAAGTTCTTTTGGCAATGTGGGACAAGGCAACCTCGCTCAACCTCTTGCCAAAATGGCCCCAGCTCTATGAACAAATCAGCGATTCAATCCAAACCGACCTGGGTCCCACCGAGATGGCAGCCCTCGCCTACATCGGCACACAACTCAAGATGGACAAAATCAAATCGCGCGCCATTGACAACCGCTCTACAATTCCGTATGTCACGCCGGAAGGTGCCCAAGTCCTTCTTCCGAATCCCGAAAAAATCCATTCCGTGCTCGTCGAATTCTTTGCCCCGACCACAAACCAAGTTGATGAGGCAGCAGACGAAAACGCAAGCATTCTCGTCGTGAGCGGAAATCTTCAGGCGGCAGATGTTGCAGCCACATCACTCAAGCGGCAAGGTCTGAATGCGGTTGCAGGGAACGACGCGGTCCCGCTTGCACCCACAAGCAGCATTACAATGTATACGAACAAGCCCGCCACCGCGTCCAGACTTGCCGACTTGTTGCATCTCGCCCCTTCGACCATCCTTACTGCAAGCGATGCTTCCGCACCCGCTGACATCGTCGTGAATCTTGGACGCAACTACAATACCTGCCAAAAATAAGAGACGCCCGGCGCTGTCCGGGCGTTTCCATTTCTCGTGCTATAATCGTTCCATGCCATCCAAAACACTGAATCAAGCCATTGACACCGTTCTGGCATCGCGCGCCGATCCGCTCCAAATCTTGGCGACCACGGCGTATGTTGTTCGACGCGCCAAAAATGTAAGCCTTGACCCCCGGCGCATCCAAACCGTAGCACAGGTTTTGTCACTACGTCCCGTCCCCGTTCCCCCATGGAATTTTGAGTATCACTATTTTGATGACTCCGAGCGCACCGTTACGTACATCTTTTTGCTCGACGCGCTGAATTTCTCTTTTTGGGGCGAGCCCAAATGGACTATCAAAGGCATAAACCGCACACTCGACGGCTATTGGGCGCTCGCCGTCGCGCTCAAACGCGCGGCAGAACGTGACGCGTCGTTTCTCGACGCAGACCATCTCGCGACGATTGCTCCAGAAGAGCTCGCGCGTATTTTGAAAGGCACAGTGGAAATTCCACTCTTCATCGAACGCTGGCGGAACACGCAAGAATTGGGGCGGGTGCTGCGCAATCATTTTGGCGGCAGCGCGGCGCGTTTGGTGGAATCCGCGCGCGGCGACGCGGCGCAATTGGCGCGGCTGGTCGCACAAAACATTTCTTCATTCAACGACACAACGCTTTACAACGGGCACGCGGTGAATTTTTTCAAGCGCGCGCAAATTCTCGCTGGCGATTTGTACGGCACGTTCAGCGGCGAAAAGTGGGGCGCGTTCCAAAATCTGCACGACCTCACCGCCTTTGCCGATTACAAACTGCCGCAAATCTTGCGCGCGTGGGGCATTTTGCATTACGCGCCTGCATTGGCAAAACGCATAGACAAGAAAATTCCGCTCATGAAAGACAGCGCGGAGGAGATTGAAATTCGCGCCGGAATGGTCTGGAGCGTCGAGTTATTGCGCCATGCGCTGGCGCAACGCGACCGCATATTGAACAGTGCGCAAATGGATTGGTTTCTATGGAACGCAAGTCAAGGCACAGTCAAAGGGATGAAACCATACCATCGCGTCCGCACCATTTATTACTGAGACACAAATTAAAACCCGCTGCGGTTATGCAGCGGGTTTTGATTTTTCTGCCAATTCAATACAATTTCTTTTATGCCTCTTGAATTTGACATTCAACATCGCGATCCGACAACCCGCGCGCGCACCGGGACTATCCACACGGCGCACGGCGACATCCAAACCCCTGCCTTCATGGCGGTCGCCACACAAGCCACGGTCAAGGGCTTGACCGCGCAAGATTTGTATGCGCTCGACGCACAGCTCCTCATCTGCAACACATATCATCTCGCCTTGCGCCCCGGTGCGGACGCCATAGCGCAATTGGGCGGACTGCATGCGTTTATGAATTGGCAGCGTTCCATTGCCACGGACAGCGGCGGCTTTCAAGTTTTTTCGCTCGGCGCAGCGATTCGCGATGGCGTTGGAAAAATCGCGGATATTTTTCCCGATGAAGACCTCACCCCCTCACCTAAAAAGCGCGGGGAGCAAACGGACGCCCCTTCCCCCGCTGGGGGAAGGGGCTGGGGGGCGAGGGCGCCGTTGCGCAAAATTGACGACGACGGCGTCACCTTTAATTCGCACCTCGACGGTTCCCTGATTCGTCTCAACCCCGAACGTTCGATGGAAATTCAGCACAAACTCGGCGCAGACTTTATTCTCGCGTTCGACGAATGCACGTCGCCGCTCGACTCGTACGAATACACGCGCAAAGCATTGGGACGCACGCATCGTTGGGCGGAACGTTGTTTGGAACAGCACGCGAAAACAAAACGCGAGTATCAAAATTTATTTGGCATTGTGCAGGGCGGCGCGTTTCGCGATTTGCGTGAGGAATCCGCGCGCGTGATTGGGGGTTTGCCGTTTGAAGGTTTAGCCATTGGCGGTTCGCTCGGCAAAAGCAAAAATGACATGCACGCAATTTTGGATTGGACAATCCCGCTTTTGCCAGACGGAAAGCCGCGTCACCTGCTCGGCATCGGCGAAATCGAAGATATTCTCAACGGCGTCGAACGCGGCATTGATTTATTCGACTGCGCCGCGCCGACGCGTTGGGCGCGCAACGGCGCGATGCTTGTCTCGCGTGAGGTTGCCAAACGCGAAGGTTTTAAAAATGACCGCTTGACGATTTCCAACGCGCGTTTTCAACTCGACACCGCGCCGATTGATGAAACGTGTTCGTGTCTCACCTGTCAAAATTATTCGCGCGCCTATTTGCGCCATCTTCACCGCGCGAAAGAATTGTCCTATTATCGCCTGGCGACGATTCATAATTTGCATTTCATGCTGCGTTTCATGGAACAAGCGCGCGCGGCGATTCGCGAAAACAAATGGCAGGAATTTCGCGCGAAACAACTGTGATCCAAACAAAAATAGCGAACGTACGAAATTAGTTCTCCGACGTTAAACCGTCTAACAGTGGTTTCAACATTTCGCGGTTGAACGGAAGAATGCCGCTGTCGGCAAAGCGCAAGACGAACTCATTCCAGCCAGGATGGGCGGCTTGCGCGCTTGGAATAACCTGCTGCTCGATTTGAGGAGACAACTGCCGTTGGAGCCATGGTGCCGCCGCGTTGCGCTCAACCACTGTCATCGCGCGGGCGACTGCTTCGGGCTGACCCGCTCGCGCGTCGCCATCAACATCCCCGCCGCGCCAAACACAATCACCGCCGAAAACAAAAACACTTGCCGCACCGCGCTTGTAAGAATACTCGCCAGCGTCGGCGCGATAATGATCGAAGCATTCAGCGGCATGTACAACATGCTCATCACCGCATTGCGTCGTTCCGGCGGCGTCTCCAAACCAATCGTCGCAAAGGTGAGGCTGTTGATGGCGGGCGAAAATGCCGAGAGGACAAAATAAAAAAGTGTGAATTGCGCCACGTCGGACGCGAAATACAATGGCAGATACGCACACGCGGTCAAAGCGGTGACGAGCGGCAGCAGACGCGCATGTCCGAATTTATCCGCGAGCGCGCCCCACACCGGCGTCGCAATCAGCGTCGCAATCCCCGCGATGCCAAAGACCACCCCAATCGTCGCGCCCACATTTTCGCCCGGCGCAATTTCGAGAATGCGTGTGGACAAAAACGGCGACGTGAAAAAAAATCCGCTCGTCGCAATGAAACTAAAAATGAAATAACGCACGACAGCCGGCGTTTTTACCACCGCATTCAACGAACCGCGCACCATTTGCAGCAGCCGCGGGGTGGGCTGCGGTTCGAAGCGTTCGTGATACAGCAACGCAAGCATGACGAAAACGAGCGTAATCATCAAAGCGTTGAACCACCACAGCGCCCCAATCCCAAATGCCGAAACGATGAATCCGCCAATGAGCGAGCCGAGCACCCCCCCCAACGGCTGCGAGCCGGTGACCAACGCGATCGCCAAGCCAACGCGCGCGCGCGGGGCGTGTTCCGAAATCGAAGCAAACATCAACCCGGTATTGCCCAATGCCAAACCGGTCAACATTCTGCCGAATGTGAATACCCAAATATTGGGCGCGAGCGCCATAATTACGCACGCCGCTACTTCGACCGCGAACGAACGCACAATCAAAGGTTTACGCCCAAAACGGTCCGCCAACACGCCCCACATCGGCACAAACCAAAATCCAAACAACATTCCGATAGACGCGAGAATGCCCGTCCAAAATTTGATGGCGGCGTCGTCAAAGCCGATGGACTGCAAATAAACGGGCGTGAACGCGGCGAGATTGGAAAACAAAATAATTTCCACAAAACTCGCCAATGCAAAAAACGCCGTGAGGACTGCCCACGACGATTGTTTTGCCTGCCCCAAATCCGTTACCGTCCTCACCCGAGACATTCCCGCAGCGCGCGTTTCAACAATCCGCGCGCCAGCCGCACTTTGTAGCGATTGTGCGCTAACGGCTGCGCGTCTGCCAACACCTCCCATTCGCCTTGCGTAACCAAGTCCGCGTCCGCGTTTTTGCCGGATAGCGTTTCCGCGATGCGAAACTCTTGCCACGGCGTCGGCGCCACACCGCCAAACACAATCCGCGCGTTTTCGATGTGCGAATTTTGAATTTCCAATTTGATCGCCACACTCACCAACGCAAACGTCCACGCCGCCCTGTCCATCGCTTTCAAATACACACTGCGCGTATTTTCTGACATGCGCGGCAAAAGAACAGCGATAATCATCTCATCGCGTTCCAAAACATTCATGCGCGTATCCTTCGCATCGGGCGCGCGGAAAAAATCGCGCGCCGCAATCACGCGTTCCCCTGCCCCACCGCGCACGACAATCTGCGCGTCAAACGCGACCAACGCGTTCGCCGGGTCGGACGGATGGACATGCACGCAATCGCGATAGCCAATCACGGCGCTCTCGCGGTTTTCGCCCTCGCGCGCAAAGCATTTTGAACCGCCGCGCAAAAAACAATCGAAACCATTCCGATAGTAGGCGCAGCGCGACGACTGATTCAGGTTCCCGCCAAGCGTTCCGACATTGCGGATCTGCGGCGACGCGGAAACATCGCACGCTTGCGCCAACGCGCGATATTTTTCGCGCAGCCGCGGATGTTCGGCAATTTCTGTCAACGTCGTCAACGCGCCGATGCGTACGCCGTCCGCGTTCTCTTGAATGCCGCGCAGCGCGTCAATACGTTTGAGATTCACCAAACGCGCAGGCGATGCAATGCCCATTTTGATTTCGGGAATCAAATCTGTGCCGCCCGCAAACCAGCGCGCGCCATTCTCACGCGCCGCGATGGCATCGTCAATCGTTTCGGGAAAAGCCAGTTCAAAACTCATAGACACTCTCGCTGTTCCATTTTGAACGTTTCAATTTCGATTTTTTCTAACGCATCCAACACCTTGTCGCGCGTAATCGGCGCGTCGTAAAAGCGTACGCCAATCGCATCGTACACTGCGTTCGCAATCGCGGCGGCAGTGGGAATAATCGGCGGCTCGCCCACGCCTTTGACGCCGAGATTGTTCGCCAATAAATCGGCGCGGTCAATCATGTGCGTTTCAATGCGCGGCGCGTCCGCAATCGTCGGAATGTGATAGCCCTCCAGACTCGAATTCAAACTCGCGCCGCTCGCATCCAACACGCGCTGCTCAAACAGTCCAAAACCCATGCCTTGCAGGACCCCGCCTTCAATCTGACTCGAAACGGTGAGCGGATTGAGAATGCGCCCCGAATCGTGCGATGCAACGACACGTTCGACGCGAATTTCGCCCGTATCCACATCCACTGCGACCTCGACAAATTGCGCGCCGAAGGTACGAATTTCGTAATCGCTCGTGTTGGGGTTGCGCGAGCCGTGTCCGACGATTTGAATGTCGCCCAGCTCTTTCAAAATATTCGCCAGCGGTGTTTCCGACGCGCGCGTTTTGACCACGCCATTTTCAATCCGCACATCTTTCGCGCGTTTTTTCAGATACGTTGCCGCGAGCGACGTCAATTGTTCGCGCGCATCCGCTGCCGCTTCGCGCACGGCGGGTCCAATGGACGACGCGGTCATACTGCCGCCCGAACCACCGGCATACACACCCATTTGGGTATCCCCGATTTCGACGGAAATTTTTTCAATGGGGAATCCGAGTTCTTCGGCGGCGATTTGGCACAAAATCGTTTTCGTCCCCTGCCCCATATCTTGTGTCGCGGTCAAAATTGTCGCGCTCGCATCGGCATTGATTTTCAAAATGGCGTACGATGGCGGCGCGCCCGCGCCAAACCAGATTTGACTCGCCATTCCTATCCCACGAAGAATATTCGCGTCTCGCTTTTCGCCTCTCGATTCCCGTTTTTTCTTGTTTTCTGCCCACCCAATCGCCTGCGCGCCCGTTTGATACGCGTCGAGCAAACCGTTCGAGGTGTACGGCTTGCCGCTTTCGGGCGACACGCGCGCATAATTTTTCAAACGCAGTTCCAGCGGATCCATCCGCAAACGCGCCGCGAGTTCGTCCATCAGCGATTCAAGCGCAAAAGTGGCTTCGACATAACCGGGGGCGCGAAATGACGCAAAGGGGGGGGTGTTGGTGAAAACGTGATAGCTTGTCGTCTGCACATTCTCGCACGCATACAATTCGCGCGCGGGTCCCGCAACGTACGGTCCCCACGTCGCGTACGCGCCGAGATTGTTGTAACTCGTCAGTTGAATCGCCGTAAGCGTGCCGTCTTTTTTCGCGCCGAGTTTCAAATATTGCTTGGTCGGCGAACGCTGCCCGGTAGCGACATTTTCATCGCGGCGGTCCATCACAAAACGCACGGGACGCTTGAGTTGATGCGCCAATTGCGCGGCGAGCAGCGTATGTTTGCCCGCGCCGAATTTCGCGCCGAACGCGCCGCCGACGTAATGCGAAATCACTCGCACGCGCGTCTTGTCGAGTTTCAAAATTTTCGCAATGCGCTCGCGCACGCTCTCTACGTCTTGCGTGGATTCCCACACTGTCAGCGTTCGCCCGTCCCAACTCGCCACGCACGCGTGCGTTTCCAGCGGCGTGTGAATTTGCGCGGGCGTGGTGAAAACGCCCTCGACAATCACATCCGCTTGCGCGAATCCTTGTTCCACATCGCCGCGCGTGTACGTATCCGCTTCGCCGTTGTACAAATTGCCGTTCGGCGTCACTTGCGGCGCGTCGGGCAGCAGCGCGCGTTCGGCGTCCAACACATGCGGCAGGATTGCATATTCGACGCGAATTTTTTTCAGTGCCGCGCGCGCAACGGGCAATGAATCTGCCACGACCACCGCGACTTCGTCGCCGACAAAGCGCACCGTTTCTTGGAACAAATCGCGTTGGCTTTGAAAACGGTTGGACGCGACATTTTTGCAATGCAGCACCGCGCGCACCCCCGGCATTTTTTCCGCATCCGACGCGTCAATGTTCACGATGCGCGCGTGTGCGTGCGGGCTGCGCAAAAATTTTGCATGGAGCATACGCGGCAGTTGAATATCGGTCGTATATTTCGCCGCGCCCGTGACGCGTTCCACGCCATCTACGCGAGCGACCGGCTTGCCGACGACGCGCAATTCTTGTTCTACGTCCCACGCTTGCGTTTTGGGTTTTTCCACCCACGCGAATTCTTCGGTGACGCGACCTTCGTTTTCGACTTTGGTTTTGACGAGTTTGGGCATAATCTCACAGAGCACTCAAAAAGAGTCAAATGATTGGATTCTACGCTTTAGCGGGTGATTGCCCATAACCGCATAAATGCTCGATTCCAATACGATGCACCCTATTTGATTTTTCTATAAAGTTCGATTTCTGGTTTTCGATTTTTGATTTGTGCGGCGATCAGCGCGCTTGCGCCGAACGCAAGACATACGAGTCCCGAGAAAATCCACAGCGTGACATCCGGCGACTCGTCACCGGTAACAGGCAGATTGGTTTTGGGCGGCTGCCACCAATCGAAATAATCATCCCACGCAATGTGTCCATAATAGCCGAACCATTTCTCACCATAGAGAGAGTTGGCAATCACCTCGTTGAGGTCGAGAATTTTTTCGAGTCCCGTTCCGTCCGCGCGCATGAGCCAGAGTTCCGCGTGGTCGGCAGCATCGTCCTGCGTGTCGGGTTGAAAAATGCGCGCAAACAAAATCTGCGTCCCGTCGTTCGCCCACTGCGGATATTCGTCGCGAGACGCGTCGTCATGGGTCAATTGTCTTTTGTTCGTTCCGTCGAGATTCATCAACCAAATGCGTCGTTTGCGCAAACCCAAACGCGCGTCATTCCCGCCCACCAAATCGCCTTCGTCGGGCATCGCGACGTACGCGATTTGCGTTTTTGTCGGCGACCACGCGGGCGAAATTGCCGCGACATTTTTTTCAGTCAGCGTGCTCTCCGTTTCCTTATCAAAATCGTAGACGACGATGCGCTTGTTCGTCCAGCTGCCGCGACCGCTTCCGGCGGCAACCGCCATTGCATTCGCGCGCGGCGCAAAACTCATGAAATCGCGATAGGTCAACATTGCTTCCACCAACTGCTTGGACGTTCCACCTTGCGCGGGAATGAAATAGAACGCCAGCCCATCCGCTTGAAAGGAACCGGAGAAATACGGCACTATCCAATACAGAATCCCTTTTGCATCGGGCGTCCATCCCGCCGCCATCAATCCGTCTTGCGACGGCTCGCCAAGATTCAACAATTCGTTTGCCACATGCGTTGTCGAATTGATTCGCCAAAGCGAAGAACGCACTAGAGCAGGCGCGCCCGGTTCAATTACATCATCACGCGTGTATGCCAATGCGGAACTATCGGGACTCCATACGACACCGCTGAAATATGTTTGAGTGATATTACGCATCGGCGTCAGGATCACTTCCGGCACGAAATTCGGCGCGCGCACAATGCTTAGTGTCCCATCATTCGCCGCGCAATAGAGCATATCGCTTGTCAGAGCCCATGCCGGCGCGCAGCCGGGAATCTCTCGCGCGTTTTCCCCCGAACGTCCCATGACCCACAAGTGCGTTTCCTGCGGCGTATAGATACAGCCCAAACGTTCATCACATTTTGTCTTGCTCCAGTACGCAATCCATTGTCCCGACGGCGAAATGCGCGGCGTAGAAATCTTGCCGTCGTGCGTCAATTGCTTGGGGTCTCCCTCTGGCAGTTCTTTTGTCCAGATGTCCCCCTCTTGAATGTACGCCATCCAACCGAGGGCATTGGTCTGCGCGACCACACGCGGGGCTGTTACCATCAGGAGACAAATTATCCCAAGCAAAATTCCGAGCGCAGTTCTCACGCGCATCGTTCAATCCTAGATGCTCACTGACCACTGCCCACCGATGACGGATTACTGGTGGCGCTCATTCCTACCGCAAGGATTTTCACATACGCGCCGCAGCGACACAAATTTCCGGACATCGCGTGACGAATTTCGTCCTCGCTCGGCGTCGGATTTTTTTCCAACAGCGCGGTCATGGACAAAATTTGTCCGGGCGTACAAAAACCGCACTGCATCGCATCATGTTCGACGAACGCGCGCTGCACCGGATGCAATTCATTGCCCTGCGCCAAACCTTCAATCGTCGTAATGCTGCGCCCCTCGCAATCCAACGCGAGCGTGATGCACGAGTACGTTGGTATCCCATCAATCAAGACAGTACACGCGCCGCAGTTCGCCATACCGCACGCAACTTTGACGCCGGTCAAACCCAAATCGTCGCGCAAAACGTCCGATAAAAATCGCATCGGTTCGACAAACACGCGTTCTCGATTTCCGTTCACATTCAACTCCAACGCGACCTGCTCTCTTGCTCCAACAATTCTGGTTGTCATATCTACCTCTCGCTTCTCGCTGCTCGCCTCTCGCTCCTCGCCTCTCGCTTCTCGCTGCTCGCGCCCACTCTATTCTTGCGATTTTTTCTCACGCAGCGCGGACAGCATCGTCGTCACAATCGCTTGCCAATCGCCGACGATGCCGTAATCGCACTGCTTGAAAATATCCGCGTTCGGGTCCGTGTTGACCGCCACAACTATTCCCGCGCGTTGAATACCGACCGTATGATTGAACGCGCCGCGCACGCCCAACGCGATGTACAAATGCGGCGCGATACTGCGTCCGGTCAACCCGATTTGCAATTGGCGCGGCAGCCAGCCGCTGTCCACAACGCGCCGCGTCGCGCCGATGTGCGCGTCGAGGGCGCGGCACAATTCTTGCACCACCGCAAGGTTTTCGGGTCCGCCCACGCCCATCCCGACGCCAATCACAATTTCCGCGTCGTCGAGATGCACGCCTTCGTCCGTGACAGTTTCGCTGCTCTGCCGCGTCACGCGCGTCGTCGTATCTGGGACGGGAATCGCGACAATTTCTGCGCGACGCGTCGAATCCGCTTGCGCGCGCGACAACATGCCGGGGCGTACGGTCGCCATTACCGGCGTTGTTTTAGAAAGAATTGGCGCGACGATGTTGCCGCCGAACGCGGGTTTCAACTGCACCAAACGCCCCTGCGCGTCAAAATGCGCGCCAATCACATCGCCGGTCAAGCCGATGTTCAATTTCGCCGCGACGCGCGGCGCGAGGTCGCGTCCATTGGCGGTGGAGGCAAAAAATACAGCAAACGGTTTGTGCGAGGCAATCGCGTCGGCGACGATGCGCGCATACGGCTCGGTCGCGTAATGTTGCAGCGCGGGATGCTCGGCAAGCAGAATTTGGTCTGCGCCGTGCGCCGCGAGCGCGTCCGCAAATTGACGCGCGTTGGAGCCGAGCGCCAACGCGCCGACGTGTCCGCCGTTTTGTTCCGCCAACTGCACCGCGCGTCCCAGCATTTCAAACGTTACGGGACGCAGCGCGTCTTGAATCACTTCGGCAACCACCCAAATTCCCTTTTCCGAAGCGGGACGCACTGCGCCGGGCAAAATCGTTTCGTGTGTCGCGCGTTTCCATTCTCCGAACAAACCTTCGCGCAGCAAATCGTCCACCGTTTCGCGCACGACGCGCTCGATGCCGTCACTCGCTTGACGAATCATGCGCTTGCGCGGCGGCTCAATAGATTCAATCGCCTCGACCCACGTCGGCGAACCTTGCAAGCCGAACTGCGATACATCGCCCAACTGCGCGGCTTGCAGAATTTCAATCGGCGCTTCCTTGACGCGTTCCAAATCTTGCGGCGTCACGCGCAGCGGTTTGCATAAACGCTCCGCCGCCGTCAGCAACGCGGGGAGTTCGCCTTGCCACGTCTCAAAGCCATAGTCCACTTCGCGCGTCGCCGAGAATGTTCGGTCGTGCCATTCAATTTGCGTCACACCTGTAACTTGCGGCAGGTCGAGTAACTCGGCGAGCATCGGCGGCACTTGCGCGGTTTCCGCGTCCGTCGCGTATTTGCCGCACAAAATCAAATCAAAGCCAATCCGACGAATCGCCGCCGCCAACGCGCGCGCCGTCGCCAACGTGTCCGCGCCCGCAAATTCGCGTCCGAGCAAATGCACCGCGCGGTCCGCGCCCATCGCCAATGCTTCGCGCAGCGCGCTTTCGGCTTGCGGTGGTCCCATCGTGACCACAATCACTTCCGCGCCCGTTTCTTTTTTGAGTTGAATCGCGTGCGTGAGCGCGCGTTTGTCAAATGGATTGATTTCCGATTCGACGCCTTCGCGGATGACGCGTTTGGTCTGGAAATCGAATTTGAGTTGGTCAATATACGGAACTTGTTTGATGCAGACGATGATTTTCATCCCACCACTCCGACACATTTTTTAAAATGGCAATGCGATGCCCATGTCCCTTTCGCGCGCGCGTTCGTACACCCACGCGCCGACCGCCACATCTTCCAACGCGATGCCGTTGGATTTGAAAAAAGTAATGTCATCATCGCTCACGCGTCCCGTCGCGCGTCCCGCGACCAACGCGGAGATTTCTTGCACTTGCTGCCAACCGATGACGCCTTCCAACGCGGGAAGAATCAAATCACCCGCTTCAATTTGCGCGTCTTGGACCGAATCGGCAAAAATCGCGTGTGCGCGTTTTAACGTTTCACTATCCACTTCGCGGCGGTGCGCCCAATTGCTGCCCGCCGCGTTGACATGCGCGCCTTGTTTCAACCATTCGCCTTGGAGCACCGGCGCGGCGGCAGAAGTGATGGTCACGACAATGTCGGCGCCGCGCACCGCGCGTTCGGCAGAATCCACCGCGTCAAGGTTCACGCGCAAACGCGCGCGCATTTTTTCGGCGAACGCGATACGACGCGTCGCGTCACGCGAGAAAACGCGTACGTGCTCGATGGCGCGCACCGCGCAGACCGCTTCCAATTGCGATTCGGCTTGCCAGCCCGCGCCGAGCAGCGCGACGGATTTGGCATCGGGGCGCGCGAGATATTTTGTCGCCACACCTGACGCCGCGCCCGTGCGCATTTGTCCGAGTTTGTCTGCTTCGAGGATGGCGAGATACGCGCCCGTGTTGGAATCAAAGAGATGAAAATAAAATCGCACGCCGCCGCGAAAACCTGCGTACGCCTTGAATCCCATATACCCGCGCGCCAGCCAACCGGCAGGCATGACGTGCAAAACGCCGTTCGCCGCGCGCACGCGTTGGCGCGGACGATTTTGCGCGCCGCCATTGCCAAAATCGCGCAGCGCGTCCTCGACCTGCCGCAGCGCGTCGGGCATCGTCAATAGATTTTCGACCTCGCGTTCGGTGAGAAAAATCGGCATAGGATGCTTTGTTTTTTCAAATGCTCTGTTCAACCGTCGAATTCGATTCGATGAGATTCGATCCAACAGGAAACTCGAACGGCAATGCGACGACGCGCGCTACTTGATCCTTCCATTGCACGCGCGCGCCGGGTTCCACCTCGCGCCGCACATAACCGAGCGCGATTGTGCCCAACACGGGTGAGCGCGCCGCCGAAGTAATACTGCCCACTTCCGCGCCGCTCAATTGAATCGCTTGACCGCGCGATGGAACGACATCACCTTCGATAAGCAAGCCGCGCAAATGCCGGTTCACGTGCCCGCGATGCGCAATGCGCGCCACCACTTCTTGTCCAACATAGCAGCCCTGGTCCACGCGAATTTGCATCACGTCCGGCACTTCGAGCGCGAGCGTGTTCGCGTCAAAATCCACGCCCCATTTCGGCAAGCCCGCTTCAAGGCGCAGCGTTTCCAGCGCCTCGTCCGACAACGGCGGAACATCTTCCAATCCCGCGCGCAGTTCCGACGCGGCAGCCGTCGGAATCATTACGTCGTACGCCGGGACACGCGCCCGCGCAACGCGCACTATGCGCGCCGACGTCTCGCCAATGTGTCCCCATGTCCAATCATACAAATCCGTCGGTGCGCGCGTTTCCAAAATGCGTTCCAGCGTCGGCGCGGCATGATTGCCCACCAAGACAAAACATTCCCATTGCGCGCTCACATCAGTGAGGGTGACTTTTTCGCGGATGATATAACGCTTGAGGGTGTGAAACAAAATTTCGCGCGCAGTCGGTTCGACGAGGATGCCGAATGCGCCGCCGTCGCACAGCAAAACGAATGCGGCGACGAAATGTCCTTTGGCGTCGAGCAGCGCGCTGTATGCGCCGCGTCCGCTTGATAGGGGTTCGACGTTCGCCGTGACGATTTTGTGCAGCCATTTGCGCGCGTCGCGCCCTTCCACACTCAAGACACCGCGCGGCACGCGCGTCCACGCGACGTGTTTCGTCGCAGTCTCGTAAAGATTCATGCGTTCAATTTAATCGCTCAATCTGTTCAATCGCGCTTTGCAGGACGGCGCGCAATTCCTCCGCATCATACGCGTCGGGATGCGCCAGCAAATACTGTTCCAAATAAATCGCGGCTTGCCGATATGCGCCGAGCCGCATGGACAAGAGACCCATTTCGCGGATTTCGCTGCTTGCGCGCGGGTCGAGCAGCAGCAATTTGTCCACAACCTGCTGCGCGCGCCGTAATTCATTGCGTCGCATAAAAACGGCTTTGAGATTGTTCAACATGCGATACAAAATGTATTTCGAGCCGACCGCGTCCAGCCAATCCGGTTCGAACGTGGCTTGCGGTTGAAAGGTCTCACGCACGCGTTCGAGAATGGTCGGGATGTCCAAAATTTCGCCGCGATTGAACGGGTCGAAAACGATTTCATGTCTCGGGTCTTGCCATTTCACGCAAAAATGTCCGGGCAGCCCGACGCCCACAATCGGCAATTGCAAACGCTGCGCCAACGCGATGACGACGACCGAAAGCGTAATCGGCAAACCGACGCGCCGCTCCAACACATCATTCAAATAACTGTTGCGCGGGTCGTAATAATTTTCGCGATTGCCGGAAAAACCCAGTTCGTCAAAGAGGAAAGCGTTCAGCGCGGAAACCACCGCGCGCGGTTCGCGCAGTTCCCGCACACGCGGCGCCAGCATCTGCGCCATTTCATCCAAATGCGCGAGATATTTCGCCACGTCCAACTCGGGATATTCGTCCGCCGCAATAATCAACGCGCCTTCGGCGAGATTGATTTCGTTCTCGGGCATTTCGATGACGCGCTCGAAATACGAGCGCCACGCGTCGTAGGTCATGACACAACGAGCCGATCCATGAAGAAACAGGGAAACAGGAAAGATTCAGTCATTCCTGTTTCCCTGTTTCCACGTTTGCGCTCCGGTGAGCGCCCCCGACACGACTCGAACGTGCGCGCACGGCTCCGGAGGCCGCTGCTCTATCCACTGAGCTACGGGGGCAACTGACGATAGTGTACCCTAAAAAAAAGATTGGTCAAGTGAATTCGCGTCGCGGCGCGCAATGAGAGCAACTCTGATTCGAAAATAACCCCTCACCCCCAACCCCTCTCCCAAAGGGCGAGGGGAGATTTTCATCCTTGGTGGTGAACGGAGTTCATGTTGACTTATACGAAATCAAAACGCGCGGTAAAGTGCCGCAGCACCTTCGGTTCGTACACCATTTTCACGCCGCGCAGCTGCGCGCGCTGTTCATGCACGCGCGTAATCACATTCGCCACATAGTCGAGATGGCTCTGCGTGTACACGCGCCGCGGAATCGCAAGCCGCACCAGTTCCAGCGCGGGATATTGCATCTCGCCCGTCGCGGGGTCGGCGTGCGCAAACATCACACTGCCGATTTCGCAGCAGCGAATGCCGCCCTCCAAATACAACGCAATCGCAATCGCCTGCCCGGGAAACTGTGCTTGCGGAATATGCGGCGCAAACCGTTTGGCGTCGAGAAAAACGGCATGTCCGCCCGGCGGCTCGACCAGCGGCACGCCGCGTGCGAGGAGCTGCTCTGCCAAATAACGCGGCTGCCCGATGCGATACGCCAGATATTTTTCGTCCAACGCTTCATAGAAACCGCGCGCCATCCCTTCCAAATCGCGGCGCGCCAGACCGCCGTACGTCGCAAAACCTTCGGTGAGAATCAAACGCGCGCGCAGTTTCTCAAACAACGCGGCATCGCGCGTCGCCACCAAACCGCCGATATTCACCAGCGCGTCTTTTTTCGCGCTCATGGTGAATCCGTCCGCGTACGAAAACATTTCGCGCACAATGTCCGCAATCGGAACGTGCTGATAACCTGCTTCGCGCTGCTGAATGAAATACGCGTTTTCGGCAAAGCGCGCCGCGTCGAGGAACAGCGGAATGTTGTGCTGCTGAAGCAGTTGTTTCGTCGCGCGAATGTTTTCCATCGAAACGGGCTGCCCGCCCACCGCGTTGTTGGTGATTGTAATCATCGCGAGCGGAATTTTTTCCGCCGCCGTTTCTTGAATGAGCCGTTCGAGCGCGGTCACATCCATATTGCCTTTGAAGGGATGCAGCACCGTCGGGTCCAGCCCTTCGGGGATGACGAGGTCGAGCGCCTGCGCGCGGCGCGCTTCGACATTCGCGCGCGTCGTGTCAAAGTGCGTATTGTTGGGCACCACTTGTCCGGGCTGCACGGTCACGTTGAACAAAACTTGTTCCGCGCCGCGCCCTTGATGCGTGGGCAAGAAATATTCGAAACCAAAAATGTCGCGCACCGCCTGCGCGAGATGCGCAAAATTTTCGGAACCGGCGTACGATTCATCGCCTTGCATCAATCCCGCCCACTGTTTGTCGCTCATCGCGCTCGTGCCGGAATCGGTCAGAAAATCAATCGTCACATCGTGTCCGGCGAGATTGAAAACGTTGTAGCCGGCGGCTTGGATTTTGTGTTGACGTTCCTGCGGCGAAAGAATCGGCAGAGCTTCGACCGATTTTATTTTAAAGGGTTCGAAAATGTAATTTGTCATAGGGCACTGTCACATCAATTCGCGGAATTTGCCTTTCGCAAGAGCAAGGGAAGATATTGACGATGCGGCGCAAACGTCGTCGTGGACCAATCGTAATGGAACACGTTCGCCCAATAATTGTACGCGGCGAGCGATTCAACTTGGGTCGCCAGTTCGCGATTCAATTTGTTGGACGTTTCGGAACCGTTAATGCTGCCGAGATGCACGAATCCGGTTCCGCCGTGTTGGAGCAAAACCATTTTCATGTGAATGCCGCGTCCGGTCGGATTGCCGAGCCGACATTGGATGTCATATTGCGGCGCGAGCGCGTTCACGTACGCGCATGTGGACCAATTGCTGCGCGGGTCGCTAAACGAATCGTAAAAGGAATCGAGCAAAATTCGCACCTGCGCGCCGCGTTTCGCCGCGGCGATGTACGCTTCGAGCCGCAGATTCGGGTCGGACACCGGGTCGCTCTTGCCCGCGCCCCAATAGGTGTATTCGTACAATTGCTCGACGAGCAGCGTATCGCCCGCGCCTGCCCGCGCAACCATGCCCAACAACGCGTCCGACGTACGCAAACAATTGTCGGGACACGCGACCAATTCCATTGGCAGCGCGCCATTCAAAATCAACGGCGTCGGAAATTTTACGGGATACGTTTTACCGCCATCCACATAATTTGGCACAAAATCATACGGCGGAAAATCATTGGTGCTCGTCCCCCACCGCCGCACATCCGCATCGTGCGCGGGGTCAAAATCGCGATTCAAAATCGCTTGCGCGGCGTTGACCATGTCCGGATTGTCGGTGATGAGATAGCCGCCGCGCGTGCCAAACGTGCCATCGCGCTTGTCGTCGGCGGGCATGGCATCATCACCCATATTTTCGGAACCAATCAACACGCGCGTGTGGTCAATAATCATCCACTTGCCGTGTTGATTGGCGTACCGTTTATGGATATTGGCTTGCGGCTTGCCCGCCAAAATCCAACACGCGCCGCCGCGCGCTTCGATTTGTTGACACGCCCATTTTCCCTGGTCGTCGAGCGCGCTGCCGTCCAACAATACAGAAAATTTGACACCGCTTGCCATTGTTTCGGTGATGGCGTCCACTATATTCGCATTGCCGAGCGCATACATTTCAACCGAAATCGTTGCGGTCGCGTTGACGATTTCGCCGCGCACACAGTCAAACAGATGGTCTGGCGCAACACAATATTTCAGCGTGGCGTTGGCATTGGATTTTGTGGTTTGGAAAAATTCGTCGAGCGTCCAGCCCGGGTACTGTATTTTTTTGCCGAGCACATTGTCGGACGGGTCTTGCGCCCAATCCGCGCGCGTGTCGGTATCGGGCAGCGGCATTCCGTCTGCCTCGCGCATTTTGCGGTACAGAATCTGCCCTTCGGTCGTCGCGCTGCCGAAATCGTACACCTGCACCGCCGCGCCGTTCCAATTGGCGGCGTCGAGCGTGGCATTGCCGTACACCATCGCGTCGACGACCACACCTGCGTCATTTTTCAAATACACCTGGTCGCCCGTATTCGTCAGTGTCGGCGCGGTGCCCGTCATATCCGGCACGCTCGCGTCCGAATTGCCGCCGTATTCGTAATCGGGCAAAAAACCAAATTCGCTCTGGAACGCGATGGCGGATTTGCTCGCCCAGATTTTTTGAGCGGGATTCAACATCGCGCCATTGGGGAATGTGACCGTGCCTTCGCCGTCGCTCAATTTCCAATTCGCAATCGAAATCGGCGTCGCGCTGATGTTTTGCAATTGAATCGCTTCGGAATTTTCACCGGTCAGAAAGGGATTGTAATAAACGCCCGTGATGAGTACCGTCGTCGAAGGAGCGGCATACAACGGCGGCGCAAGCAGAGCTAGAGGAATCAAGATCCAGAAATGCGGCAGCAAGTGTTTCATCGTCGAAAACGCTGTAAGTTTAGCACATTCTCCGCGCAAACGCCAAGCAAAAACAGCTTTCGGGTGAATGAATTCACTCGCTGCAAAATCGCGTAACCGACCTACGTCGGTTACGCTGCAATTTGAATTGCCGGAAACACATGTAACACTCAATGCAACAAAAGTTTTACAGCCATGTGACACTCTTGGTGATTGAAATGCAACATCCTCTCGATTACAACGCAGACCAACGACGCGCTATTTTACGCGTCCAACCCAACGCAATGAAACTTGCAATGAGCCGTTCGCTCACCCTTAACGAATCAAAAATTTCCCTCTCCCTTTGGGAGAGGGGCTAGGGGTGAGGGGGCGGTCATTACACCGACCCTCACGCCGTCGCCCACCCCAACCGCCACGCCGACGCCCAACGTTTGGCGTCCGAATGAAACGCTCCACGCGGCGGTGAATACGCAAATGAATTTGCGGCAAGGACTCGGCACGTTGGCGATTTGGCTCGTTGTCGTGCTCCTGCCCTATCTCGTCGCCGCGCTGCTCCTCGCGTTCGCGCTGCGTTGGCTGGCGCAAAAATTCCGACGCAAGCCCATCGCACAGCCAGATCGCCCCGAAGAGTTCGCGCCGCGCGTGATTGCAAAAACTCTTCGGGGCTTACGGCGGCATGACGCGCACGTTGCGAAATTGAAATTCGTCCCATGTGAAACCCAGTTGTTGAAACGGCGGCAGGAGTTTGCCGTCACGAATCGCGACCGCGTTGGCACCGACGCGCAATGCGCTCGCAGGGATTTTGAATTGCGCGGTCACCCACATGCTTGTGAAATCTTCGACGGGCAAGAACGGCGGCGCGAGCGGCACATCGTTCACCCAAATGCGCGAATCGAAATCATTCACCTGCATCAATTCGACGTACAGCGTCCAATCTTGCGCGGCGCGCGCGCCCCACAAATCCGCGTCGCGCAGATAAAATTCGCCTTTCCAGTCCACCGACGGATTGTGCGTTCCGTACAGCGGCACAAACGGCGCAGGATATTCGCTGTCGCCGAGATGCACAATCGCGTCGCGCGCGAGAACCGCAAAGGTTGAGCGCGGCGCGTGAACGGTGAGGCGAGATTGGAGGTTGGAAATAACGGCTTGTTTGTCGAGATGACGCAGTGCGTCATACGCGGGCGTGTACGAACCGTCCGCGCGCACCAAGCTGTAACCGGCTTGTTCGTCGCTGGGCGGCAAATCGCGCGCAATGTTCCACACGGTGAACATTTGGACGAACGGCATTTGGGCGCGGGCGATTTGATACGCGCGGACGAGATATTCGGCTTGCTGTGTTTCATTCACCACGCGGTTTTCGTATCCGGGCGGCTGTGCGGTCGGATAGCCAAATTCGGTAATCCAAAGCGGCGTTGCCGCGTCGCCGTTTTGCGCCATGATGTCGCGCCAATCCAAAAGGCGCGCGAAATTCAGACCGTTGTTCGCGTCGCGCGGCGCATCGGGCGGCAGCGCGAACGCGTACGGATGCGCGCCCAGCGCGTCGAACGTCCCGCGCGCGCCGGCGGCGTACAGCGCGCGCAAATACGCGCGGTCATCCTGCGCGCGCGCGCTATTTTCATTCGTCGGCGCGAGCGCGGCAGCAATCACGCGCGCGCGCGCGTCGGTCGCGCGAATGGTGTCGGACGCCGCGCGCAGTAACGCCGCATACGCGCGGGCGTCAGGCGGCTGATTGCCCCACTCGACCGCTAGATTCGGTTCGTTCCAAATAATGTACGCGGCGATTTTGCCGCGATAGCGTTCGGCGACGCGGCGCACAAAATTGGTGTATGCGTTCACATCGCGCGGCGGCGCATTCAACGCGGTCGCATCGTCCACTGCCCACGCAGGCGGCTTGTCCAAACGCGCGATAATTTTAAGGTTGTAATAATCCGCCGCGCGCACGAGCCAATCCGTATATTCCCAATCCCAACGCTCCGGCGAAGGTTGAATGTCGCTCCACGAAAACACCTGAACGAGATGCGTCGCGCCAAGCGCCTGCGCCTGACGCAGCATCGTGTCGTCGGCGCGGATGGTGTGAACGGCAAAGGGCAAAACGCGCGGTTGCGCTAAGGTCACGAAAGCGAACACGACGACCAGCAGCGCGAGGAAAATCCACACGCGGCGCGGCACAATGCGCCGCAAAGCAGCAATTTTGTCGCGGCACATTCAACAATCTTCTCCGGACGGCGGCGCGTTGTGCGCGGCAGCATCGAGCCACGCGCAAAACAATCCCGCGTTCGTCGTTGCATACAGCACCCCGCGCGTTTCATCCAACCCAAGCGCGTCCACGCTCGCGTTTGCGAGTCCCTGCCCAACGCGCGTGAATTGCTCTGCCGACGCGTCCGTGCGAAACAAACCGTTGTATTTCGTGCCGACGTAAAAATTGCCGCGCGCATCGCGCGCGAGCGCCGCGACGGTGATGCCTTGCAAAAGCGGACCGCGCCACGTTTTCCCCGCGTCATTTGAAAGATACAGTCCGTCCGTCGCGCCCGCCCACACCTGCGCGGCATCGTTCGGGTCAATCCAAAGCGCCAGTGTGGAAATTCCGCTCAAGCCGCGCGCGTGCCATGTTTCGCCGCCATTGTCTGAAAAAAACAACTGCGTGTCGCCGCCCGCATACAAAATTTGCGGGTTGCTCGGCGCGATGGCAAAGGTTTGGAGCTGCTCTTCAATCGGCATGCCGGGCCAAATGGTGCGCCACGTGTCGCCGCCATTGGTGGATTTGTACAAGCGCTCGAACAAAAGGCGCGCGTAAACGATTTCGGGATTCGTCGGGTCCACCAAAATTTGCGCGACGCGCGTTTTGCCGCCGAGTTCACCGCCTGCCGCGTTCCAGGTCGCGCCCGCGTCGTCGCTGACGAAAACGCCTTTGCCGTCCGTGCCCGCATACACACGCGTTGGCGACGCGGGCGTAAACGCGACAGACGTCACGGGCGCGTTGATGTTCGCGGACGCGACGCGTTCAAAAAAGTTTGCGCGCGTTTGACGATATAGACCATCGTCGGTTGCCGCCCACAACGCGTCGGCTTGCCGTGCGAGGGCGTGCAGCGCGGGCGTGCCCAAGTTGCGCGTGGGCGCGCGCAGCATTATCCAATTGTCCGGCGATTCGTCCGCGCGGAAAACGCCGTCCACCGTTCCCGCGAAAAATTTCTTGTCTTGATGAAGGATTGTTAAAACTGCGCGCCCCGGCGGAAACGCGCGCGCGCCATCTTTTGTTTGAGCAAGCTGCCACGCCATTCCCTCATTGCCGCTCAGCCACAAACCATCGCCTGCCGTGCCCGCCAAGAGAACTGTTTTTCCATCGGGCGTGGTGTAAATGAGCAGCGCATCTACAATTTGTTTTTCGATTCCGCCGCCCAACGCGTGCCACGTCATTCCCGCGTCGGTGGAGCGATACAAGCCGCCGCGCGGTCCGACGAAAACAGTTTTTGCGTCGCGCGGGTCGCGCGCCAAAAGCGGCACGTACGCGTTTTGAAATTGCGCCGGGTTGTCCCAACGTATGCCGCGATTGCGCGTGACGAAAACGCCGTGTCCCGCCGTGCCGACAAAAATCGTTTGCGCGTCGAGCGGCAAAATGCTCAACAGCGATTCGTCGTCCAGACCGGGCAAACGCGTCCACGTCGCGCCGTCGTCATCGCTCGTCCAAATGCCGCGTCCGTCCGTCGCCGCGTACAACGTGTCATTGGCATCCGTCGCCAGTGCGTACACCGCGACTTGCGGAATCGGATCGGCGCGCTGCCAATAATTCGCGTTCCACGCGCGGCGATACAACCCCGCCGCCGTCCCAGCAAAAAGTTCGCGGTCGCGCGCGCGCAATGCAAATACCGGCGCGGCGGGCAAACCCGTATTGTCGGGCAGCCATCCGTCATCCACATTGCGCGTCGAGTACATGCCGACCGCATCGTACGTGCCCGCGAACATTTCGTCCGGCGCGTGCGGATTCACCGCGAGCGCGGTAACGGTGACATGCGTCGGCAGTCTGTCGTTCAATGAAATCCAAATTTGGGGATTGTTGGAGAGTGGATTGTTTTGACATGCAGCCAGAAGCAGGCAAACGCTGAACAGCAAAAATCGCACGGCTCGAATTGTAGGGCGATACAGGAAGCTGTCAATTGACAAGCGCACGAATGCGCGTAAGCTTGTGCGCTGCTGCAGCGAGGAGAAAAATGTTGAATCAACCCACATGTTATCTGACGCCAAAATGCCAAGCCCGCGCCATCGGACACATGCAGTACGGCGTCTTTGCGCGCGAAGCGATTCAAAAGGACGAACGGATTGCGGTATGGGGCGGCGAAGTTGTCACGCGCGAAAATTTTGACCAGCTGCCCGACCGTTTGCGCCGCTTGAGTGTGCAGGTCGAAGAGGATTTGTTTTTGGTCGCGCTCAACGAAGGTCCCGCCGATTACATCAATCATTCGTGCAATCCGAACGCGGGCATGAATGGACAAATTGTCGTGGTGGCGATGCGCAACATTGCGCCGGGCGAACAGATTTGTTTCGATTACGCGATGACCGACGGCAGTGACTATGATGAATTTGAATGTCAGTGCGGCGCGCCGAATTGCCGTCATCAAGTGACCGGACGCGACTGGCGCAATCCCGAATTATGGGAACGCTATGCTGGATATTTTTCGCCGTATCTCGCGCGCCGCATCGAGAAACTGAAACGCGGCGAAGCGATTTGAATGTGGAGCAATGGCAATGAATCGAGTGGTTGTGATTACGGGCGCCAGTGAAGGCATTGGCGCGGAATTGGCAAAGCGTCTCGGCGCGCAAGGCGATGCGGTTGTGCTCGCCGCGCGGCGCGCCAAAGAATTGCAGCAGGTCGCAGACGCAATCGGCAGCCGCGCGTTCCCCGTCGTCGCCGACGTCACACAACGCGCGCAGGTGGAGGCGCTGCGCGACCGCGCCCTCGAACGCTTTGGACATGTGGATGTTTGGGTCAACAACGCCGGACGCGGCATCGGCGTTCACGTCTTGGACTTGACCGACGAGCAAGTGGACGAAATGCTCGCGGTGAATTTGAAATCCGCGTTGTACGGCATGCAAGCGATTGTGCCGCACTTTCAAGCGCGCGGGCGAGGACATCTCATCAACATTTCTTCGGTGCTCAGCCGCGTGCCGAGCGTAACGTATCGTTCGATTTACAGCGCGTCGAAAGCCGCGCTCAATACGCTGACCGCGAATTTGCGGATGGATTTACGCGCGCAGTATCCGAACATTCACGTCACGCTCGTCATGCCCGGCGTGGTCACGACGCGTTTCGCGCAAAACGCGTTGGGCGCGCGTCCGAGCGTTTCGCCCGCGCGCATTGCCGCGCAGACGGTCCAAGAAGCGGTCGAGCCCATCGTCAACGTCATCGAACATCCGGTCCCGGAAATTTATACGAATCCGGCATCGGCAGAATTCGTACAGCGTTATTTCCAAAACGTCGCCGCGTTCGAAGAGCAATTCGCGACGCACGCGCGCTGAATCCCAATTTCACCTCACGATGAATGCCGCTTTTGCTTCGGTTGTGTTTGGCTTGACGTCCGCGCTCGTTTGGGGGGCGGGCGATTTTTTGGGCGGGCTGGGTTCGCGGCGTTCGTCGGTGTTGGGCGCGCTGCTCGTGAGCGAAACGAGCGGGTTCGTGATTTTGATTGTGTGCGCGTTCTTGTTCCACGAACCGTTTCCGACGCCGACCCAAATCGGTTGGGGCATCGCGGCGGGACTTGCAGGAACGCTCGGCTTGGGCGCGCTGTATATGGGACTTGCGAGCAGTCGCGCGAGCATTGTTGCGCCCGTGTCCGCCGTTATCGCGGCGCTGCTGCCCGCGCTGTACAGCATGCTCACTATCGGTCTGCCGGAACCGTCCAAACAACTCGGTTTTGTGATTGCCATCGCCGCGATTCTTTTGGTCAGTTACTCGAATCAAGGCGTCGGCGAACTGCGCGCGTTGGGCTTGGGACTCGCGGCGGGCGTGGGCTTTGGACTATTTTTTATTTTGATTCATCAAGGCGGACAAGAGACGACTTTTTTCCCATTGGTGTTTGCGCGCGGAATCTCTATTCCGTTTGTGCTCGCGCTCCTCGCGTGGCGCAGACCGTCCATGCCCGCGCAATCCGTCATGCCCATCGTGATTGTTTCGGGAATTTTCGACACGGGCGGCAATGTGTTTTTTCTGCTGTCGAGTCAATTCGGGCGCCTCGATGTGGCAACCATTTTGTCGTCGCTCTATCCCGCGTCCACGGTCATCTTATCGCGTCTCGTCTTGGGCGAACGCACGACGCGTTCACAGCAATTCGGCGTCGTCGCCGCGCTCGCCGCGATTGCGCTCATTGCCAAGTAAAAACGCCGAACGAAATCTTGCCTTGCTCCGTCTGACCTGTAGACTTTATCCGAAATAACACTGACCATCGAATATAATTCGACGGCAAAACAAGGCGTTCTAAAAAACATAGCAAAAACTGAACATTGTTCAATGCGCTTTGTTTTTTCTCGACCATTG
>Ga0070741_10001228_pt1 | contig 80603 bp, 68 predicted proteins | sample Coa_R1_4_FD_66440 | JGI IMG/M metagenome (GOLD analysis project Ga0070741, IMG submission 66440) | Surface soil microbial communities from Centralia Pennsylvania, which are recovering from an underground coalmine fire - Coalmine... | ecosystem: Environmental > Terrestrial > Soil > Unclassified ...
TAATCTCTCTTTAGGTCTTCTCATGGTTTTATGCGTTGTTGGTTTAGTTCGCTACTGACAACAACGCTTCTACCGTGGGGAGACCTTTGTCTCAACCGCCCTTAATGTTTATCAGTTCTCCTTTTTACACTTTACCTGAAGGGAGCTGGTCCGGCAGATCAACATGGCTGCTGCGGTGGGGACCACGTCCTATTCTTATGATGCCGCGGGTGACTAGTTCGTTGCAGACGGAAGAAGGCCCGAGGACGCCTTCATTCGCGTCGCTTCGCGTCCATTCGCGGTTTAGTCCCTTTCGTTTTCTGACTCGTGTTTATTCGTGGTCGGTCCCTAAACAGCCTTCAACGGTTTCCGCCGTCCCGCGCCAAAAAGCCATCAGCATTTGCCACTTTGCTTCCCAATCGCCCTCAAAACCACAGCCCCGCGTCCACCGTGTATATCCAGCCCTGTGCCCCCGGGGAGAAGGGCAGGGCGGTGTTGCCGGCCGGCGCGTGGGTTTCGTAGAGCGCCTGGAAATTGATCCGCGCCTCCTTGCGGTGGAATGGAAAGTAGGTCAACCCAAGCCCCAGTTCCCACGGATTGCCGTATTGACCGAAAACTTTCGAAGGCGCGACGTACGCCTGCAGGGTTTTTGGCATGAGCATCGTCGACGCCTGCACCTGGAACCCATGGTCGAAAACGTGATCGACAGGGATGGCCCCGGTCACGCTGAAGTCATTCAGTTCCCGGAAATAATACTCGCCCTCAAGCGACCAGCCCCGCCACTTGGCGCCCGCCTCCAGATCCACCATTTGATAGAGCAGATTGTTGAGATGGCCTCCCGTTCCGAACGGGTTATCGCTGAAGATCAGCGTGCCATCCGATAGAAAGATCTGGGTGTTTTCGAACCCGTTTTCGGTGGGCTGACTTTGCTTGTCCTCACGGCTCCGGTTGTAATGGATGCCTAAAAGCGTCGCCAGTTTCTCGTGGCATTCGTAATCGCCAAATCCCAGCGCGGGCCCGAATTCTCCCGTGGTCGGCATCCACCACAGGCCCGTCGCCAGTGTGTTCATTTGCGGGTCCATCTGCGCCGCGCTGACCCCCAATGTGCTGAGATTGTTTCCTACCGCCACTTTATACTGGAGCCCGGGAACGATTCCTCCTTCGAACATGATCGCTGTCGTGTAGGAACCGCGGAAGAACTCATCGGCCATCGTTCGATGGTCGATCTTCAGCCAGTTCGGGAATGACTGGCTCGTGCTGCGGGTCGTCGGCAGCGAGAAAATCCCGGCCCTGACAGTCAGCCAGTCATAGAACTCGTACCACGCATTTCCTCCAACGTTGACTTGTGTCTGCTCGCCCGCCGAAGTGTTTTGCGTCCAGACCCAGGTATTGTAGCCCAGCCGCGGATCAAACAACCATCCCCGGAAAAGGAATTGAAACCGGTTCACCTGCAGGTCCTGGCGCCGGTGAAATTCCTGGGTGCGGCCTGCCGCATCGGTCCAGAAGTGATCCAGCGCCAGTTGATTCAGGTAACGCACGTAACCCATGAAGCCGAGATCCATTTCCCCGACCGACGTGCGGGCGAGGACGAAACCCTTCCCGGGCTCGTACGCTCCCCATAACCCGGGCTCCTTCAGCTTCACGGGCCCCTCCTCCGACGGCTCCGCTTCCGCAACCTGGTTGGTGGCTGTCGCCGTTTGATTGGTGGCCGCGATCGGTTGTGCAGAATAGTTGGTGCCCAATTCGTCTTCCAACGCCTGAATCCGGGCATTGAAGTCATCCACCTGCCGCTGCAGGTCCTTCTTCATAGACTGGAGGTCCTGCAGTTCCCGTGCAATCCGTTCCTGCTGCGCGTCCGTTGACGAGCCCGGAGCCGTCTGCGCCTGCGCCAATCCAGAAACGAAAAGCAGCCACCCGGCCAGAAGGATCACCCCCAACGCCGCGGGCCAGGATGCGCTCCGACCTTTTCTGGAAGCCCTCATAGCCTGGAATTTAGCGCGCGCGGTATAACGCGGGACGGGAACTGCGGCCCCGGCGGTGGGAACGCCGGGATGGCTGGGTCGGACGTTTCCTTTTTCCAGCTTTTTTGCCATTCCCGAAATTCGTTGCCTCTTCGCGCTCGTGCCCGTCCGGTGGGAGATAGTAGACACGAACACCCGGGACGTGCTCCTCGGGCGTTACCCAATCCCGGTTGGCGAGCGAGCTGCGGACCGCCTCCACGCCCCCCGCCCAACGCTCGTTGATGGTCGCACGGGAAAAATCCGCGTCCTTCCACTGTCCAGCCTTTGACTGATAGGTATCCGTCATGAAGGCGATGGTCCACCGGCGATTGTCATAATAACTGCCGATGCGTCTCACGTCGGGGTTGTCCTTCAATTGAGCGGGCATTTTCGCCAGCAAACGTCCGATTGATGCGCGCAGTTCGCCAAGTTGTTTGAGTTGTGCCGTGCTCAACCGCAGCTTGCTGGAAAATTGTATGTCCTTGATCCGCTCCATCACTTCCATCATGTCATGCGGCGCCTCGTTCCGGTTTGGAAAGAGGTTGATCTGCACCATGAGAGCAGTCCTCAGCGGCTTCTGGTCCAATACATAGGTGATGGGCGTATTGGAAGCCAGGCCGCCGTCCCAATACTGCTCGCCGTCTATCTCGACCGCCGGAAAGGCCGGCGGCAGCGCCCCGCTGGCCAGCACATGCTTCGCCGTGATGCGGGTGTGCTGCGTGTCAAAGTACTTGGATTCGCCTGTGCGCACGTTCGTTGTCCCGAGCGACAATCGCATCCGGCCGGAATTGAGAAGATCGAAATCCACAAGATCCGCGAGCGTCGCTTCAAGTGGCGAGGTGTCATACAAACCGAGTATGTCGGGAGATGCCTCCCGAAACAGCAGCGGCGACGGAAAACGAGGCACGAAGAAGCCAGGCACGCCATAGATCGCTCCGCTTAAAAAACTCAGGCGGCCCATGATCGGCCGAATCGGATCGAGTCCCCACGGGATCGGCAGGGGAGCGTACGAAGAAAGGCGGTCCCAAAGCTCGCGCAACCGTTCGACGCGGCGTTCCGGGGGATTGCCTGCGATGATTGCGGAGTTGATGGCTCCAATCGAGATGCCGACAAGCCAGGTCGGCATCATCCCGGCCTCGGCCAGGCCCTCGTAAACGCCGGCATGGAATGCCCCCAACGCCCCGCCGCCCTGCAACAGCAATACCTCGTGATCATAACCGCCGCGTACCTTGCGGATTCGGACTGGAGCCTTTTGCGCGTGCCTCTCTTTATTTGGACCCGCCGTTCCAAGCATGGGCGTTGATCCTAGAAAACGTGGTCCGCGCCACAAATGGGGTTTTACCCGCAGGCGGAGGCGATCGGACTTTCACCGGAACGCGCCCACGCCCGCCGTTTGCCTGATAAAATCCCTTGATTGGGCCTCATAATAGTGTTACATAAACACTATCAGAATGAAATCTCCGCCCCATCCCATCCCCGGCGCCGGCGCGCTGCTGACGGACCTTTACCAGCTCACCATGGCCTATGGCTATTGGAAGGCGGGCAAGGCGGACCAGGAGGCGGTGTTTCATCTGTTCTTCCGGCAGCAGCCGTTCCAGGGCGGGTTCACGATTGCCTGCGGACTCGCCGACGCTATCCATTATCTGCGCAATTTCAAATTTACCGGCTCCGATCTCGATTACCTGGCGGGCCTGAAAGGCAACGATGGACGGCGTTTATTCCCGGCTGCCTTTCTCAAATACCTCGGCCGACTCAAACTGCGCCTCGACCTGGACGCCATCCCGGAGGGCACGGCCGTGTTTCCGCAGGAGCCGATGGTTCGGGTGCGCGGGCCCATTTTGCACGCGCAACTCGTCGAGACCGCCCTGTTGAACCTGCTCAATTTCCAATCGCTCATCGCCACCAAGGCCGCGCGCGTCTGCCTCGCGGCCAGGGGCGATCCGGTCATTGAATTCGGTCTCCGCCGGGCGCAGGGCGTGGACGGCGCGTTGACCGCCAGCCGCGCGGCATACATCGGCGGGTGCGTCGGCACTTCAAACGTGCTCGCCGGAAAGGTTTTTGGCATTCCCGTCAAGGGCACGCACGCGCACAGTTGGGTGATGTCGTTCGCGGACGAACTCGAAGCCTTCCGCGCCTACGCCGCCGCGCTGCCGAACAATTGCATTTTCCTCGTCGACACCTACGATTCCCTCCAGGGTGTCCGCCACGCGGTCGAGGTCGGCAGGGAACTCCGCCGTCACGGCCATCAACTTGGCGGCATCCGCCTTGATTCCGGCGACCTCGCCTATCTCAGCATCGAGGCGCGGAAAATTCTCGACGCGGCCGGTTGCAAAAAGGCCGTGATCGTCGGCAGCAACGATCTCAACGAACATCTCATCGCCAGCCTCAAGCAACAGGGCGCGGCCATCAACGTCTGGGGCGTCGGCACCATGCTCGTCACTGCCTACGATCAGCCCGCCCTCGGCTGCGTTTACAAGCTCTCCGCCATCCGCAAGCCCGACGGTGGCTGGGACCACAAGATCAAGCTCTCCGAGCAGGCGGTGAAGGTGACCAACCCGGGCGTGCTCCAGGTCCGCCGTTTTCTTCAGGACGGGGAATTCATCGGCGACGCCATCTGGGACGAAACACGTCCGCTGCCCAGGCGTATCACGATCGCCGATCCTGCCGATCCGACGCGCCGCAAGCATTTCCCGGCCGGCGCTAAATACGAGGACCTGCTGGTGCCCATTCTGCGCCGCGGCCGCGTTGTCTATGATCCGCCGCCGCTCACTGCCACGCGCGAGCACGCGCGCACGCAACTCGGCATGCTCCACCAGGGCATCAAGCGCTTCGACAATCCGCATCAATATCCCGCCGGGCTCGAACTCACGTTGCACGATCTCAAAACCCAACTCATCCCCCGCGCCAAAGGCGAAATCTGACATCATGCCCCACACCTACAAATATCCCCGCGCCGCCCTCACTGTGGACTGCGTCGTGTTCGGCCTCGACGAGGGCGAACTCAAGGTGCTGCTCATTCAGCGCGGCCTCGAACCGTTCCGCGGCCGCTGGGCGCTCCCGGGTGGTTTCGTGCGCGTGCATGAAACTCTTGAAACCGCCGCGCGCCGCGAACTCGCCGAGGAAACCGGCCTGAAGAACGTTTTTCTCGAGCAGCTTTACACGTTCGGCGCGGTGGATCGCGACCCGCGCGAACGCGTGGTGAGCGTCGCGTATTACGCCCTCGTCAAACTGTCCGATCACCGCGCCCGCGCCGCCACCGACGCCGCCAACGCCGAGTGGTTTCCAGTTTCGGAAGTCCCGCGGCTTGCTTTCGATCACGCCCACATCCTGGAAACCGCGCGCACCCGATTAAAAGGCAAGGTGCGCTACGAGCCGATCGGGTTCGAGTTGCTCCCGCCCAAGTTCACCCTTTCCCAACTCCAGCATCTCTACGAGGCCGTGCTGGAAACCGAACTCGACAAGCGCAACTTCCGCAAGAAGGTGCTCGGCTTCGAGTTGCTCGTCCCGCTCAAGGAAACCCAGATGATCGGCCGCCACCGCCCCGCGCAACTCTTCCGCTTCAACCAGGAGAAATACGAAAAGCTGAAACGCCGCGGATTTAATTTTGAATTGTGATTGGAATGCGACTAACGCGAAGTCTGAGACAGTCACCCTGGAGGAACATTGTTCCCGGTTGTTGCCTGCTCTTGGTGATCTGGGGCGGATACTTGGTTTGGAGTCCTGGCGTGGATATTCGCGATGGGCGCCACGACCGGGGGCGCAACGGTATCTGGCTGGGTCATGGCTGGCTTTGTGCCGACGATTGGTTCACAAGGTACGACAGAATTCAAGAAATGGCACAGTTTAGAGATCCGGGCCGTATCCGTGAACTTGCGGGACGATTGCGTCGCCATCACATCACTGACGTATTTCCCCACCTATGCCCGGCTGAACCCGATGGCAGACTCCCAGCTATTGACGCGGCACAAACGGAACGATTTCTCGACGCGTTCGACGGCTTTCGAGTGATGCCTTGGGTTGGCGGGCCGATCGGCGGCAGCGCACGCCTTTGGGCGCCGCAATGGCGCGCGGCATTCACGGCCAATATCCATAATCTGCTCGTCAATCATCCGCGCCTGGCCGGTGTGCAAATCAATATCGAACCGCTCACCAGTGGCGATACAAATTTTCTGAAACTGCTCGAACAACTCCGGGCGGTTTTGCCGCCCGGAAAAGTGCTGTCGGTCGCCGCGTATCCTCCGCCAACCCGCTGGCAACCGTCCGAGGATGTGCATTGGGACGAGAATTATTTTCGTGAGGTCGCGCGCCGCTCGGACCAATTGGCCGTCATGATGTATGACGTCGGCCAGCATTCCGGGCGGAACTATCGGCGTTTGATGGCCGACTGGACAGGCGAGGTTCTCGGGTGGAGTGAAGGCAAGCCGCTGTTACTTGGCATTCCAACCTACGACGACGCAGGCGTGGGCTATCACGATCCGAAAGTCGAGAATATCACAAATGCGCTCCTGGGCGTTCACCTTGGGCTCCATCGCGGCCCGCTGCCGGCTACCTATCAGGGAGTATCGATCTATTGCGAGTGGCAAACCAGCGAAGCCGAATGGCGGTATTTTCGTGAGCATTTCTTGAACGTGGCGACACCGGCGAATTGACGATCCCATGAAAGCCCTCATCCTAACCGACATCCAAAACGATTTTCTTCCCGGCGGCGCGCTTGCCGTGCCGGATGGTGATGCCGTCGTCCCCGTCGCGAATCGCCTGCAATCTGCCTTTCCGCTCGTCGTCGCCACGCAGGACTGGCACCCGGCCAATCACGGCAGCTTCGCGGCGAACCACCCGGGCCGAAAAGTCTTCGAGCAAAGCGAACTCAACGGAGTGCCCCAGACACTCTGGCCTGTGCATTGTGTGCAAAACACGCCCGGCGCTGCGTTCGCCGCGAACCTGAATCGGGACCGCATCGCCCGCGTATTCCAAAAGGGCACCGACCCCGCCATCGACAGCTACAGCGCCCTTTTCGACAACCGCCACCTCAAATCCACCGGCCTCGGCGAATGGCTCAAGGAAAAGGGAGTCACCGACGTCTTCGTGTGCGGCCTGGCGACCGATTATTGCGTGAAGTTCACCGCGCTCGACGCCGTCCAGTCCGGTTTTCGCACTTCCGTGATCGAAGACGCCAGCCGCGGAGTCAACCTCCAGCCCGGCGACGTTGACCGCGCCCTCTCCGAAATGAAACGCGCGGGAGTTGCGATTGTTCAGAGCCGCGAACTCTCAGAGTGCGATCCATTGAGACCTGCGGGCTCATCCGGGGAGAACAACGCACCGGTCAATGTCGATGCCATCCTGCAATCGATACTCGGCAGGGCAGGGGAACGTTTCGGCATGGCTGCTGCCGTTCTGCAGGGCGAGCGCATCATCGCCCAGGGCGCCGCAGGAGTTCGAAAGAGAGGGAGCGCAGAACGTATCACGTTCGATGATCGATTTCACCTCGGTTCCTGCACCAAAGCCATGACCGCGACGCTCGTCGCGGTGTTCGTCGAGGAAGGCAGGTTGAATTGGGCCACCACATTGGGCGAACTTTTTGCCGACACGGTGAAGCCCATGCACCCGGCGTGGGAGAAAGTGACATTGCGGCAGGTTCTCGCACATCGCGCCGGCTTGCGCCTGGAGGCGGACGGTATGGGGGTGTTTAACGAGATGGTGCGGCCCCCTCGAGCACGGCTGGGAACCTTGCCACAGCAACGCCTGAAAATCGCAAGGCTGGCCCTTTCGCGCCCGCCGGGAATCCCTCCGAACACCAAATACTGGTATTCCAATGCCGGCTACGTTCTCGCGGGGGCGGCGCTGGAACAACTCACCGGTCGGGCGTGGGAAGAACTGATGCGCGAACACCTGTTTCAGCCACTGGGCATCAAGTCAGGCGGATTCGGGCCGCCGGGCAGCGCTGATAAAACCAAAACCGGGCAAGCCTGGGGCCACTCCCCGATCCTTGGCAAACCGCTTGACCCGGGCAGTCCCGCCGCGGAACTCCCGTTGTTCTACGGACCGGCGGGCCTGGCACACATGACGGTTGCGGATTGGGCAAAATTTATCGCGCTCCATTCGCGCGGGGATCCGGCCAATCCGCATTGCCAGGCCGCGCTGCTCAAGCCGGATACATTTGCGGAAATGCACGCGGTCGCACCGGCGACAATTTCCAGGGGGTGGGCAATGCGTGGGCTGAATTTTCTGGCAACGGGTGATGCCGCAGCCGCGGTAACGTATTGTGCCGGATGGTTTGTCAGCACAGCCAATTGGGCAAAAGGCGCCCGCCCTGCAGACACCGGCCGCCGCCTCTGGCACGCCGGAAGCAACGGAAGGTGGAACTGCGGCGTCGTCATCGCACCCGAAATTGACTTTGCCGTGCTCGTCGCGTGCAACCGCGGCATCGCTGCCTGGAAATCCCGCCAGACGGTCAAGGCATTGATTCGGACATTTGCGCCCAAACGGACTTCATGATGCTGGGTCCGGCCCGCCGCTTTGGCCCCGGCCTCGATCGCCTGCCGCATCCTTGCGCCCCCCGGGCCGGCCCACTACACTCGCGCTGCCGTCTGGCCATTAATCCATGCCTGTTGCCGCTACCGCACTCGCGCCGATCCTGGTCGGAAGTGCGATCCTCTTTGCGCTGCTGATCCGCGCGCTCTGGCAATGGTTCCAGCCGCGCCCTTCATGGTTGGACAACCCGTTCGTCTTTTTCCCGCTCGTCGCCTTCGCGCTGCTGCTCCTTCATTGGCGCTGGATCACGTTTTCCGGCGAACTGAACAATCCTGACGAATCCCAGTTCATTGCGCAGGCCATGCGGTTCATGTCGCATCCGGTCCCCTGGCGCGACGTGGACACCAACACGAGCGGGCCGCTCAACTCGCTTTTTCTGACCGTGCCGCTGCAGCTCGGCGCGCCCGCAACCTGGGCCACCGCCCGCCTCGTGCAGTGGGCATCACTCTGTCTCGTCCTCGTGTTCTGCCACGCCGCGTTGCGCGGTTTCGGTGCGAATGCAAAAATCCAGCTCGCCCTGATGCCCACAATCTTTCTTTACGGCTTTGCGAAAGATTGCGAGTTGCATGCCTTCTCCAGCGAAACCCTTCCCGTCCTCCTGCTCTCTGCCTGTCTCGGCCTGCTCGCCTGGGAATGGACCGCGAGCCGGCCCTCGCGCGTGCACCTGTTCTTTCTCGGCGTGCTCGCCGGTTGCGTGCCCTTCGCCAAATTGCAGGCGGCCCCAATCGCGGTTCTGCTCGTCGCTCTCGGCTTCCTTGTTGCGCTCGTCAAATCCCGTCGTGAACTGCCGTTGCGCGCGCCTTTCTGGCCGGCGGTCGCAATGCTCGTTGCGGGAGGCCTGAGTGTTCCGCTCTTTATTTTTCTCCAGGTGGGGACACACGGCGCGCTTGGTGATTTCTGGAAATCCTACATCGTCGCGTCCGCCTCTTATGCCGCGGGGCCGGCCGGCTCCCGCTTCGCCAATCTCCCGGGCTTGTTCGGAAATAACGATTTCACCCGCTACTCTTTCGACATGATCGCAGTGTCCGGCCTGTTCGTGGCTGCGTTCCTGTTCCGCCGAAACCGACTGCCCGGCGCGCTGATCTGGCCTTTGCTCGCGCTGGTTTTGGTGTTCGTGCTGAGCCTCGTCTGCGTGGCATTGCCGGGCAGGACTCTTCTCCATTATCTCTATCTGCTCGTCCCGGCGCTGGCCCTCGTTCCGGGCGTGGTTCTCTTCTCGTGCGAAGCCTTTCTGGGATCTGAGTCAACGCAACCGTCAAACCGGACGCCCGCGCTGATCCTTTGTTGCGGAGTTCTGGGCGCCGCGTTGCTGGCCTCTCAAGGCCACAAAGCCCGCGTCCTCATGACCGATCTGCGCCACCGCGGCCTGCACCCGGTCCATCCCACCGACATCACCGTTGCCGCCGAGATTACGCGCCTCAGCCATCCCGGCGACACGCTTTCCGTCTGGGGTTGGTCACCGGCCTATTACCTGCAAACCGGCATGCCGCCCGCAACGCGCGATTCCATCAGCCACTATCTAATCTCCACCAACCCCTGCCAGGATTATTTCCGCGCGCGCTATCTCAATGACCTGAAGCAAGTCCGGCCGGCCTTCTTTGTGGATGCCGTCGCCAGCGGCGTGTTCTTGTGGGATTGGTCCTTCTCTCAAACTCACGAGTCCTTTCCCGAACTCGCCGAGTTTATCGCTGCCAATTACAACCTTGCCGCCAGCGTCGCCGTTATTCCTGACGGCCGGCCAGTCCGCATATACATGCTGAAGGAGCGCGCGCAATTATCCAACACTCCCTGATCCTTTCTCTCTGCCGTTGAGATAGCCAGCCACGGTTTCCGACTCCTTGTACGCGCCCCAGAGGCAAGGCGGCAGCAAGGCGGAAAAAACATTACTGGTTGGTGACCCACTCGAATCCCCGGTTGGTCGTGCTGTTGCCGTGATCGACGCCCGCCAGGGTCACCGACGGCGCGCCTTCCGGCCTTGCGGACGTCGTGCGCTCTTCCCGCAGGTCCGACCAGACCAGATCGTAACCGGGTCGCGCCACCGAGACGCGGCCTGTCAGGCGGTCCAAGCGCACCAGGCAGGTGTGATCGGGCGACCAGGCGACGGTGTAACGGAAGAAACACAGTGACAACCCCAGAATACTCAGGCAGGCGACAGTCAGTGCCAGTCGTTTCGCGGTTTTCATATACTCCGGGGGCAAGTGTGGGTTACAAGTCCGAATTTGTCTTGCCCAAAGTTCTTGTAAGAACGAGGCAATACGACACCTTACGCCACTTCCATTCCCACCAGGCAAACGTCGTCGCCGAATTCCTTCGCCACCGCGAAATCCCTGATTTCCGCCAGCAACTCGTCGAACAACTGCGACGCCGGCATCTTCACGCGCTTGCGCACCGCGGTGGCCAGCATTTCCTGCGTGTAAAGCTGCTGGTCCGCGCCTTCCACCTCGTAGAGTCCGTCGGTGAACATCATCACCAGGTCGCCCGCGGCGGCCGGACATTGTTCCGTGACATAGACCGCGTCTTCGAACAATCCCAGCGCCGGCTTGCTCCTCCCGCAACTGCGCCCGCTCAACAATTCCAATTTGCCCGTGCTCCGATGCGCCAGCAGAGGCTTCGGATGCCCCGCATTCGCGAAATTCAAACTCCCCGTCGCCGCGTTTGCCACGATGTAAAACGCCGTCGTCAGCGTCGGCGATCCCGTGTGCTTCAGGATCGAGCACAGGTCGCGGTTCAATTGTGTCAGCATCTTGCCCGGGTCCGCCGCCACCGGTTTCAATTCCTCCGCCAGCGCCCGCACCATCGCCGCCACTAGGGCCGACCGCACCCCGTGCCCCATCACGTCGCAGATGAACACGCCCACCTCGGTGTCCGACAGCGCCACCACGTTGAAATAATCCCCACCCACCGTGCCGGTCGGCAGGTAACGATGGCAGAAGCGGAACCGGCTCGCCGCGGGGTCGGCATTGCGCGGAACGACCGGGTATTGCTGCGGCAACAGCGTCTGCTGGATTTCCCGCGCCATGAGCAGGTCGTCCTCCATTTGCTCGTTCTTTTTCCGCAGCGCCTCGCGGCTGCGCGCCAGTTCCTCGTTGGCCCGCCGGATTTGCTCCTCCGCCCGCCGCCGCTCGGAAATGTCCCAGAAGATTCCCTGCAATCCCGTCACGTTCCCCTGCGCGTCGTGCACCGGCGTCTTCACGGTCTGGATGTAGGCCCGCGGCCCGCTCGACGGCTGGTATTGCTCGATCGTCTCCAGCGTCTTGCCCGACGCCATCACCTGTTCATCGTCCTGACGGTATTTCTCCGCGAGTTCGCGGGGATAAAAATCAAAATCCGTCTTCCCCACGATCTCCTCCGGCCGCAGGCCGAGCGTCTGGCAGAATAAATGGTTCACAAACGTGAACCGCATCTGCGCGTCCTTGCGGAAAATATTCTGCGGCAGCGTCTCCACCAGCGATTGATACAGCTCCTCCGAGTCCCGCAGCCGCTCCTCCGCGCGCCGCCGTTGCGTGATGTCCTCCACCGTTCCCTCGTAATACAGCAGCCGCCCGTTCGAATTGCGGATCGCCCGCACGTTCTCGGCGATCCAGATGATGCTCCCGTCCTTGCGATAAATCTCCGACTCGAAATCCGTCACCACGTCGTGCTCATGCATCAATTGCACGAATTCCGCGCGCCGCCCGGGCTGGACATACAGCTTGCGCCCGATGTCCGTGATGCTCGCCATCAGCTCCTCCGGCGTGGCGTAACCGTAGATGCGCGCCAGCGCCGAATTCGCGTTCAGATAGCGCCCCTCCGGTGTCGTCTGGAAAATTCCCTCCACGATGTGCTCGAAAATTCCCCGGTACTTCTGCTCCGCCTCCACCAATGCCGCGTCCGCCCGCTGCCGCTGGATCGCATACCGGATGGCGCGCCCGAGCAATTGCGCGTTCAACTGCCCCTTGACGAGATAATCCTGCGCCCCTTCCTGCACCGTCTCCAGCGCCACCAGTTCGTCCTCCGCCTCGCCCAGCACGATCACCGGCGACCGCGGCGCCACATCCAGCGCGCGGCGGATGTTCGGCAGCCCCGCGCCGTCCGGCAGCGAGAGGTCCATCAGCACTAGCTCCGGATTGTTCTCGGCCAGCAGTATCAAACCCTTTTCCAGCCGGTCGGTGGCGGTGAAGTGCACGCTGCCGCCGTGCGCGTGCGCCAGCATCTCCTGCACCTGCCGGCGAAAATCCATCCCTTCCGCAATAAGCAAGACCTTGAAGAGTTCCGAGTCCATGCCGGTCACCTCGCATCTCGCGGACGGACACCACTGGAGTTGCTGGTTCTCCAACCGCCTTCGCCACCCAAAACATTCATGGGCTTCACATCGCTATGCAAAATCATGCCGCCACTAAAGCACGCCGCTTTACATCTTAACCGACCACGCCCCACGACTGGCAAGAAAAATGAGCCGCGGAGCGCTGAAAGGGCGCCGTAGCGCCATTGAAAATCTCCCCCGCCGCCTTAGATTTATTTTAGGAGCCGAGGGTACGGGCCAAAGGTTCCCCCGGCAGGGTCCCAACCACGATTCAAAGAGGTTTGTTATGAATACGACAATGACCATACCCGATCCCGCAAAAGCCAAAGCTTACTTCGAAGACAAGTTGAGCTTCACCACCGGCCCGGTCGAACTGGACCGCTGGATAAGATCGCACGCCGACATCAACGTCATTGACGTGCGGGCCGAGGAAGATTACCGGAAGGGCCACATTCCGGGCGCGGTCAACCTGCCTCACGAACGCTGGCGCACGCTGGAAGGCCTCTCTCGCGACAAGACCAACGTCCTTTACTGCTACAGCATGGTGTGCCATCTCGCCGCCACCGCGGCCGTTGAATTTGCCGGCGCAGGTTTTCCCGTGATGGAACTCGAAGGCGGCTTCGACGAATGGCAGGAGCACGGCCTGGACGTCGAAAAACCGCACAGCCGGATGTTCGGCTTGGGACAGTGATGGGCGTGGGATGGCGGAAAAACAACGGAGTGAGGTATTGCCCGGCGCCTTGGCCTTCGCCATGATCAAGGCATGGATCCGAAACCAGTGGTTGTCATTGCTCTCATTCGCGCCAAACCCGGAAAGGAAGCCGCCCTGAAGGAGGAGTTGCTCGCCTTGATCCCGCCAACCCGGCAGGAGCAGGGTTGCCTGGCTTACGAGCTGCATCAGGACCAGGAAAACCCCGCGCGATTTGTATTTTACGAACGCTGGGCCGATAAGTCTCGCATCGACGCGCATCTTCGCCAGCCGCATCTGCAGGCCCTTGTGGCCAAGGCCGACACACTTCTTGGTGAACCGTTGCAGCTGATTTTCGCCGACAAGATCGGCTGAGCTTCGATTACTTCGCCGCCTGCGTGTCCGGCACTGAGATCGAGAAAATCCGTCCGTCGCCGGCGCTGGCGTCGAGCGTCAGCACATAAAGCTCTCCGTCCGCGTCCTCGGCGAAGCTTGAAATATTCTTCGGCTGCTCGAGCAATTGCGCCTGCTCCGTCACCTTGCCGTTCGCGTACCGAAAACCCCAAACCGTCCCGAGGTTGTAATCGCCATAAACATACACGCCCTTCAGCGACGGATACTTGCTCCCGCGATACACATAACCCCCGATAACGCATAGCCCGATTGAGTGGTCCGGGAACATCGATTCCTTCAGCAGGTCCGGCTTGTGCGGATATTCCATGACCGGCTCGATGTAACGCGCTCCTGGCGGGCCCGGCTTGAAGTAGTGCGCTCCTTCGCGCGCGCTCCAGCCGTAATCGCCGCCCTTCACGATCAAATCCACCTCTTCCCACAAATCCTGACCCACGTCGCCCGCCCAGAGGTCGCCCGTCTCGCGGTCGAAGCTATAGCGCCACGGATTGCGCAGGCCGAAGGCCCAGATTTCCTTGCGCACGCCGATGCCGTGCATGTCCGGTTCGTTGATGAACGGATTGTCCTTCGGAAAACCGTACGCCAGCGTGCGCCGGTTCTTCCCTTCGCCCACCGTCACCCGTGAGTTCACGTCAATCCGCAGAATCTTCGCCAGCAGCGTCGACGTGCTCTGCCCGTTGTTGAACGGATCGCAACCCTTCCCGCCGTCGCCCAGCCCGATGTACAAATATCCGTCCGGCCCGAACGTGATCTCCCCGCCCTTGTGGTTCCCGAACGGCTGCGGAATCTCCAGCAGGATCCGCTCCGACGCCATGTCCGCCCTGTCCGGGTCGGAGGCCGACACCTTGAACTCGCTGATCACGCTGCGCCGCGGATACAGCGCTTCCTTCGGCTTCGGGTTTTGCTGGTTGTAATAGACGTAAAACAGCCCGTTGGTCTTGAAGCCCGGATGAAACGCCATGCTCAGCAAACCTTCCTCCAGGTCCACGTGCGGCTTGCGGTCCACGATGTTCAGGAACTCCTTCGCGTCGCTCCCGTCCGATCCCGGCTTCACGATCCGGATCCGCCCGATCTGTTCCACCACGAAGAACCGTCCCGACCCATCCGGCGGTTGCGCCATCCACACCGGCAGCGCCGGGTTCAGCGCCGGGAAAAGCGGATTGAGTTGAATCTTCGGCAGCGAGTCGGCCGTTGCCGTGAAGGCGGCGGAAAGGCAGGTGAAAAGAGAGATTGTCCGGGCAAAAGACCAGCAAAAGCGATGAATCATGGCCCGGGAGTCAACCATAACCACAATCCCGTGTAAAGCACCACCAGCCAAATATTGTCCTCCTAATGATTATTAATGTTGTAACCGGCGGGTCCCGGAAGTGGTCCCGGAACGGAAGGAAGTCGTGCTGGCAGATGCCTTGAGAACCGAATAACAGTTATAGCATGAGTTTTTTCTCCGCTCTCGCCGCCAAGCTTGGCCTTCGCTCGCGCCGGGCGGACACAACCTTCGCTGATCCGAGGGACATTTTATTCAGCACGCCCACGTTGAATGACGCGCTTCCGGCGGAGCGCGACGACCAAGCGCCTGCGGCCGACACATTAATCCTGCACGAGGACGATTGGCGGCAGTTTGAATTTGTCTCGGCCAGCTTTCGCACATTGGTAGAGGACGAGTTGAAGGCGATCGATGCCATCTGGCGCGAACACGGTGTTAAAGTTGGCGAGTACACAGCGTTCAAGAAACTTCATGTGCGGGAGAAGATTACCCAGCCTCTCGATCTCGAATTTTCTGTCGAGTCCTTTTCCGTCTTGTTGGGCGGGCAAACCGTTTCCGTGGCGCTCCGCGACTCTCAACATACGCTGCAGGATATTTTTGGTGTGCAGGGTGCCGGCGTGGCGTTTTACGCGCACATTGTGCAAGGCAGGCTCTTGACGTTTGGCATTGAACCCCAAACCGGACCCAAACTCGATCCCGCGATCGCCGAACGCGTCGGGCGATTCATGACCGATCACCAGCTATTGCTGGTTCACTGGCGCAGCCGGACATTGATCGAATCTCCTGAAGCGGTCGTGAAACATCTCAAGGGCAGACAGGCGTGAGCTTTCCGCGGTGCGTCGAGCGTTTCAAAACTGTCTCCTTTGCCCCGGCTCGACTGAGCTTGCCCAAGTCTTCGCGTGCTTTGCGCGACACCATCCCGCTTTTGTTCCTCCTTGCCTTTGTCTTGGTCCCCATGGGAAGTTAACGTGATATGCTCAAAGCTGGCATCGTGGGGCTCCCCAATGTGGGCAAGTCCACCCTGTTCAACGCCGTCACCCGCACCCGCAAGGCGGAGGCGGCCAATTATCCTTTCTGCACCATTGATCCAAACGTCGGCGTGGTGACGGTTCCCGATTCCCGCCTCGCCGTGCTCGCAAAGATCGCCAAGACCGCGGTGATCATTCCGGCGGCGATTGAATTCGTCGACATCGCCGGCCTCGTGAAGGGCGCTGCGCAGGGCGAAGGGTTGGGCAACAAGTTTCTCACGCACATCCGCGAGGTGGACGCCATTGTCCAGGTGGTCCGGTGTTTCGAGGACCCGGATATCCACCACGTTGCCGGGGCGATCGACCCGATTCGCGACATCGAAACCATCATCACCGAACTCGTGCTCGCCGATCTCGACACCGTCCAGCGCCGTCGCGAGAAGGGAGCCAAGGACGCCAAGCGCGGCGACAAGACCGCCGCCGCCGAAGCCGAGGTGCTCGCGAAACTCGAACCGCACCTAAATGCGGGCAAGCCTGCCATCACCCTCGACCTCACGCCTGAGGAAAAGGCGCTCGCCAAGGGCTTCTTCCTGCTTACCGACAAGCCCACCATCTTCGCCGCGAACGTCAAGGAATCCGAACTCGCCGGCGCCGATTCCAATCCGCACGTCCAGAAGGTCCGCGATTACGCGAAGACCCACATTGCCTGCGAGACGGTGGTGATCAGCGCGCAGATCGAGAGCGACCTCATTGACCTCACGCCGGAGGAGGCGCGCGATTTTCTCAAGGAACTTGGCGTGCAGGAGAGCGGCGTGGGCGCGCTCATCCGCAGCACGTATCATCTGCTCGGGTTGCGCACTTATTTCACCGCCGGTGAAAAGGAAGTCCGCGCCTGGACGATTCATACCGGCGACACCGCGCCGAAGGCGGCGGGCGTCATCCACAGCGATTTCGAGCGCGGGTTCATCAAGGCCGAGACTGTCGCGTACGACGATCTCGTCCAATGCGGCTCCGTCGCAGCCGCCCGCGACAAGGGGCTCTATCGGATGGAAGGCAAGGAATACGTCGTGAAGGACGGCGACGTGATGCTCTTCAAGTTCAACGTTTGAACTTCAGTCGGCGATGCTCCAACCCAGGTAAGGCCTGGAGATTTTGCCAATCTTGTCGTCCGGTCGTTCTTCGGGGCCGTTTGATTTGCCCCCGGCGAGGTCGAAGTCAACATCCACCTTGATGTAAGGACAGCGCCGCAGGACGAACGTGCGGTGCGCGGGCACGAACAAGCCACCCTCGGTGGTGAACGTCTTGAGCAACTCCGCGCGCGTCGTGCCCGGCTTGATGCGGGCGCACTCCGTGAGCGCGTCAGAAATCTCCCGCGTCAAGTAGCGGTCACTGTCGGATGCGGACGCCGGCTCCTCCAGATAGCCGCCGCCGATATCGTAGATCCGGCGAATCGCCACCGGGACCAGTCGGCGAGCATACTGAAAGACATTGGTCGCGCCCGCATTTCGCATTGCGACGAAAACCGCGCGTTGGAAATCAATATTCTTGTCCGAAGGCCGCAGATCTGACGGCGGCAGGTTGGTGGCGATTTCCTTCAGTGTCAGCAACTGCGCGTCGGTCAATCGATGGGTGCTGGAGGACTGGTGCGCCCAATTGTAAACGTCGCGTTCGATGAACACGTTCCCGTCCTGCAGATTGATCGTCATCACCATTCCGATCCTGGGATCATTCTGGAGAAACCAGAGGCATCTGATTTCGTTGGCGCCGCATTGATTGAGGTAGGTTTGAAAATACTCTTTGGCGGCCTCGGTGGGGGAAACGAGATCCTCCGCCCGCCCCGCTGAACTTCCAAGCATCCCACCCAAGGCGATAGCGATCACACCAATCTTCGTAAGCGTCTTTCTCATGTTCATATCCACATTCGACGGGATTCCCCAGTCCACGCCCCGGCGCCGCGCGAAAAGCAAGCCGCATGCCGCGCGCCAGCCCGGTCGCTGTTTTTTTCTTTGAAACTCCGTGGCCGGAATGCCGTCTTAATCAGCGTGGGTGCCCAACCAACAACCATGGCGCCCCATGACAGCAACCGACTAAACTTATGAAGAAGAAGCTGACTATTATAGTTTCCACCCTCGCGATCGCGGGGACCATCGCCGTCACCCTTCCGTCTGTCTTCGCGCAGGCTGCTCCGGGAGCTCCGGGCGCCGAGGCCAAACATCCGGAACACCATCCGCGCATCCGCATTGCGATTCGCGCGCTCGAAGGCGCCAAGGCTGACTTGCAGGCCGCGCCCCATGATTTCGGCGGGCATCGCGCCGCTGCGGTGGAGGAATGCGACAAGGCCATCGCCCAGCTCAAGGAAGCGCTGCAATACGACAAGAACTAAACCGCCTCTCGTTTTACCTCGCCCGCCCGCGGGTTGGTTCGCCCAGCCCGGGCGGGCGTTTTCGTTGAGTCGTGAGCCTTTCAAAAGCGGCGCAAGAGCGCCGCACTCCAAAACCTGGCGGAGTTTCGGGTGGGCAGGCTGGCGCGCCAGCGTCTTGGAGTGCGGAACGGCAGTTCCGCTTTGTGGGGCAACCGCATGTCCACGCTGCCTGGCAGGGGTTTTTGTAGGACGAACGCCGGGGTTTTCGGTCGGTAATTTTGGGATATCTCGCTCCTTGCCAGTCAATCGGCCCCAAGGCATGCTATCTACGTCATGAACCGTCTGCATCATTATCGCCGGACGATTGTACCGGCTGTCGCGGCATTGGGCATCGCCTGTTTTTGCGCCTTTGCGTCCCTCGCCGCCCGCGCCGAGTCCGCGCCGCTTTCCGCCGACGACATCATCCGCCGCGCCGTGGACCGCGCCGAGTCGCACGGTTCCACTTTTGCCGGGCTCGACTACGAGTATCACAAACACACGATCGTCGAGGAAGTCGACCGCAAGGGCCGCCTCAAGGACCACAAGGAGAAGCTCTACAACTCCACGGTCGAAGCGGGCCGGACGTATTCGAAGCTGGTGCAGATCAACGGCCAGGACCTCTCGCCTTCCGAGCTGAAGAAGGAAGAGGATCGCGACGCCGCCGAGCGCGCCAAGATTCTCGATACGAAGACACCTTCCAAAGCGGGCGACCGCGAGAACATGCTCACGCCCGAGCTCGTGGCGCGTTATCGGTTCACGGTGGCGGGGCAGGAGACCGTCAAAGGCCGCGCGGCTTACAAGCTCGACTTCGCCCCGCGCAGTTCGAATCTCCCGGTCAGGAAGCTTACCGACCGTTTCATGAACCACATCGCCGGCACGGTCTGGATTGACGCCGAGGATTTCGAGATCGCCCGCGCCGAGGTTCACCTGCAGGCGGAGGTCGATCTCTGGGGCGGATTGATCGGCACGTTGCGTCGTTGCGACTTCAGCTTCACCCGCTCGCGCTCGCCCGAGGGTTTCTGGTTCAACAGTTTTTCGCACGGCATTTTCGAAGGCCGCAAGCTGCTCGAACCGATGCTGATCCGGACGATGTCTGAGACCAGCGACTTCCATCGCGTCAGTCTCGCGCGCAACTAATCCGGGCCCCATGGCAGACGAATCACCCGCTCCCGGCGGCGCGAAACTCAACAATCCCTTCGCCGCGCTCGACGCCTCCGGCCTGCCGCCCGGGCCCGCCGAACGTCCGCAGCCTCCTTCGCCGTCGCAGCCATACAAGCCCGCCAAGCTCGGCCGCGTGGTGTTGCGCCGGGAGAAGGCGCATCGCGGCGGCAAGACGGTGATCGTCATTCACGATTTCGCGCCGCACATCGGCGGCAGGTACCTCGAATCGCTGGCGGGCAAACTCAAGTCCGCCTGCGGTTGCGGCGGCACGGTCAAGGACCGCGCGATCGAAATCCAGGGCGACCAGCCCGCGCGCATTCGCGCCCTGCTCGAGCAGGAGGGATTTCGGGTTGCGGGTGTGTCCTGAACCTGGGATGCTGGGGTATGGATATGGAGCCACAGGCTGAATTGACCAATCCGGAAATCCGCAAGCTCAAGGCGCGGGCGCAACTGCTCGAGCCGACCTTCAAGCTCGGCAAGGCCGGGCTCAGCGACGCGTTCGTCCAGAGCATTGACCAGGCGTTCGCGCATCACGATCTCATCAAGGTGAAGTTTGTGGAGTTCAAGGAGGACAAGAAGACGCTCGCGCCGTTGCTTGCCGAGAAGACCTCCAGCCGCCTCATCATGCGCGTCGGCAACGTGGCCGTCCTTTACCGCCGTCCGGCCCGGACGGGCGAAACCCCGGTCAGCGCGCCGACAGCAGGTTCGCCACAATCTTCGTTAGATCCTGCGCCTGGTAGGGTTTCCCCAGGAAGGCGTCGGGTTTGATGGAGGAGTTCTGGAAGATGTCCTCGGCCACGGTGCCGCTCACCAGCAGGATTTTTTGCTGCGGATTCAACCGCCGGAACTGCTCGATCAACTCCATCCCGTTCATGGTGTGCATGGCGTAGTCGGTGATCAGGAGGTCGGGCCTTGGGTTGGCCGCGGCGTAGGTCTGGAGGGCGACTTCCGGGTCGCGGAACTGCTGGGTCCGGTAGCCGTGCATATCGAGGATGGCCGCCGCCAATTCCAGCAGCATCGGCTCGTCATCCACAACGTATATGAGCGCCCCAGATTGATTCATAACTTGGCCAGTTTTCTGCTTCCCGGCGGCCCACCTCTCGCCGTGCCCGCTTCTGTCAATTAATACCCAAATCGTCCTCTCGCGCAACCAGATTCGGATTGCGCCCCGTCCCGGATGGCCTTAAACTTCCTTCGTTCGAGGTTGTCCGAACCTGCCGTCTTACCTTGTTTGGCATTTATGAAATCCGAAAAATCACCGCTTAAAAAAGCTGTTAAAGCTGTTAAAGCCGTCACCTCCTCCCTTCGCAAGCGGACCTCCACTGCCGTCAAAAAGGTCAGCGTCGCCGCCGCCAAGGCCGCCGATCCCTCCGCCTCCGAAGATCCCGCCCCCAAACCCCGCGCCAAAGCCAAACGCGCCGCCGCGCCTGCGCCCGCGCCCGCTCCGGCCCCCGCCGTCGAAGCCGCGCCCGCCACGCCCAAACGCAAGGCGCCCGCCCGCAAGACCCCGGTTCCCTCCGTCCCGTCCATTCTCCTCGAAGGCGATCAACCCGCCCCGCCGCCCGTCAGCGGCCCGGGCCAGCGCTACGCTCTCGGGCCCACGCCGCCCGCGCCGCACGGCGGTCCGGCCGGCGCCATCACCGCCGGCGAACTCCCCGAAGCCTACGGCACCAAGCGCCTGTTGCTCACCGCCCGCGATCCCCATTGGCTCTACGCGCGCTGGGACCTCACCCGCGAGCAGCAACGCGAGTACAACACCCATTCCGCCGACCGCCATCTGGTGCTGCGCGTCCATCTCGATTCCCTCAAGCCGCAGCCGTTCTCCGAGGTTCACGTGCACCCCGAGTCCACGCACTGGTTCATCCACGTGGCGAACGCGGGCGCCAAGTATCTCGCCGAGCTCGGCTACTACACCGGCAGGGGCAAGTGGAACAACATCTCCACCTCCGAAGCCACGCTCACGCCGCCCGACACCATGTCCGAGGACATGACCGCCGAGTTCGCCACCATCCCCATCGAGGTTCCATTTTCCGACATCATGGCGCTCGCGCGCCTGGCCGTGCGCGACCAGATTCCGCTCGCCGAAGTCATCCGCCAGCTTCGCACGCACGGTTATCCCGAGTTCGCCGCCATTGAACCGGGCGCATGGACGCCGGAGCAGGAACAGGCGCTCTATTCGATCATCAGCATGGACAATGTCCGTCGTGTCTGGATGGGCTCGCTCGAAATCACCGAACTCATCCGCCGCCAGATGCAACAGGAACTCGCCTCCATGGCCGCCGCGCAATTCTCCCTGCCCACTTCGCCGGCCGGCGCGGTCACCAGCGTCTCCAGCCCCTTCGGCGGTTTCCAGAAAGGGAAGGGTTTCTGGTTCAACGTCAACGCCGAGCTGATCATTTACGGGGCCACGGAGCCCGACGCCCAGGTCACCATCGGCGGACGCGTCATTCGCCTGCGGTCCGACGGCACCTTCAGCTATCGCTTCGCGCTGCCGGACGGCAATTACGAGCTGCCCGCCGTCGCCATCTCGTCCGATCAAACGGACGGCCGCGCCGCGGAACTGAGGTTCGTTCGCAGCACGGAGTATCGCGGCGACGTCGGCGAACATCCGCAGGACCCGCAATTGCGCCCGCCGCTTGCGGAGCACGTGGCCTGATCCCGGGTTGGCACCATCGCGCCGGATCCACGACCGCCGCCATGAATCCCTATTACCGCCTCTCGCTGATGATCTGCCGGCTGGTCGGCTCGTGCCTTCTCGTCATTGGCATTCTCGATGTCGGGCTCTACTGGCTGAAAAGTAAACACGATGACACTCCGCTCTCCATCGGCCGTTGTGTGTGGCTGTCGGTTCCGCTTGTGATCGGCATGGCGGTGCTGATAAAAAGTGGCGCGCTCGCCCAGCGGATGGCGGATTATCTGGAAGATTGACGCGGGCGGCGGCGTTGGGAACGGACTGTTGGGATTGGGATGATTGAACGATTTTATTTTTAGCTGATGCAAGGTTACCTCTCTCTCGTCCTCCATGCGCACCTGCCGTTCGTGCGCCATCCCGAGCACGAAAAGTTCCTCGAGGAAAACTGGCTCTTCGAAGCCATCACCGAGACCTACATTCCCCTCATTCAGACCATGGACGGCTGGCTGCGCGACGGGATGCAGACCCGCCTCACGCTGACGCTCACGCCCACGCTCTGCTCGATGCTCCTCGACCCGCTGCTCCAGGACCGTTATCAGCGGCACCTCGAGGCGCTCATCGAGCTCGCCGACAAGGAAACCCATCGCACCCACTGGGACCCGGTCACGCAGCCGCTCGCGCAGATGTATTTCCGCCGGTTCTGCGGCACGCGCGAAACCTGGCTCGCCTACGGACGCAATCTCGTCGGCGCCTTCCGCAAATTCCAGGAACAGGGCCGGCTCGAAATCATCACCTGCGCCGCCACGCACGCGCTCCTGCCGCTCCTCGCCAATCATCCGCCCTCCATCCGCGCCCAGATTCTCACCGCGCGCGATCATTACCGCTCCTGCTTCGGCTGCGATCCCCGCGGCATCTGGCTGCCCGAATGCGCCTACGTGGACGGCGTCGAACACGTTTTGCAGGAGGCGAACATCCGCTGGTTCGTCATCGACACCCACGGCATCCTGCATGCCCGGCCACGGCCGCGCTACGGCGTCTTCGCCCCCATCTTCACGCCCAACGGCATCGCCGCGTTCGGCCGCGACCTCGATTCCGCCAAGCAGGTCTGGAGCAAATACGAAGGTTACCCCGGCGACCCCAATTACCGCGATTTTTACCGCGACATCGGCTTCGACCTCGACTTCGATTACGTCCGCTCCTACCTGCCCGACGCCACGCAACGCGGGTTCACCGGCATCAAGTACCATCGCATCACGGGCGACACGTCGCAGAAGGTCTATTACGACCGCCCCACTGCCCTGCAACGCGCCGCCGAGCACGCGGGCCATTTTCTGGGCGCGCGCATGGCCCAGGTCCGCCACCTCGCCGGCATTCTCGACCGCCCGCCGCTCATTGTCTCCCCGTACGACGCGGAGTTGTTCGGCCATTGGTGGTATGAAGGCCCGGAATTCCTCGATTATTTTGTCCGCAAGGCTGTTTACGACCAGCAGGTGATCCAGCTCGTCACGCCGCACCAATATCTCCAGCTTCATCCCACCCAACAAGTCGCCCGGCCCAGCGCGTCGAGCTGGGGCGCCGAGGGTTACTGGAACGTCTGGCTCAACGAGACCAACGAATGGATCCAGCCCCACCTCCAGATCGCGCAGGAGCGGATGACGCAGCTTGCCCGCAAATTCCCCAACGCCACCGGCCTCCAGCTTCGCGCCCTGAAACAGGCCGGCCGCGAACTGCTCCTCGCCCAATCCAGCGACTGGCCGTTCATCCTCCGCACCGGCACCAGTCCCGATTACGCCCGCAAACGCGTCAAGGACCACATCCTCCGCTTCATCGCCCTCCACGAGCAACTCACCACCACCGCCCTCGACGAACCCTGGCTCACCCACATCGAAAGCCTGGATAACATTTTCCCGGATTTGAACTACAAGTATTGGGCGTGATTCAGAAGCCATCTCACAAATGCCCGCAGCGGCGTCATAAAAAAGTTCATGAGACCGGGACCGAACGAAGTTTGGAGAGAACAAGCGGCCGATCTTTGGCCCGCCCATTGCGTTGCTCGTCGGTCAGAGAGCACTGCGGCTATCCTCCCTCCTCGCGCCTTGTGGGCGGCCCAAATCTCTGGCCGCGCCATCTGCGCTCATTTGTGAGATGCCTTCTGTTGCTTATATGAAACTCGAACACCTCGCTCTGAACGTCGCCGATCCCCGCGCCATGGCCGCCTGGTATGTGACCCACCTCGGCATGACCATCGCGCGCAAGATGGACACTGCGCCCCACACCCATTTCCTCGCCGACTCCGCCGGCGCCGTGATGCTCGAGCTTTACAACCACCCGCCCGACGCCGTGCCCGCCTATGCGAAGATGAATCCGCTCCTGCTCCACGTCGCCTTCACCTCCGCCGACCCCGAGTCCGACAAGCACCGCCTCCTCGCCGCCGGCGCCACCCACGTCGAAGACGTCCGCACCCCCGACGGCTCCTTCCTCGTGATGTTGAGGGACCCGTGGGGGTTGGCCTTGCAGTTGGTTCGAAGGGCAACGCCGTTGCTGAAGGAGTGACCTTCCCTTCATAGCGCAGACCTCCGAGTCTGCTGTATCGCCAACTTCCAAGGGCAGCCCGTCTGAACACCCGTTGTGAACCACGGAGACGAAGGGATTCTGAAATAATCAAAGATCCTCGAAATAATCCGTGTCGACTTTTTTTACGTGGATCGCACTGGCCACTGAAACACCTATGTTGTATTCGATCATCAAATCTGCGAGCTTTGGACCATCTATTAAAATGACTTTCTGCGGCACACCTTTCACGTAATCCTCGGCGGTATGAGCAAACTGGGAGGAGGTGATGAAAACACCCTTGCTCACGTGTTTCCCGACGAGTGCACCGACAAAGCCTTGGACCTCTTGCCTTCCAACTGTATTCCCATCCTTCCAGCGTTTTGCCTGAACGTAAATTACATCGAGGCCAAGCTGATCTTCATTGATGATCCCGTCAATGCCTTCATCATGAGACTTTTTTGTGGTTGATGCAGCATCAGGCCGGAATCCGCCATATCCCATGGCCTTGAGAAGTTCTAGGACAAGGCCCTCAAATTTCAGGGGATCCATCTTCTTGACGTGTTCAAGCAAATCGACTGAAAGTTGCTGTTTTAGATCTGCTACTAGAGCTTGGATTTGCTCCTCCGGCGTCCCTGACCCGGTGGATTCAGAGAAGGTTGAAGCAGGTTCCTTCTTTGCCTTACTGTGAAACCAATCGTAGTGCTCTTGGAATTGATCCAGAATTTTGAGACTCAAGCCCTCCGGATGTGATTTCAACAAATCCAGCCCTCGTTCGGTGATTCGGAAAACTCCTCGACGCACATACTCGATTGCTCCAGCTACTTTCAGGTGTGTCCGGCACCAACCGACGCGATTTGAGAGCCTCGTCTGATTGCCGCTGGGCAACGGTTCCTCCCGGTCGTCCGGGCCGAGGCGAAAACTGTCTGCTATGTAATTCGCCGCCTCTTGCAATTCGTGTTCCTTGCCATCCGACGCCAGTTGCAAAAAGGGCACCATCATGCTTTGAAAGTCGGGAACTGCCATAAATGCAATTATTTAGCCTTTGGAATGTGATAAGCTGACACCGCAAACCTCGAACGGACGGCCAATCTCTTCCATACCAGCCCAGTTTGAACTATCTACATACTCGCTCAAACGTTTTTCTGCGTACTGGATTGGTGCCTGCTTGAAGACCGCGTTTGTCCTCTGCCTGAGACCATGTTCACCTTCTGGATTTACGAAGAGAATCTGACGCAACGAAATGTTCTGCTGGAGCCCAGCCGCCATCAAGTGTTTAAAATGCACATCTGCAGGCGGCATTGAGAAGCCAACGATCACAATGCGGGTGGCCGTACTGAGTGATTGCACCGCTGACTCCCATACGGATTCCAGTTGATTCTCGAATACCTTCTTCCATGTGGGAGGAACTAGTTCTGGCACCAAGTCTGTTTCGAGAACGTCTCGATAATCATCAAAAATGACAAGACTTTTGCTTCTTGAATTTTTACGCGCCCAGTTTACGGAGCCATGCAGTTTAAAAACGCCGATGCCCCTCGGATGCATGTGTCTTACTGCATTCCCGTGCCACGTGACCGAGCCGGTTGCAAAACCATAGTTGTAGGGTAAGTGGAGTCGGGTTAACGCATTTTCAAGAAGCATGTCATAATTAAATGTAATGAACGTGCTTTGCCCTTTGGGGCTACCGTTTAGGAACATTCCGAGCAGCCTTGCTGCGTAAAAAGCGTAAAGATCTATAAAGTATGGTCCAGCCTCGCCTTGGGGATGCCCCGTATGGGGCTCCGGCCCGGCAAACTCAACCCATTTCGGATGCAGGCCTTTATCGACTTGATCCTTGTCCCGAAAGACACTCGAGTCGCCTTGAACGCGCATTCGCATACGCATTTTGCCCATTTTTTCGATTCGCGCAGAGTCCAGCGTCCCGGCAATCGCAAGCCGAATATGCTTGTCCATTTCACCACGACTTGCCGATGCCAGACTGAAGAGTTCCTCGATGTTTTCGAGATTCATGGTCACGCGATAAGCTGCCGAGGCGGCTTCGCGCCGGAAGTTAAGTACTCTAGCGACCGCGGCGGCTTCTCTTTCTCTGCCTTTGTCGTTTAGCCACTCGTGGCTGTCGCGCATCCGGCTGAGAAAGTCATGCACCAACGGCAATCCTGCGTCGCGGGAAAACCCAGCTCCCAGAATATAGACGTTATGATCATTCCTAACGTCGATTTCCGCGTTCTGTGCCCTCGTCATCACAAATTTGTTTTCCAAGGTGACTATAGACAGCTGCTTCCCTCTAGGAAATAGAAAATGCGACGCCCCAGTCTCAGCGACGGCGTGACAGTTTGCCTTGAGATGTCCAGAGGCTTAGAATGGAATCAGCGACCTGAACATCATTGACTGGCATCGTGCGCGGCCTCGCCCCCTTTAAAAATCCAAGTTGAGGCCCTATCTTTTGCCGGAATCTTGCCCAGCTCATCGTTTGACCGTGTTTTGGAATCTCCAGATGAAAAACGTATCGGCGTTTCCTAGGTCCCCGAGCGTAATCGTCGAGCAACAGGAATTGCCCAGGCGGATAAACTGCAATTTTCTTATCCTTATGTTCGAGTACCTGAACGAACCAGTCGCCAACCTCCAATCGGCTCGCCATCTTTGGCCTCGAAGACCAATGGAATGCGTCCCAGATAGAATGCGACTTATTTGCAAGCATCTCTTTCGCCTTCACTTCCCCCCGTTCAAACCGTTCTTGTTCTTTTTTCGGGACAGAGAACTCTCGCAAATTCACGATCCAGAGTTTGGCCTGTGCTGCTCGCTTTTGGCGGTGGACGACCCGGGTCTTTTTCTCGAAATGTGGTGACTGGTATAGCCTTTTGCATATCCTCAGGTACTCTTCACGGATCGGTTCAGTGCATAGCCGCCTTGCGTGTTCACGTGCTCTGCGGATTGCCGCATGGTCGGCAGTCATGATGCCTGCCTCCTCGAGTCCTGTCATCGAATGGCCAGAAACGTTTGCAGAACCGACAATCAAGTTAGTCTCTGTAACGACGAATTTGGCGTGCAGGTTACGACGGGTAAACACCCGGACACCTTTGCGGAGCAGTTTTTCGATTTCATGAGGGTTTGTGGCTCCTGCCTTTACCGTGCCCACGCTCATGTCCACAATCAAGCAATGTCCTCTACGCAAGGGCAGCAACCTCGCTCCATTGCTTCCAAAGTAGGCGATTGCCGCGTCCACGTGTTTCGCTTTTTTGACAACCTGCACCATTCTTCTCCAAAGAAAAGCATTCGTCAGGAATGTAGTTAGGCTCATTGCGTACGCGAGTATTACATTTAGGAGAAAACTTGGAATCTCGGATTTGAGGCGTTTTCGTCGACGATCTGAGAATGGCTATTGTCGGTGCAGGTTGTTCGACCCACCCCCATGCCCCCTCCCAAACGGGAGGGGGAAATAAATTTTTTGGATTGGGAACCCGGGGCGGCGCTCGTGGACTCGCTTACCCCGGGCTATATACGTGTCGCCCCTATGGGGCTTGGGATTTGGTATGCACGGCGCGAAAGCAATTTGACTTTCAGGCGGTGCTGTATATCCTAGGTGCCAAGTCGTAAGCGGCTGCCGAAACGGGTTGGCGCCAGGGCTGAATAAATAAGAGCCCAGCGTATGCCGGAGGCGGTCGAAAGGGAGGGATTCAGCGAAGCTGAACCATAGTTTTCAGTTCAACACCTCACAAGATTTGCCCCTCCCGGGTGTTCTTTGACAATTGAATAAGGCCGATGCTGGATCCGAGATGCAGGATGCGCGATCGGAGGCGCCCGGGGCTGGCCACGCGGTTCGACCGCGTGCGCCGCCCCGGGGGGGTCGCTCTTACATGCCGCTCCGCTGGAGCTTGGGATTTATCTGGTCCGCGAGCTATTGACATGTCGCTGCCAGGGGAGCTTGGGCGGATTTGGGATTAAATGGAAAGATTCGGGGTATTTGGCTTTTTTCGGGATAAAAGGGGGCACGGGGGGGAGGGGGTGGATTGCGGATTGAGAGCGGAATCCGGGCGCAAGATCCAAGGTCCAACTCCGACTGAATCAAAGTAAATCAAACCCTTAGTTGAATGCGGAGTGGGGAATGCGGAGTCCCGCCGTCGCCGAGGCTATGGCGGGCAAGGCGGAGTGGGGAATTAAACGATGCTTTCGTTGGCGCGCTCGGGCTTGCCGCCTGAAGTCGGCGTTCCTCAGGATCGATGGGTTGCGAAGGGACTTTACGCTTTTGTCCGCATTTTCCGATAAAATGAAAATTGATTATCAAATTTTCAGATTTTCAGATTATCAGATTGAGAAGCAGGGGGTTACGAAGGGGAAAGGGACGAGGACTTTAACCGCGGATTACGCGGACAGCGCGGATGGGTGGAGTTCGCAATAGCCAGTTTTTCGCTCGCGAGCCGCGAGGTGAGACGGTGAGCTGATGTTGGGACTGGAAAGAGGGTCGCGAGGGAGTTTGGAGTAGTTTCCACTGTTTCCGATCAGAGTGTCGCGCGAAGCACGCGAAGGAGGCGAAGGGGGAGGAAAGAAGGGGTTTTAACCGCGGATTGCGCGGATAGCACGGATGTGCGGACCCAAAAGCTGCGACGGGGCGCAGATATTGACCCAAGGTGCCGATGTTGACTTACCGACATTTGCAAGACTTCGGCCAGGTCAGTCGAGCCGGTGGCAAAGGAATTTTACGGTATAATGAAGTAGAACCACAGAGGCACAGAGAAGAGAACTCCCCGGCTTTCGTGTGTTAAGGCCCTTATTCTGGAAATCCGCGTTCGTCCGCGCCATCCGCGGTTAAGGAAGTCCGCCTTTCTTCCCCGAATTCGCGTTCATTGGCGTGCATTCGCGGTTGAATGTCTTCGTTCTGGCTCCTGGATTCTGGCTTCTAAATTCTCTCGCTTTCAATTCGTGTCAATTCGTGGTTGGAAGAGGATTATCAAATTGTCAGATTTTCAGATTTTCAGATTGGGAAGGGAGACGGCGCGCATCCCGATACATCGGGACACCCTACCTCCAACGGAATTCGTGCTCATTCGTGGTGGAAAAAAGCGCGGCTGATCCGGGGACCAGCCGCGCGCCATCCTATCTGTATGACTGCTGTCAGGTATTGTTCACTTCATCGTTTGTCTGTTTGGTTTTGTTTATTTCCCCGAACCGCAGCTTTCGCCCGACGCTGCTTTCACGGCGTTGTTATAGGTGATGTCGAGCGAGTAACCGCGGTTCGTGTTGTTGGCCGTGAAATCGATGGTGAGCGCGCCGGGGTTCGGTGCGCGCGATCGCGAGTTGGGCGGCCTTGGTGCGGATGGCTCTGATCGTGTTATCGGTCTCATCACCCATACATGCGAAATTCCCGGCCGGATTGGGCCACCCTGCCGGTGATTGTCCGATCCCCAGAATTTCAGGTGAAGAAGGTGTCGCGCGAAGTGCGTGAAGATTTCGGCGAACTCAGTCGAGCCGGAGGCGAAGGCAGGTCAAATGGGAGGATGGAGAATGGAGGATGGAGGATGGCAGGGGAACGAAGGCGGAATCCCATTCCTGACGGATCCGTCTCCTCTTCGTTACCTTCGTGTTTAATCCGGTTCTGGCCCGGCTGTCGTCCACGCTGCGGCTGGTCCGTTGGACACAGCCGCGCTCCCCGGGGACGAAAAAAATTACTTCGCGCTGGCGGTTTGCGTGGGGGCTGCGGCTGGTGTCGAGACAGGCGGCTCGAACCACTCGCCGCGGAGCCAGTCGGCGATGAGGCCGATGTCGTTGGCGCTGAGGATGGCTTTGTCGCCGTAGGAAGGCATGCGGTCGTTGCGATCGCCGTAGAGGTCGGGATGGGCGGGGTTGGAGATGATCTTGATGAGCCAGTCGCGCGAGCCGTAGCCGGTGAGGTCGGGCGCGCTGGCGTCCGGGTCCTTCACGCGGAATTGATGGCAATCGGCGCATTTCATCGTGTCGCGAATCAACGCGCAACCCTCGGTGACGATGGCGGCGTCGCGGTGGTCGGCGTCGGACTGGGATTTGAGCTGCGCCTCGGCGGAAAGGGCGATGATCACCTTTTTGAGCGCCTCCTTCTTTTCGGGCGTGTAGGCGGCGACGGTTTTCTTCACGAACTTGGACATCTTGGAATCCTTGAAGCGGGTGCCGCCGAAGAAATTGGTGGTGCTGATGTGCTCAGGATCAAGGAAGCTGGTGAGCCATTCGCGGGAGGCGAAGCCTTTGAGGTCGGCGGCGGATTGCGGGTCCTTGACGAGCTGGCCGGTGCCGTCATGGCCGTCGAAGCGATGGCAACTGGCGCAATTCTTGGCGAAGAGTTTCGGTCCCTGGATGAGCGCGTCATTGCGGACGAGGAGAATCGCCCCGCCGGTGGGCACGCCCTGGTAATGGGCGAGCATCTGGACGCGTTCGGCGTCGCGCCGGGCGTTTTTGACGGCGAGTTGATAGGCGGCGTTGTGGCGATCCTCGAGCTTGGCCATGGTGGTGAGCACCGCCGCTCCGCAAAGCAGCGTGAGGAGGAAAGCGACGTTGAACTTATGCCCGACCGGCTTGCGGCCGATGAACGGCATCAGGAAGAAGATCGCGAAAATGACCGAGGGAATCACAATCGCGCCGTAGATCTCGGTGTCGCCGGGGAAATTTTTCAGGAACTGGAACATGCAGAGGAACGACCATTCGGGGCGCGCGGCGGAATAGGCTTCCGAGGGATCGGCGGGCGAACTGAGTTCCGCGCCCAGCGGACCGGGCGTGGACATGATCCGGTTTTCGAAAATCAGGAAGAGCAACCCGGCCATGAGCGCGAGGCAGGCGACGGCATTGCGCAGGGCTTGATCGGGCCAGAAAGCGGCGCCGGGCGTGCCGACCGGTTTGCGCTTGTTGAATCCGTGACGGCGGAAGAGCCAGGCGTGAGCGCCGAGCGCGGCGATTACGCAGCACGGTAAAATGCCCGCGTGAATCGCGAAGAACCGCGTGAGGGATTGTTGCCCGTAGTCGGGTCCGCCGATGACGATGCGCTGGAGACTGTGGCCGACGAAGGGAACGATGCCGAGCAGACTGAGCGCGACCTTCGATGCCCAGTAGCCTTTCTGGTCCCACGGCAATTGATAGCCGCTGAGCGCGATCAGGAGCACAAGCACGAGCAGGACGAGGCCGATCCAGAAATTGAATTCGCGCGGCGCCTTGTAGGAACCGGCGATGATCACTTGGACGAGATGCGCGACCAGCAGGGCGGGTAGGATTTGCGCGAGATAATGATGGAGCCCGCGCAGTAGCCAGCCGCCGTACATTTCGTTCTGGATGTAATTGACGCTTTCCCACGCGGTCTGGACGCTCGGGCTGTAGTTCGCCCACAGAAAGATGCCCGTGAGAAACTGCATCGCCAGCGCGAAGAGCAGGACGGTTCCCCAGACATAACGCCAGCTCGCGCCGCCGGGAATGTTCTCATACATTGCGTCGCGCACCACACTAGGGACGCCGGTGCGCTGGTCCAGCCAATCGAGAAACGCCTTCATGTGACGGGAACCTTCTCGGGCCGGCCGGCCTGGAAATTTTGGAACACCACCCACACCTCGGTGTTGCGGACCTGCACTTCAAGTTCGTCGAGCCCGCGCGGGCTCGGGCTGCCCGGGCTGTCGATCTTCCCTTCAATCGTGAAGCTGCTCACATGGCACGGACAAAGATAATTGCCCTTGCCCGGCATGTAATCGACGAAGCAACCGGCGTGCGGACAAAGCACATTGAGCGCGGTGATCTTGTCATCCTTCGTGCGCCGGAGATACACAGCGCCGATGGGAACATTGGAGTAACGGTTCCAGGCGTCCACCTTGTCGGCGAGGACGGGGAACTTGCGCGGAACACCGTCGGCGGGCAAGGCATCGAGCGACGTCACCTTCACCGCGCCGCCCACGCCGGCGAAATTGCGCCGCAGCGGATCGAACGTGACCATCAAGCCGGCCGCGATCGGGACCGCAGCCGCGGTGCCGCCGAAGGCGAGCGCGAGCGACTTTTTGAAAAAATCGCGCCGGTGAGTTTGCGGAGTTTTGTCTTTTTCTTCCATGTGTCCAGGCCTGTCGCCGGTTTTTCGGTTTGCAGGGATAATGGAGACGGCGCCGCCAAAAGACAATTCCATTTCGGCCCGCCCGGGTGATTAACAAGCGGTCTTATGGGAATTATTACCGGCGTTCGACCAGAGATCGGAGTGGAGCAGACCCCAATCGAAACTGCGCCGCTCAACCAGCGCGAAACCGGCGTGCCGCAACAAATCGTCGGGAGCCGTGAGACGCGCGGCGGGCAGCCTAGCGGCGGCGCGGAAGAAAAGATACATGGACCAGAGAATCGCGCGGGCGCGCCAGCGGGTCCAGCCGACGGGCGGTTCACAGAAATCGGCGAGCAGCCAGCGCGCGTCGGGAACGGCGCTGCGCGCAAGGGCGGGGACGAGGCGGGCGAGTTGGTCGGGCCGGAAGCAATCGAGAAAGAAATGCGAGACGATCAGGTCATGGCGATCTGCCGGCGGCGACCAGTCGAGGGCGTCGGCGTGGACGAATTCGCCGGCGGCGGTGTCGAGGTTCAAGCGAGCCAGCCGGATGCGGAGGCATTCCAGCATGCGCAAGCTCGAGTCCACGCAGGTGAACTTGGTGCGCGGATGGCGGCGGAGCAGTTCGGCGAGGAAGCGGCCGTTGCCTTCGCCGAGCAGCAGGGTGCGGCGCGGTTGGGGAAGCTGGCCGAGAAAGGCGGTGCGGCAACGTTGCAATTTGCGGCCGGCGAGCAGCCATTCCATCCAGCGATAATGCGGCGCGAGAAGATCGAAACCTGCGGCCATTCAAGAGGCGGATTTTCCCGGCAGCCAGCGCGCCATGAGATGCCACCAGCAACCGGCCGCCAGCCCGCCCACCGCGTAGGCCACGGCGTCCCACGGATCCCCGGTCGTGCGCATGATATGGGGACCGATCACTTCGAAGAGCACCGACCAGCCGACGACGTGGGAGATGATTTCCAGCGGCGTGGGCGGGCGATCATCGGCGCGCAGGCCGAGCACGCGGTGCGTGAACAAAAGCGGCGGCAGGGCGCAGGGGATCAGCAGGGTGTCGTTGAACCACGAATGAAAGAACTCGATGTGAACGTGGGGTTTTATCACCCAGCGGTTCGTGGCGTACAACGCGCAGCAGAGGAGAAACAGAGGATCGCAGAGGTAGGCAAAACGCTTCACAAAAGAGCGAGAATCACCAGACCGAAGCCCAGGCCGAGCATGAATTTGAATGCCAGTATTTTGAGAATCATAAATGAACTGCCTTTCAGTTTATATAATCAGCAAGCATTCCTCAACTGCCGCAGGAAAACAATCCCCTTTTCGAGTTGCACTGAGCGCGACAGTGCGGGGAGGCGGGGCAGGGGACTACTTCACTGGATCGGGTTTCGGCGCGCTGTCGAGTTCCGCCGGGGGAGCGTTGGTGGCTTTGGATTTGGCGAGGGCTTCGTCGAGGTTCCGCTGGATGCGCCGCTTGAGTTCGTTGTAGTGCTCGATGTTGACATCGTCGAGGTGCTGTTGGGCCTCGGCCAGGCGGCCGGCATTGAGCTTGATGCGCGCGAAATGGATGTAAACACCCTGGCGTTCGACATCGGTCTTGGCGATGCGGAGGGCATTGGTCCAGGAGACGAGCGCATCCTCGGTGCGGAAAGGCCGGATGCCGTAATAAGTCTGCGCCACGTCCTGCGCGAGTTCGAAATTCTGCGGGTCGAGCCGCATCGCGTTGGAATAGAGCGTGAGTGCCTTGTTGAAGACCTCCTGCTCGGTGATGTGGTAATAATTGGTTGCGTCCCTGCGGAACAAATAAACCGTCGTGCCGAGGTTTTGATAATAGACCGGTTCGGTGGGATCGAGCTGGATGGCTTTCTCGTAATATTCAAACGCCTTCATCACGGGGCCGTCGTGGCCGTAGACATTGGCGAGCTCGTTCCAGGGACTCGGATTTTTGGGATCGAGCGCGCGGGCCTTCTCCCATTCGGCCACCGCGCCGTCCTCGTCCTTGATGTCATTGAGAAAGCTGCCATAGGCAATGTGGGCGCGCGCGTGATTGGGATGCCGCGTGAGAAAATCCTGATACGATTTCTTGATGACATCGAGACGGGCATGGATGCGGGCATTGAGAGTTTCTTTGGATATGCCCGCGCCCTGCTCGGTAAACGAATTGTTCTCCTGGATCCATTTATCCACCTCGTCCATGGCGGCGTCGTCATCGGTCATGAGTTGGTGAAACTCCTTTTCCACCGGGTCGGACGGATCGGGGATGCTGACGGAGACGCCGGTGGTCTGGGTAACGAGGTTACTCACGGCGGCGGGTTGATTGGTGGCCAACAAGGCTCCCAGCAGTCCGATCAAAAGATTACTCACACAACCAAGTTAGCACGGGGCGCGGGTGAGTCGAGCCGTAAACCCCGGGGCAATGGCCGATGTGCCGAGTTCGGCATGGACAATCAGCACGCGCTGGCGTAATGAGGGGCCAAGCACATGAAAACACCGGCGCTCATCTTCTTTCTTTGTTCACTGACAGCCCTGGCCAGCGATCGTTTTGACACCGACCGAACCAACGCGCGCGCGGCCGGAATGGACGCGGAACGGTTGGCGCGAATCCCGGCGCGCATGAAGGAATTCGTGGACGCCGGCAGGGCGGCGGGCGTGGTGACACTGGTCGCCCGGCACGGACATGTGGCGCAATTATCCGCCGTGGGCTGCCAGGACCGCGAGGCAGGCACTCCGATGCGGCCCGACACGATCTTCCAGATCATGTCCGTGTCGAAGCCGATTTCCTGCGTGGGTTTCATGATACTGGTGGACGAGAGCCGCGTGTCGCTGATTGATCCGGTGGAAAAATATCTGCCGGAGTTCAAAGGGCAGATGATGACCAACAGCACGACCGGCGGACTCGTGAAACCGCCGCGGCCGATTACGATTCTCGATTTGCTGACGCACACGTCGGGAATGGCGGGATCGCCGCCGAAAGGATTCAATCGCCGCGAACACACGCTGGCCGAGGGCGTGGCGGCTGCCGCGGCGCAACCGCTGGAGTTCGAGCCCGGCGCCCGGTGGCATTATTGCAGCATGGGGATCGCGACCCTGGGACGAATCATCGAAGTGCAAACCGGTGAGCCGTTTGAACGCTACATGGAGGAACGCGTCTTCGCGCCGCTGGGAATGAAAGACACGTCCTACTTCCTGCCGCCGGACAAGGAAAGCCGCCTGGCAGCCGTGTATACCGATGTGAATGGAAAGCTGGAACGGGACAAGGGCGATCGGTTTCGTCGGGGCGCAAAATCCCCGGCGCCGGACGCGGGCCTTTACAGCACGGCGGCGGACGTGGCGAAGTTTCTGCAGATGATGGCGAACGAGGGGAGCCTGAATGGGAGGCGCATTTTATCCCCCGCGGCGGTGGAATTAATGACCACCGTGCAGACCGGAAACTTGAAGACCGGCTTTGCGCCCGGGCTGGGCTACGGTCTTGGCTGGGCCGTGGTGAAGGAGCCGCTGGGAATGTTTCGTTATAATTCCATCGGCGCCTATGGGCATGGCGGGGCCTATCGCACTTACGGGTGGGTGGACCCGGCGAAAGACATGGTGGGCGTGATCCTGCTGCAGCGCACCAACGGCGGCGGCGACGTGGCCGACGAGCTGAACAGCTTCATGGTGCTGTGCGGCGCGTCGATAGAAAAATAGCGCGAGACCTCGCGTCTGGTTGCGAAGCCGACAACCGAATAGGATTTATTTCAGGCCAAACGGGCTGAGGTCAGAGCCGGGAGCGACCGGCGGCCTTGGCGGCCTGCCAGCGCTTCTTCGCCGCGGCCGAAATGCGCGCGCGGGCGGCCGGGGACATCTTGCGGCGGGACACCGCTGCCGGCTTGCTGAGGCCTTTGATGCGAGCCCAGCGTTCCCGTTGGGCCTGCGCGATTCGTTCACGTCCCGCGGCGCTGATGCGCGCGCCGCCGCGACCGGTGCTGTGGCCGTTTGTTCCCTGGGCGGTTCCGAGAAGCTTGCTTAACTCAAGGTTGAGTTCGTCAATCTTCTCTTTGAGGACAAGGGCCCGTTTTAACTGATTGGCTGATGGTAGTTCCATAACAAGTTCAGCTTATGGCCCGGACGGAGGATGGTCAAGCGGCTATCTAAACCATTTAGTCAACTAGCAATAACCCGGGGTGTCGCCCGTAAGAGGAAACTCAACCAAAGCCGTCCCCGCTGTTTTCAGCCACATGTTGCTGCTGATGTATATAAGCACGAACGGAACCCGCTTGCGGCCCATCAAGCCGGCAGCTTGCCCAGGCCGCATTGTCGAACAAAAGGACAATTGAGGGAATTTCGAAATGGCCTAAGTTGCGCCTGCTCGCGATGCTTTGCGGTCCGTGTGTAGTCCAAATCCTACTCTGCACCGGGGCTCGGTAGAGTTCAGACCTGTTTGACGATGCCCCAGTAGACGTCCAGGCGCCTGTTCAAATAGAGCTTGATCGCCCTGACTAGAATGCGCGACTCCAGCTTTTGCCCGGCGGCGATGATATCCTTGAGCGACATGGCGGGACGCACCGCGAAGCCGCCTTGCGCGATGATGGGCCCTTCGTCCAGGTGCATTGTGACAAAATGGGCCGTGACGCCGATGATCTTCACTCCCCGTTCATAGGCCTGCCGATAGGCCTGCGGGCCGGGGAAACTCGGCAGCAGGGACGGATGGATGTTGATGATCTTGTTCTTGTAGCGCCAGACGAAGTTCGGCGAGAGGATCTTCATGAAGCGCGCCAGAACCACAAAATCAATCTCATGCTCCTCCAGAATGCCGAGCACCTCCTTCTCAGCTTTGGCGCGGTCGTTCCAGGACACAACGTGGAAAGGGAGTCGATGTTTGCGGGCGAGCGGGGCGAGATCGGCGCGATTGGAGACGATCAACGCGGGATCAGCCTTGAACTCCCCGGCGCGGTCGGCGGTCAAAAGCGCATCGAGGGCGTGGGCTTCGCGGGTGACCATGATGGCGAAGCGCTGGCGGCGGCGGGGTTCGGTGAGTCGCAGCGTGATCTCCATCCCCAGTGACGCCGCGAGCTTCTGTAGACCGTCGCGGGCTCGTTCCGGCCCCGGGGCGCCGCCCTTCCACGAGGCTTGAATGACCATGCTGAACTGGCCGCGGGTGACCTGTTCCTCGAGGGCTTCGATGTTCGCGCCCTGTTCAAAAAGCAGCCCGGTGACCCGGGCGACCACGCCGGTTTTGTCCCGGCCTATGACAGTGATGGTGGCAAAACGCTTCATGGCGACGCCTTTATTGGCAGGAAAAGTGCAGTGACAGACAAGCCATTTTGTTGGAAAAGTCCATTGTGCAGGCAGATAAGGGTTACTATTCTGACCCCGGCGCGCAACTTTTCGGGGTTTCGATTGTTGAATAAGCCGTAGAAAGAAAAAACGTAATGGGTTTTGCATCGGTCAAAGAATTCTTTGCCCAGGTGGCGCTGGTCACTCCCGAACAGTTTGAGGAGTGGAACAAGGCGTGGCGTGTGGCGGTGGAAAGCGGTTCCCAGGACTCGCTGCTGGCATTCATTTGCCGTGAGCGTGGCCTTGCGGAGGACGTTTTTCTGCAACAACTTGGCAAGGCGCTGGGCTGGCCGTATCTCGAGCTGCCCAAGGTCGACGTCCCGCCCGAGGTCCGCCAGAAGCTGCCCACCAAGGTGGCCTTCCAATACTCCGTCCTGCCCACTGGTTTCGAGAACGGCGCGCTGCAGGTGGCGGTGAGCAATCCCTTCGACGCCGCCATGCTCCACTCAGTGCGCTTCGCCGCCGCCGTCCCGGTGCACTTCGCCTTGGCCACCAAGGTTGAAATCGAAAAGGCGCTCAAAAAGTACTACGGCGTCGGTGCCGAGACACTGGACGAAATGTCCAAAGATGAGCCACTGGAACTGCTCGTCGGCGAGGAAAAGGAAATCACCGAGGGCGACCAGGAAGCCAGCGTCATCAAATTCGTCAACCAGATCATCTGGGAAGCTTTCAAGGACCGCGCCACGGATATACATTTCGAACCTGCCGAGGACGAATTGCGAATCCGCTACCGCATCGACGGCATTCTCCACCAGACTCCGATGCCGCCGCAGCTCAAGCGCTACCAGGCGGCGCTGATCTCGCGCATCAAGGTCATGTCCGGCATGAACATCGCCGAGAAACGCCTGCCGCAGGACGGACGCATCAACGTCCGCATCAAGGGCGAGGAAATCGACATCCGCGTTTCCACCGTCCCCACTGTATACGGCGAGAGCGTTTCGCTCCGCTTGCTCACGCGCGGCAAGATCTTCCTGAGCCTGGACAAGCTCGGCTTCTCGGCGCTCGAGGAGCAGGCGATCCGCGAAATCATTCTCAAGCCGCACGGAATCTTCCTCGTTACGGGGCCAACCGGTTCCGGAAAATCCACCTCGCTCTACGCGTTCCTGAGTTCGATCAACTCGGTGCAGAAGCGCATCATCACAATCGAAGAGCCGGTGGAATACGAATTGAAGGGCATCAACCAGATCGCGGTGCGCTCGGATATCGGCCTCACCTTCGCCGTCGGCCTGCGCCACATACTGCGCCAGGACCCGAACGTGATCATGGTGGGTGAGATTCGCGACCTGGAAACGGCGGAGATCGCCATTCGCGCCGCGCTGACGGGTCACCTGGTCTTCAGCACACTGCACACGAACGATGCCCCCAGCGCCTTCACGCGCTTGATCGACATGGGCATCGAGCCGTTCCTTGTCGCTTCCTCCGTCGAGGCCGTCATGGCGCAGCGCCTCGTGCGCAACATCTGTCCGCATTGCAAGGTGGAGCAGCAGGTCGAGGCCGACTACCTGCGCAAGATCGGTTTTCCCGAGGCGGAAATCGGCATTGCCAAGTTCTGGCGTGGCGCCGGTTGCGAGGAATGCCGCCAGCTCGGCTACCAGGGACGCCAGGGTATTTATGAATTGCTGATTTTGAACGAAACCATCCGTCCGCTGATCTTAAATCGCTCGGCAGCCTCAACCATCGCCGCCAAGGCCATGGATTTGGGGATGCGCACGCTGCGCACGGACGGCTGGAACAAGGTGAAGGCGGGGCGCACAACCATCGAAGAAGTGCTGCGCGTGACCCAGATCGAGGAACATCTGGACGCGCTGGCCGAGGATCCAAAGGCGAAACGTGGCTGATAAACCGAAGAAAACCCGCTGGAATTCCTGCAATGTCATCGAGGCCGGGACTGATCCCCGGCAGCTCTGGACATTTGCTTCCAGCCGCGCCGGGTTCACTCTGAGCAAGGAGCAATCGGTTCCCTCGGAGGCGGCCCTGCCTGCGGGCGTTGTCGCCAAGGACTGGAAAACGCTGGTCCAACCGAAGCTCAACGTCGCCTTTTTGCCCGTCGAAAGCGCCTTTCTGCGCGTGGCCCATCTGCCGGCCGGAACGTTCGAGGAAACGCTGGCCATGGTGGAATTGCAGCTCGAGAAACTCTCACCGCTGCCCACCACGCAGATCGTCTGGAACATCGAAATTCTTCCTCAGAAGGTGGACGGCCTGCAGACGGTGATCGTCATCATCGTCGCGCGCGATCTCGTGGACCAGTTCGTCGGCACACTCGAGAAACAGGGCTTTCTCCCGGACCGGCTCGAAGTGCCGATGATCGATCAATTGCAGGCCACGCCCATCACCGGGGACGGCGCGTGGATTTATCCCAGCCAGTCCACCGGCAAGTTCACCGCCCTCGTGGCGTGGTGGTATGGCGGCGTGCTGCGCAGCCTCGGTTTGCTGCACATCCCGGCGTCGCAAAATCGCGGGGAAATTCTCGAGGAGCAGCTCAAGCAGATGGCCTGGGCGGGCGAACTGGAAGGCTGGCTCAACACCGCGCCGCGCTGGCATCTGGTCGCGGATGAACCGACCGCGCGCGTGTGGCAGCCGATGTTTTATTCCTGGATCGGCAATCCCATCGATGTCGAGCAGCCGCTGGCTCCGGCGCTCCTGGCGGCCTCCACCGCCAATCGCGCCGCGCGCGCCGACGCGAAGTCCGGGATTCTGCCCGCGGACTTCAGCGAACGCTATCACGCGCAGTTCATCGACCGGCTCTGGGGGCGCGGCCTTCTGGCGGTCATCGCGGTTTACATGATCGGGGTGCTCATCTATTTCGCCATGTGGGGAGTCCAGAGTTACCGCACGGACGGCGTCGAGCAGTTGGCGCGGCAGCAGAATCGCGAATACACGAACGTGATGCAACTGAAGGCGCGCATGCAGGTGTTGCAGGATCGCCAGGCGCTGAAGTTTGCGTTCCTGGACGCGTGGCGCACCACGGCGGAACTGCTCCCGGCGGACGTGACGCTGCAGGACTTTGATTTCAAGAACGGCCGGACGCTGTCCTGGAACGGCATCGCCCCGGCGGACCGATCCAAGCTCGTGACGGATTTCAACGAGCAATTGAGAAAGCGGACGGACACCAACGGGCTGCGGATATTCGAGACCGTGGAGCCGCCCATTTCCAAATTGAACCCGGGCGGCGGCACGGTGTCCTGGAGTTTCAGCGCCGAGTTGGCGCGGGGGGAGGCTCCATGAGCGGATACCTCGACCAATTCAATCAGCTCAAACCGCAGGAGCGCCGCTTCGTGGTGGTGGTCGGCCTGCTGGTGTTCATCGTGCTGAATTATCTGCTGGTGGTGCCGCACTTTGGGGAACTGGGCGCGGCCCAGGCGCGCATGGACAAGGCGCAGCGGGACCTTGAGCGCGACCGCAAGGAAATCGCCAAGAAGGCATTTTACACCGAGGCCATCAACCACCTGCAACAGGGCGGCGGGACGGAAGTCGAACCGGAAGACCAGGCGATTCGCTTCCTGCGGAACCTGCAGGACAACGCGAACGAGAACGGGGTGGTCACCCTCAGCACGGGACGCCCGGTGATCCACACCAACGAGTTCTTCCTCGAGCAGGAAACGGGACTCATTGTCCAGTGCACCGAGAAACAGATGGTGGATTTTCTTTACAGTCTCGGGACAGGCAATTCGATGATGCGCGTGCGCCAGGTGACTTTGCGTCCGGACCAGACCCACATGCAATTGAACGCGAACCTTACCGTGGTCGCGAGTTATCAGAAGAAACAACCCGTGCGCGCCGCCGCCGCTCCGGCGGGCGCCACTGCCTCCACAACAGACAAAACCCGCCCGGCTTCACCGGCGGGAACTGCTCCGGGTGCGCCCGGCAAGAACGCCGGCACCAACAAGGCCGGATTCCTAACTGTTAAACGACCGTGAAAACCATCCTACTCATCCTGTTCATGACCTGCGGTCTTCTGGCCCAGGCCCAGACGCCTGCGGGCGGTGACACGAGCGATTCCGCCTCCAAAGACGAAATCCTCCGCCGCGCGGTGCGCGATGCCATCGCGGCCGCCGAAAACGCGAATGCCGCCGCCAGCGCCACGCCCACCAACTCGGGCGCCGCGGCGCCAGCCAGGTCCGTGACGAATACGGCTTCCGCCGCGCCGACGAATGCGATGGCCGCCGATTCCACAGCCGCCGGGAGCAACGCGCCCGCTGCGCCTTCGGCCCAGGACTCGCGCACGCGCAGTCACAAGTTTGTCCGTCCCGGCCGCAATGGAATCGCGACCAACGCTCCCGGGCTCGTCCCGACAGGTGGTGTGAGCAATTCCGCTGTGGCTGGCGCCGCAACGGGCAACGTGGCGCCCCAGGCCGCTGCGGTTGCTCCCGCGCCGGTACCGGTTCCGGTTGCAATGCCTGTGCCGGCACCGGTTCCCGTCGCGATGCCGCCGCCTCCTGCCGTCATGCCCGCCGCCGTTGCTGCGGCTCCGCAGATGTCGCCCCCATTTATGCCGCCGGTCAATCGGGCTCAGGCCACGGCCATTCCCACCATTCCTGCCGTCCCCACGACTACCACGCCCCCGGCGACGACCATTCCGCCTCCGCCTCCGCGGCCGGGTGAGCGTTTGCAGGAATCAGTCATTCCGGCGGGCGAGATCAATTTCCCGGCCACCGATGTGAACCAGGTGCTGGAGATTTATGCCGACCTTGTGGGCCGCACCATCCTGCGTCCCACGGCCCTGCCGGCGCAAATGATCACCTTGAAGACCAAGACGCCGCTGACCCGCCAGGAAGCCATCCAGGCGCTCGACACGGTCCTCGCGATGAATGGCATCACCATGATCAATGTGGGCGACAAATTTGTGAAGGCCGTCCCGGTGGGGCAGGCGTTCCAGGAAGCGAACGAAGTCAGCACGCTGGACAAGGGCCAGTTGCCCGAGGCCGACCAGTACGTGACGCACATCGTGCAGGTCAAGTACGCCAAGCCGAGCGAACTCGTGCCCATCCTGCAGGGTTTTGCCAAGATTCCGAACTCGGTGCTGCCGATCGACAGCAGCGGCATCCTGGTCATCCGCGATTACGCAGCCAACGTGAAGCGCATGCTCGAGCTGATTGATCAGATCGACGTGACGGTCCCGCTCGATTACGAATCGGAAGTCATTCCGATCAAATACGCGCTGGCGTCGGACATCGCCAGTGCGCTGGGCAGCCTGGGCGGCGGCTCGGGTACGAGCATCGGGCACAGCGCCAGCACCTCGCGTACGGGCACGGCAGGCGGCTTCGGGGGCATTGGCGGGGCCGGCGGCATCGGATCGCCGGGCGGTCTGGGCACACCTGGGTCGCTCAACACGCCGGGTTATCAGCAGGGCGGCTTGGGCACGCCCGGTGGCGGCGCAACCGCACCTGGTGGCGCGCGCACGACGAGCTTCCAGGATCGTTTGCGCAGCCTGGTACAGCACGCGGCCAATGCGGGAGATTTTCAGGTGCTCGGCCAGACCAAGATCATTGCCGACGAACGGACCAACTCACTGCTGGTGTTTGCCAGCAAGCAGGACATGGAGATGATCAAGACGATCATCGATAAACTCGACGTGGTGCTGGCACAGGTGTTGATCGAGGCGATCATCATGGAAGTCACGCTGAGCGACGACCAGAGTCTGGGCATCAGCTATCTCCAGAACAGCCCCACCAAGGGCGGGAACTACTTCAGCGGCATTGGAGCCCTTAAGAATGGCTCCTTCCTGAGCCCGGGGAACTTTGCCGGCATTGCGACGAATGCGGCCGGCGGCCTGCCGGGCGGTTTCAGCTACTTCGCCAATTTCGGCAACGACTTCCAGGCGACATTGACGGCGCTGGCCGAGGACCACAAGGTCAACGTGCTATCGCGTCCGCGCATCCAGACATCGCACGCGGTGCCGGCCTCGCTGCAGATCGGTGACACGGTGCCTTACGTGACCGGCACCTACTTCAACGGTGTTAATGGCACGCCGAGTTCGCAGTATCAGCAGACCTTCGTGGGCATCAACCTGCAGGTCACCCCGCTGATCAATCCGGACGGCCTTGTGGTGATGGACATCACCCAGGACATCCAGCAACTGGGCACGCCGACCACGATCGATGGCAACCCGGTGCCGACCACGACCAAGCGCACGGCGCAGGCCAAGGTGTCGGTCAAGGACGGCGATACCATCATGCTGGGAGGGTTCATCAGCACCACCAAGACGAAGGACAAGTCAGGTGTGCCGATCCTGAAGGACATCCCGGTTCTGGGTTACCTGTTCCGGAGCACGTCCGATTCGAACAAGCGTGTGGAACTGGTCGTCCTGATCAAGCCCACGGTGCTAAAAGACCCGGCAATGGCGGCCATCGCGTCCCGGCGTGAGGTTCGCAAGATGCCGGCGGTGCGGGCCGCGGGGGTTGAATTTGATGAAGATCAGGAGAAGCGGATGAAGGCGGCGGATCGGGCGCTGGAGAAGCGCGATCCAATGCCGGCGGCTGCGCAATAACCGGGAGCGCGTATGTTGAACCTTGGACTGAGGCCGGGAATTGGCGGGAAGCGTCCGCGCATCGCGAGAGTCGCCGCGTTTGCAATCATCGGAGTCGTGACGATATTGGTTGGAGTGATATCGGCACATGCTGAAAAGGATGTGCTGACAACTTCGCCCGCGGAACTCAAGTCGGCTCTCCAAAGCGGCGACCCATACGTGAGACTAAAGTTCGACGGCACGGTCAACCTGACCAGCACGCTGAATCTGTTCCTCCCGAACACTGTCATTGATGCTACCGGGCAAAACGTCACGTTCAACGGCGGCAATTCGTTGCGCATACTCAACGTGGCCAGCGGGCAAAGTTGCACTGTCAGCAACGTGATCTTTTCTTCAGGGAAGATCACCGCAACCAACGGCGTCAACGGGGCAAATGGCAGCAATGGCTCCGGCAACAATGGCGGGAATGGCGGCACCGGCGGGGTGGGATTCGATGGCAAGGGCGGCGCGATCCAAAACCTGGGAACGTTGAATCTTGTCAATTGTACGCTCATGAACAACACCGTCATCGGCGGCAACGGTGGCAGCGGCGGGAACGGTGGCAACAGCCTGAGTGGCATTGCAGGCAGTGGCGGCAATGGCGGGAACGGCGGGAACGGTTTCGGCGGCGCGGTCTTCAACCAGGGCACCTTGGTCCTGACCAACTGCTATCTTGCCAACAATTCGGCTGTGGCCGGCAACGCCGGGGCGGGTGGAACCAACGGTACGGGCGGCCTTGCCTACCCGGGCAATGGCGGCATCGGCGGCACTGGCGCGGGTGGATGTGTTTACAGCAGCACCGGTTCGTCCGCCACGCTCATCAATTGCACATTTGCCTTCAGCAGCGCGCAGGGCGGCACCAGCCAGCCTCCGGGACCGCCCAATGGCAGCGGCAATGGCAACAACGGTCCCGCGGGGGGCTCCGGCGTCGGCGGTGGAGTTTGCAACGTCGCCACGGGCGCCACGCTGATCAACTGCACTTTCTATCAGAACAACGCTGTCGGCGGAAACGGCGCGAACGGCGGCTCGTCCTCACCCTCGGGGTTTAATGGCGGCAACGGCGGGAACGGCGGAAGCGCCATCGGCGCCGGACTCTACAATGGCGCGTCGGTCACCGTGGCCAACTGCACATTTTCGGGAGGCACTACAACGGGAGGAACCAACGGCCTCGGCGGCTTCGGCAATTTTTCTTCCGGAGCCAGCGGAAGCCCCGGCTTCGGCGCCGGTGACAGCCTCGGCAACGCGCCGGGCGCAACCTTGAACCTTCAGAGTTCGCTTCTGGCCTATGCGCAGGATGCCGGGTTGAATGCCTACGGCACGATCACGGATCAGGGTTCCAATATCAGTTCGGACAATACGCCCGCTTCTCTGGGTGTTAACAGCCGCAAGAATACCGATCCCAAATTGGACGTGCTCGATTTCAACGGCGGTCCCAATACGAATCTGCTGACGATCGGCCTGCTGTTCGGAAGCCCGGCGTTGAGCTTTGGGGCCACGCCGTTGCTCCCATTTGATGAACGAGGCGTGGCTCGTCCTTCGGGGGCCAGCGATGCCGGCTCGTTCGAATCCACCGTCCTGCACAATATTTCGGGCAATGTGGTGATTGGAAGCAGTGTGCTCAGCAGCGTTGGACTGACCGCGAGCAATGCCAGCGCGGTCGTGACGACTTCGACAGACCCCAATGGGAATTACACGTTCAACTACCTCGCCAACGGGACATACACGCTCTCGGTGAACGCATTCTACACAAACAGTTCCGGCAAACTGACCAATGCCTTCGTTCCGGCCAGCACTAATGTGTCGTTAAGCGGCAGTGATGTGCCAAACGTGAACTTCACAGCCACCACCGGAGGGCTGCAACGTATTAAAGGATTGGGCAGCCTGACGAACCTCACGAATCACGCCCTGCTGGTTTCCTTCCAGGTCCTGAGCAACCGGGTTTATCGCATTCAGTCCAATACGAATCTCGCGGGGACCAACTGGGTGACCGTGGCGACGAATGGTTCCGGCAACGCAGGCGTTTTGTTCTACACGAATTCCATGACCAACTCGGGAGGGCGATTCTTCCGGGTGGTCACGCCTTGATCGGCCTGCTCCTTCTTCAGAAAGAAATCTAAAGAGACTTCGCACTTGCGGTCTGTTCGCTTCTCTTAACCGGTTTCCTGGCCCCGCAATCTGCCCTCGCTAATAAGACTTCTACATTATCGCGGGAAGTTGCGGAGGCGTCGGCGGCGCTGTGCGCAGGTTGAAGGGCACCATTCCCGGTTTGTTCGGGAACGGAACACGGACGGCAGCGCGGGAACCGTTATCGGCCGCCGCAGCCTTGGCCGGGGGAAGGAAATCAGGCAGCTTCACCTTGGCGAACGCGAGTTCAGATGTCTTGCCGTCATCGCTGATCGTTACGGTCTGCGCCTCTTCATCGATCCGCAGGACTTCAATGCTCCCCTGGCGTTCCTTCTCGCGGAGAATGTAGGAATCCTCCTTCCCAGCGGGCCGCCCCTGGGCCGGAGGGTCCTGAACCATGAGAAGGGCCACCTTGCCCCCAAGAATCGTGGTGATGCCCGTCAGGCGGATCTGATGCGAAGGCGCGGGCGCTTCAGGAGCGGCGCTTGGCACGGGGTGCTTCAAATCGAAGACGTTCCGGGAAACGATGCACTCGTAAAGCGTCTTGTCCGGTGAAGGAACTGCGGCCCGCGTTGCCGCCATGGGCGCCAGGCACAGCGCGCAGGCGACGATTTTTCCAATCTTTGTCATGCCGGAAGTCAAACACCGTCCGGAGCGCAAAGTTGCGGTGATTTGAAAGCAAAAGCGCCGGAAACAGTGTGTTTCCGGCGCTGCAAATCAGTTAAGGCCGATCAATATGCGGCCTGGACGCCCTTGACGGAACGTTTCTTCATCCACGGCATCAAGCCGCGCAGGCGCGCCCCGACCTTCTCGATGTTGTGCTTCTCGCCCTTCTTCAGCAGCGCATTGTACTTCTTGTAACCGCCCTTGTACTCGGCGATCCAGCCCCTGGCGAATTTGCCGGTCTGAATGTCCTTCAACGCGGCCTTCATGCGCTTCTTGACGCTGGCGTCGATGATCTTAGGACCGACAGTGATGTCGCCCCATTTGGCAGTTTCGGAAATGGAGAACCGCATCCCGCTGATGCCGGCTTCGTTCATGAGATCGGCGATGAGCTTGAGCTCGTGCAGGCATTCAAAATAAGCCATCTCGGGCTGATACCCGGCCTCCACCAGCACTTCATAGCCGGCTTGGACGAGCGCGCTCGCGCCGCCGCAGAGCACGGTTTGCTCGCCGAAGAGATCCGTCTCAGTCTCTTCCTTGAACGTCGTCTCGATCACGCCGGCGCGCGTGGCGCCGATGCCCTTGGCCCAGGCGAGCGCGACCTTGCGGGCCTGCTTGCTCGGGTTCTGATAGACGGCGATCAATGAAGGCACGCCCTTGCCTTCGGTATACTGCCGTCGAACGATATGGCCGGGGCCCTTGGGCGCGACGAGAATCACGTCCACGTTCTTCGGCGGGACGATCGTTTTGAAGTGAATCGCGAAACCGTGTGAGAACAGGAGCGTCTTGCCGGGGGTGAGATTCGGGGCGATGTCTTTCTCGTAGGCGGCCGGCTGCTTGGTGTCGGGCAGCGCGACGAAAATCACATCGGCGCGCCGGACCGCTTCACCGGTGGTCACGACTTCGAAGCCGCGCTCCCGCGCCACCGGAATGGACTTGCTGCCTTCGTAAAGGCCGATGATGACATTGAGTCCGCTCTCCTTGAGGTTCAGCGCATGGGCGTGGCCCTGCGAGCCGAAGCCGAGGACGGCAAGGGTTTTGTTCTGGAGAATGCCCAGATCGGCATCCTTATCTGAATAGACTTTTGCTGGCATGTTTAATGAGGGTTGATTGAAACTGTTCTCCCGCTGCGCCCGATGATTTTATTTCCGCGGCAGCGCAATCTTTCCGGTGCGGGTGAGATCGAGAATTCCGAACGTCTTCATCAAATGGATGAACTTCTCGATTTTGCTTTCGTTGCCCGTGATCTCGATGGTGAGGCTCTTGGGCTGCACATCCACAATCTTGGCGCGGAAAATATCGGTGATCTGCATGACCTCGGCGCGCGCCTTGGAATCGACGGAAACCTTCACGAGCACCAGCTCGCGGTCGATGTACTCGTCCGCATGGAAATCCTGGACTTCGAGGACGTCCACCAGTTTCTCGAGTTGCTTGATGATCTGCTCGAGGGTGGCGTCCGCCCCGCGGGTGACAATGGTCATGCGCGAGGTGTCGGGGTCCTGCGTCGGACCCACGTTGAGCGTGTCGATATTGTAGCCGCGGCCGCTGAAAAGGCTCGCCACACGGGTGAGCACGCCGAACTTGTTTTCCACCAGAACGGAGATGGTATGTCTCATAAGCCCCACCTCATGGATGGGGGGCGCAAATTAGCAACCGGTGGAAATCGGGTCAACTCGCTTTTTCCGCCATGGCGGGCCAAATTCGCAGGTAAAATGCCGCAATCATCCATCGGTTGACCACCCGATGGGCGGGCATCATTTTTGTTTTGCATATTGGAAGGCTGTAGCACGTCAAACAGAGACGTTTTGAAATGCGCATGAGCAAACCAATCCGGCGGGTTCTGTTGGGCCTCATGGCTTTGGGGCTGGGTGTGGTCGTCCTGCTCGCGGCGCTGCCGCTATGGTTGCCCTGGCTGCTAAAACCAGTGGGCGCGAAGTTCGGTTTGCGGTATTCAGGCTATCAACGGGTCGGCTACCAACGTTTCGCGCTGACGGATGCAGCCTTCACGAATTCATCCATGGTATTCCGGACCGGGCGCATGGAAGGATTCATCCCGACGGTGTGGCTGTGGCACATTTGGTTTGCCGGAGACAGGGCAGGGGATTATCTGAGTGTCAAAAATTGGGAGATCAAAACCACACCGACCCCCGGACAAACTGAAGGAAAGGGAGCGAATTCCACTTACGAAAGCATCCAACGAGTGCGTTCGGTTTTGCCGGAACTGCGGCGATGGGTTCCCGCGGCGGCATTGACCAACGGGGAAATTCACTCCGGAGAGTTTGTGACGCGGGTTCCGCAGGCTGCCTGGAAGGACGGGATCCTTTCCGGCGATCTGGACCTTCCGAAATACGACCGGCAATTGACGTTGAAGCTGGACAGCAGAGGGCACGAGCGGACTGACATTGTGCTGGATTCGAAATCGCTGCAATTAACGTCGGAAATTTCCCTTCGCACGAACACGGAGGGCCTGAGAGTTGAGAGCACCAATAGTTGGCAGGGCAACCCGATCTTGTTGGCGGCGCAGTTCGATCGAAACAACAAGCTGCCTGCGGACGCGACCCTGGACGCGAAATCGTTCCGGATTCCACTGTCGCTTTTTGGAATGCGCGGCTACGAAGATGTCACCGGCAGCCTCTCCGCCTCGTGGAAGGAAGGCGGATTCGCAGTGGACCTCAGGGCGGGAGCCCAACCGTTGACGAACGGCCAGCCGAATCTGCCGCCGATCGATGTTCGCCTGCGCGCGCGCGGCGGAATTGACAACGCAATCATCGAGCGGGCGGAAATCAAAACGCCCTGGCTGAACGCGGAGCTGTCGGACGGAGTGCAATTGGGATTTCGCGGGCCGCTGCTGCGGAGCAACGCCGTTTTAAAAGTGGCCGTGGATTTTGCGCGGCAACCGTGGTCCAAGGCGAGCGGCATTGCCAACGGCACGATTGATTTCAGCCCTTCAACCAACAAATATCCGAACGCCGCGTTTACCTTGTCTGGCGCCGACATCAAGACCCCCGTGGTGGAACTGGCGTCGGCGGCGCTGCGCGGCAAACTTCAGTGGCCAATGTTGCAGGTGTCGGCCTTGGACCTGCGGGCGGCTGACGGTTCAAAGGTTTCGGCGAGCGGCACTGCCGATGTTGTCCAGCGATCCGTCAGCGGCGGGCGGCTGAACCTTGAAGGATCATTTGGCCGGCAGTTCTTCCCGCCGGGATATGGTTACGATCGAGCATCACTAACGGCGAGTTTTGCCGGCCCATGGCCGGAGATTGAGCACTCCGGGAAATTGCATCTGGAGCACTTTCAGGGAGGAGATTTGCGTCCGGCGAACCTGGAACTGGATTGGAGCGCCAGGGGCACCAACGCTCTCCAATCCGACCTTGCGATTTCCACCGACCGCGCGGCGCTCAAGCTCGGAGTCGCATTCGAGCAGGGTGTGCACAACGCCAGCCTCGACATCAAATCGTTCGCGCTGCTCACCAATGGATCGCCCGCGCTCCAATTGGAACATTCCTGCCGTGTTGCCGTTGCCTTGTCGAATGAATCCGTTCTCGTCACGTCGGAGCCGTTCCATTGGGCGGGAAAGGCGGGCGACGTGAAGCTGGCAGCGGAAGTCGCCTGGCCCGGGCGCGGGACAATACGGGGCACGGCGCGTTTGCCTGATGCGACAATTTTCGGCGAATTTTTTACGAATAATTGGCCCGAAGCCGCCGTCCAGAATATGGAGTTCTCGGGCGGGTGGACAAACGGGCCCGTCACCGGGCAGATCGTTTTTTCCGGCCAGACGATTACTCCAAAAGCAGGCCAGGTCTTTGCCACGGCGGAGATTGACGCCGGAGAGAAAGGAATATTGATCAGCAACATGATGGTCACCAGCAGCGGGCACCCGGTGATTTCCGCGCGAGGCAATCTTCCCATCGTGCTCATGCCCGCTCGCGAGAGCAACAGACTTGAGGTGCTGGCCGGCCAGCCCATCCAGCTTCACGTCATGGCCGGGACGAACTCCATTTTCTGGGACCAGATCGCGTCGCTCACGGGTGTGATTTTGAAACAGCCGCAACTCAACGCGGACATCTCCGGCTCCTGGGAATCGCCGCAGGGCCGGATCGCTTTGCGAGCTTCGGAGGTGAAATTGCCGGGGAAAACCGCCGCATCGGTGGATTTAGAAGATTTGGAGCTGAACGCGGAACTGACGCGGGCGGTCGCCCGGTTGACAGAGTTCCATGTCCTTGTCCAGGGGCAGCCCGTGACAGGCAGCGCGGAACTGCCACTCGGCGCGGAATTCTGGCGGGAGTTGCGGGCGGGGCGAAAGCTGCCCGATTGGCGCCGCGCCTCCGCGCAAATCACCATGCGGCACGCGGAGGTGAAATCGTTTGCCTACCTGGCGCCGCGCCTGCTGGCTCCGCAGGGACAGTTCGACGCTGATCTATCCCTCCTGCCCGGTGCGCAGTTGCAAGGGGGATTGAAAATCACCGGCGCGCAGACCCGGCCGCTGAGTGTCATCGGATCATTGCAGGACATCCAGGCCCAGGTCCAGTTTTCCGGACGGACGATGGATGTGAGCGCGAACTTGGGGATTGGAGGCGAACCACTGACGGCGCGCGGAACCGTGGACTTGAGCGGCAATCAATGGCTGCACGGCGAACTGCCGGGATTCAACCTGACCGTTCACGGCACGAATGTTCCATTGGCGCGCAAGCCGGGACTGGTGGTGCGGAGCACTTTGAATATTTCACTCGCCAAGACCAACGGACAGTCCCCGTGGATTTCCGGCACCGTGGGATTGCGGGACAGTTATTTTTTGCAGGATCTGAGCAGCCTGATTCCGAGGCGGGTGGCCGCGCCGAGCGAGCGCCCGCCGTATTTCAGCATTTCAGACCCGCTGCTGGCGGACTGGCGCCTCAACCTGGACATCTCGGGGGTTCGCTTCATGAAGGTGGGCGATCCCTTGTTCAAAGGGGAGGTCTCGGCGAACCTGAAACTTCAGGGGACACTGAAAGACCCCATTGCCACCGGTGATGTGCGAATTGATTCTGGCTTCGTGCAGTTTCCCTTCGGCAGCCTGCTGGTTTCCCAGGGCTTTGTGACCCTGAGCCGCGACAATCCGAGCCAGCCGCAACTCGAGATTTCGGCGGCGTCGCGGCAGTTCGGTTATCAAATCAGAATGGACGTGACCGGGCCGGTCAATCAGCCCGTCATCCAGTTCAGTTCGGCGCCGCCTCTCAGTTCCGAGCAGATTCTGCTGATGCTGACGGCCGGCGAGGTTCCCGTGAGCGGTTTTTCCCTGACGCCGCAGCAGCGCGCGCAGTCGCTGGCGGTGTTTGTGGGCAAGAACATACTTTCCAAGTACGGTTTTGCCGGCGATCCCGACCGGCTGACGTTCAAATCGGGGACGGACATCACCGAACAAGGCAAGCCCACGTACGACGCGGAGTATAAGATGACCAAGCGATGGTCCCTGGTGGGCGAGTATGACCGTTTTGGGGACTTCAATGGCGGGCTGAAATGGCTCATCTACTCCAGGTAGCGCTTCGCGGGCTGATCATCTGCGCAGTCGCGGCGGCTTTATTGCTGCCGGGCGCGCTGACCTGCCGGGCGGCGGAAAACAAGGCCAGGCCCGCCCGCGTAAAGATCTCCGGGTACGGCATCCTGGGCAATTTCAACCTGAAGCGCGCGCTCATCGTCGTTCAGCCCGCGGGCAAAAAGAGGCCGGAGTTTTTGGACGCAAATTTTGTGGAGGATGCCGCGCTGATCCTGCTGGCAAAGGTGAAGGACGACGGGTTTCTTGAAGCGCGATTGACGGTGGAGTTGACACTGAAAAACGGGCACGAGATGAGTGTGGATTGGAGGGAAGGCGAGACCATCCTGCCGCGCCCGCTGGAGGTGCGGGAGGTGCGGTTCGTGATCCGCAAGGGTGTCCTCTACCACTACGAGGACTTGAAATTCACGGGGCTGCACAGCATCTCGGAGAAGGAGGCGCGGTCGTATTTCGTGCAGACGGGATTCTTGGTGCCTCTGAAATCCAAGCGCGTCTATACGCCCGCGCGCCTGAGGCGCAGTCTCTCAAGCGTGGAAGAGGCCCTCGAGCGCAAGGGCTACGAGAGCGCGCAGGCCCAGGCCGTATCGCTGGAGCGCGATGACCGGACCGGCGCAGTGAACGCGACTATCCAGGTGCACGAGGGTTTGATGTCCGCGGTGCGCTCGGTTCGGCAGGAGTTTTTCAAGGAGAAGGAGACCACCCCCGAACAAACCTGGAGCGTGTATCCGCAACAGCCCTATTCACGGTTCTGGCTCGAGGATTACAGGCACAGTTTGCTGACGAACAGCTATCACGACGGTTATCCGGATGCGCGCGTGGAGGTGACCACCCTCAAACGTGAGACGGTGGGAAATCTGATCGAACTCGACCTGCTCGCGCAGGTGAAGAATGGGCCATTGGTGAAATATGCCGGACTGGAATTTCGGGGACAGAAGCGCACCAGTGTCCCGTTGATGAGGCGGCGTGTGCGGTTGGAGGACGAAAAACTGCTGGATCGAATCAAGGTGGAGGAAGGGCGGCTCCGCTTGGCGCAACTAGGCGTGTTTGAATCTGTGGACCTCAAGTATGACCTGATTGACGAGCACGACCGCGGGGTGATTTACGATGTCAAGGAAGGCAAGTCGCTAGACGTGAGCCTGCTGTTTGGTTACGGCAGCTATGATTTGCTGCGAGCCGGCGTGGAGATTGAACAGCACAACATCTGGGGACTCGGGCAGACCGCGCAGATCAAGCTCGTGCAATCCTTCAAGACCTCGAGCGGTGATTATGTCTATACGGTGCCGGAATTGATCGGGAAGGACGTTGATTTATTTGTCAATGCGACCGGCTTGAGGCGGCAGGAAGTCTCGTTCCTGCGCGAGGAGTACGGGGGCGGGTTCGGGGTGCACCACTATTTCAAGGACGCCGCCACCGACACCAGCCTCCGCTACGATTACATGATACTGAACGCTGCGGAGGCAAATCCGGAATTTTTCCTGGAGGGCGCCCAGAACCCGAATGTCGGCACCATCATCCTGGATGTTCGGCATGACCGCCGCGACAACCCGCTCTATCCGCGTCGCGGTTACAACGCGTTCCTGAATTTCGAGGAGGCGGATCCGGCCATTGGCGGCGACGTGCAATACCAGAGATTCCAGCTGCTCGCCTCCTATCACCACCTGATTACTGACAGTCTCTGGGTGAACCTGGGGTTCGGACATGGAGCGGACTTTACGGAGGGCGACGCGCAAACCGAACTGCCCTTCAACCGCAGGTTTTTTCCGGGTGGCGAAAATTCAATCCGCGGCTACCGGGAAGGGGAGGCGTCGCCGCGAAATGCGCAGGGCCAGTTCGTCGGCGCCGAATGTTACATGCTGGGATCGGTGGAACTGGAGCAGGCCCTCACGCCACTTTTCTCGGTGGTGGGCTTCTCGGATAATCTCGGTTTCGCCGAGCACATTTCCCACTATCCGTTTGATACCGGATTGTTTTCCGTGGGTGGAGGCATTCGGTTGAAGACCCCCATCGGGCCGCTTCGGTTGGAGTACGGGCATAATTTGAATCCACGCCCCGGAGATCCGCCTGGAACGCTGCTGTTATCCGTGGGAGCGCCCTTTTAATGCGGTTGCGGGAGCGTGTGGCCTTGCGCGGACGCTCCGGCGTGGCTAGAATTGGGGTCAATGAAGCCCTCGGTCCTGCCAATCCTGGCAATCACCATCTTCTGCATTTCCGGGACCGCCATTTCAGCAGCTTCGACGAACTCCGCCTGGTCCGTGCGTGTGTGGCAATCGGATGAGGGGCTGCCCAACGATACGGTGACCGGCCTGGCGCAGGCGCCCGACGGATACATTTGGATCGCCACGCCGGGAAGACTCGCCCGTTTTGATGGCGCTCGCTTTGAGGGATACGCTCCCAAGAACATCGTTCCGTACGACAGGAAGATTACGACTGTGCTTTCCTCAGCATCCAGCGGTTTGTGGCTGGGAATGGAACATGGGCCGATGTTGAGGCTCAGTTCCGGCATTGCGCACATCATCACCAACGTGTCTCCAAACATCACGGCTGATGCGATGGCGGAGGACGCCGACGGGTCGGTCTGGGTGATTTTTCGTGGCAACGCCGCCGAAACGCTCTGCCGGTTCAAAGGCGACAAACTGGTCCAGAGCTGGCCTGCCGGTACCTCGCGATCCCTGGCCAGTGACAAGCAGGGCCGCATTTGGGTCATCAGGGACGGGCAATTGTTCGCGGCCCGCAACGGAACATTTGCCAGCGTGGCCCTGTTTCCCAACCGCGCCAGCCGCCTCGCCGCGGCGAGCGACGGCGGTCTCTGGATTTGCTCCGGGTCGCAACTCCTCAAGTTTCATGAAGGGCAGCCGCCAGCGGAAATGGGAACAATCAACCCGCCAGACACGCGGCCGATGGTTGTTCTCGAAGATCACACCGGCGCCGTCTGGGTGGGGACTCTTGATGACGGTTTGTTTCGATTCGCGGACGGCAAGTTTACGAGTGTCCCGACATCGCACCGGGAAATTTTAAGTTTGCTCGAGGACCGCGAAAGAAATCTCTGGGTGGGGACCGGAGGCGGTGGTTTGAATCGCATCCAACCCCGCGCGATTGAACTGGAAGGAGTCGAGAACGGGCTGCCGTTCGCCTCCGTGCAATCGCTTTGCGAAGACACCAGGGGTGAAATATGGGCCGCGACACAGAATGGATTGCTTGCGCAATTCAAAAATGGGGCGTGGACACGCGTTGCCACCAACGCCGCCTGGCGGGGCGAGAGGGTCACCTGCGTGACCGCAGACAACCAGGGCGCGCTATGGCTCGGAACCTCGAATCGCAAACTCATCCGCATCGATCCCGACGGACGATTTAAAGTCTGGACCCAGCAGGACGGATTGAACTGCCGTCAGATACACAGCCTGCTTGCCGCCAGGACGGGAGATCTCTGGTTCGCCGGCAACGCTCCTGATGCCTTGCAACGCGTCCATGACGGGCAACTGGAGAATTTTCCGGTGCCTCCCGACGTGCACGTGCTGCGGGCGATGGCGGAAGACTCCGCGGGAAACATATGGGTCGGCAGTTCCAAAGGCACTTTGTTAAGGATCACCGGAAAACAGGTCTTTGACGAATCGGTCCATGTGAGCGGTTTGCAATGGTCAATCCGCTCGTTGTACTCCGGTCCGGACGGCAGTCTTTGGATCGGCTATTCCGGATGGGGTTTGGGGCGTCTCAAGGACGGTCACTTCAGTCACGTGGCGGCTCAACAGGGATTGCACGACGATCAAATCTCCCAGATGGTGGCCGACGACCGTGGGTGGCTGTGGATCGGCGCCGAATCGGGCATTTTCAAAATCCGGCAGCAGGAATTTGAAGATGTGGCCGCGGGACGCAGTCCCCGGCTGCATTCGATTCACTACGGCCAGAACGAGGGATTGCCCAGCCTGGAAGGGAATTTTGGCGCGACACCCGGAGCCATGCGCAGCCGTGATGGGCGCCTCTGGATTCCCATGCGCACCGCGCTCGCTGTAATCAGCCCGGAAAAATTGAACGAGGACCCGCAACCGCCGACGGTCCTCGTGACGCGCGTCGTCGCGGACGACGAGGTGGTGGCGGTGTACGGGGGCGCGACTCCGGTTCGCGTGAAGGATTTGAGGGAGTCGAAGGCCGCGTTTCGATTTCCGCCCGATCATCGCAGGCTCGAGTTTGACTTTACCGCGCTGAGTTTTGCCTCGTCGGAGAATGTGGAATTTCAGTACCGGCTGACCGGATTTGACGACCGGTGGGCGGATGCCGGGAACCAGCGGAGCGTGAGTTATTCCCGTTTGCCGGCGGGAAATTACCGCTTTTGCGTGAGGGCCTGCAATCGTGACGGAGCCTGGAATGAAACCGGCGCGAGCCTGGGCTTTGTCGTCGCGCCATTCCTCTGGCAACGATGGTGGTTCCGGCTCACAACCCTCGCGGCGTTCACATCCATCGTCATAGCCATGGCCCGTTACCATTCGTTTCGCCGGTTGCGTCATCGCCTCGAAATGGTTGAGCAGCAGGCGGCCCTCGACCGGGAGCGCGCGCGAATCGCCCGGGATATTCACGACGACCTTGGCTGCCGTCTTACGAAGATTGTCCTGCTCACGGAGATCGCTTTGAGAAATTCCAGCAAGGGCAGCGATCCCACCGAGCGGGTGCGGCAGATATCAAGCACCGCGCGCGAAGGAATGCAGTCTCTCGACGAAACAGTCTGGGCCATCAACCCGAGAAACGACACGCTGGCCGACTTGATCGATTACATCGGCCAGTTCGCGGTTGAACTTCTGGAGGCGGCGGACATCCGTTGCCATCTGGACCTGCCCGATCATCCCCCGACGCGGAGCCTGTCCGCCGAGGTGCGGCATAATCTCTTCCTCGCCGTGAAGGAGGCGCTGAACAACATCGTCCGCCACTCGCATGCCCGGGAGGTCCGATTGCGGGTGACCACGAACGGCAATTCGCTGAACATCTCGATTGAGGATGACGGAAGGGGTTTTGAGCAGGCCCCCGACAACGCCCTGGCCGACGGCCTGCGCAACATGCGCCAGCGCCTGCAGGAGGTGAGCGGAGAATGCCGCATCGAGAGCAAGCCCGGGAGCGGAACCAGAATTTCGTTCGAACAACCGTGGCAAAATGGCAATTGAACTGACATCCGGCGTCGTGATGGCTAAGATTTTCGAAAGCACCAACGCATGATCACCAGAGTTTCCATCGTAGAAGACGACCGCGAGACCCGCGAAAGCCTGATCGAATTATTGAAGGACGCGCGGGGTTTGACCTGCTTGAGCAGTTACTCCACGGGAGAGGAGGCTCTCCGCAGCATCCCGGTCGAGCAGCCGGACGTCGCGCTGGTGGACATCAACCTGCCGGGAATGAGCGGCATCGACTGCGTTTCCAAATTGAAGGCCCAATTGCCCGCATTGCAGGTGCTGATGATCACCACCTACGAGGAAGGCAATCTGATCTTCCAATCGTTGCGCGCCGGGGCGAGCGGGTATCTGCTCAAAAAAACGCCGGGGAACAAACTGATCGATGCCATTGAGGAGGTCCGTGCCGGTGGAGCGCCGATGTCCATGCAGATCGCGCGCAAGGTGGTGGAGCATTTTCACCGGATCAAGCAGCCGAGTTCGGAAATGGACAAACTCACGAAGCGCGAGCAGGAAATCCTGGCGCTGCTGGCCAAGGGAAAGCGGTACAAGGAAATCGTGGACGAGCTCAATCTCAGCTTGAGCACCGTGCGTACCCACCTGGCCCATATCTACGAAAAACTTCATGTCCAATCTCGCACCGAGGCGACGGTGAAGTACCTGGGTCGGGATTAAGAACCGGGAAGAGGAACGGAGACCCTATCGCGGTTGATTTCAACGGGCGCGATTCAACGCGCTCGATTTGGCCTTCGGAAATAGTGGGAGTGTACCCCAATTTCGCAACCGGTGGTGCGGTGCGAGTTTTGACGCGCCGTTCCGGTTTGGGTGACTGCAAGTCATTGACAATCCCGGCATCAACGGGGCGGCGGGAGAATGGAACACTCCACGGCCATGAGCATGCTGGGCCGATGATTGGTGCCGACGGACTTGCGTATGGCCCAGATTTTCGGAAAGACCAGCAACAGCATCGCGCGAGTATCGCTCGTCAGCGGGTTCTTCGGTTTTTTCATCTTTTGGGGCGGTGTTTATCTCGTTTACTGGTCGTCGTATACCACGAACGCATACGTCCCGATGCAGCAGGAGGTGCCCTTCAGCCATCAGCATCACGTGTCGGGGCTGGGGCTGGATTGCCGGTATTGCCACACGTCAGTGGAAAAATCATCCTTCGCCGGCATTCCGCCGACCGAGACGTGCATGACCTGCCATTCGCGGGTCTGGACTGACGCGCCGATGCTGGCGCCGGAGCGCGCGAGCCTGGCCAACCGGCAGCCGCTGCGCTGGAATCGCGTGAACGATCTGCCGGATTTCGTCTTTTTCAATCACAGCATCCATGTCCAGAAGGGGATCGGCTGCTCGTCCTGCCATGGGCCGGTCGATCTGATGCCGCTCACGTGGAAGGCGCACTCCCTGTACATGCGCTGGTGCCTCGATTGCCACGAAGCGCCGGAGAAACAAATCCGGCCCAGGGACCAGATTTACAACATGGAATGGAAGCCGCCTCCCGACCAGGCCGAACGCGGAGCCGAGCTGGTGAAGGAATATCACATCAGCCACCAGCGCCTGGCGCAGCTCCGCGATTGCAGCATGTGCCACCGATGAAACCACCAATCAAATCAGGGAATTCGCCGCTTGATCTGGCGCAAATCCGCGCGCGATTGAACAGTGAGCGCGGGCAGCATTACTGGCGCAGCCTGGAGGAGGTCGCCGGGACGCCGGAGTTTCGGGAAATGCTGCATCGCGAATTCCCGGCCGGCGCCTCCGAATGGTGGGACGGCTTGAGCCGGCGAAATTTTTTGAAGATGGCGGCCGCCACGCTGGCGCTCTCCGGCCTGACGGCGTGCACGAAACAGCCGACGCGCCAAATTTTCCCGTACGTCTATCAGCCCCACGAAATCGTGCCGGGCGAACCGCTCTATTACGCCACGTCCATGCCGCTGGGCGGATTTGCCACCGGCGTGCTGGCCAAGAGCCGCGAGGGACACCCGATCAAGGTCGACGGCAGCCCGGAACATCCGGCGAGCCTCGGCGGCTCCAGTGTCTGGCTGCAGGCTTCGATCCTTGATTTGTACGATCCCGACCGTTCCCGTGGCGTGACGCAAAACGGCGACGTGAGCAGTTGGGCGCTGTTTCTCTCCGATCTCAATGATCTGGTCAGGGAGCAGGAAGCCAAAAAAGGCGCCGGCCTCCGTTTCCTTACCGAGACGGTTACTTCGCCGACCCTGGCCTGGCAATTGAATGAATTGCTCAAGAAATTTCCCGCCGCCAAATGGCATCAATACGAATCAATCGCGCGCGACAATGTCCGGGAAGGCGCGCGCATGGCGTTCGGGGAATTGCTGGAGACGCAATATGACTTTGAAAAGGCCGCGGTGATTCTCGCGTTGGATTCAGATTTCATGCAGATCCATCCTGAGCGGCTGCGGTACGCGCGGAAGTTCGCCGACGGACGCAGGTTGGCGGCAGGCCGAAATGAGATGAACCGGCTCTATGTCGTCGAGAGCACGCCCTCGGTTACCGGCACCATGGCGGAGCATCGGCTGCCGCTGGAGAGCGGCGACATCGAGGGCCTTGCCCGGTGGCTTGCGAAACAAATGGGCGCGGACCTGGAGCCGGCTGAATTGCCCGAGTCTCCGGATGTTCGCCGATGGGCTGAAATGCTGGTGAAGGATTTGCAGCAACACTACGGCGCCAGCCTCGTGATTGCCGGTGAGTGGCAGCCTCCGATCGTTCACGCGCTGGCGCATTGGCTGAATCAGAACCTCGGCAACGTGGGGAACACGGTGCGCTACACCGAATCCGGGGAAGCGCATCCGGTGAATCAATTGGAATCGCTCCGCGAACTTGCGGCCGAAATGAAGGCCGGGACAGTGGACGCGCTGTTCATCCTGGGAGGAAATCCCGCCTACACCGCGCCCGCCGACCTGGAGTTCGGCAGCCTGTTGGAGAAGGTGAGGCGGAGCGTGCATATCGGGCTCGGCTTGGATGAAACCAGCGCGCGCTGCGCCTGGCACATCCCGCAGGCCCACTATCTCGAATCCTGGGGTGATGCGCGGTCGTTCGACGGAACAGTATCTCTTCAGCAGCCATTGATCGCGCCGCTGTATGACGGGAAGTCCGCGTACGAGGTCCTCGGCGCGTTCACGCAGCGACAGCCGGTTCGCGGTGACTACGACATCATTTCCGAATACTGGAAGGCCCATTCTCACTGGCGGGACTTTGAAACGGGCTGGCGCAAGGCGATTCATGACGGATTTGTCGCGGGGACGGAACTGCCCGCCAAACAGGCGGGCGTTAAGCCAGATTTTCTGAAACAGCCGGATTCCAAAGGCGGCTTTCGCAAGGAAGCTGTGACCGCCGAAGCGATGTCCTTTCCGGCGATGACTCCCGCCGCCCGGCGTCATTTCAAGAAGCTTGGCAATGTGGAGGTGAATTTCCGGCCGGATCCGAATCTATGGGATGGCCGGTTTGCGAACAACGGATGGCTCCAGGAGTGTCCCAAACCGGTCAGCAAATTGGGCTGGGACAACGCCGTGCTGATCAGTCCCGCACTGGCCGAAAAGGGAAATCTGTCCTCGGGCGACGTAGTGGAAATCAACTTTGCCGGGCGGGTCCTGCGCGGTCCCGTCTGGGTGACGCCCGGACAGGCGAAGAACTCGGTGACGCTGCATCTGGGATACGGCCGCGCGCGCGCGGGAAGAGTTGGCGACGGAGTTGGGTTCAACGCCTATCTGTTGCGCTCGGCGGATGCCGTTTGGTTTGGCGACGGAGCGCAGATCGTGCCTACCGGAGAAACGCACAAGTTCGCCACGGCGCAGGTGCATCACAACCTGGAGAGTCCCGAGCGCCAGATTTACCGGGGTGGAACCTTGACTGAGTTCCTGGCCAATCCACGGTTCGTAAAGGAAGACACGGAGTCGCCGGAAAAAGACGATACGCTCTATAACACCGACGAATTCAACTACGACGGCAACAAGTGGGGCATGTCCATCGACCTGACGACGTGCATCGGTTGCAATGCCTGCATCGTCGCCTGCGAGGTGGAGAACAACATCCCGGTCGTCGGCAAGGAACAGGTCAGCCGCGGCCGGGACATGCTCTGGATCCGGGTGGACACATACTACAAGGGGAATCTCGACAACCCGGGCTTCAATCACATGCCGGTTCCGTGCATGCATTGCGAGCACGCGCCCTGCGAACTGGTCTGCCCGGTGGAGGCCACGTTGCACGACAGCGAGGGGTTGAATGTGCAGGTCTACAACCGGTGCGTCGGCACGCGCTTCTGTTCGAACAACTGCCCGTACAAGGTGCGGCGATTCAACTTCCTTCAATACACGGATTATGCGCTTCCGAATTACGAGCCGATGTACAACCCGGAGGTGACCGTGCGCTGGCGCGGAGTGATGGAGAAGTGCACGTATTGCGTGCAGCGGATCAGCGCCGCGCGAATCACTGCCGAGAAGGAAAATCGCGGGATTCGGGATGGAGAAGTCCGGACCGCCTGCCAGCAGGCGTGCCCGACCGAAGCGATTGTCTTCGGCAATCTGAACGATCCGGACGCGAAGGTCACCCGGCTCAAACGTCATCCGTTGGATTACCCGATGCTGGGGCAGTTGAACACGCGTCCGCGCACGACCTACCTGGCCAAGATCGAAAACACGAATCCCGAGGCGGGCGAAAAGCCGCCGGTTTGAGCGAGTATGGAAACCATCCAAGGTTCTGAGCCAAGCGTGCGGGTTCCCGGCGTGCCCTATGCCGTGACGCCACTGGGTTTCCCGGTGGAGATGATCGGCGCCAAAAATTACAAGCAGGTGAGCGATCAAATCGCCGGCATCCCCCTCGAGCATCCGCGCAAACGGGCCTGGCTGGCGGGTTTCATCGTTGCCTCGCTGATGCTGCTGATGTTCTGCGTTGCGGTGGGATACCTCCTTTACCGGGGCGTGGGAATCTGGGGAATCAACATTCCGGTCGCGTGGGGATTTGCGATCACAAATTTCGTCTGGTGGATCGGGATCGGCCACGCCGGAACCTTCATTTCCGCAATCCTGCTTTTGCTGTTGCAGAAGTGGCGCACGACCATCAATCGATTCACCGAGGCCATGACGCTTTTTGCGGTGATGTGCGCCGGAATGTTTCCCCTGCTTCACCTCGGGCGGCCGTGGGTCTTTTATTGGCTCGTGCCGTATCCCGACACGATGGCGCTTTGGCCGCAATTCCGCAGCCCGCTCGTCTGGGATATTTTTGCGGTCAGCACTTATTTCACCGTCTCGCTCCTGTTCTGGTATCTCGGCATCATGCCGGACCTGGCAACCGTCCGGGATAAGGCGACCACCAAGTGGACACGGATACTCTACGGCCTGGGATGCCTGGGCTGGCGCGGATCGGCGCTGCACTGGCAGAGGCACCAATCGGCTTATCTGCTGCTGGCGGGGTTGGCCACGCCGCTGGTGCTGTCGGTGCACAGCGTGGTGAGCCTGGATTTCGCCGTGGCGCAACTTCCCGGATGGCATTCCACAATTTTCCCGCCCTACTTCGTTGCCGGCGCCATTTACTCCGGCTTTGCCATGGTGCTGAATCTGGTGATTCCCATCCGGCGGCTCTACGGATTCCAGGACCTGATCACCATACGGACGCTCAACAACATGGCGTGCGTGATGTTGGTGACGGGCTGGATGGTGACCTACGGCTACATCATGGAGGCGTTCATGGCGTGGTACAGCGGGGAAACCTTCGATCGCTACATGATGTGGGACCGCGCGTTCGGGAGTTACGGATGGGTTTTCTGGCTGTTGATGACGGTCAATGTGGTGATTCCCCAATTGCTCTGGTCGCGCTGGGTGCGCACCCACACGGTGCCGCTCTTTTTCGTCGCGCTATCCGTGAATCTCGGCATGTGGCTCGAGCGGTTCGTGATCGTCGTCCAGAGTTTGCATCGCGATTTCGTGTCGTCGAGCTGGCGGATGTTTTTCCCGACCAAATGGGACTGGTTAACGTTGTTTGGAAGCATCGGGCTCTTCCTGTTCCTGCTGTTCCTGTTCATCCGCTACCTGCCGATGATATCGATTTCTGAATCGCGTGAATTGATCGCGCAGCGGAAGGAGGGGCGGTTGTGAATCAGGCAAAGCCCGGCACGGTGGAGAAGGTCGAGTGGAAAGGCCCCGGACCGGAACAGATGGCGCCGCTCCACGGCCTGATGGCGGAGTTCGAGGAACACGACCAATTGCTCGAAGCCGCGAGGCGCGCCTACGCCGCCGGGTATCGGCGCATGGACGCCTATTCTCCATTTCCGATCGAGGAACTGGCGGAGGCGCTGGGCCACGATTACACTGCCGTGCCGCTGATTACGCTGATCGGCGGGATGATCGGCGGGTTGGGCGGCTACTTCATGGAATGGTACTCGATGGCCCGGCTTTATCCGATCAATGTGGGAGGACGTCCGCACAATAGCTGGCCGAACTTCATCCCGGTGACGTTCGAACTGACCATCCTTATCGCGGCGCTTTCGGCTTTCGTGTCAGTCCTCGTGCTCAACCGGTTGCCTCACCTGAACCATCCCGTCTTCAATGTGCCGGAGTTCCGGCGGGCTTCAATAGATCGCTTCTTTCTGTGCATTGAGACTGAAGACGCGAAATTCGAACGCGCCAGGACCTGGCAATTCCTGGAGAGCCTGAAGCCGCTCAAGGTTTCGGAGGTGCGCGATGAATAGCGTGTGGAGCAAGTTCGGTCGCACTGCTCTGATTCTCACGGCCGGGGCAATTTTGATCGGGGCCACCGGATGTCGCCGGGACATGTTCCATCAGCCGATCAGCAAGCCGCTGGAGCCGAGTGATTTTTTCCAGGACAACCACATGGCGTCCCGTCCGTTGGTGGAGCACACGGTGGCGCGGGGGCATTTGCAGGCGGACGAAGCGTTCTATGGCGGGAAAATCGGCACGAACCTGGTGGAGACATTTCCGTTCCCGATCACCCGCGAGGTGCTGGAGCGCGGTCGGGAGCGATTCGACATCTACTGTTCTCCCTGCCACGGGCTCACGGGCGAGGGCAACGGGATGATCGTGCAGCGCGGGTTCCCGGCGCCGCCGTCGTATCACATTGACCGCTTGCGGAACGCTCCGGCGGGCTACTTCTTCGATGTCATCACCCGCGGATACGGGATGATGTATTCGTACGCGCAACGGGTTGACCCATCCGATCGCTGGGCCATTGCGGCCTACATTCGTGTTCTGCAGAAGAGCCAGGACGCGAAACCGGCCGATGTCCCGGAGAGCGAGCGCGCCCGGTTGGAGGCGGCCAAATGAAAGTCGAAAACCCAAAGAAGCTGCCGGCGATCGAGCCCTCCCTGCGCGGCCTGCTGGGAACGCTTCAAATATGGTTCCTGGTCATTGGACTGGTGGCGCTGGCATTGACGGCTTACGGAGCATTCGTCGAGCGAGCGCAGTTTTTCTTTTCGTACCTGTTCGCTTTCCTGTTCTGGCTGGGGTTGTCGCTCGGGTGCTTCCTGGTGACCATGATGCATGAACTGACCGGCGGACGCTGGGGTTTCCCCACGCGCCGATTGCTCGAGGCCGGTTTCATGGTGCTGCCGTTGATGTTGTTGCTGGCGATTCCGATTTTCTTTGGGTTGCACCAACTGTATCCGTGGGCGCGGCCGGAGGAAGTGGCGGCAGACCGGGTGCTTCAGGCCCGCAGCGTTTACGACAGCACGGCCGGTTTCGTCATACGCATCGTGTTTTGCCTGGGAATCTGGACCTGGATGGCATGGTGCCTTCGCCGCTGGTCACTGGAACAGGATGTCACCACCGATGCCGCGCCGAAACGCAAGGCGCGCACGCTCAGCGGTCCAGGGATTGTGATTTACGGATTGCTCGGCACGGTGGCGTATGTGGACTGGGTCATGTCGCTGGAGAAACACTGGTACTCCACGATGTTCGCCGTCATCGTCATCATTGGCCAAATCCTGCTTGCGTTTGCATTTTCGGTGGTGCTTCTCACGCTGTTGCGCAGACGGGAGCCGTTGTCGGAGGTGGTAACCGCCACCCAGTATCATCAACTGGGGAACCTGCTGCTGGCCTTTGTCCTGTTCTGGACCTACGTCTCGTTCGGGCAACTGCTGGTCATCTATTCCGGGGACGAACCGCACGAGATCCAATGGTATCTGCACCGCATCGCGGGCAATTGGAAATGGGTCATCGGGGTTCTGGGATTGTTCCACTTCTTCCTGCCGTTTTATCTGCTGCTGTTTCGCGCCGTCAAACGCCACCCGCTGCCGCTGGCCATCCTGGCCGCCATCCTATTCACGGAGGAAGTGATCCAAATCTACTGGATGGTGATGCCGTCGCTTCATCAAAACGGCCTGGCGGTCAGCTGGCTGGATTTCACGGCGCCGATTGGGATTGGTGGACTTTGGCTTGCCGTTTTTCTGGGAGGGCTTAAGTCCGCCCCGCTGCTGCCGCAAAACGATCCCGGGATGCAATTCGCCTTCAGGTATGGCCACTGATTCCAACGGAAAGCGAAGTCACGATTGGCGGCCCGATGAAAGCGGCAAAGGCGCCAAGGCTGGCTGGATACTGGGCTTCGCCGGGTTGGGCGTGCTGATCGGGATGGGAATCCGCCGGCTGCTGGCTGGGCCGCCGAAACTTTCGGTGCGGGAAATCGCAGTGCCTGTGAGAAATGGAATTTCGGGGAGGCCAGCCGCGGCGCCGCTCGTGGGTTACGAAAGACGGGACGCGAATGCGAAATGGATATTCAGCGTGGTGATTGTCTTGTTTGTCATCTGGGTGGCCGTCGAGGCGATACTTTTTGGAATTCAGAGTTGGTTGAAGCATCAGCCGGCGCCGGGCGATCCATGGCGGGTCGCTGCCGGCGCGGCGCGGCCGGCCAACAATCCTCCGGGACCGCAACTGCAGGTATCGCCGCCGGCGGACTGGCAGACATTTTTTGCGCGCCAGGAGACGGAGGCGAACACCTATGGCTGGGTCAACCGCACCGCAGGCGTGGTCCGCGTTCCCATAGAAAGGGCGATGGATCTGTTTTTGCAGCAGGGCTTGCCGGTCCGTGCCAATTCCAACGCCAATCAAACCGGTCCCTCGCCGCTTCAGTTGATTCAACAGCGTCCCGGGCAGCACCAGCCGGAAATCCAGGGAGACAAATGAAATCGCGAAATATGAATTCCGGACCCCCGCTCTTGACGCTGTTTGTGCTCCTTTCGGTTGCGGCGCGGGCGCAATCCCTGGACCTCAACACGCTCAAGCAAATCGATTTCGAGCAGAAGGTCGGCGCCCGGGTTTCGCTCAATCTGCAGTTCCGGGATGAAGACGGAAAAGATGTGCAACTGGGACAATTTTTCGGAACCAAACCCGTGGTATTGGTGCCGGGTTATTACGGGTGTCCGATGTTGTGCACCATGGTCTTGAACGGGATGGTCGCGAGCGCGGAGGACATTCGGTGGAGCATCGGCCGGGATTTCGAGGTGGTGAATGTGAGCATCAATCCGCGCGAGTCGCCGGCCCTGGCGGCAGCCAAGAAGCGCAGCTACACGAAGCTTTACGGGCGCGACACCGCGGCGGCAGGCTGGCATTTCCTGACCGGGGAGGATAGTTCGATCAAGCCGCTCATGGATCAGATCGGATTCCATTACGCCTATGATCCTGCGTCGGGGCAATACGCCCATCCGAGCGGGTTCGTGGTGCTCACGCCCGATGGCAGGGTCTACAGGTATTTCCTGGGTGTGAAATTTTCGCCCGACGAAATGGCGTCGGCGTTGCGCAAGGCGTCGGCAAGGGAAGCCGGATCGCCCGTCCAGCAACTTCTGCTGCTCTGTTTCCATTACAACCCGATGAACGGGAAATACAGCGGCACGATCATTGTCCTATTGCGGATTCTGGGGGCGATGACCATTGCGGGCTGTCTCTGGTTGATTCTCACCCTGGTCCGGGGCGGGCGGGCGGGCCGTGCGGCGAGCGCGCCGGGCGTTTCGGGCGGAGCGCCGGCTGACATTGCCAAGGAACCGGGAGTCACATGACTTTTCCACTTGTCCCAGTGCAGGCGTCCGAAGTGGCCCGCGAGACGGACCATTTGTGCATCGCGTTGGTTTGTGCGAGCGCGATCGTGTGCCTGATCGTGTTCGGGCCGATGTTCTTTTTTCTATTCAAGTACCGCAACGGACATCCGGCCGATCGCAGTCCCGTCAATCTGCCGCAGACGAAAATTGAAATCACCTGGACTGTTCTGCCGCTGCTGATCTTCATGTGTTTTTACGCCTGGGGAGCGCGGCAATATTTCAATATCGAGCGGCCTCCTCCCGGTGCGATGGAAATCGACGTGGTCGGGCAGCAATGGATGTGGAAGATCCAACACCCGGAGGGGAATCGCGAGATCAACGAACTGCACGTGCCGGCCGGGCGGATCATCAAGCTGATGATGACGTCGCAGGATGTCATTCACGATTTTTATCTGCCCGCGTTTCGCACCAAGCAGGACGTTTTGCCCGGGCGCTACACGGTCCAGTGGTTCAAGGCCGACAAGATCGGGTCCTACCACCTGTTCTGTTCGGAATACTGCGGCACGTCGCACGCGCAGATGATCGGGAGAATCGTGGTGATGAGCCCGGCCGATTACCAGCATTGGCTGGCAAATGGAGAACCCGGCCCGACGATGGTGCAATCGGGGGAACGGCTGTTCCGCGAACTTGGGTGCAGCGGCTGCCATATGGGATCGACCGTTGTGCGGGCGCCGCCGTTGCAGGGCGTTTTTGGCAGACCGGTGCCGTTGAACAACGGCGACGTGGTGATGGCGGACGAGGGATATATACGCGATTCGATACTGCTGCCGGCCAAGCAGATTGTGGGAGGATACACCAACGACATGCCTTCCTATTCCGGGCATCTCACCGAGGAGCAGGTAATGGAACTCATCGCCTACATCAAGAGCCTCGGGAACCAATCACCGACAGGAACCCAATGAACGCAACACTGCCCCAGACAGAAACCGAATTTACCAGGACGCGCGGACGCGTGCCCAGCTATTTCGAGGAGGGAGGCCGCACGGTGGGGTCGTGGTTGCTGACCACCGACCACAAGCGCATCGGGATCCTTTATCTCTACTCGATCCTTTTTTATTTCACGATTGCGGCCATCGCGGCGGCGATCATTCGGCTGGAACTGATCACCCCCCAGGGCGACCTCGTTTCCGCCGAGACCTACAACAAACTTTTCACCATTCACGGCACATTGATGGTGTGGTTCTTTTTGATTCCTTCGATTCCCTCCGTGCTCGGGAATTTTGTGATACCGCTGATGATCGGGGCGAAGGACCTGGCGTTTCCAAGGTTGAATCTATTGAGTTGGTATCTTTTCAACATTGGAGGCTTGATCGCGCTCTATGCGGTGGCCATCGGTGGCGTGGACACGGGGTGGACGTTTTACACACCCTACAGCAGCGCGTTCACGAATTCGCATGTGGTGACGATGGTCGCGGGCGTCTTCATCGCGGGATTCAGCTCGATCCTGACCGGCGTGAATTTCATCGTCACGATCCACAAATTGCGCGCGCCGGGACTGACCTGGTTCAAGATGCCCATTTTTCTTTGGTCGAACTATGCGACGTCGGTGATCCTGGTGATGGCGACGCCCGTGCTGGCGATGACTTTGGTATTGCTGTCGATCGAGCGGATCTGGGGCGTGGGGGTATTCGATCCGAAGCTGGGGGGAGACCCGGTGCTGTTTCAGCACCTGTTCTGGTTCTATTCGCACCCGGCGGTTTACATCATGATTTTGCCGGGGATGGGAGTCGTCAGCGAATTGGTCACCTGCTTTGCGCGCAAGCCGATCTTTGGCTACCACTTTGTCGCGTTCGCCAGCGTGGCGATTGCGCTGATCGGCTTTGTTGTCTGGGGGCACCATATGTTCACCGCCGGCACGTCCATTTATTCGGGACTCTTTTTTTCACTCATGAGTTACCTGGTGGCGGTGCCGTCCGCGATCAAGGTCTTCAACTGGACGATGACGCTGTACCGGGGGCGAATTTTCCTGACCACGCCGATGTTGTATGCATTGGGTTTTATCGGGTTATTCACGATTGGCGGCCTGACGGGATTGTTCGTGGCCGCGCTGGCGATCGATGTGCATGTCACAGACACCTATTTCATTGTGGCCCATTTCCATTACATCATGGTAGGCGGCATGGTGACTGGGTTCCTGGGAGGGCTGCATTATTGGTGGCCGAAGATCACCGGGCGATTGTATCCGGAGAACCTCGGCCGGCTCTCGGCGCTGATTATTTTCATCGGGTTCAACCTCACGTTTTTCCCGCAATACATCATGGGTTACCTGGGCATGGTGCGGCGGTATCATTCCTATGCGCCCGAATTTCAGATTTACCATGTGATGTCGAGCGCCGGGGCTTCGATACTGGGCGTGGGATACATTCTGCCCCTGATCTATTTGATCTGGTCGTTGAAGCACGGCAAAAAGGCGCCGGCCAATCCTTGGAACGCCACCGGGCTGGAATGGCAGACGACGTCGCCGCCGCCCAAGCATAATTTCATCGAAACGCCCGTGGTGACGCGGGAGCCTTATCAATATTCACCCGAAGTGGAGGAAAGGATGATTTATGGCTGAGGCGCACGAGGCATTGGCGGAGCAGTTCGAGGAGATGCCGCAGCAGACGGAGGCTTCGTTGCTGGGAATGTGGACGTTTTTGGCGACGGAAATATTGTTCTTCGGCGCGATGTTCCTCGGCTACATCGTTTATCGCTCAACCTATCCCGAGGCTTTTGCAGAAGCGGGCCGCCACACCTTGATCCTTTACGGAAGCGTCAACACCGCCATCCTTCTGACGAGCAGCTTTACCATGTCGCTGGCGATCGACTCGGCCCAGAGGGGCAGGAACCGGCCGCTGCTGGGATTTCTGCTGCTGACGATTTTGCTGGGGTGCGGCTTTCTGCTGGTGAAGGGGTTGGAGTACAGCGAGGACATTCATGAGCACCTTGTGCCGGGGGCGCATTTCACCAAGGAATTGAGCGCGCCGGGTCAGATGTTTTGGGTGCTCTACTGGATCATGACGGGAGTTCACTCGCTGCATCTGATCATCGGGGTCGGCGTGCTGGCCGTGGTGGCCTGGATGGCCTGGGGCGGGAAATTTTCGGAGTATTACCATAACCCGGTGCTGATCTCCGGGCTTTACTGGCATTTTGTGGATGTCATCTGGGTCTGGTTGTATGCGTTTATTTATCTTATCAACCGCCATTGATCCGCACCGTAATCAAGGATCCTTATGAGTTTGCTGAACCCGTCGATTGTTCCGCGCAAAACGTATGTGCTGGTCTGGGTGGCGCTGCTGCTCCTGCTGCTGGCGAACTGGGGAATTGCGCAATTGAAGCTCGGGCCGTTCAACCCGGTCTTCTCCCTGGGAATTGCGTTCATCCAGATGATGCTGATGCTGCTTTTCCTGATGCACGTGCGTTACAGCACCGCGCTGACCCGGGTGTTCGTGGCGGCGGGGTTCATCTGGTTCGTGATCATGGTGGTGCTTTCGATGAATGATTACCTGACCCGCGGTTCGGTTCCCGGGCAGATGGGCAATAGCTGGATTCACGAACACCCAACAGCGCCGCCGGTTAATTTGCCGAAGCCGTAGCGGAGGCTCATCCCGTATCGCTCGTTATAGAAATTCCCCTCTCCCTGTCCCTCTCTCCCTCGCAGGCTCGGGGGCGAGGGGATCGGAAGCGTTGGGAGGTAATTCGAGTGGCGGTGCGTGGATGCTCGACAATCCCCCCCGCCAGTGGCATTTTTGAGGCGTGCTTGAGGAAAAGTTTGAGCGGTTGCGCTGGTTGCTGCGCTCGTATGGCTCCTGCCTGGTGGCCTATTCGGGCGGTGTGGACTCGGTGTTCCTGGCCCGCGTGGCGCATGATGTTTTAGGCGCAAAATCGCTGGCCGCGATCGCGGATTCCCCGAGCCTGCCGCGCCGCGAACTGGAGGAGGCGCTGGAGCTGGCGGAGCAATTTGCGTTTCCCGTTCGCGTGGTGCATACCCGCGAATTCGACAACCCCAGCTACCTCGCGAATCCGAACAATCGTTGTTATTTCTGCAAACACGAGCTGTTCAGCGAACTCGAACCACTCGCTAAAATGGAGGGATTCGCGGTGATTGCCTATGGGGAGAACGCCAGTGATGTGGGCGATTTTCGTCCGGGAGCGAAGGCGGCGGGAGAATTCCAGGTGCGCGCCCCGCTCAAGGAAGCCGGCCTGACGAAGGCGGACATTCGCGAACTGTCCGCCAGGCTCGGTCTGCCCACGGCGGACAAGCCGCAGATGGCCTGCTTGAGCTCGCGGATTCCGTACGGCGAGGCGGTTTCACCGGAAAAGCTGTCCATGATCGAGCGCGCCGAATATGTGCTGCGCGATCTGGGATTTTACGATGTGCGGGTGCGCCATCACGAGTTGAAGCAGGGCCAGCTTGCGCGCATTGAAGTTGGTCCTCGTGAGGTGGCGAGATTACTGGAGCCGGAGCTGTCGAACCGGGTAACTTCCGCTTTGAAAGACATCGGCTATCTGCACGTCACCATCGATCTGCAAGGTTATCGGCGGGGAAGTCTCAACGAGCCGCAGATTGCCGCCGTCTCGCCTGAAAGGAAAATCGCCTGACCGAAACAGCCGGCTATCTTTTGAGGAGCGGCAGGAGGCTGGCGTAGTCATCCGTCCAAATAATCGGCTTCACGGATTCCGGCCGTTCGGTGCGCGAGAAGACCTCCTTCGAACGCAAAAATTCCTGATTATGGCTCATGAGCAGCCAGCTTGACGGGTGCAGTCCGAAGGGCATTGGATCGTGGTCCCAGTGAATGTAAACCATGTCCATGTTCAGGTGGTCCATGGCGCCGATGACGACCGGAATGAGATCCAGGTGTTGATTTGAGACGTGCACCGCGATGGCGCCATCCGGCTTCAAGTGCCGCGCATAGGTGTCAAAGGCCTCGCGTGTGAGGAGGTGAATGGGGATGGAGTCGCTGCTGAAGGCATCGAGCACAAGCAGATCGAAATTCTGGGGCTGTTCCCGCTCGAGTGAAAGCCGGGCATCACCGGGAACGACGTCCACGTGGGCCTTCGACTCTTTAAGATAGCTGAACCAGGTATCGGCGATGCGCAAGACGTCGGGATTCAGCTCATAAAAGCGGAAGATGTTTCCAGGCCGGCCATAGGCAGCCAGTGTTCCCGCGCCGAGGCCGACGATTCCCACCTTGCAGTTCGTTCGTGAGGCGAAATAGGTCATTGCCAGCCCCACGCCGCTGCGGTCGTTGTAATAGGTCATGGGAATCACGGTGTAGGCGGGTTTCAAAAGCTGGAGCCCGTGGTCAATGTTGCCGTTAACGAGTTGATAGGCATGCGTATCCGGATCCTGCTTGCGGAGTTCGAGCACACGCAGCGCTGCGTAGAAATTGCGGGACCGGGTCACGGTTTTAGGGTCGGCTTGATTTTGGCGCAGGAACATGATTCCCAGCGTGATCGCGATCGCCAGCGAAGCCGGCCAGAGCGGAAGGGGAAGCCTGCCGATCTTCCAGGCGCTGCGCTCGCGAAAATGGATGAAGCAGACCAGTGCCGCCACCAGCCAGAGGCCGCAGCTCAGTTCGGCGTAGGATTCAAAAATGACGGGCGCGATCGCCGCGACGAATACTCCGCCGGCAGCGCCGCCGGCGGCGATCAGGAGATAGAACGAGGTGAGCGAGCGGGGCGGCGGTTTCAGCCGGTAGACTTCTCCGTGGCAAACCATGCAGCCGACGGCCATCGCTCCACAGTAAATTTCAATCTGAACCGCCAAGGTGAGGTCGTTACCCTTGTAGAGAGCCCAGAAGATTGACGCAAATGCGGGAATGAGCAAAAGGACAAACGTCTTTCGGGCGTACCACGCGGGGCGATCGAAGCACAGTATGAACGTGATCAAATACAAAGTGAGCGGCAGCACCCACAAGAACGGAAAGGACGCCACGTCGAGGCACAATTTGTTGGTTGTCGCCAGCAGCAGCACTGAGGAACACATTGGCAGCAGGAACCAGAGAAGTTTGTCGCCGGCTTTGCGGTCGGGTTGATGAGAATCGGCTGTTTTCTCTCCGGTACTTGCGGCGTGAACCGGGGACGGATTATGCCGCCACAAGAGCCATGCGCATCCGACACAAAGAAGGACGAAAATTCCGAAGCAGCATGCCCATGTGTTGGCCTGGGTCCGGCGCGTCAGCGTGGGTTCGATGAGGAATGGAAAGGAGACCAGCGCAAGCAGCGAGCCGGTGTTTGAGAGCGCATAAAGCTTGTAGGGCTGAACGCCAGGTCGGAGTTTGACGAACCAGGCCTGCAGGAGCGGGCCGGTGGTGGAGAGCATGAAATACGGCAGGCCGAGACAAACGGCGAGCAACTCGAGAATGCGGGCAACCGGTGCGTTGGCGGAATCGGGTTTCCATTGTGCGCCGGGAATGATGGGCAGCGAGGCGACCGCTGCGAGCAGGAGCACAGTGTGGAGGGCGGCTTGGGCGCGTGCGGGAAGATATTTTGTGACCGCGTGGGCGTAGGCATATCCGGCCAGCAGGAAGACCTGGAAAAACAGCATGCAGGTGGTCCAAACCGCCGCGCTGCCGCCGAACCAGGGAAGGATGAATTTCGCTATAAGTGGCTGAACCAGAAATAGAAGGAACGCACTGGCAAAGATCGTCAGGGCGAAGAACGCCATGATCCCCGGCGTTCCGGCGCGTGCGGCCACGTTGGATGACAACGGCTTTCTTTCGATTGTCGCCGAGGAATTTTTCACTGGCGGAGTTTAGGCGGATGCCGAATATGCCGAAAGACCAAAGGAGTGCCTCAGGCATAAAACCGCCTTTTGGGCCGCAACTTTCGGCTCGCTCCGGTTTTTTAAGGGTGGCACTTTAACGATATGCCACAATTTGCATACAAAGCCCGTCGCCGCAGCGGCGAAACGGTGCAGGGTGTTCTGGATGTTGCAGATCGGTCGGCTGCATTGGCGCAGATCGAGCGGCTGGGACTTTTTCCCATCATGGTGGACGCTTCGAAGGCGAGCGTAACCAAGGCGGCCGAAGCAGAGAAGCCCAAAGCCGAGAAACGCGATTGGAGCCTGCTCCTGCCGCAATCCGTGCGTCAATCGCTGATGCGCAAGCGCAAGCCGAAGATGTCGGAGATGGCGACCTTCACGCAGCAGTTGGCGAATTTGCTGAATTCCGGCATGCCGTTGACGGTGGCGCTGAACAGCATGACGCACCTGGAAACGAAGGGCATTCCGGCGTCGGTGAGCCAGCAGCTTCGCCAGGAGGTCATGGAAGGCCGCAGCTTGTCGGCGGCCATGGCCAATCAGCCGGAAATTTTCTCCGATCTTTTCGTCAACATGGTGCGCGCGGGCGAATCGTCGGGCGCGTTGGTGGAAGTGCTGCGGCGCATGGCTGCGCATTACCAGCAGTTCGCGGAGCTGCAGGGCAAGTTCGTGACCGCGATGATCTACCCGATTCTCGTTTGCTGCGTGGGCGCGGGTTTGATGCTGTTTTTCGTCTATTTCATGCTGCCAAAGTTCACGGAGATGTTCCAGGACTTCGGCGTGGAACTGCCGCTGCCGACGCGCATGCTGATCGGGTTGAGCTGGGTTGCGACGAAGCTGTGGTGGTTGGTCCTGATCGTGATTGTGGCAACCTTGATTCTCTTTCGCAAGTTCCGCAACACGCCGTCGGGCCGGGAGAAGCTGGATCGCCTGAAGATGAAGGCGCCGATCTTCGGCAAGGTGGTCAAGCTGAATCTCTTCGCGCAATTTGCGCGCACGTTGTCCACACTGCTGCAGAATGGCGTGCCGGTGCTCAACGCGTTGCAGATCACGGAACAGGTGATACCGAATCTGCTGCTCAAGCAGGCCATCGCGCAGACCCGCGAGGCGGTGACCGACGGCAAGACGATCGCGCAGCCGCTGGCGCGCAGCAAACTTTTCCCGCAGCTCATGGTGGACCTCGTCAAGATCGGCGAGGAGACGGGCGACGTCCCCGGGGCGCTGGCGAATCTTGCGGATACCTACGAGAACGAACTGCAGATCGCGCTGCGGATCATGACGAACATGATCGAGCCGCTATTGATTGTCTGCATGGCCGTGGGTGTGGGCTTCCTGCTGTTAAGCGTGCTCATGCCCATGTTCAAGATGATTTCGAACATCAAGGGTTGAGGCGTGCATTGGCAGATCATCAGAAAGACTTTGCATTCCCGTGAACAGAGTGGCGGGGCGGGGAGACTGTCGCGTCAGCGCGGCTTCACGTTGATCGAACTGATGCTGGTGGTGGCGGTCATGGGGATTCTGCTGGCCATCGGGATACCAACGCTGGCGCATGTGCGAAACCATGAATCGTTCAACGGGGTGGTAAGCGACATCGCGGACGTGTGCAGCCGCGCACGGGCGCAGTCGATTCTGCACGGGAGCATCACTGAATTGGTAATAGACACGCAGCACGGGCGTTTCAGCCTGCATGATGTGGGCGGCGGGCAGGATTACGTGGGGGACACAACCGGCGTCGCACCGGCGCGCCCCACGACGGATACCGGCGGGCTGACGGATTCGGCGCAATTGTCGAGTCACGTGGATATCGATGGATTGCTGGTGAACTTTGCGGACTGCAGGGATATGCCGGAGGTACATGTGCGGTTTTATCCGAATGGCACCTGTGACGGGATGATTTTGGCGTTGCGCGGCGATGGCGGGGAGCATCGATCCGTGGTGCTTGAGGAAGTAACCGCGCTGCCCACGGTGAAGAACACCTCGGACCTGCTTGCCCAATGAGAGTTTCCACCGCCATACGTTGCGAATGGGCCGGCCGGCAATCCGCCTTCACCCTGATGGAGGTGATGATTGCGATGGGGATATTCTTCATGGCGGTGTTTGCCATCCTCGGCCTCGTGTCGGTCAATTTGCACAATGCGCGGCTCCTGCAGGAGGCGCCGGTGGACCCGAGCGCAATCATCGCGCCGATGTGGCTGACGAATGGTGTGACGAAAGGAAGCGGGTCGGGCGACTTCGGGGATTTGTACCCGGGCTACTCCTGGGAATCCAACAGTATTCCCCGTGAGGATTTTCCCACCAACGGAATTTACGAGGTGCAATTCATCATCAAAGGCCCGCAGGTGCCGGGCGGCAAACCAATCGAGATCCACACGACCGTGCTGCAGTGGAATCCGAATCCCCCGGTGGGGGACACCGCAACCAAATGAAAATCCGGCGCTCCAGCAACAGATATCTTCGCGCGTTTACGCTACTGGAGATCATGGTGGCGTTGAGCCTGTTCACGCTGGTGTTGGTGGCGATTTTTTCCACGTGGAGCGCGATCATCAAGGGCTCGGAGGGGGCCAAACGCGTGGCGGCGGAGGCGCAGCGGCGGCGCATTGCCATGAGCACGGTGCAGGAGGCGCTGCTGGGCGCAATGATGTTCCAGCAGAACGCGAAATATTACGGGTTCGTGGCCGATTCGGACGGGAATTATTCGTCCCTCGATTTCGTTTCCCGGTTGCCCAGCACGTTTCTGCGCGGCACGAAATTCGGGATCATGACCACGCGGCGAGTGAATTTCACGGTGCAGACGGCACCCGACGGCAAGCAGCAACTGGTGTTGCGGCAGACGCCGATTCTGCTGGACCCGGACAAGGACGAGATGCAGAACCCGGTGGTATTGGCGCGTGATGTGAACAAGTTCGTGCTCGAATACTGGGACCCGCAGAAGGGCGATTTCGCCACGGACTGGCAGGACACGAACCAGCTTCCGCAACTGGTGAGGATCACGCTGGCGATCGGAAAGGTGGACCAGTTTTCGAGCGAGCCGCAGGATGTGATGTACAGCACTGTGGCGCTGCCCGCGCGAATGGTGCGCAAGGAATGGCAGATGGGGCAGGGCGGAGGCGGGGGGGTACAGCCGGTCGGGAACAATCCCCCGGGCAGTTCCGGGGGAAATCAGAATTTCAAGGGGAATCCTGGAAATCCGGGTGCCGGAACAGCGACGGTTCTGCAATGAGAATTCGCCTAAAACAACGTGCCGAGGGTATCGCGATCTTCGTCGTGCTGGTCGCAATTTTCGGGCTTTCAGCCATCGCGCTGGCGTTTGCGTATTCGATGAAGGTGGAGACGCGGTTGGCGGCGACTTCGAACAACGGCGGCGACCTGGACAACCTGGGCCGTTCCGGGATCGAGGTGGCTCGCTGGGCGCTGTGCCAGGACAAGAAACATTTCCAGTACGACGCGCTCGATCAAGGGTGGGCCGGATTCGCAACCTCGTCTCCGGACACAAATGATGTTGATCCGCTGGCCGGCTTCAGCATGGCGAATATCCAGGTGGGCGACGGGACAATCGAGAAGGTCACCATCACGGACGTCGAGCGGAAGTTCAATATCAACAATATTTTTGGCAATGAGGAACTCGTGGAACGCATCCTTACGACTTCAGTGGGCGTGGACGCCGCAGATGCTCCGGGAATTGTGGCCTCGATTGAGGACTGGATCGACCAGGATGATGACACGCGGATCAACGGGGCGGAGAGCGAATATTACCAGGGTCTGCCAATGCCGTACAACGCCAAGAACGGTCTGATTGACGACATCAACGAACTGAAGTTCATCAAGGGCATTTATGAAACCAACATGCCGAAGATGAAGGAAATATTCACATGTTTCGGGAGCGGTCGCGTGAATATCAACACGGCCGATGCAACGGTATTGGAGGCGACTCTCGGCATTGACGACCAGACGGCAGGGGAATTCACCCAGGCGCGGGCACAACTGGGGCATTTCAAAAGCGTGGGTGAAGCGGCCGCGAATGTGCCGGCATTGGCGCAGCAGGGAGGGGGAACCGCGAGGGCCGCCAGTGTGCTGGGCAAGATCGCAGGGGTCCGGAGCATGGTGTACGAGGTGGAAGCCAAGGTGTCGATCGGGATGTCGCACCGGACGTATCATGCGCTGCTGGTTTTTAACAATCCCACGGATATAGAAATTCTCTACATGTATTGGGAGTAGGCTGAGAGCAGCGGCAATTGGGATTGCATTGGGCGCCCTGGAGGATTGCAATGGGGAAATGAAAAACTCCGGAAAACTTCTCTTCATCACCGGCACGGACACAGGTGTGGGCAAAACGCTTCTGACGGCATTGCTGCTCCAACATCTTCGCAGCGCAGGCGTGCATGCGCTGGCAATGAAACCGTTTTGTTCGGGGACGCGGGAGGATGTGGAATTGCTGCAATCTTTGCAGGCGGACGAGCTCGCGAATGAGGAGATGAACCCGTTCTACTTCGCGGAAGCGGTGGCGCCCGCGGTCGCGCGGGACCGCAGAAAAATCGCGCTGACAGATGTAGTCAAGCGGGTGCGGCAGGTCGGGAAAAAGTGCGAGGTGCTGTTGGTGGAAGGTTCTGGCGGGCTTTTGGTGCCTTTGGCGAGGGAATTTGACGTGCGCGACCTGATTCGCGCGTTGAAAGCGCCGGTTGCGCTGGTGGCGCGCAATCGGTTAGGAACCATCAACCACACATTGCTGACTTTGGAGGCAATGCAAGGGATTGATTGCAAGTCGGTTACGCTGATGGCGGGAGCGCAGGCGGATCTATCAGTGCGAACCAACGATGTTCTTTTGCAGCGGATGGTGCGGAAGGTTCGAGTGCTCAAAATGCCGTTTCTGGGGGTTAAGGCATCGCGATTGGGAGCCGTTAAAAGAGAGGCAGAGAAGCAAAAAAAAACGCTGGAAGCCCTTGTCCGGGTGCATCGCCTGGCTTAATGTCGGGGTCTGGATGCGGAGTTTTAGGTATTTGTAAACGGCTGGTTGACAGCGATTTGCGATCAGGTTTTCGGCGGGCGGTTTTGAAGGCTGTGAGGGGGTGGAAGACTGCCGAAAAAAAGTTTGCGAAAATGTAAAAAAACTCTTGCGCGGTTTTGGAAGCTTGGTAGTTTGGTTGTGTTCTTTGGACACGGGATCAGAGACGGTCAAGCGATCGAAAAAAGATTGTTGACAGTCGATGCGGTTCGGGTGAAGCTGAGCCTGCATTTTAAAAACATGTATCTCAGATGCCGAGATGCAGCAAAATCGGCACTGGGGTTTTTTGTCCCCCTGATGGGAAGAATTTTCGGATGCAAAGGCATCCGCTGCTCTTTGAAAATTGAATTGTGCGATAAGTTGGAGCCCCTTGGGATCGGCTCAGTTAGTTGAGCTGGATCCTGAGAGTTTTAAGATTACAAATAGCCGGGCTTAATCAGCCTGGCGGAATCAACTAACGTTTTTCAACGGAGAGTTTGATTCTGGCTCAGAACGAACGCTGGCGGCGTGGATAAGACATGCAAGTCGAACGCTGATTTCAGGGTAGCAATATTCTGAAGTCGGAGTGGCGCAAGGGTGCGTAACACGTGGGTAATTTGCCGTGAAGTTGGGGATAACTCGCTGAAAGGCGAGCTAATACCGAAT